>Ga0181519_10004680_pt1 | contig 11030 bp, 9 predicted proteins | sample PEATcosm2014_Bin_26_FD_121102 | JGI IMG/M metagenome (GOLD analysis project Ga0181519, IMG submission 121102) | Peatland microbial communities from MTU Mesocosm Facility, Houghton, MI, USA - PEATcosm2014_Bin02_10_metaG | ecosystem: Environmental > Terrestrial > Soil > Wetlands > Peat | place... | reverse complement strand
CATCCAACTGTCACCGAGAAAAAAATCACCGCCGACGAGGGACCCCGCGCCGACACCTCGCTTGAGGCGCTGGCCAAGCTCAAGCCCGCCTTCCACGCGCAGGGAACCGTCACCGCAGGCACCAGTTCGCAGACCTCCGACGGAGCCGCTGCGACGATCTTGATGGATGCCGCCCGCGCCAAGGAACTTGGCCTTCAGCCTCTTGGCCGCCTTGTGACTTATGCAACGGCAGGATGCTTGCCGGAAGAGATGGGCATTGGACCCATTTACTCGATTCCCAAGGCGTTGCGTCAGGCTGGACTCACGCTCGACGAGATCAGCCTCATCGAATGCAACGAGGCCTTCGCGGCGCAAACGCTGGCTATCATCCGCGCCTTGGGCATCGACCCGGCGCGGGTCAATGTGAACGGCGGAGCCATCGCCCTTGGGCATCCTCTGGGCTGCACGGGGGCAAAGCTCACGGCGACGCTGCTCAGTGAGATGCGCCGCCGTGAGGTTCGCTATGGAATGGTGACGATGTGCGCCGGAGGCGGCATGGGCGCTACGGGAATTTTTGAATTGCTTTGAAGGCTCGTTTAGTGCTTAGACGGAGTGGTTTGGTAATGGCTACTGAACGAATGCGGGCGAGACGCCCGCACGACAGCCGGTCTGGAGACCGGCGCTACACTCCGGGTATCACATAATCAAGCGGACATGGTATTAGCCGCCGTCGGTCATAGAGTCGGCGTTGCCATGGGCGCCAATCCGATACTCTTTCTATGATCAGCGGGACGGTCCCGGCTATCATTTGCCAATGAGCTACACGGGTCAGACACACGAAGAAGCGGTCGTTCGGGCCTTTATCTTGAAGGACGGCAAGAGCGCTCTCTACTGCTTCTCGCCGACCCTGGCAGTCGGATACACTCGCCGATCCCTGATCGTTACAATTTGAAATGAGTGCATAACCTTTCTTGCCGGGGTGATTCCAACACGCTATGACCGATTCCAAGAACATTGACTTGTCTCAGCAATTTGCCAGCGACAATTATTCCGGCATCTGCCCTGAAGCGTGGGCGGCGATGGAAGCAGCCAATCACGGCCATGCCTCCGCGTATGGAGAGGATCCCTGGACAGCCCGCGCTTCCGACGCGTTCCGCGAGCTGTTTGAGACCGATTGCGATGTTTTCTTTGCGTTTAACGGGACGGCGGCGAACTCGCTGGCGCTGGCCTCGCTTTGCCAGTCGTACCACGGCGTGATCTGCGCCGAGTCGTCGCATGTGGAGACTGACGAATGCGGAGCGCCGGAGTTTTTCTCCAACGGCTCGAAGCTCTTGGTAGCCCAGAGTGACGATGGGAAGCTCACACCGGCGGCGATACGGGAGCTGGCCACGAAACGGCAGGATATTCACTACCCCAAGCCGCGGGTCGCGACGATTACGCAGTCTACCGAGACGGGGCTTGTGTACACGCCGGATGAGCTGCGCGCCGTGGCCGCGGCCTGCGAGGAACACAAGCTCAAACTGCACATGGATGGTGCGCGTTTTGCGAATGCCTGCGCGAGCCTCGGCTGCTCGCCGGCGGAACTGAGCTGGAAGAGCGGCGTGGACGTGTTGTGCTTCGGCGGCACGAAGAACGGGATGGCGGTCGGTGAAGCGATTCTATTCTTTGACCGGAGTCTGGCCGAGGATTTCGATTATCGCTGCAAGCAGGCGGGGCAGCTCGCGTCGAAGATGCGCTTTCTCGCGGCTCCGTGGGTGGGCATGATCGAAAGCGGCGCATGGTTGACGAATGCCGCGCACGCCAACTCGTCCGCTCATTATTTTGCGGAGAAGATCGCGTCGATCCCGAATCTTCAAATCACATCCCGTGTGCAAGCCAATGCGGTGTTTGTGAGCATTCCCAACGATGCCCTTGACGCTCTGCGCGAGCGGGGCTGGAAGTTCTATACCTTCATCGGAGGCGCGGCGCGGTTCATGTTCTCCTGGGACGCAAAGGTGGAACGTATCGACGAGCTGTGCGGCGATCTCCGCTATTGCATGGAACAAACCTCCGCCCTGCGGACGTAATACTGCTTGAAGGCTGCCGGACGGTCCATTCTCATTCCTTCAAAAGCAGAATGGCCGCAATGGTTTCCCGGCTTTTGTGAGTTCTATGAACCATGCATTTTTTGGCCGCCGCTATCGAGGCGGCCACACTGTCTTACCGCGCCATCGCCATGCTCCCAGCTACGCCGCGCTGGTCTTGTCCGGCGGATACGAGGAAGCAGGCGACCGCGGGCGGCTGCGGGCGCAGGCCGGCGATATTGTGCTGCATGGCGCGTTTGAGGCTCATCTGAACCGCTACGATTCGCCGGGTTCAGAGGTGCTGAGCCTGGCGTTGCCTGCTCTGATGGAGCCTGTCGCAAACCTGTTGCAGGCAGCCGATCCGGAGATGATTGTCCGGCTGGCGGAGCGCGATGCGCGGGAAGCGGTTGCCTTTCTGCTGGAGACATCCAAGCCGCTGCCGTGCCGCATAGCCGACTGGCCGGATGAGCTGGCCCACGCCTTGGCGCACGATCCGCATCTGCGCCTGCAGGACTGGGCGTGCGAGCAAGGCCTTGCGGACGCCACTGTCTCGCGCGGCTTCCGGCAGGTTTTCGGCATCTCTCCCTCGGCCTATCGCGCGCAAATCAGGGGCAGAATGGCATGGCAAAGATCCTCTGGAAGCACTGACCAGCTCGCCTCCGTTGCGCTCGATTCCGGTTTTTGCGACCAGGCGCATATGACTCGCACTGTACGCGACCTCACAGGCCAGACTCCGGGCGCCTGGCGCCGCCAGGTCAAATAGATACAAGACGGCTTCTCCGGCAATCGGGCATAGTGGCCCCATGAAGAGACAATTTTGTTTGCACAGACCTTTCCTTTCCCCTTCTGCCGTTGGCTCGTCTTGGCGCACTCTCTTCCGGGGCTGCGCTGAAAGCATCGGCTTCCGGCCTGCAATTGTTGCAGCAACCCTGCTGCTGTCCTTGCTGCTTCCGCTGGCATCGGCGGATGCGCAAGGGGCGAAGGCCGCGAAGGCAACCGCGCCCACGCTGTCCCAGCAGCGCGGATACGACTACCAGCATCCACCGGCGCAACCCGCTTTGGAGACTCTGGACCTTGGCATGTACGCACGCATCCGCGATGAGGGCCTGAATCACTCGCACATCATGGAGTACGCCAGCGGCTTGTTTGACGGCATCGGTCCCCGGCTGACCGGCTCACCCAACCTAGCCAAGGCCAATGCGTGGACGCGCGACCAGCTTACTGCCATGGGCTGCGCCAATGCCCACCTGGAAAGCTGGGGAGAGTTCGGGATGGGTTGGCGGCAGATCGGTACCTATGTCTATCTGGCGTCCCCCGATACAGCGGTTTTTATCGCGCAGGCCACGCCCTGGTCCCCGGCGACGCCCGGCGCGGTTACAGGAGGCGTAGTCGCCATGCCCTGGCCCAAGGACGAAAAGGACTTTGACCAGTGGAAAGGCAAGTTGGCCGGAAAGGTCGTGCTGCTGGGACCCGCGCCCGCGATCCATCCCGATCCCGAACCCCAACTGAAGCATTATGACGCGAAGAAACTCGATGAGATCTACGATTACCCGCTCGACGGCGACATGAAGGAGCAGCATGTGCAGCCGATCGATCCTCAGACGATGGCTGACGCCTTCAACAAGTACATCAACTTCAAGGAAAAGATCGCGCAATTCGTTGCAAGCGAACATGGCGTCGCCATCCTGGTTTCAAGCTATGCCGGCGACGGGGGCATCATTCGCGATGACAACAACGAAGCGATGGGCCACTACGTTTATCTGCCGGATCACAAGCAGCCGATTCCCTCTGCTGTTCTGGCCAACGAGGGCTTTGGCCGCATCGCGCGGCTGCTCGATCATCATGTCCCCGTCACCGTGACGGTGAACATCGATACTGCCTTCACCGGCGATCACGAGCAGGGATACAACACCATCGCCGAGATACCGGGAACCGACCCGCTGTTGAAAGACCAGCTCGTCATGGTCGGCGGCCACCTGGATAGCTGGATTGCGGGAACCGGGGCAACCGACAATGGCGCTGGCACCATTATCGCCATGGAGGCGATGCGCATCCTCACCGCTCTTCATGTGCAGCCGCGCCGCACGATTCGCGTGGCCCTCTGGAGCGGGGAAGAAGAAGGCTATATGGGATCGATCGGCTATGTACGGAGTCACTTCGGCACAGTCGGTCTCTCGACCAAGCCCGAGCAGTTGGGTGTGCCGGAGTTTCTGCGCCAGCAGGTGGGTCCAGTTACGCTCAAGCCGGAGCAGGAGCTGATCTCCGGCTACTTCAACCTCGACAACGGCGGCGGCAAGCTGCTGGGCATCTACACCCAGGAAAACGAGGCAATCGCGCCGGTCTTTCAGCAGTGGATGGCTCCGCTTAAAGACCTCGGAGCAACCACCGTCTCGATGCGCCTGACCTCCGGCACCGACCATGAGGTCTTCGATTGGGTTGGCATCCCCGGCTTTCAGTTCATCCAAGACCCACGCGACTACGAAAGCCGCAGCGTACACACCAACCAGGATGTTTACGAGCGGCTGTCGGCGACCGATCTGAAGCAGGCGGCGGTGGTTGAAGCCACCTTCGTCTTCAACGCCGCGATGCGCGACCAGATGCTGCCGCGCAAGCCCCTGCCCCAGCCGGAAAACTTCGAGCAGCAGAAGCAGCCGTTGAAGGGCATCATGCCGGGCGAGGAGACAAAGAAATAAGGGCGCAAGATAATCTGGGGGAAGAGCAGTAACCGGTGCAGAGGAACCGTGTCAGCGCCAACTACTGGGCGCCTCAGGTTCCCGCTTTTGGGGACGAGGGAACGCATAATCCTCAACAGGCTAGAGCGAAACCAGGGTTACTGTGTCCTGTTGAGTTTTGTTCAAGGTTGCCGCTCCCTGATGGTCGCGTCAACTGGGTGGACGTGCTTTCGGGATACACCATCCCTGGTTTCTCTATAACTCAACCCGCGACCCAAAAAAATAACAGCAGCCGGAATTGCCCCCGGCTGCTGTTTCTGTTCCATAAACTTCAAGAAATTCTGCCTGGACGGTAAGTCCCAGCAGGTGACTACGCCTTGGCGGTTGCCAGCGCCTTCACGCGCGCATTCAAGCGGCTCTTGTAGCGGCTCACGGTGTTCTTGTGAAAGATTCCCTTCTGCACACTCTTGTCGAGAGTGGAAACGGTGGCGCGATACTGCGTGGAAGCCGCTGCGTATTCGCCCTTGGCGATGGCTTCGCGCAGGTCGCGCAGGCTGGTGCGCACACGGCTGCGGTTGGCGCGGTTGACGGCGGTGCGCGTGAGGGTCTGGCGGGCGCGCTTCAGGCTCGATACATGGTTTGCCATAGTTCTTCCTTATCTCAGGGTGAATGGGCCAGAGTGCAACAAAGGCCGCATCCCTCGCAATTACTTAGTCTACGGGAAACCATCTCTCCGGTCAATCAGCGGGCCGCCGATTGACGGTCTCGGCAGCGTACCTGCGCCTTACGGGGCAGTCCACTTCCTTGCCGGCAGCGAGTATGGAGCGAGGGTGGATTACCTGGAAATCTGTTGGTAACGTTTTCTTTGCGCAGCCGTACTCTTGCCAACGCTGTTCTTTGCGCCGCATAGTGGTGACGGGTACCCTCATTTTCTTTCAGAAAAAAAATTCATCTGGAGGGGTGCGATGCTTGTTTCGCGCTGGCGGTACCTTTGTGTGTTATTTGCCATTCTTCCTTCTGCGCTGCTCTATGCGTCCTCACCTGAACCGCCTGCCTCGGTCGCAATGGAGCTACGCCATGGCGTCCCCTTTGTGCAGGCGATGGTCAATGGCCGCGGCCCTTTCACGTTTTGTGTCGATACCGGAACCAGCAACGACGCGATTGTCTCGCCAGCCCTTGCCGCTACCCTCAAGCTACCCGTCGTCGCGCGCAGAAACCTCACCGATATCAGCGGTGAGCATCACCAGCAGGTCGATGAGGTGGCTGTCGATTCCATTTTGCTTGCCGGGATCGAATTCCGCTCGCTCCGTGCAGTGGTTCATCAGCCGATCGAGGGAGAAGGCTCCTACGACGGCATTCTCGGCTTCCAGCTCTTTCGCAATCTGCAGTTGACGCTCGATTACCCGAAACGCACGCTGGAACTGAGCAACGAGGCGATCTCCGACCCCCACAGCCCGGACGTGCGGCCCTTGCTTTCGCTGCACAATGTTCCCATGGTCAATATCACCGTGGGCGATATGCAGGTTGAGGCGCAGATCGACTCCGGAGGACTGGGCCTCTGCCTGCCGGTCAGCGTGGCCCACGATCTCAGGTTCACCGGGGCTGTTGAGACCATCGCGCGCGGCACAAGCCAAGTGGGAGCTTTCCTGCTCCAGGGGGGTACGCTGAAAGGCAGCATCGAGATGGCCGGCCAGGTCTTGAACGCGCCTTTTGTCGAGATCAGCGACAGCTTCCCGGTGGCCAATATCGGGGCGGTCCCCTTGCAGGGCCTGGCGATTACTTTCGATCAGCGCAACAAGCTGGTCCGCTTCCGGGCCTCCAGCCGCAAGCAGCATGTAAGCGAAGGGCGTATGCTGGCGCTTGCCCAGACTCCCGCCAGCTCACGCGGCTACTAGAACCTCACTCATAAACCAAATTCTTTGACTCGCGAAGTGCATTCAACCCGCTTTGATGCGGGTCTCACAGTCGGCAAATTTGCAGAGTGCTATTTATGAGACAGGTTCTAGCGTTTTTTCTTGAACTTGTACTCCACGCCAACCGAGAGGCCGAAGTTCCAGTTGGTAAAGGTGGCTTTGTTGCCGTAGTTGATGTCGTAGCGGGTCATCAGCGCGTCGGGCGTGATGCGGAAGACCCACTGCGGGGAGCGGTTCAGGTCGATATGGCCGCCGAAGATGGCCGCCGGGGCGAACTGGTTCGGGTAGAAGCTGACATTCTGGGGCGAAAGGACGCGCAGATCCTGATCGAAGTTGCCGTACGCACCGCCGATCAAAGCATGAGCAATCAGCGCGCCATGCTTGTTGTGCGGGCCGAGCCACTCAGGACCGGCGGCAAAGATATATTGGCTGACAAAGGGCCCGCTCACCAGATTCGGTCCAGAGTTGGATAGCCCATTTGGGGTGACCTCGCTGCTGCCGACGCCGCTGGTTCCCAGATAGCCGCGCCCAGTGCCTTCGACGGCCCAGTGCTTCTTGAACCAATAAGAGCCGCTAAGATCCAGGCCTCCAAGGTTGGCGCCATGAACGTCCAAACCTGTTGGGCCAGCCATGATGCGGGCATACGCCGCGCCGAGCGAAGCATCGAACCTGTTGTCATAGCGGACATTGGCCAGCGGATCGATGGCGATGTAGGTTCCGTTGCCGGCGGCCGGTGAGGCGGTGCTCTGCGCCTGGGCAGTGGTTCCGACGGTCAAGGCCAATGTGGCAACGGCAAGGAGAGAAGCTGTAAAGCTGAATGAAAGACGCATCATTCCCAGCTTACAGGAGCGCGCCGAGGTGGGACAACGCAGCGGGGGAGGGAATTTCGGCGGCGGAGCATTCTGACTGTCTCTGTTGTGCATTTCGTTGTGCTTTCTCGCTTTAGAGCATTTTCTATCCCTGTATTGACGTTTGAGATCGTAAAAGGCGGCTTTTCTCAATATAAAAGGCAGTTATTCCGCAGGTTTCCGTAAACAGAAAAATCGAATATGCCGCAGCCGCAAAAAACACGCACCGAGCGAGGGTGAGGTGATTCCTTGCTGCTGATCTTTGTCCTGTAATCTCCCAGGTGTTCAAGCGGAAGGAGCCTTGGGAGCTGGATGCCACTCGACCAGGTCACTCAGCAAGGGGATGTCCTACGGCTGCCAGGGTTCGACCCAGCGGTTCCAGACGAGGTAACGCGCGGTCTTGATGGTTTCGTCCGCGTTCCGGGCAAAGACGTCGCTACCACTTTCCGGTTCGAGCGGCGGTGCAGCGTGGGTGCGCCACTCGATGGGCAATCGGGCAAAAACCATCGCCGCGCGGGGCAGGTGGGCCTGGCTGGAGATGACCTCTGCCGACCGCCAGCCGTGGGAGCGCATGATCGCCACCGAATAGCGGGCGTTCTGGGTCGTGCTCCAGGCCTTGGATTCAAGAAACAGGGCGGATTCAGGGATGCCCAGCGCGTGGGCCGAACGGGCCATTGCCTCGGCCTCGACGAAATGATTTTGCACCGGGCCGCCGGAGAGAATCAGCCGCGGGGCAATGCCACGCTCGTACTCCCGCACCGCTTCGGTCACCCGCGCCAACTGCGTCGGGGTGGGGTTGCCGTCGCTGTCGGTCGGGGAGCCGAGAACAATAATCGCGTCAAAGCGGTTGAGCGAGGTATTGGAATCGGGCGCAAGCTGCCGGGCAACGGCTGCCCAGCCCAGCACGACCAGCGCCTCGGCGACGAAGGAGAGAACCAGCTTGCCGCGCCAGGTCAGCCGCAAAAGTCCAAGCCCACGCCGGGAGGCATCTGGCGTGATCGGGCGTCGCCCGCCAATGCCGGGAATGCCGGTTACGCGGACTTTGATCTTTCGACGAGGCTTCTTGGCTTCCAACGTACTCGGCAACTCACTTTCCTCACCCTCCACTTTATCCTGCGGCGGCGGGTCGCAAGCGGCTTTCTTGCTTTGAGGAATCTGCTAAAGAATCACCCCAGATCCGCCGGCAGATCCCAGGCGGAGAAGACAATCTCGCTCAGCGGCTTGCGGGTGCGGGGAGCAACCTCCAGCTCAATCAGTTCCGCATTGCTCAAGGTAGCGGGATCGCCCTGATAGCCGAGGGCGATGACCGCGCCCAGGCTGAAGTCTTCGGGAATCGCGAAGGCGGCGCGGGCGGCGTCCTTGTCGAATCCGCCCATGAAGTGCGTGGAGAGACCCAGCCGAGCGGCTTCGAGCGCCAGCGTGGCATCGGCCGCGCCCAGGTCATGGAGTGCGTGAGCGTTGGGCCTCTGGTGGTGGAGGGTGAGTGTATTTTTGGCCGCACCCAGAATCAATACCGGAGCGGCCTGCGCCCAGCCCTGATTGAAGGGTACAAGCGTGGAAAATATCTTTTGATAAGTCGATGAGTTGCGCCGTCCGACGAGAAAGCGCCAGGGCTGCTCGTTACTACTGGAAGCGGCCCAGCGGGCTGCCTCGAAGATCGTCTTCAGGTCAGTAGGGCTTACATCCTGGTCGGCAAAGGCGCGCGGACTCCAGCGGTTCAATGCGACGGGCGAAACGCCGTCACTGTCAGGGGTTTTCTTCAAGTGGGCGACTTCAGCGGCGGATAGGGGCATAGGGCGAGGACTCCAAAGGATGATTTGGATTAGTTTCTTTTTGGATTCGTTGAATTGGCCAACGATTCCATCAAATCCAATTTACCTGAAGCTGCCCAGTGAGTATTAGCCGATGATCGCGTTATCGATCAGCCGTGTCGGACCCACATAGGCCGCAACGGCGAAGAGGCTGCCCGGCGAGGCGATTTCGACCGGCAAGAGCGTCGCCCAGTCTACCAACTCGATGTAGTCTATACGTACCGTAGGCTCGGTCGCGAAGATTTCTTTGGCTGCTCTGATCAATGCGTCGGAACTGCGTTCGCCACCGGCTATCAACGCCTCAATTTGCCGGACAGCCCGGCTCAAAACCAGCGCCTGACTCCGTTCTGCTGGGCTGAGATAGATGTTGCGGGAGCTGAGAGCCAGCCCATCGGCCTCGCGGACAATCGGGCAGACAACAATCTCGGCAGATAGGCGCAGATCAAGCGCCAGCCTGCGCACCACGGCTACCTGCGCGGCATCTTTTTGGCCAAAGAAGGCGCGGTCGGCTTCGGAGGCGATGAGCAGCTTGGCCACGACTGTCGCCACGCCGCGAAAATGCCCCGGACGGGAGTGGCCGTCTAGGCGGCTGCTCAAGCCATCGAGATCAACGAAAGTTGCCGCGCCGGTGGGATACAGCTCTTCGACCGCAGGAGCAAAAATTACCGAGGCACCTTCCTTTTCGGCCAAAGCGCAATCGGCATCAAAGGTGCGTGGATAGCGGGCGAAATCCTCATTCGGCCCGAACTGCGTGGGGTTGACGAAGATGCTGACGGCAACCCCGCCGCAGGAAGCCTTTGCGGCTCGAATCAGAGACGCGTGGCCTTCGTGCAGCGCGCCCATCGTGGGCACAATGCCGATGGTTTGGCCTGCTGCGTGGCTGGAGCGCGCCCATGCGCGCAATTCAGAGACGGTGGTCAGAATTTTCATTAGACTTTGCGCAAGCCGCCTGTGCTCTGCGTTGCACTCAACGCCCGCCGCGCTTCTTCCGGCAGATGGTAACTCTCCTCATCGGAAGGAAAGGCGCGATGCTCGACATCCTCACGATAATGTTCGACAGCAGTGCGGATGGCAGCGCCTAGATCGCCATAGCTGCGCACGAATTTGGCCGGGGTCGCAAAGGTAAGGTTCACGAGATCGTGGAAGACAAGAATTTGCCCATCGCAATCCGGCCCTGCGCCGATGCCGATGGTCGGTATGTGCAGTTCGGCGGTAATCTCCGCTGCTACTTCGCGCGGCACACCTTCGAGCACAATCACGCCGGCTCCGGCGTCTTCGAGCGCGTGGGCATCGGCCTTGAGCTGGACAACGGTTTCGGCAGTGCGCGCCTGTACCCGGTAGCCGCCCATGCGATGAATGCTTTGCGGGGTCAGGCCCAGATGGCCGACGACGGGAATTTCCGCTTCGGTGAGCGCGCGGGTGAGTTCAACGCGCGGCCCTTCAATCTTGACAGCTTCCGCGCCCCCTTCTTTGACAAAGCGGACGGCGTTCGCGATCCCATCGGCAAGGGAAGCGTGATAGCTGCCGAAGGGCATATCGGCAACGACGAGCGCGCGGCGCACGGCACGGCGCACGGCGCGGGTGTGGTGCAACATCTCATCCACGGTGACGGCCAGGGTGTTCTCGTAGCCCAGCACCACCATGGCCAGCGAGTCGCCGACCAGGATCATGTCGATGCCCGCTTCATCCACCAGCCGCGAGGTGGCGTAGTCATAAGCGGTGAGCGCGGAGATGGGCTTGCCCT
>Ga0181519_10004679_pt1 | contig 11032 bp, 9 predicted proteins | sample PEATcosm2014_Bin_26_FD_121102 | JGI IMG/M metagenome (GOLD analysis project Ga0181519, IMG submission 121102) | Peatland microbial communities from MTU Mesocosm Facility, Houghton, MI, USA - PEATcosm2014_Bin02_10_metaG | ecosystem: Environmental > Terrestrial > Soil > Wetlands > Peat | place... | reverse complement strand
GGTGTTGAAGGGGTCGCGCGGAATGCGGCGCAGGAAATAGACGGTGCGTACGTTCTTCGGGTCCTTGGAATCGGGTACCCCCTGGAGCAGGGTCTCGAGGCGCGGCGGGTAGCCCGAGGCGTCCGCTTTCTTCGCGATCCGGCCTTCGTCGGCCGCGTGCTTGTAGTCGTCGATGGCCTGGCGGATCACGCGCAGGTCCTGGCGCAATTCGGATTCCTTCTGGCGCTGGATTTCAAGGCGCACCACCGGAACCGCCATAACGACGAGGATCGACAGTATGGCCACGGCGATGACCAGTTCGAGCAGCGTGAAGCCCCGCCCGCCCTTGTCGTTATCTGGCCGCATCGCGCTATCCCTCAGTTGGGCGGCGTGGCGCCGCCCGATTCCAGGGGCGTGAGCACCGTCCCCTGCGCGTTTTTCATCGGTGGCGCCGTCAGCGTGGTGCCCTGCGGCTCCGGCGGTCGCGGGGCGGGGGCGGGCGGCGCCGGTGGCGCGGGCGGCGGCGTGGCCGGCGGCGTCACCGCCGGCGGGGTCTGGGCGGGAGCAGGCGCATCGGGAGGCGGGCTTTCCGCCTCCGGCGCCGCGTGTTGGGCGCTGTCGGATCCACGCACGGACAGCGATCGGCGCCCCGTAGGCCCGATGGACAGCGGCTGCGATCCCACGACGTTTTCGGTGCCCGCGGGAACCATGCGACCGATCTCGGGCGTTGCCAGGTTGCGGACGATGCGTGGCGTCACCAGCAGGACGATCTCGGTCTTTTCATGGCTCGAATTGTCGTTGCTGAAGATCCGCCCGATGCCGGGAATATCGCTCAGCCCCGGCACCTTGCTCCAGCTGGCGCTTTCATTGTCGTTGATGAGTCCGGCGAGCACCTGGGTTTCGCCGTCGTGCAGGCGCAGCACGGTCTGGGCGCTGCGGGTGCCCACCTGGTAGGCCGTCGTCTGGCCCGAGGTGGAACTGCCCACCGTGACCGAGCCCAGGTTGGAATTGACCTCGAGATTGAGCTTGATGCCCACCTCGTCGTCCAGGTAGACCTGGGGTTCGACTTCGAGCTTCAGGCCCACGTCGATGTACGACACGGAGGAGGCGACACCGGCGTTCTGCACGGCCGTGCTCGTGATCACGGGCAGTTTCTCGCCGATCAGGACCTTGGCTTTCTCCTTGTTCTTGACGCGGATCCGCGGATTGGCGAGCAGGTTCGCATCGGTATCGGAGGCGAAGAGATTTGCCACGATCAGGGGATTGGGCAGCGTGGTGATGAGGCTGCCCAGCGCGGTGGTGGGGATGCGGCCGGTTGCCGTTGCGGTGGCGGTAGTGCCCGTCGTGGAATCGACCGGCGAGAGCGATTCGCGCTGCGCGTTGGTGGGGAGCTGGATTCCCAGGTTCTGCGCGCGGGTGCGGCTGACCTCGACGACCTCGAGCTCGAGCATCACCTCGGCCTCGGCGATGTCGATGGCCTCGATCATGTGCTCGGCAAGACGCACGGCGTCGGGGGTGTCGCGGATGACGACCATGTTGATCTTCTCGTCGATGAACACGTCCTTGATGTGTCCCAGCGTCTTGAGCATCGTCTCGACGATCTTCGCGTCGGCATTGACCAGGTAGAAGGTGCGCATGACCAGGTCCTGGTAATCGCGGACCTTGGCCGTCGTGTTGGGGAATATGAGCAGGGTGTTGTCGTTGAGGACCTTGCGATCGAGCGCATTGGTGCTCAGGAGCACGCGCAGGACGTCCTCGATCGCGTTGTTGCGGATGAAGATCGTGATCTTCGTGTCGGTCTTCACGTCGTGGTCGAAGGCGAAATTGAGCCCGCCGACGCGTGACAGGACCTCGAACACATTGCGCAGGGGCGTGTCGCGGAACTCCACGCTGACGGGGGTTGCCAGGGCGCTCTTGAGCGCCGGCGGCATCGCGTCGACGTCCTGCTGGCGCTCGAGCAGCTGCTGCAGCAGGCGCTTGGCGCCCTGGTGCTGCGGGTTGCTTGCCAGGATCTGGCGCAGGCGCGCCTCGGCCGCGGCATTGCGGCCCTCGGCCAGCCAGCGCTTGGCCTCGTCGAAGTACACGTCCAGGCGCTGCGTCAGGTCGACGCGCGCGATGCCCTGCTTGGCCCGATCCCAATCCGGATCCAGCCGCAGGGCGCGCTGGTACAGGTCGCGGGCCTCGTCCAGCCGGTGGGCGATGACGGCCGTTTCGGCGGCAATGGCCAACTGCGACAGGGCCTGCTCGCGGCGCCGGTGGTACACCGCCAGCAAGGCGTGATCCTGGGGATCCTTGGCCGAGGCTTCCTGGAGCAGGACGACCGAATCCTCGAAGCGACCTTCGTTCCACAGGTTCTGGCTTTGGGTTATGGGCGAGTTCGCACAGGCCGCCAGGCCGATCACGATGGCGCCCAGGAGAGCGGCGCGCGCCAGGATGCGGCACACATGCCCGCCGCCTCGGCCGAGTTCCTTGCCGAGGCGGACACCTGGGTGCATCGGGAACCGGACGAATTTTCGTGCGGAGCGCTTCAATTGATTGCCGCCGAGGCGATGGACATCGACACCCGATCGCCCGTTGCCGCATGAAGAAAGACGAGTTGCTGGGGAGACTCTTCCACGAGCTTGAACCCCGCAAGATCCGAGCCCAGGTGAACCTCGACCGGCGCGTTGTTCTCGGTGAGCAGGTAGATCGTTGCCCTGCCGGGAATCATGAGGCGTCCGGAAAAGACGAAAGGCAGGGGCGGCGCATGGGGCGCGGGCGCTGCCTGGGCGAGCACGGGTCGCGGCGCGGGTTGATAGCTGTATTCGCCGAACACGTTGTGGATCTTCTCGGGCGCGGATGAACGCGCGTCCAGGGATGCGCTTGCCGGGGGCGAGGCCGCGCCGGCAACCGTGGCAGTGGCGGGCGCAGGCTTGATCGTGGCCCCTCCCGCGCGGGCCCCCGGGCGCGCGCTGGCCTGGACGACCTCAGCATTGTCGTCGGTGGCAAGCGTCCACGCCGTAAGGGCAATGGTGACCAGCAGGCCGCCACCCAGCAGCAGGCTGCGCCGGTTCATTTGCCCTCCCGCACCAGGAAGCTCATCGCGATGGTGGCCTCGAGTTCCTCGCCGCCATCGACAGCGCGGCGCAACGACAATTCGTCCAGGGAAAGATTCGGGTAGTCGTGCAGCAGGCTCTCGATCCAGCCGCGCAGGTGGACGTAATCGGCGTGCGCCGGAAAGCTCAGGTGATAGCGCCGCGCGGACGAACCCAGGACGGCCTGGGTCCGGTATTCGGTGCGATCGATCTCGACCGCGCCCGCGTCGGCCCGGCGCTGCAAGCTGGCGACGAACTCGGACACCGCGGTTTCGCCCGGCAGGACGGCAACGAGGCTGGCAACCGGATCGCGGTCGGCCCGGATGCGCTTGGGATCCTGCAGATGGACCAGCTGGTGCCGCATCGACGCGATCTGGACGTCGAGCGAGGCATTGCCGCTCTTGATGCCGGGCAGCACGAAGGCAAGGGCAAGCGCCGCCAGGAAAATGGCCGCCAGCCCGCTCCAGCCGGCCACGCCGAGGCTGGCCGCCACGAACCGGGCCTGCAGCAGACCAATGCCGCGGTTCATGGCGCGCCTCCACTGGCGTCCGCCGCGGGGACGACGAGCCGGCCCTGCAGCGTTGCGGTGATCACATGGGCGCCGAGCGCCTCGCGGCCCTCATGGTGCGTCAAGGTCATGCTCGAAATCGGCGTCGCGCCGGCCAGCCGTTGGGAAAAACGCACGAGCTCGCCCAGGTCGCGCCCTTCGACAACCAGCTGGAGCGTGGTGAAGGGCGGTTCGACGCTGAATTGCAGGATATGCACCGCGCCCGACTCGGCCGTATCGGCCGCCTCGATCTGCTCGAAAAGCTCGTGCCAGGGACGATGGATTTCCTCGCGGAGCGTGCCGGCCTCCGCGAGCGCGGCGGCGGCGGCGGGGTTGGCGGCCGTCTTGCCGGCGCCCGGCCCGCCTTGCGACGGCGCCATGCCCAGACCGGCCAGGCGCTGATCGAGTACCAGGGCCTCGCTGGACAAGGCCGCCCGCTGCTGCCACGCGGGCCAGCAGGCAAGGGACGCCCCCGCCAGCGCGAGCACGCCCGCACCCAGCAGCAGCCAGGCCAGCGGCGTCACGCCGGGCCGGGCGCCCAGAAGTTCCACTTCGTGGGGCCGCAGATCCAGCAGTCTGCTCAGAACGTTCGACAATTGCGACATAAGGCTACCAGCACATTTCACCGAAGGCGGATTATCAGCGACATTCGGCCGTGGAGGGTTGGGATGGCATCGGTGCCTGGCACCGGACGCCGCATCCACCGGCCGCGAGATTACGGTCAGTCCGGCAAGGAGAATCCCTCGCGAAAGCCCAAGCGCACGCCCAATTCCCGGACCGCGGCGGCCCGCTCCGACCGCGGTGACAGGGCCGGCGGGGTGACAGCGAGCGCAGCCGGCAGGCTGCCGCCCTCGTCCACGGTTGCCAGCACATTGGCCCATTCGGCATGCACGGCGCTGGCGAGGCCTTGCGCGCCGTCGTAGCGCCGCCAGCGCACGCGCTGCACCACGCCGCGCACCAGCAGCAGAAAACCCGCGCCATCGGCGTCGAGCTCGATGATGCAACCGCAAAACCGCGGCGCCTGCGCGAGCAGGACCCCGAGGTGTTCCAGCAGCCCCACGCGCGCCGAAACCACCTGCGGATAGGCGGCCAGTGTCTCGTAGAGCGCCTTGGGCCAGGCCACCGCGATCCGGTTTCGCCCGGGCAGATCGCGCGCCACGCGGATTTCCCACGCTGCCGCGTCTTCCCCGAACAGTTCCTCGAAGCGCGCCGCCGCCAGATTGCGCCAGTGTTCTTCGCGGACCAGCTGCTCGACCCACGGCAGCAGCAGGATGCGGCTCCACCCGCAGGCCAGGCGGGCCTGGACTTTCCCGCCCTGGCGCTGGCCCAGAAGGCTTGCGGCCGCCTCGCATGCCGCGGCCAGTTGCGGCTCGGCCAGTTCGACGCTGGCGCCCGACCGGCCCGGCGTTCCCAGGGACACGGTGCGCATCCCGATCTGCAGCCGCGCCGCCGGGCCCCGGGCCAGGCCCAGGCGCGCGCCCAGGGCCAGGCTCATCGGGAGCCGCCGCGATGGCCCGGCGCGTCGTCCCGCGGTGGCGCACTGCCGGTGCCGTCCACGTGATCGGTCTCGGCGAACGTCACCCGGTCGAGTTCCTCGAGCGTTGTCTTGCCCTCGATCACCAGATCGAGGCCGACACGGCGGATCGAGCGCATGCCGCGCTCGCGCGCCGCGCGCTTGACGGCCGTGACCGAGGAGCGCGTGCCGATCGCCTCGCGCAGCGCGTCGTCGAGCACCAGGATTTCCGCGATGGCGCGCCGGCCCCGGTACCCCGTGCCGCGGCAGTGTCCGCAGCCGCGGCCGCGCCGCAGCGCAAAGCCGGCGAGGATCTTGCGTTCGGCCGGCGGCCGCCCCGTCATATCGACGATATCGGGGACCAGGCAATGCTCGCAGTTGAGGCGCAGCAGGCGCTGGGCAACGATGCCGTTCAAGGCGGCAACCAGGTTGAAGGGATCCACGCCGATGTGCAGCATGCGCCCGATGACATCGAAGACGCTGTTGGCGTGGACGGAGGTAAAGACCAGGTGGCCGGTGAGCGCCGCCTGCACGGCAATCTGCGCGGTCTCGCCGTCGCGGATCTCGCCCACCATGATCTTGTCCGGGTCGTGGCGCAGGATGGAGCGCAGCCCGCGCGAGAAGCTCAGGCCGCGCTTCTCGTTGACGGGGATCTGCACCACGCCCGGCAATTGATATTCGACCGGGTCCTCGATCGTGACGATCTTGTCCTTGCCCGTGTTGACTTCGGACAGCGCCGCATAGAGGGTCGTGGTCTTGCCGCTGCCCGTTGGACCGGTGGCAAGTAGCAGCCCGTAGGGCAGGCGCGAGAGTTCGCGCAGCGTCTTGACCGTGCCGGGCTCGAATCCGAGCGACTCGAAGCGCAGCGAGCGCGCCTCGTCCGCGAGGTGTTGCTTGTCGAGCACCCGCACCACGGCGTCCTCGCCGTGGACCGCCGGCATGATCGACACGCGAAGGTCGATGTCGCGTCCGTCGATGCGGACCTGGAAGCGCCCGTCCTGGGGCACGCGCTTCTCGGCGATATCGAGTTCGGCCAGGACCTTGATGCGCGAGATGGCCTGCTCGCCCGTGGCGATATCCTCGATGCGGCCGGCCGCGTCGAGCACGCCGTCGATGCGGTACTTGATGGCCATGCCGGTGGGATCGCCTTCGAGGTGGATATCGCTGGCCTGCGCCTTGAGCGCGTCATAGAGCAGCGAATTGACGATCCGCACCACCGGGCTCGCATCCTCGGCGATGCGCCGGATCGACAGATCCTCGGCGCCGCTGCCGTGACGCACGCTGCCGTCGCCGCCGCCCTCGGCCAGGGCGCCTTCCATGGCGCGCATGGACGACTCCTGGCGCTTCAGGTAGGCCCTGATCTCGTCGAGAACCGCCAGGGCAAAGGAGAAGGGCGCGCCGATGCGGCTCTCGGCCCAATCGATGCGGGCCTGGTCGAAGGGGTCTTCGAGCACGCACCACAGCCGCCCCTTGGCGTCGCGGCCCACCGCCAGGTTGCGCCGGTCGGCCTCGGGGTAACTGATGCCCTCGAAGACCGGAGCGAGCGATTGCAGGGCGGCGCTTTCCAGGTAATTCATGCGCAGGACCTGGGCACACGTCGCCAGGGCCGCATAGGCGTCGCACTCGAATTCCCGCGCCAGGGCCGTGCCGAAATCCAGGCCCGCGCGCCGGGCCTGCACGGCTATGAGGGCGTAACGGCCCACGTCCGCCGTGGACGATTGCGGTCGCACTGCCGGCAGCTGGGTGCCGGAATAGGGGGTTTCGGAACGCATCATTGGATGGCGTCGGCCAGGGAGAAAATAGGCATATACATCAGCACCACCACCAGCCCGATGACCACGCCCATGATCAGCATCAGGAACGGTCCGATGACCCGCCCGAGCCAATCGGCGCCGCGTCCGACTTCTTCCTCGTGAAAATCGGCGGCACGGTCGATCATCTCGGCCAGCTTGCCGCTGCCTTCGCCCACGCGGAAAAACCGGTCTGCGACGGCGGTTGACAGGCCCTGCTGCCGCATCGCATCGGAAAACGAGCGTCCCTCGCTGATGGCCATGCGGCTGGCATCGAGGCGCCGCGCAAGTTCCAGGGGCAGCAATCCGCGGGCAACCTCCAGGGACGAGACCATGGGTATCCCGCCGTGGAGCAGGAGCGCGAGGGTCCGGTAGAGGCGCGAGAACTCGGCGGCCGCTATCACGGCGTTGAGCCGCGGAATCCTGCGCAGCACTGCCATGACGATCTCGCGAAACCGCCCGGTGCGAACCGTGATGACGATGCTCGCCACCGCCAGGGCTAGGCCGGCCAGGGTCGGCAAGGGATACGCGCCGATCCGGCTGCCGACCCACAGCAGGGCCCGCGATGCCGAGGGCAGCTTGTCGCCCATGTCGGCATAGACGTCGGCAAAGCGCGGCACGACGTAGCCCACCAGGAAGAGCAGCACCAGGCCGCTCACGCCCAGCAGGATGAGCGGGTAGATGGATGCGGCGACGAGTTTTTCGCGCACTTCGCGCGTGAGGCGCCGGTACCGCACGAAACGCTCCAGCGCCGGCGCATAGTCGCTCGTTCGTTCGGCTGCGCGCAGCGACTCGCACAACACGGTTGGAAACACGGCCGGGAATTGCGCCAGTGCCGCCGAGAGCGGCAGGCCTTCGCGCACGCGGGCATGCAGCTTGGCCAGCAGGGAATCTCCGGGCGAAGCAGCGGTGACCGAGGTGGCGCTGCCGGTGCTCTCCTTGCTGGCGAGGGTTTCCAGGGCCTCGCCGATGGTCACGCCCGCCGTCACCAGTGCCAGCAATTCCTGGCAGAAGAGATCGACATCGAAGCGCGACTTGTTGCCATCGGCCCATCGGACGCGTGGTTTTGCGGCGCCCGACGCGCCGCCGGCGCGAACCGGCTTCAATTCAAGCGCGGTCATGCCGTCCTGGGCAAGCGAGCGCCGGACGGCGGAGACATCGGCGGCCTCGACCATCATCGGCCGGGCCGTTCCGTCGGCATGGAGGGCGAGAACGCGAAACTGCATGGGCATCGTATCCGGCTGCGGGAGCAGCGCCCCTTGTGCAACTCTACTGGATTCGGCCCGGTGCAGTGGTCACGAAGTGTTCACATTGCGCGCCCGTCGGGGTCCGCGCAACGTGGTTCCGAAAGCAAAGGCCGCCGCGCGCCGCGCTTTGTGACACGGAAACTTCATACGGCGACGGTAGAGTGCGCGGTTCCTGTCAAAGAAAGCGCCTGTGATGCAATTTACGCAATTCAAGCTGGCCCGGATCACGATGCCCGCAGCGGCCCTGCTCGTTGGCGCCCTGGGTGCCTGTGGCGGAGGCGCAGGAAGCGGCAAACCGAGCCAGGTGGCCGTGAAGGTCAACAAGGACGAAATCACGGTCCTGCAGGTCAATGAACAACTGTCGCGGCTGCCCGCGGGCATTACCGCCGACAAGCTGGATCCGGCCACCCGTAATATCCTGGGCACCCTGGTCAACCAGCAACTGCTGGTGCAGCAGGCCGTGGAGCGCAAGCTCGATCGCGATCCGGCCATCGTGGGCGCCCTGGAGGCGGCACGCCTGAACATCCTGGCCCAGGCGTACGTGCAGCGCGTGATCGCGCCGCAGGCCAAGCCCACCGAGCAGGAGATCCGCCAGTATTACGCGGACAACCCGGCGCTGTTTTCCGAGCGCAAGGTCTATCGGCTCCAGGAATTGACGATCGAGGCCACGCCCGATCAGCAGCCCATGGTCGAAAAGGCTGCCGCCGGCGCGACTTCGCTCAAGCGCCTGGCCGAGTTCCTGCACGACAAGAAGATTCCGTTCTCGGCCGACAGCGGCGTGCGCACGGCCGAACAGCTGCCCCTGTCGCAATTGCCCGAGGTCGCCAAGCTCAAGAGCGGCAGCCTGCTGGTCTTTGCCACCGGCGCGAACCGGCTGACAGCCCTCGAAGTGCTGGCCTCCGAGCCGCAGCCTGTCGACGAGAAAAAGGCGACGCCGGTGATCGAGCAGTTCCTGAGCAACAAGAAACGCGAGGAACTGGCCGCCAGCGAGATCAAGCGCCTGCGCGATGCCGCGAAGGTCGAGTACGTGGGCGATTTTGCCAAGTACGCAGTGGCAGCCGCGCCGCCGCCGCAAGCGGCCGCGGTCGAGCAGAAATCGGCCGCCGGCGAACCCGACAAGGGCATAGCGGCACTGCATTGAGCGGTCTTGAGATGCCGCGCCCTATGGCACGCGGCGCACCCGAAAGGAAACGGCCCGATCCATGCGCCTGAACATGTTTGTCCTGCGGATCCTCGGCGCGCGGTGGGCCGTTCTGGCCAGCGCGCTCTGCCTGAGCGTGGCAGCCGCCGCCACCTATGGTTTTCTGGGCGCGGAATCCTATCCGGCCACGGCCACGGTATTCATGGAGCCGGGCCCCTTCGACACCGGGTCCGGCGCCGGCCCGGGTGCCCGTGCCTCCGGCCTGGACCTGCTGCGCAGCGAGCGCGTTGCCCAGCGGGTGGTGGAAAACGAGCGCCTGGTCGAGGATCCGGCCCTGCGCGGCCAGTATCTGGAAAGCATCGACGCGGGGCGGCCGCCGGTCGAAGCGATCGCCCAGTACGTGGCCGAACACGTCGAGGCGAGCGCCGCCGGTGAGGGCGGCGTGGTGCGTGTCACGGCAAGCCTCAGCGACCCCGCGGTTTCGGCGCGGGTGGCCAATGCCTATGCCCAGGCCTGGGGAGAAGTGAGCCTGGAACTGCGCGCCACGGCGATCCGCGATGGCGTGCAACGCGCCGGCCAGGACCTTGCCGCACTGCGCGCCCGCCTGGGCGAGGCGCGGGCGCGGCGCTCGGACGGTGGCGCGCTGGCGGCTGCCGGGTCCCGCGCCGATGAACAATTTGCCCAACTGTCCCGGCTCGAACCGGGCGCGCCCTTGTCGCCGGCGCCCGCGGCGGACGGCCCGCGCAACGCCGATTGGGCGCGCGGGCTGACCGTGGCCGACGACGCGGCGGCAGTCGCCCGGCTCAACCCGAGCGGCGATGCCTCCTCCGGTGCCGAGGCTGCGGCGCGGCCTCTGCGGGTCACACACCTGGACGGCGCCGATGCGCCCCGTGGCGGATCGTCTACCACGGTCGACGACGAGATCCGCCTGGCGCAACAAAGCCTGGAGCGCGCGGAAGATCGCCTGACGCGTCTGGCTGCCGAGGGCATCGGCGCGCCGTTCCCGGCCCACCTGTTGCGGGCGGCGCGGCCGGCGACGGTGTCGAGCAAGCCCGGCGTGGGCGCCTGTGCGGCCTTGGGCGCCGCCATCGGACTCGCATTGGGATTGATCGGCGTTTGCCTGGCCGAAGCGATGGATCGGCGCGTGCGCCGGCCATCGGACCTTGCGAGGGGGCTTGGCATTGTCGTGCTGGGCGATCTGCCGGCGGTTGTGCCGGGCGGCAGTGGAATCGACGGCCCGGCTCCGCGGCGCTGGTTACCCCTGCAGCGCGCCTGAGCGGCCGGGGCATGCACGTGGCGTACGATCTGGACAGTGCAGGGCGCAATTCGCGACCATCGACATCATGAGTCCGCCACGTCAGCATTTCATGCCATCCGAGGAAAACAAGGACTCTGCGGACCACGGCGCTGCCGGCGCGCCGGACGCCGGACGGGTCGGTGAGATCCTGCTTGCGCTGGGGCGCTTGCGTGAACCGCAAATCCTGGCGGTGCTGGAGCGCCAGGCCCACGACCCGCGGCGCTTCGGCGAGCTCGCATGCATCCTGGGCTATGTATCGCAGGGCGACATCGATCTTGCCCTGACGCGGCAGCGCTCCGCGGCCCTGAGTGAGGTGCTCATCGATTTTCCCCGCATCACGCCGGCCGCGCAGTTCGATCCGGAGGAACTGGGCAGCGAGGCGCTGGTGGCCGTGCGCTCCCAGCTCGTGCACCGCTGGTTCGGCGACGAACCCGAGCAGCGTGC
>Ga0181519_10004678_pt1 | contig 11033 bp, 9 predicted proteins | sample PEATcosm2014_Bin_26_FD_121102 | JGI IMG/M metagenome (GOLD analysis project Ga0181519, IMG submission 121102) | Peatland microbial communities from MTU Mesocosm Facility, Houghton, MI, USA - PEATcosm2014_Bin02_10_metaG | ecosystem: Environmental > Terrestrial > Soil > Wetlands > Peat | place... | reverse complement strand
TCCCAGCGCGAGCGCCTCGGCGTGACGGCCAGAGCCCCGAGATGGGCCATCGCCTACAAGATGGCGCCCGTCGAGCAGCAGACGACCTTGGAGGCCATCGAGATCAACGTGGGCCGCACGGGCAAGGCCACGCCGTTCGCCGTGATGACCCCGGTGGTCGTGGCCGGTGTGACCATCTCCCGGGCCACCTTGCACAACGAGACCCAGATCCACCTCAAGGACGTGCGCGAGGGAGACACCATCATCGTTCGTCGAGCGGGCGACGTGATCCCCGAGGTTGTCGGCTCGGTGAAGGCGGATCGGCGCCGAGGTGCCCCGATCTGGAAGATGCCTGCCCTCTGCCCGACGTGCGGTGAGCCCCTGGTGCGACCTGAGGGCGAGGCGAACCACTTCTGCGAGAACCTCGAGTGCCCGAATCGGATCCGTGAGTCGCTGACCCACCTGGCCTCCAGGGGGGCCCTCGACATCAAGAGCCTGGGGGAGAAGACGGTCGAAGAGCTCTATGAGCTCGGCATCCTGAGAGACGTCGCCGACGTCTTCCGGCTGCCGAGCCGTCGAGAGGAGCTCTTGGCGCTCAAGGGCTGGAAGCCGACCCGGGTCGACAACCTGGCTCAAGGCATCCAGGGAGCGCTCTCGCAACCGCTCGAGCGCTACCTCGTCGCACTGAACATCCGCCACGTCGGCCCGAGCGCGGCAGCCGAGCTTGCATCGCACCTTCGAACGCTCGACGCGCTGCGGCGGGCGAGCGTGGAAGAGCTGTCCGCCATCGAGGGGGTGGGACCCGTCATCGCTGCCTCGGTCCGCGCCTGGTTCGAGTCACCCCACAACGCCCAGCTCGTCGACGAGCTCATCGAGCTCGGCATCAGGACCGACACGGACCTCGCGCCGCCGTCGGTCCAGGCCGATCTGCCCCTCAGCGGCTTGACCTTCGTGCTCACCGGCACGCTCGACTCGTGGACGCGAGACGAGGCATCGAGCGCGCTCCAAGCGCTCGGCGCGACCGTGAGCGGCAGCGTGTCGGGCAAGACGAGCGCGGTGTTCGCCGGCACCGATCCTGGGAGCAAGGTCGACAAAGCGCGCCAGCGAGGCGTGCCCGTCTTCGGCGAGCAGCAGCTCGACGAGCTGCTCCGCGGTGCGGCCCTCGAAGAGCTTTCGACACCCCGCGACTCCTAGTGCCGCGCGGTGCGTGAGCGCGGCAGTTGTATGCCGTCTAAATACGGGAAAAGATGGTCTGGCGGAGGGACGCAGCCGCTTGTAACCTCACCCACGTTGCCTGCGCCGGGGGATCAGCGCTGGGGTGTGGAGCAATCTCGTTCACCCGAGCGCTGGGCGGTTCTCCCCTCGCTCGGCTGATGGGGAAGCAAGGATCGACAAGGGGGGCAGGATGCTGCAGTACGTGATCGCGGGGCTGGTGCTTGGCGGCATCTACGCCATCGCCTCATCTGGGCTGGTGATCACCTACGTCTCGTCGGGCATCTTGAACTTCGCCTTCGGTGCGCTGGCCTACTTCATCGCACGGCTCTACTACTACCTCTTGGTCACCCAGAACATGGGCATCGTCGTCTCGGCGATCTTGTCCATTGTGGTGGCCGGACCACTGATCGGCGTGGCGCTGTACTTCGCCCTCTTCCGGTTCCTCCGACTGTCCTCGCCGCTGATCAAGGTGGTCGCCACCCTCGGGTTGCTCGTCTCGATCCCGGCGCTCGCCACCGTCATCTTCGGCAGCGGAGCGATCTTGAAGGCTCCAGGGCTCGCCCCTGAGCCGGTGCACGTCTACAACGTGGCCGGGGTCGCCGTCACCCTCGACCAGGTCATCGTCTACATCTGCGTCGTCCTCATCGTGGTGCTCGGTGCCCTGATCATGAAGAAGACCGACGTGGGCCTCAAGGTCCGCGCCATGGTCGACTCGCCGGCGATGACGGAGCTCTCGGGCACCAACCCCGGAGCCGTCTCGGTGGGCGTCTGGGCCGTCAGCATGTTCTTCGCCGGCCTCGCCGGCGTGCTCGCTGCGCCGATCATCGGCCTCGACCCTGGGAACTTCACGCTGCTCGTCGCTGCCGCCTTCGCCGCCGTGGTGGCGGCCCGGCTCCGCAGCCTGCCCATCGCCGTCGCCGTGGGTCTGGCCATGGGTGTGGCCACCTCGCTGATCCAGTACTTCCTGCCTACGTCGAGCAACTGGACGACCGAGGTCATCGACGCGGTGCCTTTCGCCTTCATCGCCGTCTTCGTCGTCTACCACCTGTTCCGCAAGCGCGACCTGTCCGAGTCCCAGAGGGTCGGTGGCGCGCTCGACAGCGCGATCACCCCCCAAGGCGAGAGCCAGATGGCCGGTGCGGCTGGAGGAGACCTCCAAGGCAGCTCGCTCGGCTTCATCGGTCGCTACGGCGGCCCCATCGTGCTGATCGCCATCGCGTCGCTGCTGCCGCTGATCGTCGAGGGGCTCTGGGTCGGCCTCATGGCCCAGGCCTTCGCCTACGCCATCATCTTCCTGTCCTTCACCATGGTCACCGGTGAGGGAGGCATGATCTGGCTCTGTGAGATCACCTTTGCTGGTCTTGGGGGACTGATCACCGCCCAGCTGGCCACGAGCCACGGGTGGCCTGTGCTCCTCGCCGTTTTGGCGGGCGGCTTGATCGTGCTGCCCATCGGGCTCCTGGTGGGCCTGCTCACCATCCGCCTGGGCGGTCTCTACGTCGCCCTGATCACCCTGACCTTCGGGCTTCTGGTCGAGAACCTCGTCTTCACGTTGGGCATGTTCACCAACGGCGGCTTGGGCGCCAACGTCAACCGACCTGCGTGGGCGAGCACCGATCTGCAGTTCTGCTACTTGGCGCTCGCCGTCTTCGCCATCATCGCGTTGTTCATCATGAACCTGCGGCGATCGACGACAGGTCTTGCCATGAGCGCCGTGCGCTGGAGCGAACCAGGAGCGAAGACGCTGGGCGTGAGCACGGTGGGGATGAAGATCATGATCGCGGGGCTGGCCTCCTTCGTGGCGGCCATCGGTGGCGGCTTCTTGGTGACCGCCCAGACCTCTGCGCAGCCGGCCGAGTTCTCGACGTTCATCGGCGTGATCTGGCTGGCCGTGCTGGTGACCTTCGGCGTGCGCTCGAACACCGCGGCCCTGCTCGCTGGCATCAGCTACGCCTTGTTCCCCGCCATCACGCTGGCCTACCTGCCGAGCTGGACGGTGCAGATCCCGACGCTCCTCTTCGGTCTCGGGGCCATCGGCGTGGCCAAGTTCCCGAACGGCACGCTGGCCCAGAACGGAGAGATCTTCCGCGGCTGGCTCCTCAAGCGAGCAGGGAAGAAGGCACAAGCCGAACCTGGCTCGCTGGCACCTCCCGAGGGTCCGCCGTCTGAGCCGCAGCCACCAGCCCGGCTGGGGGTCTCGTCATGACCGTCGAGTCGACCACCACACCTACGGTGCCGTCGGGCACCGCACCGGTGCTCGTCGCCGAAGGGGTGACCAAGCGCTTCGGCGGCCTGGTCGCGCTCTCCGACGTCAGCCTCGAGGTGCCTCATCGCTCCATCGTCGGTCTGGTGGGGCCGAACGGTGCGGGCAAGTCCACGCTCTTCGCCGTGCTCTCGGGTCTGCTTCGACCTGACAAGGGTGCGGTCGAGCTCGGCGGCGTCGACGTCACCGGGCACAGCCCCCAGAAGCGAGCCCGTCGTGGGCTCGCTCGCACCTTCCAGCAGCCTGAGCTGTTCTTGAGCCTGAACGTGCGCGAGCACCTCGTCTTGGCGCACCGGATGCGCTACGAGCGCAACCGCCTCTGGCGTGACATGTTCGACGTCAGGGCCACCATCCGGAAGAACGCCGACGAGGACGCCCACGTCGATGGCCTGCTCAAGCAGCTGGGCTTGACGAGCATCGCCCACACCTCGGTCGCCTCCTTGCCGCTCGGCACCAGCCGCCTCGTCGAGGTGGGTCGTGCGCTGGCGTCGTCGCCGTCGGTCCTGCTCCTCGACGAGCCGCTCTCCGGCCTCGACGCTCGAGAGTCAGAGCAGCTGGCGGGGATCTTGTCGAAGATCGTCCGCCAAGGCGACCAAGACGTCTCGCTGCTCTTCGTCGAGCACGACGTGGCCACCGTGCTCGCCCTGAGCGACACCATCTACGTCCTCGACTTCGGCGAGGTCATCGCCAGCGGGTTGCCCGATGAGATCCGCGCCAGCGAGGCCGTCAAGGCTGCGTACCTCGGCGTGCCCGCCACCGACGAGGCAGAAGGAGAGGTGAGCTCGTGACCGAGCCCTTGCTCAAGGTCGAGGATCTCGTCGTCGGCTACGGACGCTCCCAAGCGCTCTTCGGCGTGTCGCTCGAGGTCGCTCCGGGTTCGATGACGGCGCTGCTCGGACCGAACGGTGCGGGCAAGTCCACGCTCGCTCGCGCCATCTCGGGATTGGTGCCGTCGACCTCTGGTCGCGTCCTGTTCGAAGGCCAGCCCATCACCGGGCTCGGTGCGTTCCGCATCCGTCGGCTCGGGTTGACCTACATCCCTGAGGGCCGCGGCATCTTCCCCGGGCTCAGCGTCAACGACAACCTGCGCATGGCAGTCGGGCAGCTCAAGCGGGCGGAGCGGGCCGAGGCGATGGACCGTGCGGTCGAGCTCTTCCCCATTCTCGGCCAACGGCGCTCGCAGATGGCCGGCAGCCTGTCGGGTGGAGAGCAGCAGATGCTTGCCTTGGCCCGCGCTCTGGCTGTCCCGCCGAAGCTGATCATCGCCGACGAGATGTCGCTCGGGCTCGCTCCCATCGTCACCGAAGCGGTCTTCAAGAGCCTCGATGAGGCTCGAAAGAGCGGCATCGCGATCCTCCTGATCGAGCAGTTCGTCGACCGGGCGCTCAAGCTCGCTGACCAGTGCGCCATCTTGGGCCGTGGCGAGATCGGTTGGAGCGGACCTGCCTCAGAGGCGAAGCACGAGGTGCTGGAACGCTATCTCGGCGCCGCAGACGGCAACGTCGGGGAGCCCGCAGCGTCCTGACGTGCGGGGGGTGCTGGTGAGCCCTCACGCGGCGCCCTGATAGCAGATCCCGGGGACACCGAGGTGCGTGGGGTGTCCACCGGAGCGGCCAGATGGCTCGGTAGGTTGGCTAGATACCATGTCGGACACCTCTGACCCCATAGGCAAGACCCTCAACGACCGCTACCGACTCCTCACGCTGCTGGGGACCGGTGCTTCTGCCAACGTCTACCTGGCCGAAGACCAGACCCTGCAGCGATCCGTCGCCGTGAAGCTGCTGCAGCCCGCACTCGCTGACGACGAGGGGTTCCTCAAGCGCTTCCGGGCTGAAGCCAGAGCGGTCGCCGCCCTCAACCACCCGAACGTCCTGCAGGTCTACGACTGGGGCGAGGAGGAGTCCGTCCCGTTCCTCGTGACCGAGTACCTCGCTGGCGGCTCGTTGAGCGACATGCTCTCGACCGGGGTTCGCCTCTCGCCCGAGCAGGTCGCCCAGATCGGCCAGCAAGCGGCGGCCGGCCTCGCCTACGCACATCAGCGGGGGCTCGTCCACCGGGACGTGAAGCCAGCCAACCTCCTCTTCGACGACGAGGGTCGACTCCGGATCACCGACTTCGGCGTGGCTCGTGCCCTCGCCGAGGCCAGCTGGACTGAGCCCATCGGGGCGATGATCGGCACGGTCCGCTACGCCTCGCCCGAGCAGGCCGAGGGCTTGCCCGTCGACGGCAAGGCCGACGTCTACTCGCTGGGCTTGGTGCTCTACGAGGCCTTGGTCGGTGAGGTCCCCTTCGTCGGCGAGACGCCCTTGGCGTCGCTCCGAGCGCGCCAGGGCCAGACGATTCCCCATCACCCCGCCTTGGGCCCTCTCGACGCAGTGCTGTCCGAGGCCACGGAGCCCGAGTCGATGCTGCGGCTCGACGCCGCTGAGCTCGAAGCGCGCCTCGCCTCGGTCGAGGCGGTCCTGCCCCTGCCCGCGCCGCTGCCGCTCCAGCTTCGCGCCGACGTCCTCGACGCCATGGCCGTCGGCACGATCGCTCAGGGCTTCCGACCCCCCTCGGCCGACGAGCTCACCCAGGCCACCCCGGCGGTCACGGGACCGGTCACCGCAGGCGTGGCGGCGACGAGGCACGGAGGCGAGCCCATCGCGCCGACGGTCATCGCCCCGCCTCAGGTCTCCTCGGGGGGCCCCGAGCTCGCCAAACCTCGACGCAAGCGCCGCCGCTGGCCCTGGGTGGTGGCGCTCATCGTGCTCTTGGCCGCAGCCTTCGGGGTCTTCGCCGTCGAGACCAAGCTGTTCACCCCGACGGTGGCCGTGCCCCACGTGGTCGGGCTGACGAACGCTGAGGCTCGCCAGCAGCTGAGCGAGAAGCAGCTGGCGATCCGGTACCGGCCGACGATCTACTCGACCACGGTCAAGGCTGGCTCCGTGCTCTCGCAGCAGCCGGCCTCGGGCACCCTCAAGCAAGGCTCGACGGTGACCCTGACGCTCAGCCGAGGCTTGCCCCCGGTGACCATCCCCTCCCTGACCAACGCCACCTGCGCCAGCGCCACCCAGACCCTCGCCGCCGTGCACTTCAAGACCTCCTGTCCACCAGGGCTCGAGGCGTACAGCCCCACCGTGCCGAGCGGCCAGCTGCTCGAGTACTCCTGGGGCAACCTCAAGAACCCGACGACGGCGCCCTACGGCTCGACCATCGTCCTGTCGATCTCGAAGGGGCCCGCCCCGATCGCCATCCCGAGCGTGTCAGGCTCCTTCGCCGACGCCCAGGCGACGTTGTCGGCTGCGGGCTTCACCGCCACGCAGTCCAACCAGTTCTCGAACACGGTGCCGGCGGGGGAGGTCATCGGGACCTCGCCCGCCGCGGGGAACCTCGAGCAGAAGGGCTTCACCGTCACGGTCTACGTGAGCCTCGGCCAAGGGGTGATCGTTCCCTCGGGGCTCATCGGCGAGGACGCCACCACCGCGGGCCAGGCGCTCAAGCGAGCGGGGCTCGTCGCGTCCTTCACCGGTCACGGCCACACCGTCGTGGGCTTGTCGCCGGGGTCCGGGAGCGAGGTCACCAAGGGCTCGACCGTGGTGGTCACCATCAAGTGAGCGCCAAGGCTCCAGGCTGCGAGCTGTGCGAGGCGGCCCAGATCACGCACCGGTACACCGACGACGAGCACTGCTGGGTGGCGGACTGCGAGGTCTGCGACACCCCGATGGTGGTCTGGAAGCAGCACGGCATCGATCCGGAACCTGAGGTGGTCGAGCACATGCTGGGCGCCCTCGGACAAGCTGCCGACAGCCGCTTCGGGCCGGAGGGCTGGTCCTTCGACCGCGTCATGCGCCAGATCCCAGACCACTTCCACGCCCATGCGCGCGATCCGGACTGGTGGTTCCGACTTCGACGCCGGTCCTCGCCGCTCTAGGGGCGAGCCAGGTCCTACGTGGTGAGCTGGCGCATGGCGGTGGCGAAGGCCATGGCGTCATCGTCCGGCGTCGCCGTCTGGACGGCGAGGAGCTTCGTCAGATCGCCGTCGACCCGGATCTTGCCGGCCAAGAACGCCCCCATGGCTGCCTGGGTGTCGCCCTCGACGAGCAAGGAGCGTGCCGTGGCGTAGTCGACCACCACGTGGAGGTCCACCACCTCGAGGTGACCGACCGCCACGACGAGCGGTCCGTTGGTCGTGTCGACGTGGGCGAGGACGTCCTCGCCGCTCGGAACCTCCGTCACCACCAGGTTCATCGTGAGCTCCACCGGCAGGCCGGCACCGGCGTCGGGGTGCTCTTGACGGAGCTCGTGAACCGCTTCGAGCCATGCGGGGCTGAGGAATTCGAAAGTCACCTGGTCTGATCCATCGGCGGGCATCTTGCTCAGGGTAGCGCCGCCGATAGCATCACCTGCTGTGAGCGAACCCATCATCAGCGGCTGCGAGCCGATCTCGTCCGACGGCTCGTCGGTGGGGGTCCTGCTCCTCCACGGCTTCACGGGCTGTCCCTTCTCCATGGCGGGCGTCGCCGACAAGCTGACGGACGCTGGCTTCAGCGTCGAGGTCCCGCTCCTCCCGGGGCACGGCACGAGCGTCGAGGACCTGGCCGAGTCGACCTTCGCCGACTGGTCGAAGGCCGCCGAAGAGGCGCTCAGCGTCCTGGCGGCGCGCACCGAGCAGGTCTTCGTTGGCGGGCTGTCCATGGGAGGCGGGCTCACCTGCTGGCTGGCAGAGCGCCACCCCGAACTCGCAGGGATCATCTTGGTCAACCCTTTGGTCGAGCCGATCGATGCGTCGCTGGTCGACGCGCTCCAAGAGCTTCTCGACCAGGGGATCACCACCATGGACGCCATAGGCTCCGACATCAAGAAGGAGGGGGTCGAAGAGCGCTCGTACGACGCCACGCCCCTGGCGCCGATGCTCTCGCTGTTCGACGGCGTCAAGGAGATCTCGGCCGACCTCGGCAAGATCAGCTGCCCCGTGCTCCTCCTCTCGAGCGTCGAGGACCACGTGGTGCCTCCCTCAAGTGGCACGCACCTGCTTGCCGCTGTGAGCGCCCCGGTCGAGCAGGTGCTCTTGGAGCAGAGCTACCACGTCGCCACCCTGGACAACGATGCGGCGCTGGTCGAAGCCGAGGCGCTCTCCTTCATCGAGCGCGTGATCGAGCAGGGAGCCTGATGGCCGAGCTCGAGCCCATCAGCGCCGACGAGGTGCGCCACGTCGCTCGCCTGGCTCGCCTGGCGCTGACGGACGACGAGGTCGAGCGCTTCACCGAGCAGCTCGGCAGCATCCTGGGTCACGCCGCGGACATCGCGGCGCTCGACGTGGCGTCGATCCCGCCGACGGCGCACCCCTTCGGCTTGGTCAACGTGCTGCGCGACGACGTGGTCACGGCCTCCCTCGATCGCGACGAGGTGCTCTCACAGGCGCCCAAGGTCATCGAGGAGCGCTTCGGCGTCCCTCGCATCGCGAGCGAGGCGCCATGAGCGTCGTGGGGCTCGCAGCGACGATCCGCTCAGGCGAGCGCACTGCTCGAGAGGTGACCGAGTCGGCCCTCGCCTCGATCGAGCGGGACGACGCTTCCCTGCACGCCTTCGTCGACGTCCAGATCGACCAAGCCCTCGCTCGCGCTGACAGCATCGACGCCGCGGTGGCCAGGGGAGACGACCCAGGCGTGCTGGCGGGCGTGCCCCTGGCCCTCAAGGACAACCTGTGCCAGCACGGCGAGGTGACCTCGTGCGCGTCGCGCATCTTGGAGGGGTGGCGGCCGCCCTACGACGCCACGGTGGTCACCAAGCTGCGCGCGGCGGGTGTGGTGGTGGTGGGCAAGACCAACATGGACGAGTTCGCCATGGGCTCCTCGACGGAGAACTCGGCCTTCGGTCCCACTCGCAACCCGCGTGATCCCTCTCGGGTGCCGGGAGGGTCCTCGGGTGGCTCGGCCGCCGCGGTGGCCGCCTCGATGGTGCCGCTCTCGCTCGGCTCCGACACCGGTGGCTCCATCCGCCAGCCCGCTGCCCTCTGCGGGGTGGTCGGCGTTAAGCCCACCTATGGCCTGGTCTCTCGCTTCGGCCTGGTGGCGTTCGCGTCCTCGCTCGACCAGATCGGACCGTTCGCCACCACCGTGGCCGACGCCGCAGTGCTCTTGGAGGTCATCGCGGGCCACGACCCGATGGACTCGACCTCGCTGCCCGAGGAGGCGCCGTCGCTCGTCGCCCACCTCGACGACGGGGTGGAGGGGCTCACGGTGGGGCTCTGCACCGACCTGCTCGACGGCTGCGACGCCGAGGTGGTCTCGGCCGTGCGCCGGGCCGCCGACGTCTTGGCCGCGCAGGGAGCGGCGATCGTCGAGATCGCCATCCCTGAGCTGCGCTTCGGGCTGTCGGCCTACTATCTGCTCGCCCCGGCCGAGGCCTCGTCGAACCTGGCTCGCTACGACGGTGTCCGCTACGGGGTGCGCGTCGAGGCCAGCGACGTCGAGGCGATGAACGTCGCCACCAGGACCGCAGGCTTCGGCGACGAGGTCAAGCGCCGCATCATGCTCGGGACCTACGCCCTCTCTGCGGGCTACTTCGACGCCTACTACGGCCAGGCGCAGCGCACCCGCACGCTGATCATCGAGGCCTTCGACCGGGCCTATGGCCAGGTGGACCTGCTGCTCGGTGCCACCACCCCCACCACCGCCTTCGAGCTCGGCGCCAAGATCGATGACCCGATGGCGATGTACCTCTCTGACGTCTGCACCATCCCGTCGAACCTGGCGGGCCACCCCGCGATGAGCGTGCCCTTCGCCCAGGGCGCCGACGGGCTCCCCATCGGGGTCCAGCTGCTCGGTCCGGGACGAAGCGAAGAGCGCCTCTTCCGAGCGGCGTCGGTCCTCGAGGCCGGAGCGAGCTCGTGAGCGGGCTCGGTGGCGACTGGGAGATGGTGGTGGGCCTCGAGGTCCACACCGAGCTCAAGACCAACACCAAGCTCTTCTGTGGCTGCGCGAACCACTTCGGCGCTGAGCCGAACACCAACGTCTGCCCGGTCTGCCTAGGCCTGCCGGGGTCGCTGCCGGTGCTCAACGCCGGGGCGGTCGAGCTCGCCATCCGGATCGGCACCGCGCTGCACTGCGAGGTGCGCCCCTCGACCTTTCACCGGAAGAACTACTTCTACCCCGATCAGCCGAAGGACTTCCAGATCTCCCAGTACGACGAGCCCATCAACGCGGAGGGCTACCTCGACCTGCCTGACGGCTCACGGGTGCGCATCGAGCGCGCTCACCTCGAAGAGGACACAGGCAAGACGACGCACCTCGGTGGCACCGGTCGGATCCACGGCTCCCAAGAATCGATGGTCGACTACAACCGCGCTGGGGTGCCTCTGGTCGAGATCGTCTCTGGTCCCGACGTGCGCTCCGCCAACCAGGCTCGGGCGTACGCCGCGGAGCTGCGGGCCATCCTGATCGCCTCGGGGGCCTCCGACGGTCGCATGGAGGAGGGCTCGATGCGCGTCGACGCCAACGTGTCGGTCCGGCGAGGACCCGACGCCCCCTATGGCACGCGCTGTGAGATCAAGAACCTCAACTCGCTGCGCTCCGTCCAGCGGGCCGTCGACTAC
>Ga0181519_10004676_pt1 | contig 11035 bp, 14 predicted proteins | sample PEATcosm2014_Bin_26_FD_121102 | JGI IMG/M metagenome (GOLD analysis project Ga0181519, IMG submission 121102) | Peatland microbial communities from MTU Mesocosm Facility, Houghton, MI, USA - PEATcosm2014_Bin02_10_metaG | ecosystem: Environmental > Terrestrial > Soil > Wetlands > Peat | place... | reverse complement strand
ATCGTGATCTCGGTGCTCGTCGGGATCGTTTTGGCCTACGCAGCCGAACGGGTCGTCCGCAAACGCGACTGATCCGGCGCCGGGGGCTACTGGAGGATGATCTTCAGGGCCAGGATCGCCACGCCCATCGCGACGCCGACGCTCAGCTCCAGCAGGAGCTCGCCCGGGGCCGCCCTGGCACGCAGGCCTGCCAGCAGCTCGAAGGCGATGAGGCTCGCGACGACGCTCCAGATCGCGACCGTCACGGCATCCGCCTGGGAGGCCCCGCCGAGTGCCGCCAGCGACAGTGCGAGCAGCGGGACCGAAGCGCCCCGCAGGAGCGCCAGGTCATGGATCAGGGCGTCCAGCAGCGCCCGCGCGCTCAGCCGCTCACGGCTCGCGAGCCGTGAGCCCAGGATGCCCGCGTAGGCGTGGGCCAGCCAGTACAGACAGGTCGCTATGGCGGTCGCTGCGAACGTGCCCGCAAAGGACTCGTGGCGGCCGCTCTCGCCGGCCAGCAGGGCGCCGATGACGATCAGGCCGTAGATGCTCGCGCCCGGGTTCTCGGCCGGGACGATCCAATCGGCGAGCGCCTCGAGGACGCGCCTGGGCGCACCTGGCCGGGATCCGCCGGGCGGCTCGACCTCGGTGGCTCGGGTGGGAGGAGCAGGGGTCTCGATCACCGGATTATCGCGTCGGCCCCGGTAGCCTTCCGGGATGGCCGGGCACCATCCGAGAGTCAGGCTGCGTCAGGCGGTCCTCGTCGCGCGAGAGCTCGAGCCCGTTGCGTCGCTCCTGCAGCAGGCACTCGGACTCGATGAGCCCTTCCGGGATCCCGGCGTGGGGGAGTTCGGTCTGCAGAACGTCGTCTTCGCGATCGGCGACTGCTTCCTCGTGGTCGTTTCCCCGATCGTCGCCGGCACGGCCGCGGGACGCCAGCTCGAGCGGGCCGGCGGCGACGGTGGCTACATGGCCCTGTTCGATCTCGAGGACCTGGACGGGGCCCGAGCGCGGGCGGCCCGCCTCGGCGTGAGGGTCGTCTGGCAGATCGACCTGCCGGACATCGCGGGCACCCATCTGCACCCCGCCGACGTCCCCGGCGCGATCGTCTCGCTGGACCGCTCCGAGCCCTACGGCACCTGGCGCTGGGGCGGCCCCGGGTGGACCGGGCGGATCGGCTCCGGGGCACCCGGCCGGCTGACCTCGATCACCGTCGCGGTCCGTGACCCGTCCGCCGCGGCGGCTCGCTGGGCGGCGGTACTCGGCGTGCTCGCCCCCACGGAGGAGTCCCTCCGGCTCGAGTTGGATGACGGTGAGGTCCGCTTCGTGCAGGTGCCGCCCGACGGCGTCGAGCAGATCGCCGAGATCGCGCTGGCGCTGCCCGCCGGGGTGCGCGACGGGCGCGAGGTGATCGATGTGGGCTGCGCCCGGCTCGTCCTCGCCGACCTGCCGTCGTGAGCCCCGCGATCGAGGCGCTGGGCCGGTTCGACCCCTTCGGGGGGCCGGGCGAGGCGGGCGGGGGGTTGGCCTATCTCGTGCTGGACGTCTTCACCTCGACTCCCCTGGAGGGCAACCAGCTCGCGGTCTTCCTCGACGGCCGCGGGATGGAGGCCGAGGCGATGCAGGCGCTGGCTCGCGAGCTGAAGCTTTCGGAGACCGTCTTCATGCTGCCCGCCGAGGGCCCCGGCGACGGGCGGATCCGGATCTTCACACCGACCGCCGAGCTGCCCTTCGCCGGGCACCCGACGCTCGGCTCGGCGGCCGTGCTGGCCGGTGCGCTGGGGCGCGACCGGGTGCTCCTCGAGACCGGCGCGGGACCCGTCGAGGTCGACTTCGAGGAGCGGGGTCGCCGCGAGGCCAGGGGTTGGATGGGACAGCCGTTGCCGAGCTGGGAACCGTTCGGTGCGCGCGATGAGCTGCTCGCAGCGCTCGGCCTCGAGGCCTCGGGCCTGCCCGTCGAGGTCTATTGCAACGGGCCCAGGCACGTATATGTGGAGCTGCCCTCACGCGAGGCAGTCGCGGCGCTGGAACCTGACATCGGGGCCCTCGGAAGGCTCGGCGAGCTGGGCGTCAGCTGCTTCGCAGGGTCCGAGGGCGCCTTCAAGAGCCGGATGTTCGCGCCGGGGCTCGGCGTCGCCGAGGACCCCGCGACCGGCTCGGCGGCAGGGCCGCTCGCCGTCCACCTGGCCCGCCACGGCCGGATCGCATTCGGTCAGGAGATCAAGATCGAACAGGGCGCGGAGATCATGCGCCCCTCGCTCCTGCGGGCCCGTGCACTCGGCTCGCGTGCGCACCTCGAGCGGGTCGAGGTGGGCGGCAGCGCGGTGATCGTCGCCGCCGGGCACTTCTGGATTCGCTGAGCGCCCCGCAGGGCCGCGCGGCGCCCTGCACTGCGACGCACACAGAGGTGCCCGAGCCCCGGCGACCGCGGAGCCCTACCAGCCGAGGGTGCCGGGCTCGCCCTTGAAGGGCCCCTCGACCCGGCTCGTGATCCAGCCGCCGTAGAACCCTCCGGGCTGTGGCGTGACGAGCTCGCCGTCGACGGTGCATTCGTCCATCGCCGCCGGGTAGAAGGCGACGGTGTCGCGCAGCAGCTCGAAGCCCGGCGCCGGGTCGGGATAGCCCCAGGCAGCCCGTCCGGCACGCCGGCCGCCGGGGCCGAGGACGTCGTAGTAGATCGCCGAGCCCTTCCACTCACAGAAGCTGCCCGCGCCTCCCGACGGCTCGAGCGCGCCCACCGCGATGAAGGCGAGCGGGATGTAGTAGACGGGCGGGTGGCTCGTCTCGAGCACACGCAACGCGCGCGAGGTCTCGGCGATCAGGGCTCCACCGAAGAGAATCCGCAGCCGGCTGGCGCAGGCCTCGACCCGCGGCGGGCGAGGATAGTCCCAGACCGACTCGCGGGCGCTCACGAGTCGCCCCCCGGCTCCTGCCAGTCGCTGAGGCGGGCGCACTCCGCCCACAGTCGCCGCCGGTCGGCCTCGCTCTCGTGCGTCCAGGGGACGCGGTGCACGGGGCGCCGGCGCCGGTCCTGCCAGAACCCGCCGGAGCCGATCAGCTTCGCCGGGGCGGCGCCCAGCCAGACGATCGTGTCGGCGCCTTCGGCGGCACTGCGCAGCAGCGGCCTGGTGGCCCGGTAGAACGCCGGCAGCGACTCCTTCAGCCCCGGCGTGTCGGCCCAGCCGGGGTGCATCGAATGAACCGAGATGCTCGTCCCGGCCAGCCGCTCGGCCCACAGCTCTGTCAGGACCACCTGGGCGCGCTTGGTGCGGGCGTAGGCGACGGTGCCATCGAACGCCCCCTCGCTCATCTGCAGGTCATCGACGTGGAGCCGTTGCGTGTACATGCCGCCCGAGGAGACGTTGATGATCCGCCCGGAGGGGCTCCGGGCCAGCAGTGGGATGAGCATGTTGGTCAGCAGGAACGGCCCCAGGACGTTGGTGGCGAACGTCAGCTCGATTCCCTCGGAGGAGAGCCTCCGCTCGCCGAGCAGCACACCCGCGTTGTTGACCAGGACATCCAGGCGCGGCTCGCGCTCGAGCAGGCCTCGGGCGAAGCGCCGCACCGATGCCAGCTCGCCCAGGTCGCAGATGCCGAGCTCGACCAGCTCGCTGCCTGAGCGTTCGGCGACTGTGGAGCGCGCGCGCTCGCCGCGCTCCCGGTTGCGGCTGACGAGCAGCACCCGGGCGCCGAGCCCGGCGAAGCCCTCGGCTGCGGCGAGGCCGAGGCCGGAGGTCGCACCCGTGATCAGGACGGTCCTGCCGCGGAGGTCCTCGAGCTCGCCGTCATCCCAGTGGCGACTGCGCAGGCGGTAGCCCAGGCTCGTGTAGCCCGGGAGGACGGTGCGGTCGAGAAGGGTGTCTAGCAGTGAGCTGATCATCTGGGGAAGTTGCGCCTGGCCCTGCACCCCGGGGGGAGGGGCGCAGGGCCGGCGCTGGCTGCCGGGAGCGCGCTCTGCGGTCCCGGCATTCGGCCGGTTCCCTAGTTGGTGGGGACCAGCACGCTGTTGATGACGTGGATGACGCCGTTGCTGGCGAACACGTTCGTCTTCAGCACCTTGGCCTGGTTGACGTAGACGACGCCGCCCGAGACCCTGATCTTGACTGTAGAACCCTCGAGCGTCTTTGCGGACTTCAGCGTGATGACCTTGGCTGCCGGCACCTCGCCCTTGAGGACGTGGTAGAGCAGGACGGCCTTCAGCTTGGCCTTGTTCGCGAGCAGCGCGTCGAGCGTGCTCTTGGGGACCTTCGCGAAGGCGGCGTTCGTCGGGGCGAACACGGTCAGCTTGGCCGAGCCTTCCAGGGCGCTCTGCAGGCCCGCGAGCTTGACGAGCTTGACGAGCGTCGTGAACTGTCCCGCCGCCACTGCCGTCTGGACGAGGTTCTTGCCGCCCGCCGGCCGGGCCGCGGGTCCGCTGGCCATCGCCATCGGCGCCGCGAGGGCGATCAGGGCGAGCGAGAGTGCGGTGATCTTCTTCATCGTTGTCCTCCATCGGGGGGCTTTTGGTGTCTCGCTGTCCTCTACGGAGCACCCGCCGCGATCGGTTTGAAGCGCCAAGAAGTCATCCGCCGGGCCGCTCCGCTGCGTACAACCTGCGATGAGCACGCTCGCAATCGCGACCGGACCACGCTCCGCCCCCGCAGTGCGGCAAGCTGGGGGTGTGCCATCACGTCTCCGACGGGCAGAGCCCGACGAGCCGCGCCTGCTGCGCCAGCTGGCCCAGCGCGACCCGGATGTCGCCGCCACGATCCAGTCGGCCTACGGGCGCATCCTGCTGGGCTATCTGCGCCAGCTGCTGGACGACGGCGGTGCGGCCGAAGATGTCCTGCAGCAGGTCCTGCTCGAGGCCTGGCAGCGGGGCGCGAGCTTCGACCCGGCCCGCGCATCGGTGCTGACCTGGCTGATGACAATCGCCCGCTCACGCGCGATCGACGTGCTGCGCAGGCGTGTCCCCGAGCCGCACGACCCCGCCCTTGCGACGGCGCTGCTCGACCGCGAGGGCGCGGTCGAGGACCATGCGGGAGCGCTCGCCGAGCGCTGGCAGCTGGCATATCTGCTCTCCAAGCTCCCGTCCGACCACGCCGACCTGCTGCGGATGCGCTTTGAGCTGGCGATGAGTCAGACCGAGATCGCCGAGCAGACCGGCATCCCCCTGGGCACGGTGAAGACGCGGATGGTCCGGGCGCTCGAGCAGCTGCGAGGACTGATGGAGCAGGAGCGATGAGTCGCGAGCCGCAAGAGCCGATCGGCGACTACGTTCTCGGCGAGCTCTCAGAGGAGGAGCGCCGCCGGGTGCAGCAGCGCCTGCGCGAGGACCCGCTCCTGCGCGATCGCGTCGAGGGCCTCGAGGCGATCGCCGGCATGCTCGAGTCGCTGCCCCCGGAGGCCTGGGAGACGCTTGGTCCCCGCCCCGGCCCGGTGACGGTTCGCGATCGTGCGCCGTGGAGGTCCTCGCTGCGGCAGTGGCTGCGCCCACGCCCGGCCCTGGTGGCCGGCGCCTGCGCGCTGCTGCTCGGCGCAGGGATCGGCATCGGCGTGCTGATCGAGCGCCCCGCCTCGCCGAGCGGGCCGACCGTCGTCCTGCATGCCCTCGCCGGGGCGGCCCCATCCGAGCGAGCGCTCGCCCGGATGACACCGGGAGGGCGGATGGTGCTGAGCGTAGAGCGCCTCCCGCCGACAGGGCCCGGCAGCTTCTACGAGCTGTGGCTGATGACCAACCTCCACGACCTCGTCGCGGTGGCCTCCTTCAGGGTCGGCGCGGACGGCCGCGCCGAACTCGATGTGCCGCTGCCCGTCTCCCCTGCGCGCTACCGCTATCTGGACATCTCACTCCAGCGGTCATCGGCTGGTCCGGGCCACTCGGGCGACTCGGTGTTGCGCGCGCCGATCCCCACCTAGCCGGCTCGCCCGACGGGATCTGCCGTCATCGAGGCGGCTCGCGAGGGGAGGGACGCCCGCATCGGGCCCGAGGCGCGCCGGATCGCCCGATCCGTCCCCGCAGGTAGTAGATTCCCCCCATGGCAAGCGCAGCTGTCACCGTCGAGGGGCCAGGCGCGACAAGCCACGACGGCCCGCCGCCGGGGGCAATGAGGATCCCCGACTTTCAGATCGTGCCGCGCTCGGGGCTGGCGATCGTCGGCGTCGTCGTCGTGGCGCTGATCGTCGTCATCGCGCTCAACGAAGAATGGCCGCTGATGTTCATGCATGTCGTCGGCGGAGCCGCGTGGACGATCATCGACCTGTTCCTCGGCTTCGTGATCGGGCCGATCCTCGGCAAACTCTCGATCCCCGCACGGATTGAGGTGACGACCAAACTGATGCCGAAGATGGTCCTGATCATGCCGACGGCGGTCGCCGTGACGCTGGCGGCGGGCTGGCAGCTCTCGACCAAGCTCGGCACCAACCTGACGGGCTACCACTACCACGGCTGGGTCGTGGCCAGTTTCATCGTCGTCGGCGCGATGGCGGTCATCGCGCTGGGCCTGCTCGAGCCGGCGAACATCGCCGTGCTGACCGAGCTGAAGAAGCCCCGGCCCAATCCCGCGGTGATCGAGCGGCTGATGAAGCGCTTCATCTACACGGCCGGAGCGACCGGTGTGATGCAGATCGCGACGTTCGTGATCATGACCAGGCTGGCCACCTGATGGACGAGCGCCGTCTGCCTCCGGTGACCCAGCTGGGGATGTTCTCGCTGGGGTTGATCGTGGCCGCGGTCATCTACCTGTCGGCGCACCTGCCCGAACACGTCCCGCTGGGCCCCGCGATCGCGCTGCTGGCGGCATCGGCGACGCTGCTGGCAGGCAACGTGATCTGGCTGTGGCGGACCGAGGGCTTCGCCTGGGGCCGGTTCCTGGAGATCGCCCGCTGGGCGCTGCTGGCCTATACGGTCATCGCCGGCCTGATCGAGTACGTCTTCCTGCGCAACAGCACGAGCGGCGGGCCGCTCATCGTGCTGACGCTCTCCCTGGTCGTCTTCGCCCTCACCGTTCCGGTGCTGATCGCCTTCACGGTCGCTCGCTACGACGAGACCCTGCCGGAGGGCGAGAGCGGCTCGCCGACCTCGGGCTGAGCGGGCTCCTCAGCGCCCCGTCATCACCGTGTCCGCATCGGCGTAGGGCGGGGAGCAGCAGCAGAGCAGGACCAGCGGGCCCGGTCCGGGGTTCCACAGCTTGTGCGCCGTGCCCGGCGGGATCACGACGCAGTCGCCCGCCCCGATCTCGGCCTCGTGCTCGCCGAGGCGCATCCGTCCCGCGCCGGCGGTGAAGTAGTAGATCTCCTCCGAGCGCGGGTGCAGGTGCTCGGCGGTCTCGCCGCCCGGTGGCACCGTTGCCTGCGCCAGGCTCTGCCGGCGGGCCGCCGTCCAGGCCGGCCCGGCGAGCTCGCGGATCTCGGATCCGTCGAGGGTCGTGAAGGAGTCGAGCGCGGAGAGGTTGGCAATCTGGATCACGTGGCTCCGGCGCAACGATATGGTCTGCGGCCGTGAACGGGCGTGATCTCGACGTTGTCGTCTTCGGCGCAACCGGCGTCACCGGTCGTGGCGTCGCCGCCTACCTGGCCGGGAGGGCTGCCGAGACCGGTCTGCGATGGGCGGCCGCGGCTCGCGACGCGGGCAGGCTCGAGCAGGTGCTGGGCGGGCTTGGCGTCAGCGCCCCGGAGACGATCTCGGCCGACGTCGGCGACCCGGCCTCCCTGGCTGCGATGGCCGCCCGGACGCGGGTCGTCCTCGACCTCGTCGGCCCATACACGCTTTACGGGCGGCCCGTGATCGAAGCCTGCGTGCGGGCCGGCACCCACTACGCCGACCTGACAGGCGAGCTTCCCTTCGTGCGCGAGATCATCGCCGAGCTCGAGGGGCCGGCGCGGGAGGCGGGCGTGAAGATCGTGCAGGTCTCCGGCTTCGAGGCGCTGCCGCCCGACCTGATGGTGGCGCGGGCGGACGAGCTGTCGCGTGAGCTGCACGGCGAAGGCCTGGCGTCGATCGACATCGAGGTCCGGATGATCTCCCCACCGGGCCTGCCAAAGCTCTCCGACGGCGTCTCGGGAGGGACCTTCCAGAGCGTCACCGCGATGGCCGGCGCCGATGACGCCCGCCTGATCGAGGACCCGGCGATCCTGATCACCGATCCGGCCGTTGCGGCGGCGGTCCGGCGGGTCAGCCCGATCGATCTGTCCCCGAGGCGGGGGGAGAACGGGTCGGTCCTCGCACCGATGGCGCCGGCTGCGTTCATCAACCCCGGCGTCATCCACCGCTCTGCGGCGCTGATCGCGGCTGCCGAGGGCCGGCCGGCCGAGCCGTTTCGCTACCGCGAGTCGATCGCCCTCGACGGCGGTGCCGTGACGCTGCCGGCCCGCTGGGGGATGGCGGGCCTGATGAGCGCCTCACAACTGGGGGCACGGGCGCTGGCTCGCAGCCGGCCGGCGGTGCGCAGGCCTGTCGCGGCGGCGATGTCCCGCCTCGGCCCCTCGTCGGGGTTCGGCCCCAAGGGCGAGCGGATGGAGGCCTGGAAATGGAAGATGAGGGCCAGCGGGCTTACCGCTGCGGGCAAGCTTGTCACCGTCCTCCTCGACGCAGACGGGCACCCCGGCTACCTGGCGACGGCCCGCCTGCTGGGCGAGGCGGGCATGCTGCTGGCCGAGGACGGTGCGACGCCCGAGCGTTCCGGTTGCCTCACCCCTGCGGCGGCACTGGGGACCTCATGCCTCGATCGCTTCGCCCACGCCGGGCTGCGCTTCCGCGCCGCCTACTCCTGAGCGCGCGGCTCAGGAGGCGGCCCGCAGGCGCTCCTGCCCGTCCAGCGGGCCGGCCTCGGCGTGCTCGCGGGAGAGCGTCTCCCGCAGCCCGTTCAGAGCGCGGTCGCCGACCCGGCTGAAGGCGAGAGCCAGCAGGGGGTCGGCGAGCTTGAAGGGCCCTTTCAGGGTCAACTCGGCGTCGTAGGTCACCTGGGTGCCGCCACCGAAGTTCTCGAACGTCAGCCGGTCGAGTGAGACGACGCTCGAGTTGACGCCCCGGAAGGTGACCAGGCGGGGCGGGTCGAACTCGACGACCCTGTAGAGCAGCGAGTTGCGCCTGCCGAGGAACTCCGCGACGATCCGGAACTCGCTGCCCGCGGCGACGGCGTCGTCGTCCAGTCGCTGGGCCTCGACGACACCGGGGTCCCACTCGAGGGTGTTCGAGAAGTCGCTGAGGTAGGCGAACACCTCCTCGATCGGGCGGGGCGTGGCGATCGTCGCCGTGTATCTGGCCATCGTCTGTCTCCTATCGCTGTCAACCGTGTGCAGAACCAGCCTAACACGGTCTGTCCAAGGTCTGTCCGAGGTTTGTATAGTATGTGGGGATGAGCACGACGGCAGAGCGCGACCGGAATCTGCGAATCGGCGAGCTGAGCCGCCGGACGGGCGTGAGTTCCGAGCTGCTGCGCGCCTGGGAGCGCCGCTACAACCTGTTCGAGCCGGCCAGGACGCCGGCGGGCTACCGCCTCTACGGCGATGAGGACGTCCGGCGGGCCGAGCGGATGCGCTTTCACCTCGACTCCGGGCTCTCGGCCGCCGAGGCGGCGATGGTCACCGGGAGCGATTTCTCGGGCGTCCTTCAGCACGAGCCGCCGGAGGCGTCCGTGCCGCAGCAGTACGGGGACGAGCTCGAGCGCGCCCTCGACCGGCTGGACGACAGGGCGGCCCATGCGGCTCTGGACTGGCTGTTCTCGAGGTTCGCCACCGAGACGGTCCTGCGCGATGTTGTGCTGCCCTACATGCGTGGCCTCGGCGAGCGCTGGGAGCGGGGCGAGGACGTGATCGCCGCGGAGCACTTCGCGAGCGCACTGCTGCGCGGGCGGCTGCTCGGGCTCGCACGTGGATGGGGCGCCGGTGGCGGCCCGCTGGCCCTGCTGGCATGCGTCCCCGGGGACCAGCACGACATCGGCCTGATCTGCTTCGGGCTGGCCCTGCGCGGGCACGGCTGGCGGATCAGCTTCCTCGGCCCCGACACGCCGCTGGAGACGATCGTCCGGGCGGGGGAGGTGCTGAGCCCTTCGCTGGTCGTGATCGCGGCCTGCGTTGCCGAGCGGGCCGCTGAGGCGGCCCCGGCACTGGCCGAGCTGGCTCGAGCGACGCCGGTGGCGCTGGGCGGCCCCGGGACAGATGTTGCGCTGGCCGAGCGGATCGGCGCCCGCCACCTGCCCGAGGACCCGCTGAGCGCCGCGGCCCACGTCTTCGCCGTATGAGCAGGGCGCAGCCCACGCCCAGGTGAGACACGACGTTGTGATCGTCGGCGCCGGCCTGGCCGGGCTGACCTGTGCCATGGACCTGACCCTCGCCGGCGTCGAGTGCGTGGTCCTCGAGGCATCCGACGGCCCCGGCGGGCGGGTCCGGACCGACCGGGTGGAGGGCTTCCTGCTGGATCGGGGCTTTCAGATCCTGCTGTGCGGCTACCCCCAGGTACGTGCACGGATCGACCTCGATGCGCTCGAGCTGGGGTACTTCGAGCCCGGCGCGCTGGTGCGCTCGGGGGAGGGGATGTACCGCCTCAGCGACCCCCGCCGCCGCCCGCTGGAGCTGGCCGCGACGCTCGGGGCGCCGATCGGGACCCCGGCCGACAAGCTGCGTGCGGCTGCGCTGGTGCTCGACGTGCTGCGCCATCCGGCCGGTGAGCTGCTGCGCCGACCCGACATGAGCACGGCCGAGCGACTGTCGCGAGCCGGCTTCTCGGAGCTGTTCATCGAGGCCTTCTGGCGCCCCCTGTTCGCAGGGATCCAGCTCGACCCGGAGCTCGAGGTCTCGAGCCGGCGTTTTGATGTGGTCCTGAAGATGCTCGCCCGCGGCGCCACAGGGCTGCCGCGGAACGGGATCGGCGCGATCCCGGCGCAGCTCGCGGGGCGCCTGCCGCAAGGGACGCTCCGCACAGGCGCGCCCGTCGCGCGGATCGAGGCAGGCGCCGCAGTGCTCGATGACGGCGAGCGAATCGAGGGACGGGCCGTGGTGGTGGCAACCGACGGCGTCAGCGCCCACCGGCTGCTGGGCGGGCGCATCCCCGATCCCGGTTCGCGCGCCGCGGCCTGCT
>Ga0181519_10004670_pt1 | contig 11040 bp, 10 predicted proteins | sample PEATcosm2014_Bin_26_FD_121102 | JGI IMG/M metagenome (GOLD analysis project Ga0181519, IMG submission 121102) | Peatland microbial communities from MTU Mesocosm Facility, Houghton, MI, USA - PEATcosm2014_Bin02_10_metaG | ecosystem: Environmental > Terrestrial > Soil > Wetlands > Peat | place... | reverse complement strand
GGATGAATCGGACCCCCGAGGTAAAAATATCTGGGTTGGCGAGAAGATGGCTATCGAATTAACAGGTCTCGTTTGCAACAATCCGGACTCTATAAAGATGGAAATCCTATCTATTTACCGAGCCTGCCTTTTCCCTAACGTATCCGATTTGGAAAACCACTTTGATTGGGGAGGGGAGTACATTGCACTTACGGGCATATATAGAACGCCTAATGGGCGAGAATTTATAATTGGCTGCGACCCTAACCAGGCTACACTGCCGTTCGCCAATTGTGAAATAAAATACACGTTTCTACCAAGAATGGGAATTTCTTATAAAATCCGACTGTTCGGCGATCACGATGCCGTCCCGCTTGAGGGGGTAATCGACATGGATAAAGATATTAGAAAGCAAATTAAAGCAATTCTGGTTGAAAATTACGAATGGAAAAATTAGAATTCCATCGATTCTTCCTATCCGGATAACCCAGGTAGGGAATGTCTGGTGATGCGATACTGAACCGCTTCTGTCGCGATCCTGCGCCAGATAGATAATTTACCTTTTCCCTACCCCGCCATCTTCCACCGCTTCAACTTCATCACATACCCGATAATCTCCGCCACCGCCTTGTAGTGCTCCGTCGAAATCTCCTCGTCCAGCTCCACCGTCGCATAGAGCGCCCGTGCCACCGGCGGGTTCTCCACGATCGGCACGTCGTGCTCGGTCGCGATCTCGCGGATCTTCGCCGCCATGAAATCGACGCCCTTGGCCACCACGCGCGGTGCGCCCTGCATGCCCATCTCGTATTGTAGCGCCACGGCGTAATGCGTCGGGTTCGTGATCACGACCGAGGCCTTGGGCACGGCCTGCAGCATGCGTTTCTTGGCGCGGGTCTGGCGGATCTGCTTTTGCTTGGCCTTCATATGCGGGTCGCCGTCGGTGTTCTTGACCTCGTCCTTGACCTCCTGCTTGGTCATCTTCAGGCTGCGCAGGCTCTGCCATTTCTGGTAGAAATAATCGAGCAGGGCGATGGCGAGGATGGTCAGGATCACGGCGATCAGCAAGCGGCGGACATCGTCGATGAGGGTGCCCAGCATCTGGTCCGGCGGCATCCCGATCATCAGGGTCGTGCGCTGCACCTCGGGCGCCAGGATCAGATAGGCCGCACCGCCCACGATCGTCACCTTGACCACGCCGCGCAGGAATTCGATCAGCGCCTTCCACCCGAAGATGCGCGAGAAGCCGGTCACCGGGTTCAGGAATTTGAGGTCGGGCTTGAGCTTCTCGGTGGCCCACAGCATGCCTTCGGTCTGCGCGATGGTGGCGGCGATGCCGCACACCGCCAGCACCGCGACCGGCATGGCCAGCGCCCAGGCGGCGCAGGTCTCGATGCGATAGGCCAGCGCCTGGAAATCCGGCAATGTCGCGATCGGCACGGCGCCCGGATGCTCGATCAGCCCGCGCATCAGCCGGAACAGCGGCTGCATCGACCAGGGCAGCACGATCAGGAACACGAAAGTGGCGGCACTCAGCGAGACCACGGTCGAGACGTCGCGCGACATCCCGACCTGGCCCTGCTCGCGCGCCTGGTTGAGCCGTCGCCCGGTCGGGTCTTCTGTTCGGGAGTCTTGGTCTTCGGCCATGGCGCTCCGAGATTAGAGCGGCGGTGGTTAAGGGGTGGTGACGGCGCGCGGCCTTGCCGCCGGCCGTCTGCTCTTCTATGAGTGCCGCATCGTCTCCCGGGAGCCGGACCCATGTCTTGCGCAGATACGCCTCGCCCGAAGCCCCGGCTGCGCTCGCGCGCCTGGTTTGACAATCCGGCCGATCCCGGCATGACGGCGCTCTATCTGGAGCGTTATCTGAATTACGGCTTCACAATCGACGAGCTGCGCTCGGGCAAGCCGATCATCGGCATCGCCCAGACCGGTTCGGATCTCTCGCCCTGCAACCGGCATCATCTGGTGCTGGCCGAGCGCATCCGCGACGGCATTCGCACGGCGGGCGGCATTGCGCTCGAATTCCCGGTGCATCCGATCCAGGAAACCGGCAAGCGGCCGACCGCGGCGCTCGACCGCAACTTGGCCTATCTGGGATTGGTCGAGCTGCTCTACGGCTATCCGCTTGACGGGGTGGTGCTCACCATCGGCTGCGACAAGACCACGCCGGCCTGTCTCATGGCCGCCGTCGCGGTCAATATCCCGGCGATCGCGCTCTCGGTCGGGCCGATGCTGAACGGCTGGTATAAGGGCCAGCGCGCCGGTTCCGGTTCGATCGTCTGGCGGGCGCGCGAGAAGCTCGCGGCCGGCGAGATCGACGAGGCGGAATTCCTCGACATGGTCGCGGCCTCCGCACCCTCGACCGGCTATTGCAACACCATGGGCACGGCGACCACGATGAATTCGCTGGCCGAGGTGCTGGGCATGCAGCTGCCGGGCTCGGCCGCCATTCCCGCCCCCTATCGCGCGCGCCAGCAGATGGCCTACGAGACCGGCAAGCGCATCGTCGAGATGGTCGCGGCGGATCTGAAGCCCTGCGACATTCTGAGCCGCGAGTCCTTCCTCAACGCCATCGTCGTGAATTCGGCGATCGGCGGCTCGACCAATGCGCCGATCCATCTGGCCGCGATCGCCCGCCATGCCGAGATCGAGCTGGAATTGCAGGATTGGCAGACTTACGGCCACGACGTGCCGCTCTTGGTCAATCTGCTGCCGGCCGGCACCTATCTGGGCGAGGATTTCTGCCGCGCCGGCGGCGTGCCGGCGGTGGTCGGCGAACTCGCCCGGGCCGGGCTCATCCGGCCCGGCACGATGACCGTCAACGGCCGCACGCTCCTCGAAAACTGCGCGCAATCGCTGAGCGTCGATCACGACGTGATCCGCCCGGTCGACCGGCCGCTGAAAGCGGCCGCCGGGTTCCTCGTGCTGTCCGGCAATCTCTTCGACAGCGCGGTGATGAAGACCAGCGTGATCTCGGCCGATTTCCGGGCGCGCTATCTTTCGAACCCGGACGATCCGGGCGCCTTCGAAGGCCGCGCCGTGGTGTTCGACGGGCCGGAGGATTACCATGCGCGCATCGACGATCCGGCATTGGGCGTCGACGAGGGCTCGATCCTGGTCATCCGCGGCACCGGGCCGCTGGGCTATCCGGGCTCGGCCGAAGTCGTCAACATGCGCCCGCCGGCGGCGTTGATCCGGCGCGGCATCACCGCATTGCCCTGCCTCGGCGACGGGCGGCAATCCGGCACTTCGGCCTCGCCCTCGATCCTCAACGCCTCGCCGGAAGCGGCCGCGGGCGGCGGGCTGGCGCTGCTGCGGACCGGCGACCTTGTGCGCATCGATCTGGGCATGGCGCGCGTCGATATGCTGGTGGAAGACGACGAGATCGCCGCCCGCCGCGCCGCGCTCGAGGCCGAAGGCGGCTATCGCTACCCGGCGTCGCAAACGCCGTGGCAGGAACTCCAGCGCGGCTGCGTCGCCCAGCTCGGCGACGGCATGGTGCTGGAGCCGGCGGTCAAATACCGCCGCATCGCCCAGGTGGCGGGCGTGCCGCGCGACAATCATTGAAGCGCGGGGGCGGGCCGGAAACTTCTGGACTTTCCGGCCCGGCTATGATACAAACAGGGTACAAAATGCAGATCTGCGCCCGCAAGGAAGCTCCTCCTTGCGGGCGTTGTCATTTCGAGGACCCGACCGATGCACGCTCCGTCGCCAGAACCCGCCGAAACACCGCCGCCCAAGGCCAAGCGCCCGCTCCCGCCCGAGACGCGCACCGCGATGCGGCAGATGTATGAATCCGGCCAGTTCAGCAACAGCGAAATCGCCAGGCGCGTCGGCGTCACCGAGAAGACCGTCCGGCGCCGGGCGGAGGAGGAGGGCTGGTCGCGGCCGCCCGGCGTCTCCTTCGGGACGTATCGCGGACCCGTCAAGGCCGCCCGCCCCGAAGACGACGCTGCGGAGCGGCAGCGCCAGGACATCATGGCGCTGCTGGCGTTGCTGCGCCAGATGAGCGCAGGGCTCGGCCGGATCCTCGCCGGCAAGGCCAAGCCCGAAGACGCGCAACTGCTGCCCAAGAGCGGCAGCGTGATCGACGCCTTCGGCACCCTGGCCGCGGCCCAGGCCAGGCTGATCGCCCTCTACCGCGAGACCGCGGCGACCGGCGGCGACACGCGCGATCCGATGGAATTCGCGGCAAGGCTGCGCCAGGCCCAGCGCGAAATGGCGGCGCTCAGCAGCGGCGGCCATCTGTCCGACTTCAGCCAGGCGCGCTGAGCGACGCCGTATGCGGTTGCGGCTTGACAGAACATCGCGTTGCGGTATGGTAGTGCCACCCCAAAAGGAGTGTTTGCAAAATGTCAAGCATTTCGGTGCTTCAAGCACCGGGGCCCGGGCAAGTCGCTTCGGTTAAACCCAACGGCAACGCCAGCTCGCCGGCCCCATCGCCTTCGACGGTAGGAACCGCCTCGACGGTCGCGGATACAGTGGCCCAATATACGACACCCCGGTTCGCGATCGATCCGGAGTCCGACCGCGTGATTCTCGAATACCGGGATGCGCAAAGCGGGGAACCGCAATACCAGGTGCCGTCGCGCGCGCAGCTTCTGCTCTATCAGGGCACCCAGGCTGCAGCGGAACCGGCGCCGACGCCCAGCGGTTCGACCGCGGCCTGACGGCCGGGCCGGCGCTTCGCAACGCGCTTGCGTCGCACGGCGCGGCGTGATTCTTTGTGCGTGCGCCAACGCCTTGCGCACACGCATGGGATGATCGTGCTTTCATGCCGCAGCGGCTACTGCTCCTCACCGGCACTTTCGAGTCCGGGCTCCTGTTCCCCTACCTGGTGAAACAGACGCCGAACTGCCTCGTCCGGCCGGTGCACAGCCTGACCGATCTCGATCGGGAATTGGCCGAACCGGCCGGGATGACCCGGCTACTCGCCTTCTGCAGCTCCGTGATCGTGCCGCGCCGGATTCTGGAGGCTCTGCCCGGCCCGTCCTACAATATCCATCCCGGCCCGCCTTCCTTTCCCGGACGGCATCCGGAAAGCTGGGGCGCCTATCGGGCGATGCGCCGCTTCGGCGCGACCCTGCATGAGATGGCGCCGCGCGTCGATGAAGGCCCGATCGTCGATGTCTGCTGGTTCGACCTGGCCGACGGCGCCGGTCAGGTCGATTTCGGCCTCGGCGCCTTCCGCGCGGCGACGCAGTTGGTCGTGACCTGGGCCGCGGCGCTGACCGGCGACGACGCGCCGCTGCCGCATTCCGCCTATCGCTGGAGCGGCACCAAGACGACGCATGCCGATCTCCGGGCCATGTGCCGGGTCGGGCCGGACATCGACGCCGTCGAATTCGAGCGCCGCCGCCGCGCCTTTGCGGAGCAGCCGGGCAGCCGCATGACCGTCACCCTGCATGGCTGCGATTTCGACTATGTGGCGCCGCAGCCGCTTGTGCCCGTGACGATGCCGCCAAAGGCCTGAGCGGCGGTTTCAGGTCTTCACCAGCGCCATTTCGCTGCGCTGCTGCGCCTGCCGGCGCTCGCGCTCGGCGCGCTGTTCGGGCGGCAGATCGGTGCCGAGCAGCCCGGCCGCGATGTTGCGGTTGATGTCGATCAGCGGCGCCAGCTTCACCGGATCCGGGTTGGCGAGCAGCTCGATCGAGCGCTTGTCGATGAAATTCGCCAGGTTCAGCAGGCCTTCGCGAATGCTCTTCGGCGTCGCGCAATCGGGATCGGCCTGCTCGGCCTGGATGATCGTCCACAGCCGCCAATTCACCCGCACCGCATCGAGCACCTGGTCGCGCGTCACGCCCGGATCGCAGGCGGCGGCCATCTTGCGCGCCGTCGTGGTCAGGCCCCAGGCCAGGGTCTGCTCGGGGCTGGCGTTTTCCAGCGCGATGGATTGCTGCTTGGCATAGCCCTTCGTCATTGCTGGTCCTTTGCAGCCGATAGCTTTTGGTCTCGGGTCGGGGTCATGATCCGGTCCGGCGCACGCCGCGCCGCAAGCCGGCATGCAGCGTCTCGGCGACGCGCTTGACGTCGCTTCCGGTCATGCCGGTGAAGAGTGGCAGCGACAGGGTGCGCCGGTAATAGTCATCGGCACCGGGCAGGCGCGGCGTGTCGTAGCGCCGCCGGTAATAGGGCTGGCGATGTACCGGAATGTAATGCACCTGCGTGCCGATCCCGGCGCCGCGCAATTCGGTCATGAGCTGCGCCCGGTCTAGGTCGAGCCGGGCGAAGTCGATCAGCACGCAATAGAGGTGCCAGGCCGGCAGGCAGCCGCGGGCATGGCGGATCGGCACCGCCAGCCCGTCGAATTCCGCGAGGCAGTCGTCATAGCGCTGCGCCAGCTCGCGGCGCTGCTCGACGAACCGGTCGAGCCGGCCGAGCTGGCTCCAGGCGAGGGCCGCATGCAGATCGGAGAGCCGGTAGTTCCAGCCGATCTCCGGCATTTCGTAATACCACGGATTGGCGCCGCCCGGGCCGAAGGCGAGGCTGCGGTCGCTGAACTCCGCCGGGTCGTGAGTCATGCCGTGGCTGCGCAATCGCCGTATGCGCCGCGCCAGCGCCGGATCATTGGTCGTGACCGCCCCGCCTTCGCCGCAGGCCACGGTCTTGACCGGGTGGAACGAGAACACGGTCATGGCGCTCAGGCGGCACGATCCGACCGGGACGGCCGAGCCGTCGGGGCAGGCGTGATAGGTGCCGATGGCGTGGCAGGCATCTTCGATCAGCGTCGATCCTTCGATTTCCGCGATCCGCGCGATCTCGCGGAGATCGGCGCATTGCCCGGCCAGATGCACCGGCAGCACGGCCTTGACGGTGCGCCCCTGCGCGGCGGCCCGCGCATAGGCCGCATCGAGCGTGGCCGGCGTCAGCAACCCATTGTCCGGATCGACATCGGCGAAGATCACCTCCGCCCCGGTCATGCGCACGGCGTTGGCGGTGGCGAGGAAGGTGACCGCGGGCACGATCGCGGCATCATCCGGACCGAGGCCGAGCGCCAGGCAGGCGAGATGCAGCGCCGCCGTGCCCGAGGAGCAACTGACCGCATGGCGGGCGCTGCAGCGTTGGGCCAGCGCGTCCTCGAAGCGGTCGACGGCCGGCCCCGTGGTCAGCCAGTCGCTGCGCAGCACCGAGATCACGGCTTCGATGTCGTGCTCGTCGATGTGCTGGCGCGCATAGGGCAACGGCAGCGGCGCCGCGCCATGCCTGGTCGCTTCGGGCAGCTTCGCTTCGGGCCGCATCACCGCCGCTCCATCAATGCGCCTCGGCCATCAGCCGGGCGAGCCGGGCCTTGTCCAGCCAATCGGTATTGGTGTCGGAGGCGAAGCGGAAACCGTCCGGGACCGGCTTGGCGCCGAGGTCGATATAGGGTTCGCGCGCCCAGAAATTGAAGGACGGTTCGATCACGAAACGATCGTCGAGTTCGAGCGTCAGGCGCGAATCATCCTCGGTCACCATGACTTCGTGCAGCTTTTCGCCGGGCCGGATGCCGATCACCCGGGTCGGCAATTCCGGCGCCATGCAATGCGCCAGGTCGAGCACGCGCATGCTGGGGATCTTCGGCACGAAGATCTCGCCGCCGCGCATCATGGCGATCGATGCGGCCACGAAATCGACGCCCTGCTGCAAGGTGATCCAGAACCGGGTCATGCGTTCGTCCGTGATCGGCAGATGGTCGGTGCCCTGGTCGATCAGCTTGCGGAAGAACGGGATGACGCTGCCGCGCGACCCCACGACATTGCCGTAGCGCACCACCGCGAAGCGCGTGCCGACCGAACCCGACAGATTGTTGGCGGCGACGAAGATCTTGTCCGAGGCCAGCTTGGACGCGCCATAGAGGTTGATCGGGTTGGCCGCCTTGTCGGTCGACAGCGCCAGCACCTTTTCGACGCCGCATTGCAGCGCCGCATGCACGACGTTTTCGGCGCCGTTGACATTGGTGCGGATGCACTCGAACGGATTGTACTCGGCCGCCGGCACATGCTTGAGCGCGGCGGCGTGGATGACGATGTCGATCTCGCGCATGGCCAGCGCCAGCCGGCTCTGGTCGCGCACATCGCCGATGAAGAAGCGCAAGACATTGCTGCCGCTGCCGGCCAACTCCTGCTGCATCTCGTATTGCTTGAATTCGTCGCGCGAATAGATCACGACGCGCCGCGCCCGCGACTTGGCCAGCAATGTCCGGATGAAGCGCCGGCCGAAGGACCCGGTGGCGCCGGTGATCAGCACCGCCTTGTCGTCGAACTGGTCGTAAGGCGCCGGCGACGGCTCGGCCGCGTCATGGGCCACGGCATGACCGACCGCCGCGACGGTCGATACCCGGGACGGGCTCGGACGGCGGCGGAGGGTGGGGACCGGCATGACGTCGTTTCCTAACATAAGAGCACGCGGCTTCATCATCATCCTCGCCTTGTAACGGTTAAATTTCTCCTGCTGCCGCCAAAAACGAGAGAAACTTGCGGCGGCCGGCGGCCGGGTCCGCCGGGCGAAACCTTAGAGATCGGTCAGGATCGACAGGTTCAGGATCGACGAGGTGACCTTGAAGCTGGCCTGCAGCTGGTTTTCCAGGCTGGTCAGCTCGGTCGCCACGGTTGCGCTGTCGACATTCTGCAGATTGCCGAGTTGGCTCTGCAGATTGTTGATGGTCTGAGTCTGCAGCGTCTGCTGGCTCTTGATGGTGACTTCGACATTGCCGTTCTGCTGCTGCAGGTTCTGGATGCCGGTGACGGCGGTCTGCAGCGCCGAATTGGCGTTGGCGAAGAATTGCTGCTGCGTGGCGCCGGTGGCGGTGGTGCCGGCCTGCGCCTCCTGCAGCGCATAGACCAGCGCCTGGAAGGTCGGGTCGTTCGACGTGATGCCGTAGGTCACGGTCGCGGTCGGCGAGACATTGGCGGTCTGCGTCGCATAGGCCTGATTGAACGGGTCGACCGCCGGGCTTTGCGTGTCATAGGTGGGCAGCGGGGAATTGAAGGTTCCGGCCGGGTTGGGCGGCGACGCCAGGGCCACGGTGTTCGGCACGACCGGCGTGAACGGGACCGGCGTCGCCGGCGGCGTCAGCTGGGTCAGGTCGACGACCGGCTGGGTATTGAACCGCGTGCCGGAATAGAGGAACCGATCGCCGACCTGCGTGTTGAGCGTCGCGCCGACATCGGTCTGCAGCCCCTTGATCAGCGCCTGCAGGGTCGTGATCGAGGCCGGATTGCTGGGCGACACCTGGTTCAGCGCCTGGTTCAGCTGGCTGGCGTCGCTGCTGAACTGGTTCAGCGTCGTGTCATAGGCGGTCAGGACCGTGTTGACCTGGGTGCCGTTGGTGATGAAGGCCTGGGTCTCGCTGACGCTGTCGGTCAGGTTCAGAATGGTCGAGGCCGAGGTGCCGTAGCCTTCCAGCGAGGTCGATTTCTTGCCGGTATTGAGTTGCTGCGTCAGCGTGTTCAGCTGGTTCTCGGTATTCACGAACAGGCTCGTGTTGTTCGTGAAGAAACCCGCGGCGGAGATCGGATCGCTCATCTCGTCCTCTTTCAGCCGGCGCTGACGGCGGTCTGCAGCGCCGTGAACAACTGCTCGACCACGGAAATCACCTTGGCCGAGGCGCCGAAGGTGTTCTGCAGCACGATCAGGCGCGACAATTCCTCATTGACGTTGACGCCGGTGGCGTTTTGGTAGGTGACCTGGGTCGCCGTCAGCCCCGCCGCTGCCGCCTGCTGGCTGCTTTGCGCCTGCTGGGCGCGCTGCGTCTGGTTGCTGGCGAAGGCTTGCGCGATGCCGGTATAGGTCGAGTTGGTGACGCTTACCCCGCCGGCGCTCAAATTGTTGGTGGTGGCCACCAATTGCTGGGTCACGGGCGAGGCTGCGGCCTGCTTCACCGTGGCCGTGCCGTTGAGCAGCGCCGGATTGACCTGGAAGCCGAAGCGGTCGGTGCTGGGCGTCGCACCGAAATTGCTGATGGTGAAGAAATCCGCAGCGAGTTCGCCGGTATTCGTGGGTGCCGCGTTGTTGTAGGCGGCCTGGAACGCCGTCTCGGGGCCGGGCGGGTTGGGCGCCCAGAACTGGTCGACGAAACTGTTCAGCTGGTCGCGGATCTTCTGCAGCGGCGCGGAAGCCGGGTTCTGCGACGCGACGCCGGCGGCGCTCGTGTCGAGGGTCGAGAGTTCGGCGCCGATCTGGCCGCCGGCAATTGCGCTGTTGAGCGAGGATTTCGCCGCATCGCCGGTCGCGAAGATCGTGTTCGTGGTCGGGTCGTAGGAGAAATTGGCGGCAGTAATGCCGACCAGCTGCAACCCCTGCGGCGTGGTCAACTGCACGGTGCCGTTATCGGCGAAGCTCGCCTGGACCGGGACCAGGTTGGCGACGCTCTGCAGCGTCTGGTCGAGCGTGTCTTCGAGCGCCGCGGTCGGCTGCCCGCCATTGGCGGCGGCGGCGATTTGCGTGTTCAAACTGGCGATCGAGGCGAGCGAGGTGTTCAGCGTGCCGACATCGGTCTGGGTCTGCTGCTGGGTCTGGGTGGCGATCGCCTCGACGCCGCTCGAAATGCTCTGCACCGCCTGCACCAGCCCCTGGCCGGCCTGGACCACCTGATCTTGTGCGGTTGTCGATTCCGGCGTCGCCTGCAGCGCCTGAAAGGCCGAAGTAAAGGCTTGCATCGCGGAGGCCAGCACCGGCGTGCCGGTGGACGATCCGTCGAGCTGCTCCAACTGCGTGTAAATGTTGTTGGTGACGCTCTGGCCGCCCGCCGCCGTCGTCTGCTGCAGGAACTCCTGCTGCAATGCGGTGTTGACGGCGCGGGTGATCAGGACCGTATCGGTGCCGCCGCTCGCCGGGTTGGACTCGATCTGAGTCGCCTGGCGCGCGACGAAATTCGGCGAGTTCGAATTGCCGATATTGTCGGAGACGGTGCCGATCTGCGTCTGCGTATTGAGCAGCGCCGATGTCGCCGTGTTGAGAATGCCGAAGAGCGACATCGCCCTCGCTCCGCCTCGCCGCCGGCCGCTACTGGATCAGCTGGATCACGGTGGTCAGCAGCTGGTCCGCCGTGGTGATGACCTTGGAATTGGCGGAATAGACCTGCTG
>Ga0181519_10004667_pt1 | contig 11044 bp, 12 predicted proteins | sample PEATcosm2014_Bin_26_FD_121102 | JGI IMG/M metagenome (GOLD analysis project Ga0181519, IMG submission 121102) | Peatland microbial communities from MTU Mesocosm Facility, Houghton, MI, USA - PEATcosm2014_Bin02_10_metaG | ecosystem: Environmental > Terrestrial > Soil > Wetlands > Peat | place... | reverse complement strand
CGCGGCGACGATCTTCCAGGAATCGGGCGGCCTGACGATCGGTCCGCTGTCGCACACGATCTACGCGATCGGGGCGGTACTGCTCGTCTCGGCGATCCTCCTGTCGCTGGCCGGCTGGGCGACCAAGCAGTCGCTCGGACGCTACGGGATCCGTGCCTGATGGCCAGCGTCGGGCTGAGCCCCACCCCGCCCCCCGGCACGCTCGCCGTCCGCCCACGCCGCGAACACATCCGCTCCTGGCCGCTCGTCGACCGCCTCTGCTACGCGCTCTGCTGGCTCACCGGCATCGGGCTCTGCCTGATCGCCGTGGGGATCGTCGCGATCATGTTCGCCAAGGGCGTCAGCTACCTGACCCTGAGCCAGTTCATCACCTCCCCTTCAGCGTCGATCCAGCAGAGCCAGAGCGGCGGCTTCAGCGATCCGATCATCGGCACGCTGATCGTGACCGCGATCGGGATCCTGATCGCGGCCCCACTGGGCATCGCGATCGCGGCCTGGCTGGCCGAGTACCGGCGGCCCTCGTGGCTCGCACGGACTGTCGAGTCGGCGATCGAGATGCTGGCCGGCGTCCCCAGCGTCGTGCTCGCGATCTTCGGCCTCGTCGTCCTCTCGCAGGGCTACCTCGGCTTCCTCTCGGAGGGAGCGAACCACGGATCGCTCGGCGAGTCCTTCTTCAACGCGGGCATCGTGATGTCGCTGATCGCGCTGCCGCTCGTCGTCGGCTCCACCCGCCAGGGCCTGAACCAGCTTCCCGACCGCCTGCGCGAGGCCTCCTATGCGCTCGGCAAGACACGGGCCACGACGATCCGCTGCGTGCTGCTGCCGGCGACGCGCCCGAACATCGCCAGCGGGATCGTCCTCGGGATGGGGCGGATCATCGGCGACACCGCGATCATCACGATCGTCCTCGGCGCCACGCTGCGCAACGAACCGGTCAACAGTGTGCCGCTGCTCGGCCTGTTGCGAGGGACGGGCTCGACCCTGACGAGCTACGTCTACTACAACTCCCCCGCCGGCGAGGGCAACTCCCACGAAAAGGCCTATGCGGCCGCGTTCGTCCTGTTGATGATCGTCCTGATCCTCAACTCGATCGTGACCCGCCTGACGAACGGCCCGCGCGAACGGGGCACGGCCTTCCGGCTGCTGCGGTTCGGGACCTCGAGGAGCTGACGGTGGATCCGCTGATGCCACCGCCGATCCGGCGGATCGCCCTCGACCGCGAACCGAACGTCGCGCCGCCCCGCGCTGCGCCCCAGCTGAACGGGGCCTCCGAGGCGCCCACCCAACGGCGTTCGATGGCCCGCCCACCCGTCTCGATCGTCTACGAGCGGATGCGGGTCGAGAACGTCTGGCTCGCCTACGGCGAGAACTGGGTCGTACGCGACGTCACCCTGCCGGTCAGCCAGGGCGAGGTGCTGGCGCTGATCGGCGCCTCCGGCTCGGGCAAGACGACGCTGCTGCGTTCGCTCAACCGCCTGACCGAGATCACCGCGGGCGCCTCGCGCGCCGGGCGGATCCTGCTCGACGGCACCGACATCCACGAGTTCGAGGCCAACGAGCTGCGCCGGCGCGTCTCGATGGTCTTCCAGCAGCCCAACCCGTTCCCGATGAGCATCTTCGACAACGTCGCCTACTCGCTGGCCGAGCAGGCGCCGCCGCGCGGACGCCGCCGGCGCCGGACGGCGGAGATCGAGCGGGCCGTCGAGGACGCCCTGCGGCGCGCCGGTCTCTACGAGGAGGTCGCCGGCGACCTCGACCGGCCGGCGCTGAAACTCTCCGGCGGTCAGCAGCAGCGCCTGTGCATCGCGCGGGCGCTGGCCGCCAAGCCCGAGGTCCTGCTGCTCGACGAGCCCTGCTCGGCGCTCGACCCCATCTCGACCGCGACGATCGAGGAGCTGATCGTCGGCCTGCGCGAGAGCGTGGCGGTGGTGATCGTCACGCACAACCTGCAGCAGGCCTTCCGGGTCGCCGACCACGTCGCCTTCATGCATCTGGGTGAGCTGATCGAGTACGGCTCGAGCGAGCAGGTCTTCGACCGTCCGGTGCAGCAGCGCACGAAGGACTACATCAGCGGGGCGTTCGGGTGAGATGGGCCGCACTCGCGCTCGCAGCGCTCGCCCTCACTGGATGCGAGAGCTCCGCTGAAAAGAGCGCGAAGCTCGAAAAGGCGGCGCTGGCGGCGCTGCGGGCGGGCCCGGCGGCAAAGGGCGGGCTCAAGATCACAAGGGCCAGCACCGCGGTCAGGGTCATCTCGAGCACCCTCGTGCACGACACCGAAGGGACGGCGGCGATCGTGACGCTGCGCAACGACGGCGCCGCCGCCGAGCAGGCGATCCCGCTCGAGATCACGGTCACGGGGAGTGGCGGCTCGACCCTTTACACGAACACCTCAGCCGGGATCGCCGCCTCGCTGACGAGCGTTTCCTACATTGCAGCCCACGCCACGAGCACCTGGGTCGACGATCAGGTCCAGACCAGCGGCACCGCCACCGGCGTCAGCGCGGAGGTGGGCGAAGGCCGACGCGCGGCGGGTCCGCCACCGCGGATCGAGCTGCACCGCGGCGAAGTGACCCACGAAGCAAGCGGCACAGAAGTAAAGGGGACGGCGGTCAACCGCTCGTCGGTCACACAGAAGGAACTCGTGATCTACGCCTTCGCCCGGAGCGGTGCCGACACCGTCGCGGCGGGCCGGGCGGTGCTCCCCGAACTCGCGAGCGGCGCCTCGGCGACGTTCTCGATCCTGCTGATCGGGCAGGCCCCGCCGGGCGCGGCCATCACCCTAACCGCGCCGCCGACGACGCTGCGCTGAGCGAGCCTCAGCGGCGGCGCTGCTTGAGCGTGATGCCCTCGAGCACGTGCGCCACTTTCTCGCACGCGTCGACGGCGGCCTCGAGCGACTCGAAGATGTCCTTCCAGCGGATCACGACCATCGGGTCGATCCCGCCCGCGAACAGCGATGCGACGGCATCGCGCTGCAGGCGGTCGCCCTCGTTCTCGAGGCGATGGATCTCGACGAGATGCGGCCCCATCTCGGTGCCCGTGCGAAGGCACCGCAGCGCCTGGGCGATCTGCTCGCCCGCCCCGACGAGCACCTCGGTGAAGTCGACCGCCTGCTCCATCGGCGCCTCGACGCCGTAGAGGCCGAGCTGCGCCGCCACCTGCTCTGAGTGATCGACGATGTCATCCAACGTGCTCGCCAGCACGTAGCCGTCGCTCGGCTCGAACGGCGCGTGCACCCGGCCGCGGCCGGCCAGGCGGTGGATGATGTCGTGGGTGATCCGGTCGCCTTCCTGCTCGCAGACCTTGAGGTCCTGGGCGATCGTGGCGTGCTCGGGGTAGTCGACCAGCAGGTCGCGCAGCAGCAGGCCGCAGCGCTGGACGTTGCGCCCGGACTCCTCGACGAGCCCCATCAGCTCTTGGTCGAAGGTGCGGCGCAGGAGGCTCATCCCGCGAGAATATTGATCCGCGGCATTCGAGCACCCTCCTTTACCGTTTCTTCACCGATAGATCACGAGTTTGCAACGCCATCGCGAGGCGGGGCTGGAACGCTGCGCGACGTGGCCGTCTTCCAGGAGAGCGCGGACGTACCGGACGTCCTCTACGCGGGGGAGCTCGAGATCAGGCCCGAAGAGGGCCTCGTGCTCGCGACGGGCCAGGCGCTGACGCTGTCGGTGCGCGAGTTCGAACTGCTCGCGGCGATGGCGCGCCGCCAGGGGGCGATCATCTCCCGCGAGGCGCTCTACGGAGCCGTGTGGGGCGGTGAACTGCGCCCCGGCGACCGTTCGGTGGATGTCTACGTCTCGAAGCTCCGCAACAAGCTCGAGGAGGCCCTGCCCGACCGGCGCTTCATCCACACCCACCCGGGCTTCGGCTATCGCTTCCAGCCGCAGCCTTCACGAAATCTTCACACGGAGGACACGGACTCGCAGTGAGAGTGTTGCCGGCCTGTGAAGGCCGTTTGCTGCGATGCCCAGAGGGAAAGCAGACATCTGACCGGCACGCCGCGCCGGGGGGCGACTGCTCTTTCGTCGGCGCCGATTGGGCCGCCGACCCTCGCGTCGCCTCAGGCGAGGACTACGTAAATCCATTCAAGGAGATCAAGTGATCAAGAACAAGATGGGCGCGCTCGCGGGATCCGTGCTGCTCGCGCTGGGCCTGGCTGCCTGCGGCAGCTCGAGCTCCTCGAGCAGCTCGACACCCACCTCGACCGCTGCCACGAGCAGCACCGCAGCCGCCAAGACCGCCACGACGCCCCCCACGGGCTCGGGCACGATCTCCGGTGCAGGCTCGACGTTCGCGGCTCCCGTCTATGAACAGTGGGCCTCCGCACAGTCCGGCCTGACGGTCAACTACCAGGCCGTCGGCTCGGGTGCCGGGATCACCGCGATCGAGTCGAAGATCGTCGACTTCGGCGCCTCGGACCCGCCGCTGAAGGCGAAGGACGAAGAAGCGATCGCCAAGAACGGCAGCCCCGCCGTCCAGATCCCGATGTTCCTCGGCGCGATCACCGTCTCCTACAACCTCCCGGGCGTCAAGTCCGGCCTGAAGCTGAACGGCCAGACCCTCGGTGACATCTTCATCGGCAAGGTCAAGACCTGGAACGACCCCGAGATCAAGGCGCTGAACCCGGGGGTCACCCTGCCCAGCACCGCGATCACCGTGATCCACCGCTCGGACTCCTCGGGCACGACCTCCGGCTTCACCAGCTTCCTCTCGGCGGTCGACCCCGAATTCAAGAGCAAGGTCGGCGAAGGCAAGGAAGTCCCGTGGCCGACCGGCACGGGCGCCAAGGGCAACTCCGGCGTCGCCGGGGCCGTCAAGCAGACCGTCGGCGCCGTCGGCTACGTCGAGCAGGCCTACGCGCTGACCAACGGCTTCACCTACGCCTCGGTCCAGAACAAAGCCGGGAAGTACATCGCCCCGACGCTGGCCTCCACCACGGCGGCCGGCGAAGGCGTGAAGATCCCGGCGAACCTGGGGATCAAAGTCATCAACTCCCCGGCACCGAACGCCTACCCGATCACCTCGCAGACGTTCATCGTCGTCAACAGGGACCTCTGCAAGGCCGGCACCCCCGGTGGCGAAGAAGCCGCCAAGGGCGTCAAGAAGTTCCTCGAATACGGCCTCGGCGCAGGCCAGTCGATCCTCTCGCAGGCCGACTACGCCGCGCTGCCGGCGCCGATCCTGGCGAAGTCGAAGGCCGCCGTCGCGGACCTCGAGTGCAACGGCGCACCGATCGCCTGAGCAGATGACGATCACTCCGCGGATCAGGTAGACAGGCCTCCGTGGAGGCAGCATCCGTACCCGGCGGCGACCGCGCACTGCTCGCGCGGTCGCCGCTGGCCCGGCTTCCAGACCGGGCCCTGAAGTACCTCCTGACGCTCCTCGCCGGGCTGATCCTGGTGCTGATCGTCTACTTCTTCATCCGTCTCGTCGGCGAAGCACGGCCCGCGTTCGCCAAGGAAGGCGTCCTCGGCTTCGCGTTCGCCAACAACTGGAACCCGAGCGCCGAACACTTCGGCGCCCTGCCGCTGGTCGTCGGAACGCTGATCACCTCGGCCCTGGCGCTGGCGATCGGCGTGCCCGTAGCCGTGGCGGCGGCGCTGTACGCAACCGAGCTGTGCCCACGGGCGCTGCGCTCCCCGCTCTCGATCCTGGTCGAGCTGCTCGCCGCGGTGCCGTCGGTCGTGTATGGGCTGTGGGGCTACTTCTTCCTCGCCCCCAAGCTGCAGCCGGCCGAGCAGTGGGTCGCCGACCGGCTGTCCTTCGTGCCGTTCATCGGCGGCGGGCTCGTGACGATCCCCAACTACTTCATCGCGGGCCTCGTCCTCGCGATCATGATCCTGCCGATCGTCAGCGCGATCAGCCGCGAGGTCATGGCGACGGTCCCCCGCGACCACAAGGAGGCCGCCCTGGGCCTCGGCGCGACGCGCTGGGAGATGATCCGGATGGCGGTCCTGCCCTACTGCCGCTCGGGGATCGTCGGCGGCGCGATGCTCGGCCTGGGCCGCGCGATCGGCGAGACGATCGCGGTCACGATCCTGATCGGCGACGCCCCCAAACTCGGCCACCAGCTGTTCGGTCAGGGCTACTCGCTGGCGGCGGTGATCGCCAACGAGTTCGGCGAGGCCCAGGGCGTGCACCGCTCGGCACTGTTCGCGGCCGGGCTGGTCCTGTTCGTGCTGACGTTCCTCGTCAACGGCTTCGCGCGCGCGCTCGTGGTGCGGGCGGCGCACAAGACCGGACAGAGCGGTCCCGGGGACGGCGAGAGCGGCACCTCGATCGTCGCCGGCGTGGCGGCCGGAGCATGAGCGCCCAGGCCCCCGCAGCCGAGCTCACCGCGCGCTTCGGCGTCAGCGCTGGGCGCAGGCGCAAGGACCGGATCGCCAGAGCGATCATCCTCGCGGCCACGATCCTCGCCCTGATCCCGCTCGTGCTGATCATCTACTACCTGCTCGAGAAAGGCCTCGGCGCGTGGAGCTCGAGCTTCTTCACGACCGACCCGACGGGCAACACCTTCTTCAAAAACTCGGCCATCGGCGGGGTCAAGAGCGCGATCCTGGGATCGATCGAGATGGTCGCCCTGGCGTCGGCGATCGCGATCCCGCTCGGGGTCGGCGTCGCCCTGTGGCTCGTCGAGTACGGCAGGGCCAGCTGGTTCGCGAAGGTCGTTCGCTTCTTCGTCGACGTCCTGACCGGCGTGCCCTCGATCGTCTTCGGCCTGTTCATCTACATCGTCCTGGTCATCGGCACCGGCAGCACCTTCGCCGGCTACAAGGGCTCGCTGGCGCTGTCGCTGCTGATGCTGCCCGTCGTGATCCGCTCGGCCGAGGTGATCCTGCTGCTCGTGCCGGGCGGCCTGCGCGAATCGGCGCTGGCGCTTGGGGCGCCGCGCTGGAAGGTGATCTTCAGGATCGTGCTGCCGACGGCGCTGCCGGGCATGGTCACCGGGGTTCTGCTGGCCGTGGCCCGTGCGGCCGGCGAGACGGCGCCGCTGCTGTTCACCGCCGGATCGCCGAAGAAGACGACCACGGACCTGGGCGCGTTCATGAACTCGCTGCCTGTGCAAATCTACAACGACATCAATTCGGCGACCCCGTCGGTCGTGAGCCGGGCCTGGGGCGCGGCGCTCGCGCTCGTCACACTGATACTGCTGCTCAACCTCGCCGCCCGACTGATCTCGCGAAGGAGTCGCCTTGTATGACACCCACCAGACGGACCACCGAGGTGGCTGACGTGGACCCTGACCGAAGCAGCGAGCTCGAGCGCACGGATGCGGGCTCGCCCGCCGACGGCGGCGAGGAGCTCGCCAAGCGCCAGCGGCTGATCTCGGTGCCCGAGGCGGCTGGGGCCACGACGGTCGCCAGGCCGGGCTTCGGCGTGAAGCTCGAGCAGCTGCGGGCCTTCTACGGCGACGCCGAGCAGGTCAAGGGGATCGACCTCGAGTTCCGGGCCAACGAGGTGACGGCGATCATCGGCCCCTCCGGGTGCGGCAAGTCGACGATGGTCCGCTGCATCAACCGGATGCACGAGGAGATCCCCGGCGCACGCGCCGAGGGCAGGGTGCTGCTGGACGGGATGGACATCTACGACCCCTCGGTCGACGTCGTCGCGGTCCGCCGCGCCGTGGGGATGGTCTTCCAGAAGCCGAATCCCTTCCCGACGATGTCGATCTACGACAACGTCGCCGCCGGCCTGCGGCTGTCGGGGCGCCGCGGCGGCGACCTCGACGCCAAGGTCGAGACGGCGCTGCGCGGGGCGGGCCTGTGGAGCGAGGTGTCCGACCGGCTCTCCCAGCCCGGCGCGGGCCTCTCGGGCGGGCAGCAGCAGCGCCTGTGCATCGCCCGCTCGCTGGCGGTCGAACCCGAGGTGATCCTGATGGACGAGCCCTGCTCGGCCCTGGACCCGGTCGCGACGCTGAAGATCGAGGAGCTGATCGACGAGCTCAAGCAGCGAGTCACGATCGTGATCGTCACCCACAACATGCAGCAGGCCGCGCGGGTCGCCGACCGGACCGCCTTCATGCTCGACGGGCAGCTGGTCGAGATCGGCCCGACGCAGGAGATCTTCACCAAACCGACGGACTCCCGGACCGAGGAATATGTCACCGGCAAGTTCGGCTAGCGGCGAGGGCGCGCCGACGCCCCCCGGCACGAGCCTCGCGCAGCACCCCGACGGGGTCCCGGGTTCCGGGGCCCGCGGCCGGGCACACTTCCAGGAACAGCTGCGCGAGCTCGAGAACCACGCCCTCGGCGGCCTCGACCTGATCGTCGAGCAGCTCGATCGGGTGCTCGAGGCGCTGCAGCACCAGGACGTCGAGCTGGCTCAGATGGTGATCGCCGACGACGACCGCGTCGACGGGCGCTACCTCGAGGTCCATCAGGGGATCCTCTCGCTGCTGGCGCTGCAGGCACCCGTCGCGGGCGACCTGCGCCTCGTCGCCGCCCTGCTGCACATGATCAAGCACATCGAGCGCATGGGCGACCAGTGCGTCAACATCGCCAAGCTGATCCCGCTGTCGGGCTACGAGCCCCCGGTCCACGGCGAAATGCTCGACGCCCTGGCCAAGATGGGCGCGTTCGCGCGCTCGGAGGTCATCCAGTGCAAGGCCGCCTTCGCCGGGCGCGATGTCGCCCTGGCAGAGGACCTGGTCCGCCAGGACCGCGAAATCAACCGCCTCAACCGCGACATCTTCCGCCTGGCGATCGAGATCGGCGACGACCCCGACACGCGCGAGTGGGCGATGCACATGACCCTGGTTGCGCGCGCCCTGGAGCGGATCGGCGACAACGCCGTAGACGTCGGCGAGCAGGTCGCGTTCGTCGTCACCGGCCTGTTCCGGGAGTTCTCGGACTCCTCGCGCCCGCTCGGCTCGGCCCAGTAGCCGCCGCCGGCGGCCCCCACCGGGGAGGCCCGCAAATAGCGATCGGGTGCTGTGAACATCCTGTTACCCCTGGTTGCGGATCGCCAAATGACCCCTTCGATCCCCTAGACTCCCCCGGGATGACGGTAAGCGTTCGCGCCGAGGCCCAAGGGGGGTCGTCACCAGCCCCCGAAGCCCCGCCCTCCGCCTCGGGATCCCTCAGGATCGCCGTCCTGGACCGCGACAGCGGCTTCATCCAGGTGCTCAGCAAGCGCCTCGACAGGCTCGGCTGGGAGCATCGCGTGCTCGCCAGCCCCGTCCCTCCGGATGAGATCGTCTCGATGCGCCTCAGCGCCCTGGTCGTCGACCTGGCCGTGCTCGGGCCCCAGGCCTGGAGCTGGCTGGAGCGGCTCTGCGAGTCGCTCCCGGACCTCGGGATCGTCGTCTGCACGGGCCCCTCGACGGTCGCCCAGCGCGTCCGCGGGCTGCGCCTGGGAGCCGATGACTGGATCACCAAGCCGTGTCACCCCGAGGAGGTCATCGCCCGCGTCCAGAGTGTCGTGCGACGCCGCCGACGGGCCAGCGGCCGCGCCGAGGTGGCGCCGGTCAGCGCCGGCGAGGTCGAGATCCGCTCCGACCGCTTCCAGGCCTTCGTCGGCGGCGAGAGCATCGACCTGACCCGGCGCGAGTTCGAGCTGATCGAGCTGCTCGCAGCGGCCGAGGGCCGGGTGCTCGAGCGCGAGGAGATCTATTCCCGCCTGTGGGGCTACACGATGGTCCGCGGCGACCGCTCGGTCGACGTGTTCGTCCGCAAGCTCCGCCAGAAGCTCGAGAAGGCCTCGCCGAGCTGGCGCTACATCCACACGCATTTCGGCATCGGCTACCGCTTCGCCGCCGAATCGCTCGAGGTCGTGGACCCGGGCGCCGTGCCCTCCTCACTCCCCGCCGACTGGGACTCCCAGCACGCGGAGGTTCGGGTCGCCGATCAGGGCGAGCTCGCGGGGCCGCATCAGAGCGGCGAGCTCTCCACGCCCGCCCTCTAGGCGCACCACCGCAAGCCCCCCCTTCTTGAGGTCGATCCGCCCGCCGGAGAGCTCGGCGACGATGTTCGACAGGTCCGGCTCATGCCCCACGAGCAGCAGCCTGCCCTCATCGCCCACGATCGCCATCTCCTGCATCGCGTCGGCGCCGTCGAAGCCACCGGCCAGCGCCGGGAGCACCGCCAGCCGGGCGCGGTCAGGCTCGTCCCACAGCTCGGCGGCGAGCTCCGCCGTCTGGTGGGCGCGGACCTTGGGGCTGTAGAGAACGGCCTCAAAACCCAATCCGAGGCGTGCGAGGGCCAGGCCGGCCATCCTGGCCTGCCGTTCGCCCCGCTCGGTCAAGCGCCGCTGCGAATCCTCGCGGCTTCCGTGCGGCTCGGCGTCTGCGTGACGAAGTAGCCAGAGCTGGCGCGCCATTCCTTGCCCAAAGCCTAGCGGGAACTCGCCCGCCGGTGTGCGGATCGGGCGGGCTTCCGGCCCCCCGGGCGACGGGCGAACGTGTAGCGTGAGGGGCGATGCTCGACGAGTACCAGCAGCCGCCCGCAGGCCCCGGCGAGGCCACGGCGAGCCTCGAGGATCCGGCTCTCTACCTGAGCCGCGAGCTCTCCTGGCTGGACTTCAACGACCGGGTGCTGCAGCTGGCCGAGGACGAGCGCGTGCCGCTGCTCGAGCGGGTCAAGTTCTGCGCGATCTACACGACCAATATCGACGAGTACTACATGGTCCGCGTCGCCGGCCTGCGCGACCAGATCGACGCCGGCGTCGAGACGCCGACCCAGGACGGGCGCACCCCCTCGGAGACGATCGCGCTGATCCGCGAGCGGGTTCTCGAACAGGGCAGGCGCCTGACCGACTGCTTCGAAGGCGTCCTGCGCCCGGCTCTCGCGGACGAGGACATCCGGATCGTCGGCGTATCAGAGCTCGACGACGAGCGCCGTGGCGACCTCGCCCGCCACTTCCAGAAGACGATCTTCCCGGCCCTGACCCCCCTGGCCGTCGCCCCCGGGCGCCCGTTCCCCTACATCTCCAACCTGTCCCTCAGCCTGGCCGTGAACGTCCGCGACCCGGTCACCGACCAGACCGTATTTGCCCGCGTGAAGGTCCCGACCGAGATCCTGCCGCGCTTTGTGACGCTCAAAGG
>Ga0181519_10004661_pt1 | contig 11053 bp, 8 predicted proteins | sample PEATcosm2014_Bin_26_FD_121102 | JGI IMG/M metagenome (GOLD analysis project Ga0181519, IMG submission 121102) | Peatland microbial communities from MTU Mesocosm Facility, Houghton, MI, USA - PEATcosm2014_Bin02_10_metaG | ecosystem: Environmental > Terrestrial > Soil > Wetlands > Peat | place... | reverse complement strand
GCGGCGTTCTACCAGCTCGTCCACCTCGCCACCCTTTCCGGCATCGCCCGCGCCGCCGCCGACGATGCGGCGAGCCTGGTCGCGCAGCGCAAGCGCGTCTTCAGCAACGCCAACGCTGCGCGCGCGGGCGCGGATCCGCAGATCTTGCAAGTGGTCGGCAAGGTGCGGTCGCTCGCCTATTCGGCAAGCGCAATCGCGCTCAGGGCCGCGGAGGCGTTGCAGCGCGTCTACGACGCCTATGGCCGTGGCGACGCCGAAATCCTAGCGAGCGCCGCGATCCTGGGAGATGTCGAGGTCAATCAGGCGGTTAGCGTGGTGACGACGCTCGCGCTCGAGGCGACGACCTTACTGTTCGACGGGCTCGGCGCGTCGGCGACGTCGCGCGACCTCGGGCTCGACCGCTATTGGCGCAACGCCCGGGCGATCACTTCGCACAATCCCCGTATCTATCGCGAACGCTCGGTGGGCGACTGGATCGTCAACGGCGCCAAACCGCCGACCGAATACCGCGCCGGCGTTCCGGACGAACAGACGAAAGGCGCGGACGCCCACGGTATCAGGAGCTGACGATGACGAAATCCTCTGTCCCTTCCATTCGTCAGCTCGACGCTCCGCTCGGCGCCGTCGTCGAAGGGTTCGACGGCCGCTTGCCGCCGGCGCCGGAGACAATTCTCGCCCTGAAGGCGGCGCTGCGCGAGCATCACATCGTCATCTTCAAGGACCAGCGCCTCGCCGACCCGGATTATCTGAACTTCACCTCATATTTTGGCGCGATTTATCAGCCGCCGGCGGATGCGCCTGTGCTGGGCGCCGACGCCTCGGGCCGAGCGCCCGATATCGTCCTGGTCGCCAATGTCGAGAATGGCGTTCTCGGCGCTGACGATGTCAGCGCCCACGCCGATCATCAATGGACCCCGAAGCCGTCCGCCAGTTCCTTCCTCTATGCGCTGGAAACGCCGAGCGCGGGCGGGATGACCAGCTTCTACAATCTCGTCGCCGCCTACGAGGCGCTAGACGAGGCGACGAAAGCGGAAATCGACGGGCTGCGGCTCATCACCTACAACCCGTTCCTGCGTCGCAAGCATCCGCTGCCCGGCGGCCGGCCGCTCTACCGCACGCCGGACATCGCGCCGCTCGAACCACATGTGGCGCATCCGCTGGTCAGGACCCATCCCGAAAGCGGCCGCAAGCTGCTTTTCCTCGGCGCGGGAACGGAAGTGGAGATCGTCGGCTACGACCCGGAGGCGGGCCAAGCGTTGATCGCGCGCCTGCGCCGTCACATCGCCGAGCCGCGCTTTCGCTATGCGCATCACTGGAGCGTCGGCGACATCGTCTGGTGGGACAATCAAGCGACGCTGCACGCGCGCGACGCCTTCGACAATTCCGAACGACGGGTGATGAAGCGCATCAGCCTTTCGGGCAGCCGGCCATTTTGAGCCGCCGTCCCGCCATGCCCAGGGAACTCAGGCTCAACGCGTTCGAGATGGCTTCCGTCGGCCACATCGCGCATGGCCTGTGGACGCATCCCCGCGACCGTTCGACCCGCTACGCCGATCTCGATCATTGGACTGGTCTCGCGCGCACGCTGGAGCGGGGCAAGTTCGATGGCGTGTTCATCGCCGACGTATCGGGCGTCTACGATCTTTATAAAGGCGGCCCGGAAACGGCGATCCGCAACGCCATACAAATCCCCATCCTCGATCCTTTGCTGATCGTGCCGGCGATGGCGGCGGTGACGCGGCACCTCGGCTTCGGCGTCACCGCCAATCTTTCCCACGAAGCGCCCTACGCGTTTGCGCGTCGCTTCTCGACTCTCGACCATCTGACCAAGGGCCGCGTCGCCTGGAACATTGTCACCGGTTTTCTCGACAGCAGCGCCAAGGGCGCCGGGCTGACGCGACAATTTGCGCATGACGACCGTTACGATCGCGGCGACGAATTCCTGGAGGTCGTCTACAAGCTGTGGGAAGGCAGTTGGGACGACGACGCGGTCGTCGCCGACCGGGAGCGCCGCGTCTATGCCGAACCCGATCGGGTGCGCGCCATTCGCCATTCCGGCCGCCATTTCTCGCTCGACGCGATTCACCTCTGCGCGCCCTCGCCGCAACGCACGCCGCTGCTGTTTCAGGCCGGCGCTTCCAAGCGCGGGCTCGACTTCGCCGCCAAGCACGGCGAATGCGTGTTCCTGCCGGGCGCGAAGAGCGACGCGGCCGGCGTGACCGCGGACCTGCGCCGACGCGCCGCGGCGGCCGGGCGGGCGCCCGGGGACCTGCTGACATTCGGTAGCTTGCAGGTCGTGGTCGGGCGTACTGCAAAGGAAGCGCGCGAAAAATTCGAGGACTACCGACGCTACGCGGAGCCGGAGGCGGGGTTGGCGCAGTTCTCGAGCGCCATCGGCGTCGATTTGTCGCGCTTCGATCCCGACGCGCCGATCGGCGAGATCCGGGGCGACGGCATTCGCTCGCTGGCGCAGACAATCGGCGTGAACGGCGATTGGAGCGTGCGCCAGCTCAAAGAAAGCATGACGCTAGGCGGCCGTTTCACGCCGCTCGTGGGCGCGCCGGAGGAAATCGCCGACGAGATGGCGCGCCGAAGCGAGTCGCTCGATCTCGACGGCTTCAATCTAGTGCGCACCCATTCGCCGGAGAGCTTCGAGGACTTCGTCGATCTCGTCGTTCCCCTCTTGCAGGAGCGCGGCCTGTTCAAGGCCGATTATTCCGACGGGACGTTGCGGCGCAAGCTGTTTGGTCACGATCGATTGCCGCAGACGCACGCGGGAGCGGCGTTTCGTTTCCGCGCGGCGGGCGGCTAGTTTTCATCAACAAGAGGTCATCTCATGGATCGCAGACGCATTTTGCAAGGCGGCGCGGCGCTAGCGCTGCTGGCGCCGTTCTCCGGCCGCCTCGCCTTCGCCGACAGCCGCGACGAGACGCTGCGCGTGCTCGCCGACAGCGCGCCGAACTCCCAGGACCCGCATGGCGCCGGCGTGAGCCGAGCGTCTTTGGCGGTCTTCTTCAACGTCTACGATCGGCTGATCAATTTCGGTCGCAGCGAAGTGCAGCCGGGGCTCTATCGTTACGATTATTCGCGCTTCGAGGGCGAACTCGCCGAATCCTTCGAGGAGCGGGACGACGGGCGCACGCTGATCTTCCACCTGCGCAAGGACGCGACGTTCCACGACGGTTCGCTCGTCACCGCCGAGGACGCCCGCTGGTCGCTGGAGCGCGGCGTATCGCTGCCGGCGTCGAAAAACCAGCTCGCCACCGGCTCGCTGAAGGACGCCACGCAGTTCACGGTCGTCGATCCGCACACATTGCGCATCACGTTCGAACGCCGCGATCGGCTCACGCTGCCCAATCTCGCGCTGTCGTTCGCCTCCATCCTCAACTCGACGCTCGCCAAGAAGAACGCCACGGAATCCGATCCATGGGCGACCGACTGGGTGCGCAACAACGCCGCCGGCGGGGGCGCGTACAAGATCGAAACTTGGAACCCGAGCCAGCAGGTCGTATATGCCGCCTTCGACGACTGGAAATCGGGACCAAGACCCTTCATTCGCCGCGCCATCGTGCAGATCGTCCCAGCAGCGGAAAGCCGCGCCGCGACGCTGCTGAAGGGCGACGCGGACGTCGCGCTGGCGCTGCCGCCGCGCGATCTCGACACGCTCTCGCACGACAGCCGCGCCCATGTGATTTCGCTGCCTGTGACCAACGCGTTCCGCTTCATCGCCTTCAACAGTAAGGCGAAACCGTTCGACGACGTGCGCGTGCGGCAGGCGATCGCCTATGCCCTGCCCTATCGCGATCTGTTGCAGGCTTCCGTGTTCGGCCACGCCAACCCGCTGTTCGCCGCCGCCTCGGCGACGCCGAAGGACGCGAGTTTTCCTCAGCCCTACCCCTATGACACCGATCTCGACAAAGCGAAGGCGCTAATAGCGGAAGCCGGGCTCGCCGGCGGCTTCGAGACGACCTTCAGCAGCAACGTCTCCGACGCGACGCAAGCCGATCCGATCGCGCTGTTAGTTCAGGAATCGCTCGCGAAGATCGGCGTCAAAGTGACGATCGACAAGGTTCCCGAAGCGCAGTGGGGAACGCAACTTACCCAGCGCAAGATTCCCTTCTACACAGATTCGTCGTCGGCCTGGTTCAACGCGCCCGACTATTTCTTCCGTATCTTCTTTCAGGGCGACTGGCGTTGGAATTTCGGCAATTTCGACGACCCTGAGCTCAACGCCTTGGTCAATGCGGCGCGCTGGGAGAGCGATCCGGCGAAATACGACGCGGCGATCCGCAAGGCGATCGTCCTCGTTTTCGATAAGCTGCCATTGCTGCCACTGTGGCTTCCGTCCTATGAAGCGGCGCTGCGGCCGGGCCTGAACGACTTCACCTATTACATTCATGGTCAGGTCGATTTCCGGTCCCTGAAGCGGGGCTGACGGAGCTCGGTCCTTTGAACGCCTCTCTGCCGCGTTTTCTTGTGAGCCGCGTTCTCGCCGCGGCGCCGATCCTGGTCGGCGCCGTGATTGTGACCTTCGTCATCATGCGCGTGTTGCCCGGCGACCCGGCCGCGCTGCTCGCCGCAGGCCCCGGCTCCGGCCCGGCCGAGATCGCGGCGCTCAAACACCAGATGGGTCTCGACCAGCCGATCCTGGAGCAACTCGCGCGCTACGGGCGCGAAGTCGTTGTCGGCGACCTCGGCCGTTCGTTCACGACGGGTAACCCGGTGACAACCGATCTCGGCGCGCGGCTGCCCGCTTCGCTGGAGCTGACCGGCGCGGCTTTGCTGCTGGCGGCGCTGATCGGCCTGCCGCTCGGCATTGGCGCCGCTCTGCGGCCGGGCTCCTTGCTGGATCAGACAAGTCGCGCTCTCGCCGCGCTGGGAACGGCGCTGCCCGCCTTCGTCACCGGCCTAGGCTTCATCTATCTCTTCTATTTCCGGCTCGGCTGGGCCCCCGAGCCGATCGGCCAGATCGACAGCCTGCTGACGCCGCCTCACGCCTATACCGGGCTGATGCTGATCGACAGTCTGCTGGCGCGCGACGGCGAAGCCTTCCTCTCGGCGCTCGGACGGCTGATGCTGCCGGCGGCGACGATGGCGCTGTTCGCCCTTGCGCCGCTGATCCGCATTACCCGCGGCGCGCTGATCGAGACGTTGTCCGCGGACTACATCCGGGCGGCGCGCGCGCTGGGACTCGAGCGGCGCACGATCGTCGTGCATTATGCGCTGAGCAACGCGGCGACGCCGATCCTCGCGGCGCTCGGCATGGTGTTTTCTTATATGCTGGGCGCCAATGTGCTGGTTGAAAAAGTGTTCGCCTGGCCGGGCGTCAGCGCCTATGCGGTCGATGCGCTGATGTCGGCGGATTACGCTCCGGTGCAGGGATTCGTCCTGACGGTTGCGGCGCTGTTCACGGGGGTCAATCTCGCCGTCGACATCCTGCAAGGGCTGGTCAATCCGCAGATCGTCAACGGCGGCTGAGATGCGCGGCTTCAGCTGGCTGAAGACCCCCGGCCTGTGGCCGCTCGCCCTGGTGATCGTCGCGGCGCTCGTCGGTCCCGAACTCGCGCCGCGCGATCCGCTGCTGACCGACGTCGCCCATGCGCTGAGCCCGCCCTCGGCGACGTATTGGTTCGGTTCGGACCAACTCGGGCGCGACATCCTGAGCCGGGTGCTGAGCGCCGGGCGCCTCGACCTCGCCGTCGCCTTCACCGCCGTGACGCTGTCGGCGGCTTTGGGCGCGACTATCGGCGCCACGGCTGGGTTTCTCGGCGGCCCGGTCGATCAGATCCTCGGCAGGCTCACCGACGTGCTGATGGCCTTTCCGCTGTTCATAGTCGCGATGGCGTTGGTCGCGGTGCTCGGCAATACGATCGCCAATGTCGTCTACGCCACCGCCATCATCAACCTGCCCTTCTACATCCGGATCGCGCGAGGGGATGTGCGGAGCCGGCGCCACGCGGGTTATGTCAAGGCGGCGAGGCTCGGCGGCGCCGGCGAAGCCGAGATCCTGTTGACGATCCTGCTGCCGGCGCTGCTGCCGACGCTGGTCGTGCAGATGTCGATCAATCTCGGCTGGGCCGTGCTCAATACCGCGGGCCTGTCGTTCATAGGCCTCGGCGTACGACCGCCAACGCCGGAATGGGGCGGGCTCGTCAGCGAGGGCGCGCAATACGTGCTCTCGGGTCAATGGTGGGTCGCCGCTTGGCCGGGTCTGGCGCTCACCCTTTGCGTGTTCGCCTTCAGTCTGGCCGGCGACGCGCTGCGCGATCTGGTTGACGCCAGGAGCCGCGGTTGACCGCGCCGCTCCTCGCGGTCGAAGACCTGTCGCTCGCCTTCGGCGCGGCGCGCGTGTTGGATGGCGTGTCGTTCCGCCTCGAGCCCGGCGAGACGCTGGGGCTCGTCGGCGAGAGCGGCTCGGGCAAGTCGGTCGCCGCGCTCGCGGTGATCGGATTGCTCGACCGCGCCGCGACCGTGACGGGCGGCCGCATCCTGTTTGAGGGCGAGGACCTGTTGCAAGCCGGCGAAGCGCGGCTGCGCGAGATCCGCGGCGGCCGCATCACCTTGGTGTCGCAGCACCCGCGCCGGGCCCTCAACCCGACCCGCAAGGTCGGCCGGCAAATCCTCGATGTGCTCGCTGCGCACACGCGCCTGGCGCGCCGGGCGGCCCGGGAGCGGACCGTCGAATGGCTGGCGCGCGTCGGCGTGCCGGATGCGCTTGCCCGGTTCGACGCCTATCCGTTCGAGCTCTCGGGCGGCCTCTGCCAGCGCGTGACGATCGCCTTGGCGCTGGCGGCTTCGCCGAGCCTGCTGATCGCCGACGAGCCGACCACCGGCCTCGACGTCACGACGCAGGCCATCGTGCTCGATTTGCTGGCCACGCTGGCGCGTCAGGAGCGGCTCGCTCTATGGTTGATCACCCACGACCTCGCGCTCGCCGCGCAGCGCTGCAACCGCATCGCCGTGCTGCACGCCGGGCAGTTGGTCGAAACGGCGCCGGCCGCCGAACTCGTTGCCAACCCGCGGCACCCCTACACCCAGGCGCTGATCGCCGCGACGCCGCGACCTGGACTTTCCGTCGCCGATCTCGGGGCCGTCCCTGGCGCGACGCCCGACCTGACGCGACCGGACCTGCCCGCCTGCCGTTTCTTGGCCCGTTGCGACAAGGCCCATCCGCGCTGCGCTGAGCAGCGGCCGCCCCTCGCCGAGATCGCGCCGGGCCATCGCGTCGCTTGCTGGGCGGTCGGATCATGAGCCTGCTCGAAGTCGAGGACCTTAGAAAGCTTTATCCGCTGCGCGGTCGCGGCGCGCTGTTTGGAACGCGATCGCGTATCCATGCGCTCGACGGGGTGAGCTTTTCGATATCGGCGGGCGAAGCGCTGGGCCTGGTCGGCGAATCCGGTTGCGGCAAGTCGACGCTCGCCGCGCTGGTCGCCCGCCTCGAAGATCCGACCTCGGGCTCGATCCGCTTCGATGGCCAGGAGATTTCGGCTTTGCCGGCGCGCCGTTGCGCCCGCGCGCCCTGGCGGGGCCAGTTGCAGATGGTGTTTCAGGACCCCTACGACAGCCTGGATCCCCGCCGAAGCGTGGCGGAAGCGATCGGCGCGCCGCTGCGTCGCCTCGAAGGATTGAGCGGCGCAGGGCTTTCGGCGCGGATCGCTTGGGCGCTCGACCGGGTGCATCTCGGCGCCGGCTTCGCCAACCGCCTGCCGCACCGTCTCTCGGGCGGTCAACTGGCGCGGGTGACGATCGCGCGCGCCGTGGCCTTGTCGCCGAAACTACTGATCCTCGACGAGCCGACCTCGGCGCTCGACGTCTCCATTCAAGCGACGATCCTCAAGTTGCTCGACGAATTGCGGCGCGATCTCGGCCTCGCTCTGCTGTTCGTTTCGCACGATCTCAACGTCGTCCGGACGCTCTGCCAGCGCGCGCTCGTCATGCAGCTCGGGCGCGTCGTCGAGGAGGGGCCCGCCGAGGCGATCTTCGATCGGCCAGCGCATCCCTACACCGCCGCCCTCGTCGCCGCCGTTCCGAAGCTAGGGGTGACGGTGACCGAAGCGCCGGTCCGGCGGCACGGCGAGACCCGCAGCCCCGTTGATCTGCCCGCTTCGCTCTGCGCTTACGAAAATCTTTGTCCAAACGCCTCGCCGCGCTGCCGGCGCGAAAGACCGGCGCTCGAAGCGCTTGAAGGCCGCTCCGTCGCCTGCTTTCAGCCGCTGCGCTGATCGACGACGAGATCGCGCTGTCGGTTCGTCATTTGACAAAAACTATCGACTTAATTACTTCTATGTTGTGTCGCCAGCGGCAGGCCGGTCACCGCGAAGTTCGGCAAGCTCGAGGATCTCATGACCCAAGCGCAACGGCTCCTCAACCTCAACGTCGGCGTCAACACCACGGGATATCTGACGAAGGCCTGGAAGTACCGCAGCGGCAGGCGCGACGACGTATGGGGCGGCGACTATTACCGCCGGTTGACGGAGCTGGCGCATCGCGGACGCTTCGATGCGGTATTTTTCTCCGATCATCCCGCCTTGATGACCGACCCCGAGGGCCGGCCGTTGCATACGCTCGACCCGCTGATCCTCAGCTCTACGCTCGCCGGGCAGGTTCCCGACATAGGTTTCGTAGTCACCACGTCCTCGACATACAATTCGCCCTATAATTTCGCCCGCCGGGCGCAGACCGCCGACATCCTGTCGGGCGGCCGGTTCATCTTCAACATCGTCTCCTCGTTCTCTTCCAACGTTGCGGCGAACTTTTCCAGCGCGCCGCTGCCGCCGCGCGCCATTCGCTATGCGAGGGCGGTCGAATTCCTCGACGTCGCCAAAAAGCTCTGGGCGAGTTGGGATCCGGCGCGCCAACGCGAACTCGGCGAGGACGAGTTCTGGGACGCCGCGAGCTTCCATGCGATCGACCACGTCGGCGAGCATTTTAGCGTCAGGGGTCCGCTCAACACACCGCGGGGTCCGCAAGGGCATCCGGTCCTCGCGCAGGCTGGCGCCTCCGAAGGCGGCCTCGACCTCGCGGCGCGACACGGCGAGATCATCTATTGCAATGTGTTGTCGAAGGCCGCGGGCCTCGCGTTCGGCAAAAAAATCCGCGACCGCGCCGCCGCCTTCGGCCGCGATCCCGACAGCATCAAGATCGTGCCCGGCCTCGTCGTCATCTTGGGGCAGACGCGCGCCGAGGCGCTGCGCAAGCACGAACTCTTCAGCGGCGCCGGCTCGGAAGAGGGCTTGCTGCTGCGCTTCATCAACGAACACGGGCTCGATCCGCGCACCTTCGATCCCGACGCGCCGCTGGAGGCCGAGCGCTTCCTGCCCGATCCCGACCGGCAGCTCGCGCTGGGCTTTACCCTCGGGCTGACCGACTTGCTCGCGCACGAAAAACTGTCGGCGCGCCAGGCGGTGCGCCGCTCCGAGGGCAATCATCGCCTGCTGCTCGGGACGCCCGACGAGGTCACGGAGGCGATCATCGACTTTTGGGCCGAGGGCGCGGTCGACGGCTACACGCTGCAACCGCCGCGCGCGCCTGACGACATCGAGGAATTCGTCGAGCACGTGATCCCGCGGCTGCAGGAGCGTGGCGTGTTCCGCCGCGAATACGCGCGCGAAACGGTGCGCGAGCGCTATCGCCTGCCGACGCCGAATTGAACCCGCCGCCGCTCAACGGGAGCATTGCGAATATGATCAACCACCGTCCGTCGCGCCGATCTGTTCTGAGCTATGGCGCCGGTCTGATCAGCGCGCCGCTGTGGCGACCTTTCAGCGCTCACGCCGCGACCACGCCGCAACGCGGCGGGGCCCTCTCCCTGTTGCTCGCCGCCGAGCCGCCGACGCTCTCCGCCATCGCCAACACTGCCTATAATACGGTGCTGGTGGGACCGAAGGTGCAGGAGGGCCTGCTCACCTACGATTTCGCTCTCAACCCTCAGCCGCAGTTGGCGACCGACTGGTCGATTTCGCCCGATGGCCTCAAATATACTTTCAAGCTGCGCGCCAACGTCAAATGGCACGACGGAGCGGCTTTTACTTCCGACGACGTCGCGTTCTCGATCGAGACGCTGAAGTCGGTTCACCCGCGGGGCCGTTCCACCTTCCTCAACGTGACGGAAGTCCAGACGCCCGATCCGCTGACCGCGGTCGTCGTTCTGTCGAAGCCCGCGCCCTATCTGATCTCGGCCTTCGCCGCCTCGGAGACGCCGATCGTTCCCAAACACATCTATGCCAACGGGCCTGTCGAGACCAACCCCGCCAATCACGCGCCGATCGGCACCGGGCCTTATCTGTTCAAACAATGGGAGCGCGGCAGCTATATCCTCTATGAGCGCAATCCCAACTATTGGGCCGAGGGCCGGCCTTATGTCGATCGGCTGATTGTACGCATCATTCCCGACGCCGCCTCGCGCAGCGCGGCGATCGAATCGGGCGACGTTCATATCGCTTCAAATACGCCGATCTCGCTCAGCGACGTCGAGAGGTTGAAGCAATTGCCCGATATTGGCATCGAGACCAATGGCTATCAATACACCAATGGCATTTCGCGCGTCGAGTTCAACCTCGACAAGCCCTATTTCAAGGACGTGCGTGTGCGGAAGGCCTTCGCGCATGTGATCGACCGCCATTTCATCCGCGACGTCGTCAATTTCGGCTATGGCGAGCCGATCCCCGGCCCGATCAGCGCATCGCTCGGCAAGTTCTACTATGGGGCCCTGAAAACCTATCCGATCGATGCGAGGGCGGCCGAAACTTTGCTCGACGAAGCCGGTTTTCCGCGCGGCGCCGACGGCGTGCGGCTGCGTCTCACTCATGACTACGTGCCCTCGGGCGATCTCTATCGCAACGGCGCGGATTACATCAAACAAGCCTTGGCGAAAGTTGGCGTCGAGGTGAAGGTGCGCACGCAGGATTTCCCCGCCTACACCAAGCGCGTCTACACCGACCGCGACTTCGATTTCACCTTCAACGGCATGAGCAATCTGTTCGACCCAACGGTCGGCGTGCAGAGGCTTTACTGGTCGAGGAATTTCAAGCCCGGCGTGCCGTTCTCCAACGGC
>Ga0181519_10004652_pt1 | contig 11057 bp, 9 predicted proteins | sample PEATcosm2014_Bin_26_FD_121102 | JGI IMG/M metagenome (GOLD analysis project Ga0181519, IMG submission 121102) | Peatland microbial communities from MTU Mesocosm Facility, Houghton, MI, USA - PEATcosm2014_Bin02_10_metaG | ecosystem: Environmental > Terrestrial > Soil > Wetlands > Peat | place... | reverse complement strand
GATGATGCGGATCCCCCGGCGATGGGCGTCCTCGACCACCGCGGCGAGGTCGTCGACGCTGCCGAGCTCGGGGGCGACCGTGAGGAAGTCACTTATGTCATAGCCCCCGTCGTGCAGCGGCGAGGGGTAGTAGGGCAGGAGCCATACGCAGTCGACGCCGAGCCACTGCAGGTAGTCGAGCTTCTCCCCGAGCCCCTTGAAGTCGCCGATCCCGTCGGCGTTCGAGTCGAAGAACCCCCGGGGCAAGAGCTCGTAGAAGACCGCACGCTCGTACCACCGCGGGTCGTCCAGCCCTGGACGCGCGGCCGGGACCACGGCCCCGTTCAGCCGAACTCGATAGCAGAGAAGCGGCGCAGCTTGCGTAGCTGGTGACGCGCCTCGATCATCCGCACTGTGCCCGACTTGGAACGCATCACGAGCGACTCGGTTATCGCCCCCCGATGGTCGTAGCGGACTCCCCGCAGGAGGTCGCCGCTCGTGATGCCCGTCGCCGCGAAGAAGCAGTTGTTCCCCTGCACCAGGTCGTCGACGGTGAGGACACGGTCGAAGTCGTAGCCGGCCGCGACGGCGGCAGCCCGCTCGGTGTCGTCACGCGCCCAGAGCCTGCCCTGGATGGCCCCGCCCATGCACTTGAGGGCGGCCGCGGAGATGACTCCCTCGGGCGTGCCTCCGATGCCCATCAGCACGTCGACCCCGGAGTCGTGCCAGGAGGTGGCGATCGCACCCGCGACGTCGCCGTCGCCGATGAGGATGATGCGGGCGCCGGTGGCGCGCACCTTGTCGATGAGCTCGAGGTGTCTCGGGCGGTCGAGGACGACGACGGTGAGGTCGTTGACCGCCACGTCCTTCGCGCGGGCGACGGCGGCGAGGTTCTGGGCCGGTGTCGCCGTGACGTCGATCACCTCCGCCGCCTCGGGGCCGACGACGATCTTCTCCATGTAGACGAACGGCCCGGGGTCGAACATGCTCCCCCGCTCGGAGACGGCGATGACCGCGAGGGCCCCGCCCCGCCCCTGCGCGGTCAGCGAGGTGCCGTCGATCGGGTCGACTGCGACGTCGGTCATGGGCGGGGTCCCGTCGCCGATGTGCTCGCCGTTGAAGAGCATGGGCGCCTTGTCCTTCTCGCCCTCGCCGATCACGACGACCCCGTCCATCGGGACGCTCTGCAGGACGATGCGCATGGCGTCGACCGCCGCCTGGTCCGCCCCTTCCTTGTCCCCCCGCCCCATCCAGCGCCCCGAGGCCAGAGCCGCCGCCTCGGTCACACGGACCAGCTCCATGGCGAGGTTCCGATCAGGGGGCTGACGCTGATCGTTCACCGCGCCGACGATAGCGGCCGCTAAGAGGCGTCGCGCCCTGCGTGGTCCGGGGCGACGGGGCGGGAGGCGAGCTCCATCGTGGCCGCGCCGGCGCGGCCGTCGGCGCCCCGACCGCTGTCGGGCACTACTGTCTCGCCGTGGACAGCTTCGTCGTTCGCGCCTCCGGCCCGCTGCGGGGCACCGTGGATGTGAACGGGGCGAAGAACTCCGTCCTCAAGCTGATGGCGGCCTGCCTGCTCGCCCCCGGTCTGCACCGTCTCGACAACGTCCCGGTCATAAGCGACGTCGCCATCATGTCGGACGTGCTGCGCGCCATGGGGGCCGATGTCGTCCACGAGGGACGCGGCCCGCAGGGCCACCTCGAGATCAACGTCCCGAAGAACGTGACCCCGGTCGCCCCCTACGAGCTCGTCGAGAAGATGCGCGCCTCGATCGTCGTGCTCGGCCCGCTCCTGGCCCGCTACGGCACAGCCAGGGTCTCGATGCCCGGCGGCGACGACTTCGGATACCGCCCGATCGACTTCCACCTGAGCGCCTTCGAGAACCTGGGCGCCAGCTTCGTGACCGAGCACGGCTACGTCGAGGGCTACTGTGACCGCCTCGCGGGAACGAGGATCGTGCTCCAGTTCCCGAGCCACACGGCGACCGACAACATCTTGATGGCCGCCGTGCTCGCCAAGGGCACGACCGTGATCGAGAACGCGGCCCGCGAGCCGGAGATCAGCGACCTCGCCTCGATGCTCACCGAGATGGGGGCTCACATAAGCGGGGCCGGGACCTCGCGCATCGAGGTCGAGGGGGTGGACGATCTCCGCCCGGCCGACCACCGGGCGATCCCAGACCGCGTGGAGGCGGCCACCTTCGTCGCCGCCGTCGGCCTCGCCGGGGGGGAGGTCCTCGTGAAGGGGGCTCGCCCGGGCCACATGGACATGCTCTTGGAGAAGCTCCGCCAGATGGGCATGGTCTGCACACCGACCGAGGACGGCCTTCTCGTCATCTCCGAGGGGCGCCTCCGGTCTGTCGACGTGGCGACGTTGCCCTACCCAGGCGTCGCGACGGACTACAAACCGCTCCTCGTGACGCTGCTCTCGGTCGCCGACGGAGTGGCGATCGTGAGCGAGAACCTCTTCGCGGGCCGCTTCCGCTACATCGACGAGCTGAGGCGGATGGGGGCGAAGATCAAGACCGAGGGCCATCACGCCATCGTGCGGGGCACGGCCACGCTGTCCGGGGCGATGGTACGGGCGCCCGACATCCGCGCCGGGGCGGCGCTGGTGCTGGCCGGCCTCGCCGCCGATGGCGTCACCTACGTGGGCGGTGCCGAACACGTCGACCGCGGCTACGAGGACCTCGACGTTCGCCTGCGCTCGCTCGGAGCCGACATCGAGCGCGTCCCGGCACCGTGACCCGCGGCCGGCACGCCACGAGCGTCACCGGGCAGTTCGAAGCAGCCTGCTCTGGCGACCGGGGTGCCCTGGCGAAGCTCCTGTCCCTCCTCGAGCGGGGCGGCGCCCCCGGTCGCGAGCTTGCGGGACTGACCTTCAAGAGGGCCGGAGGCGCCTACGCCATCGGTTTCACCGGAGCGCCCGGCTCGGGGAAGTCGACCCTCGCGGGCGCCGTGCTGACCGACATCCGTCAGCGCCTCGGCAGCCCGGTCGCGGTGCTGGCCGTGGACCCGTCCTCACCGGTGACGGGCGGCGCCATCCTCGGCGACAGGGTCCGGATGCAGGCACACGCCCTCGACGACGGCGTCTTCATCCGCTCGATGGCGACCCGTGGCCACCTCGGCGGGCTCGCCGCGGCGGTGCCGGAGGCCATCCGCCTCCTCGACGCCACGGGCTGGCCGTTCGTGATCGTCGAGACCGTCGGCGTCGGCCAGGTCGAGATCGAGGTGGCCGCCACCTGCGACACCGTCGTCGTCGTCGTGAACCCCGGATGGGGCGACTCGGTGCAGGCGAACAAGGCCGGCCTCCTCGAGGTCGCCGACGTCCTTGTCATCAACAAGGCGGACAGGCCGGGTGCCAAAGAGGCGGCCCGAGACCTGAGGCTCATGCTCCAGCTCTCCGGCCACCTCGAATGGGTCCCGCCGATAGTCGAGACCGTGGCGACGACCGCCGACGGTGTCGCCGCGCTCTGGGACGCGATCGCCGCCCACCGCGGCCACCTCGAGCGCGACGGACACCTTGCCGCCCGGCGCGCCGAGCGTGCGGGACAAGAGGCGGTGAGGATCGCGAAGGGACGTCTTGAGCGGGCTCTCGGCGCGGTGATCCGCGGGCCGGACAAGTCCGATCTGCTCGATGCCCTGAAGGACAGGCAGATGGACCCCGAGGAGGCGGCGGACCGGCTGGTGGCGGCGGTGGCGCGCGAGCTCAGGGACGGACAGGATCAGGGCGCGGACTGAGCTGGCGCTCCATGACGACGAAGTCGCGCCCCTCCCGCCAGCGCGGGAGACGGGCGACCACGAAAAAGCCGCGCCCGCCGTAGAAGCCCTCGGCCTCCCCGCCGTCGGGGGTCTCGAGACGGACCAGCGCACAGCCGCGCTCTAGCCCGAGCATCTCCACGGCACCCAGCAGATGTGACCCGACTCCGTGGTCCCGCCACTCGGGGCTGACGATGAGGCGGCCGATGCGGATGACCGGGCCGCGGACCTCGCCGTCGGCGAAGCCGACCGGAGCACCGCCCGAGCGGGCGACGATCGCGAAAGGCTGATTCGGGCGGACCTCGGGGCCGTAGCGGCCTGTCAGGTAGCCGGCCCACTGCTCCCCGACCCAGGCAGCCACAATCGGATCGGGGCGCTCCACGACCGAGAGCTCCAGGTCGAAACTCCCGCGCCCGACGACCCGCGGCCTGCCGAGGACCGTGTCCGCGAGTGGCCACCACCGGTGCTCGGCGTCCTGCTCGAGAAGCGTGAGCCGTTCGAAGCAGTGCTCCGCCCGGTAGTCGGCCAGGGCCTCGAGGGCATGCGGCAGCCGACCAGGCTCGATCCTCTGGTCCAAGGTCAGGTGGGGCACGAAGTCACGCTCGCGGCGCTCCTTTGGCGGCGCCAGGGGACCGGTGGCCAGGTCCGCCCGGAGCTGCCCGATCGCCTCGAGATCGCCGCCGACGCTCAGGTAGAGCACCGGCGTCCGCGGCCAGAACGTGGCTGGAGGTCCGAGCTCGACGGCGATGGGGGAGCTCTTCGCGGCCGCGGCGCGCACGTGCTCGAGCACCGAGCTCATGTCCTCCTCGCGGACGTTCACGGGCGGCACGAGGGTGCAGTGCGGGGCGATCCGCTTGAGAGCCGTCGCCCCGAGGGCCCTGCGCATGCCGTCCACCTCGTCGGCGAGCCGTCCCGTCACGACGAGCGCGACCGTGAGCCGGCGCCTCCGGACCACCGTTCAGCCGATCTCGTCGAGCGCCTCCGCCAGCGGCTCGAGCACTCCGGGTGAGTGGGGCGGCAGGAGGGTGACGATGGCGAGGTCGGCCCCGGCCTCGCCAAGGCCGGCCGCGGCCGCGGCCGTGGCGGCGTAATCGCCCTCGAAGCGCACATGGGTCGAGAGGAGGATCTCCCCCGGGTCGCGGCCCAGGTCCGCGCAATGCCCGTGGAGGACCTCGCGCTTGTGGGCGAACTCCTCCGGGGAGCCACCGAGAAAGTTCCAGTGCTGGGCAAAGCGCGCCGCTGTGCGCAGCGTTCGCCGTTCCCCGTTGCCGCCGATGCAGATCGGAGGATGGGGCCGCTGCACCGGACGCGGGTTGCACCGCGCCTCGTGCAGGTCGTAGTAGTCCCCGTGGAACGAGGTCGACTCCTGGGAGAGGAGGCCGACGAGGACCTCGCAAGCCTCCTCGAAACGGTCGCTGCGCTCGGCCGGCGACCCGAGAGCGATGCCGTAGGCGCCCGACTCCTCCTCGTTCCAGCCGGCTCCGATGCCGATCTCCAGCCTGCCGCCCGAGACGACGTCGAGCGTCGCCGCCATGTTGGCGAGCACGGCCGGGTGCCGGTAGTGGATCCCCGTCACGAGCGTCCCGAGCCGGAGGCGCCTCGTCGCCTGGGCGAGGGCGGTGAGGGTGACCCAGCCTTCGAGGCAGGGCCCGGTCGGGTCCGAGAAGATCGGGTAGAAGTGGTCGAAGGTCCAGCCGGACTCGAACAGGTCGATGTCGTCGGCGGCGCGCCAGACCTCGAGCATGTCGTTCCAGGTCGTGTTCTGCGGGGCGGTCTTCATGGCAAAGCGCATGAGACAGAAACTAGAGGGTTCCGGCGCAGACCCGTCGCGACCTTCTACATGCGGCTCAAGTCGCCCATGAGATGGGCCGCCGCCTCGAGGCGCGCCCTGGCCCTGGCCGCGGCCAGCTCCGCCGCCGCCTCGCTCCCGGCAGGGGGCAGGCCCTCGACGGCTTCGACCTCCGGCTCGGGGGCGCCCGAGACGGCGCCTGTGCCACCTGCGGCCTCGGCCTGCTGGGCGGACGCAAGGGCGCGCTCGGCGCGGGCGACGTCGATCTCCTCGGCGAGCTCGGCGATCCCGGCGACGATGGTCACCTTGTTGTCCGCCACCATGACGAAACCGCCATGCACAGCGGCGCGGACCTCGCGCGCCGGGGCCGGCTCACCCGAACTCGTCGCGGACGAGCTGTCGTTGCCGAGGGGTGAAACCCCGTCGCGCGCCCCACGCTGCGGCACGCCCTGGACGCGCACGACACAGATGTCGACCGAGCCGATGAAGTCCATGTGATTGGCGAGAAAGGTGATGTCGCCGCCGTCGGTGCGCATCACCACCGCCTCGGCCTCGCCCGAGAACAGGACCCGTTCGGGCGTGATGAGCTCGACGTGGGTGAGGTTCGCCATCGACCCGCTCAGCCACCCTCGATGGTCTTGGCCTTCACCATCACGTCGTCGACCCCGCCGACGTTCAAGAACGCCTGCTCGGGGACATCGTCGAGGTCGCCTCCGACGAGCGCCTCGAAGCTGCGCACCGTCTCGTCGATCGGGACGTAGATCCCGGGCAGGCTCGTGAAGACCTCCGCCACGAACAAGGGCTGCGACAAGAACCGCTGGATCTTCCGGGCGCGCGTCACGCTCAGGCGGTCCTCCTCGGATAGCTCGTCGAGACCGAGGATGGCGATGATGTCCTGGAGCTCGCGAGCACGCTGGAGGACCTCTTGGACACGCCGCGCGCACTGGTAGTGCCTGTCGCCCACGACCTCGGGGGCGAGGATGTTGCTCGTCGAGGCGAGCGGGTCGACGGCCGGGTAGATGCCGAGAGCGGCCGTCTGACGGGAGAGCTCGGTGGTGGCGTCGAGGTGGGTGAAGGTGGTGAACGGCGCCGGGTCGGTGTAGTCGTCGGCAGGGACGTACACGGCCTGCATGGAGGTGATCGAGTGGCCCCGGGTGGAGGTGATCCGCTCCTGCAGCTCGCCCATCTCGTCGGCGAGCGTCGGCTGGTACCCAACGGCAGAGGGCATGCGGCCGAGCAGGGTCGACACCTCGGAGCCCGCCTGGACGAAACGGAAGATGTTGTCGATGAACAGCAGCACGTCCTGGTTCTTCACGTCCCGGAAGTACTCGGCCATCGTCAAGGCCGACAGCGCCACGCGAAGCCGGACGCCCGGCGGCTCGTCCATCTGGCCGTAGACGAGGGCGGCCTTGGAGATGACGCCCGACTCCTGCATCTCGAGCCAGAGGTCGGTCCCCTCCCGGGTTCGCTCGCCGACGCCGGCGAAGACCGACACGCCGCCGTGCTCCTGGGCTACACGGTGGATCATCTCCTGGATGAGAACTGTCTTACCGACACCGGCGCCGCCGAAGAGGCCGATCTTTCCCCCCTGCACGTAGGGCTCCAGAAGGTCGATGACCTTGATGCCGGTCTCGAACATCTGCCGGCGCGGCTCGAGGGTGTCGAAGTCCGGTGCCGGTCGGTGGATCTCCCACCAGGCATCGGGCTCGCCCATCTCACCCTTGTCGAGCCGCTCGCCGATCACGTTGAAGACGTGACCGAGCACGGCGTCGCCGACCGGCACGGTGATCCCGCGACCGGTGTTGGAGACGATGGCCCCGCGAGCGAGCCCGTCGGTCGGCTTGAGGCAGATGCAGCGCACGCGGCCCTCGCCGATCTGCTGGGCGACCTCGGCGGTGATGAGGATCTCCTTGTCGTCGACGACAAGCTTCACCTGAATGGCGGTGTTGATCTCCGGCAGCGAGTGAGGGGGGAACTCCACGTCGATGACCGGGCCCGCGATCGCGACGATGCGCCCGTTCTCGAGGTGCGGGGCCTCGGAAGCGTCGGTGGCAACGGTGGTCATACGGTGTGCTCCTCGGTTGCTTGGGGATGTGAGAGCTCGTGGGGACCGGTGGCGGCCGAGCGAAGGGCTTCGGAGCCGCCGACGATCTCCATGATCTCGGTCGTGATCGTGTCCTGGCGGGCGCGGTTCATCACCCGCCGGAGGGTCTTCAAAAGCTCCTCGGCGTTCTCGGTGGCTGCCGACATCGCTCGCTGGCGAGCGGCGTGCTCCGAGGCGGAAGCCTCCAAGAGGGCGGCGTAGATCGAAGCTTCCACGTATTGGGGGATCAGCCTGGCGAGCAGCTGTTCGGCGTCCGGCTCGAACTCGAAGTAGCCGAGCCTCGGCCCGGGCGCGGGCGCGCCGGGATCGTCGATGCCCGGATCCGCACCCGTGAGGGATGCGAGCTCGCCGAGCGGGTCCCTCTGCGCCGCGCCGGAGCCGTCTCCGGCTCCCTCTTTGCCCGCGATCACCGGGAGCAGCTGGCGGGTCTCCACGAACTGCCTGCTGGTGGACAAGATCCTCCAGGAGACGATCTGGACGAGATCGACCTCGCCCCGGAGGAAGGGCGGGAGCACGGCGGCGGCGACCCGGCGGGCGTCCTCGAAGCTCGGGCGGTCGGACATGCCGACGAACTGCTGCTCGACGGGCTGGTGGCGAAACCGGAAATACGCCTGGGCCTTCTTGCCGACCGCCATCACCTTGTAGCTCCGGGCGTCCCCGGAAAAAGAGCGCATCAGCCGCTCGCAGGCGCGCAGCACACTCGAGCTGTAAGCACCCGCCAGGCCGCGGTCGGCTACCACTACGAGCACGAGCGCGTTCTCGGGCGACTCGGGCACCCCGACGAGGCGCGTCGCTCCTGAGCTTTCCGAGGCGGTCTCGACCAGTATCTGCGAGATTGCCCTCACGTACGGGCGCGAGCCCGCGATACGCCCTTGAGCACGGGCGATCTGGGACGCCGCTATGAGCTCGAAAGACCGGGTGATCTTCTTCGTCGCCTCGATGGTGCGGATGCGCCGGCGAAGGACCCGCTCCTGACCGCCTGCCATCTGCCTACCCGGCCCCGGTCTCGTCCGCGCTCTGCGCGCTCACGTCTGCTTCAGCGGCGACCTCGGCCGCGGGCGGGTTGCCCGGCGCAGCGGGCGTGGCCGGTCCGGAGGAGCCGAAGCCACGCTTGAACTCTGCGAGGGCGGCCTCGAGGTCGGCCTCTTTCGGCAGGGCGCCCGTCGTGGCGATCTGTTCGAGCATGTCGGCATGGCCGGCGCGCATGAAGGCCCGGAGCTCGGACTCGAAACGCTGCACGTCCTCGACGGGCACGTCGTCGATGTGGCCGCGCACACCGGCGTAGATCACGATCACCTGCTCCTGCACCGGCATGGGCACGTTCAGACCCTGCTTGAGCAGCTCGGTGAGGCGATAGCCGCGGTCGAGCTGGGACTGGGAGGCCTTGTCGAGCTCCGAGCCGAACGTGGCGAAAGCTTCGAGCTCGCGGAACTGCGCCAGGTCGATCTTGAGCGTGCCGACGACGGACTTCATCGCCTTGATCTGCGCCGCGCCGCCGACGCGGGAGACCGAGTTCCCGACGTTGAACGCCGGCCGCACGCCGGAGTAGAAGAGCTCGCTCTCGAGAAAGATCTGACCGTCGGTGATCGAGATGACGTTGGTCGGGATGTAGGCGGAAATGTCACCCGCCTTGGTCTCGATTATCGGAAGGGCCGTGAGCGACCCGCCGCCCATGTCGTCCGAAAGCTTCGCGGCCCGTTCGAGCAGACGGCTGTGGAGGTAGAACACGTCGCCCGGGTAGGCCTCACGGCCCGGGGGACGACGCAGGAGCAGCGAGATCTGGCGATAGGCCTCGGCCTGCTTGGAGAGGTCGTCGTAGACGACGAGGGCGTGCTCGCCGTTCTCCATCCAGTGCTGGCCCATGGCGCAGCCGGCGTAGGGGGCGAGGTACTTGAACGGCGCCGGCTCAGACGCCGGGGCGGCGACGACGACCGTGTACTCCATGGCGCCGTGCTCGGCCAGGGTCGCGACCGTCTGGGAGATGGTGGAGCCCTTTTGTCCGATGGCGACATAGATGCACTTCACGCCCGCGCCGCGCTGGTTGATGATCGTGTCGGTAGCGATCGTCGTCTTGCCGGTCTTGCGGTCACCGATGATGAGCTCCCGCTGGCCGCGGCCGATCGGCGTCATGGCGTCGATGACCTTGATGCCCGTCTGCAGCGGCTGGGAGACGGGCTGGCGCGAGACGATGCCCGGGGCCTGGATCTCGAGCCGCCTGTCGACCGTGTCGCCGAGCGGGCCCTTGCCGTCGATCGGCTCGCCGAGCGGGTTCACGACGCGGCCCAAGAGGGCGTCGCCCACCGGCACGGACAGGATCCGGCCCGTCGAACGCACAACCTGGCCCTCGTCGAGACCGTCCATGTTGCCGAGGACGACGGCACCGATGGACTCCTCGTCCAGGTTGAGGGCGAGACCCACCACGCCGTTCTCGAACTCGAGCAGCTCGTTGACCGTGGCTCCGGGCAGCCCCGTGACCCGGGCGATGCCGTCGCCGACCTCGGCGATGTGGCCGACCTGCTCGACCTCGGTGCCGGCGGTGAAGTCGCTGACGTTTCGCGCGAGCGCCGCCGCGATGTCGTCGGCGTTGATCGTTAGCTCAGGCATCGGTGGGGGTCCTCTGTTCTTCTCGTGTGGCTTCCGGGGCTCGTGTGGATTCCGGGCCTCGTGCGGTTTCCAGGATGGTCATGGCCGAGATTCGAGATAGAGCGAGGCGCCCGAAGGGGCGAGGGCCTCGCGGAGCTTGTCGAGACGATGGCGGACAGAGCCGTCGATCACCGTGTCCCCGATCGACACGGACATCCCGCCCATCAAGGACGGGTCGACGCGCACGCGCAGCTCGACGGGACGTCCCGCGGACCGGCTGAGCGCGTCGGCCAGCCGCCGGTACTCGGCCTCGTCCAGCTCGACAGCGGAGCGGACCTCTGCGATACGCCTGCCGCGCTCCTCCGCGGCCAGCCCGGCGACCCACTCGAGCGCGCCGACGAGGTCCCGGACATGGCCTGCCCGAAGCACATAGGAGACCAGGCGAGCTGTCACGGTCTGCACCTTGTCGCGCAGCAGCCCGTCCACGAGGGCGACTCGCTGGTCAACTGGCCTGGACCGGTCGCCGAGCGCCTGGCGCAGCTCGCGGTTCGACTCGACCACGCCGGCGACGCCGACCACCTCGTTCTCGATCTCGTCGATGCGCTCGAGCCGGTCGACCTCTTGGAACAGCCTGTCGGCGTACCCGCGGATCCGCTCGCGCACCGCCGTGCGCCCTCCGAGCAGCTCGTCCGCACCCATCGTCCGGACCTGGTTGCCCCGGGCGGCCTCGGCGGTCTCACGGGCGAGCTCGACGAGGGCGAACACCGCCGAGGGGAGATCGGCCGCAGGCTCGACGATGACCGCCCAGGACACGAGCGCCTGTGTCTCGGGGGCAGCTGTGCG
>Ga0181519_10004651_pt1 | contig 11058 bp, 10 predicted proteins | sample PEATcosm2014_Bin_26_FD_121102 | JGI IMG/M metagenome (GOLD analysis project Ga0181519, IMG submission 121102) | Peatland microbial communities from MTU Mesocosm Facility, Houghton, MI, USA - PEATcosm2014_Bin02_10_metaG | ecosystem: Environmental > Terrestrial > Soil > Wetlands > Peat | place... | reverse complement strand
TGCGCCAGACGGTAGGGCTGGAAGAATCGATCCGGAGGACCGCGGCCTGGCACGGGTACACGACCGTCGAGCGACAACGCGGCGCATGATCTGAGGTTAGGGACGCGCCGCTCGGGGTGTGTATTCTTAAAGCTTATGAGTGATCGGGCGGAAGAGCTTCGGCGACAGATTCTTGAGTTGACGGCGCAGTATCATGCGGCGAAGTTTCCAGCGCGGAAGTTTGTGCCGGGCGAGTCGGTGGTGCCTGTCTCGGGCAAGGTGATTGCGGCCGAAGACGTCTGCTCGGTGGTGGATTCGGCGCTGGATGAGTGGTTCACCACGGGGCGTTTTGCCAGAGAGTTCGAGCGCAGGCTGGCGAAGTTCGTGGGCGTTCGTTCGGCAAGCCTGGTGAACTCGGGGTCGAGTGCGAACCTGCTGGCGCTGAGTGCGCTGACCTCGCCCAAGCTGGGCGCGCGGCAACTGAAGCCAGGCGACGAGGTGTTGACGGTTGCGGCGGGATTTCCCACCACTGTGAACCCCATCTTTCAAAACCGGCTGGTGCCTGTCTTCGTGGATGTCTCGCTGCCGACCTACGAGATCGATGCGACCAAGCTGGAGGCCGCATACAGCCCGAAGATGAAGGCCGTCATGCTTGCGCACACGCTGGGCAATGTTTTTGATCTCGACGCGGTGACGGCGTTCTGTAGGAAGCACAATCTGTGGCTGATCGAGGACTGCTGCGACGCGCTCGGCTCGACCTGGAAGGGGCGCAAAGTGGGGACCTTCGGCGACATCGCGACGGTGAGTTTTTATCCCGCGCACCACATTACGATGGGCGAGGGAGGCGCGGTGCTGACCGACAAGCCGACCCTACAGGTGCTGATCGACAGCTTCCGCGACTGGGGGCGCGACTGCTGGTGCGAGCCGGGCAAGGACAATACATGCGGGAAGCGTTTCGACTGGCAACTGGGCACGCTGCCCTGCGGATACGACCACAAGTACACCTACTCGCACATTGGCTACAACCTGAAGGCCACTGACATGCAGGCGGCGCTGGGCCTCTCGCAGATCGACAAGCTGCCGCATTTTATCGCGCGGCGCAAGGAGAACTTCGCGTATCTGAAGGCCGCACTGAAGCCGCTGGAGGATGTCCTCCTCCTGCCCGAGGCGAGCGAGGGTTCCGATCCGAGCTGGTTCGGGTTTCCCATAGGCGTTCGGCCCGGCGCGCCGTTCACGCGCGACGAGCTGACCGGTGCGCTGGAGGCGCGGAAGATTGGGACCCGGCTTCTGTTTGGCGGGAACCTGCTGCGCCAGCCGGCGTACGAGGGGTGGGAGACGCGCGTGGTGGGCGAGCTGCCGAACACCGACTATGTGATGAACCAGGTCTTCTGGATCGGCGTCTATCCGGGGCTGACGCGGGAGATGCTGGGGTTCATCGTGAAGACGGCGACTGAGTTTGTTGCATCGGCGAAGAGCGGGCTGAACGTGGTCTCGTAATCGGCCGCCAGTGGGGCCATCGCAGGACGCAGCAATCCTACCGCAGGAAATCAACAGCGCTGCAATGAGTATTTGCGCGTGCGTGCGCAGCTACATGGCGGGTGGATGGTGGGGGTCGACGGGGTTGGTGCTGACAATCGCCGGGCTCTTGGCGCCGCCGGGGTTGACGGAGTCGCGCAGTTCCTTCGATGGCTTGAAGAAGGGGACGCGCTTGGCCGGCACATCGACGCGCTCGCCGGTCTTGGGATTGCGCCCGATGCGGGAGTTGCGCTGGCGCGTGCGGAAGCTGCCAAAGCCGCGGATCTCGATCTTGTCGCCGGACTTGAGCGCTCCGATGACGGACTCGAAGAGGGTGTCGACGATGGTCTCGCCGTCGCGGCGGGTGAGGTCTCCGAGGGCGGTTACTCTGTCAACCAGATCGGCTTTAGTCATCGTGTTGTCTCCTTGGGTCATGGGCACTGCATCTAGCTTATCGCTGATTGTAGATGGGATGCAGGATTTTCGTCAGCGGTGCGAAGAAAAAATTTTGCGGAGGGGGCGATTGGCGGTTTTTTGTGCAAAAAAAGCGGCACGAACGGTCGATTGTCCGTGCCGGGAGGCCAGTGACGCAACTTGTGGCGGCCAGAGCGGCGGATTACCCGGTTCTCGCCGCAAACTCTGGAGCGAACCCCGCTCCGGTTCCAAGAGTATCACGCAAACGGGGTGCAGTGGGGATCATGCGGCGGAGGTGGGGAAGGCGGAGCTGAGCTGGCGCGCCATCCGGGCGTCGCGCGCGGTGATGCCCCCTGCGTCGTGCGAGATGAGCGCAAGTTGGACGAGGTTGTAGCGGACGTCGACGTCGGGGTGGTGTTGCGCCGCTTCTGCGAGCTGGGCCACTTGGTTGACGAAGGCGATGGCCTCGACGAAGCCGGGGAAGGTCCAGGTGCGGACCAGCTTGCCGTCTTCCAGCCCCCACTCGGGCAGCTCGATCAGCAGGTCGCGGAGTTCCTGTTCGGAGAGCTTCTGTTTGCTGGATGACATGGATTCGCCCCTTGGGAGTGGATCGCAAGGCGATGGTAAGCCGTGCGGGGGAAGGACGCAAGCGGAGCGGCTTCAGAGTTGCCGGGGTGAGGCCCAAGAGGTCACGCCGAAGGTCCCGGCGGGGGCGTGTTCCACCTCGCGGCGCAGGCCGGCCCACAGTTCGAGCGGCATGTCGAGGAAGACCCTGACGATCCGCGGGTCGAACTGTCTTCCGCTGTAGCGGGCGATCTCTTCCCGTGCCTGGGCGAAGCTGAGACCCTTGCGGTAGGGTCGGTCGGAGGTGATGGCGTCGAACGTGTCGGCGATGGAGAAGATGCGCGCGCCCAGGGGGATCTCCTCGCCGCGCAGGCCGCGCGGGTAGCCGGAGCCGTCGAAGTGCTCGTGGTGGGCATAGACAATCTCAGCGGCCTCGCGCAGGAAGGGGATCTTGTGCACCATCTCGTATCCGCGTATACAGTGCTGGCGCATGATCTCAGTCTCCTGGGGGGTGAGTTTTCCGCGTTTGAGCAGGATGGCGTCGGGGGTGGAGATCTTGCCGATGTCGTGCAGGAAGGCCCCGCGCGCGATGGTGCGAAGCTGTTCGGGGTCGAGGCCGCACTCGCGGGCCAGGGCGACGGTGTAGGCGGTGACGCGGCGGGAGTGGCCCTCGGTCTCGCTGTCGCGCAGGTCGAGCGCCTCGCCCATCGCCTCCAGCGTGATGTCGTAACTTTTCTCCAGGTCGTGCATGGTGGCGCGCAGACGGCTGGTGCGGAAGCTGATGATCTGCTCCAGATTCTGGCGGTATGCGGCGTTCTGCTTGAGCAGACGGCCGTGATCGAGCGCCCGGACCACGACGTCCAGCAGTTGGGCGCGCTCAAAGGGTTTGAGCAGATAGTCGATGGCGCCGCGGCGGAAGGCGTTGGTAGCGACTTGGACGTCGTGCAGCGCGGTCAGCATCACCACGGGCACGCCGGGGTGGTTGCGGCAGATAACGTCGAGCAGGGTGAGGCCGTTGGCCCCCGGCATCATCACGTCGGTCAGGACCAGGTCGCAGCCAGGGTCGTCCTGCAGGTGCAGCAGGGCCTGTTCGGCGTCGGCCACCGCGGTCACGTCGTATCCGCTGCGCGCGAGCATCTGCACCAGGACACCGCGCACCGGGGCTTCGTCGTCGACCACCAGGATGTGGTCCTGCCGCCCAGGGGAGGCTTCCTGCTGCTCCCGCAGGTTTCCATACTGCGCTGGCATAATTTCCTGCTGCGTCTGCGCGTATTCCTGTTGCATAGGCCAATGCTCTCCGCCGACCTGAAGTTCAGGGGGCGCCTTCGATTCGCCCAGGGCCGCTCCAGAGGCTTGAGGCGCTCGGAAAAAGGTCCAAGGAAGCTGCCGTCAGGCGGCCGGTCGCAGCCGCGAGCGGGTATGGGATGTCTATCGGCAGTGCGCCGCGGGGCATCACACCGGAAAGGGGGTTCAAAGTTACTTCTTTTTCCCGGCGGTTTGTTTGGGAGACTGTGTGGCGGATTGTGCCGCGGCACTTGCGGCCCGCCGCGCGGCGGCCCATCCCTCTTTGGTCACCTGGCGGGAGCGGCCGATGGCCAGCGCTCCGGCGGGAACGGATTCGGTGATGCAGGAGCCCGCGCCAACGTACGCCCCATCGCCGATGCTGACCGGCGCGACCAGCGTGGAGTCGGAGCCGACGAAGACCCCGTCGCCGATGGTGGTGGTGTGTTTCTCCGCGCCATCGTAGTTGCAGGTGATGACTCCAGCGCCGACGTTGACGCCCGCTCCGATGACCGCGTCTCCCAGGTAGGTAAGGTGGTTGACCTTGGAGCCGCGGCCCAGGGTGGTCTTCTTGGTCTCGCAGAAGTTGCCCACATGGGCCAGCTCGCCGATCCTGCTCTGCGGCCGCAGGTGGGCGTATGGGCCGAGCACCGCGCCGTCGCCGGCCTCGGCGTGGTCGAGAATGCAGCCATTGCGCACGACGACGCCGTTGCCAAGAACGGAATGCTGGACCACGGAGTAGGAGCGAATGAGGCACTCCGAGCCGATGCGGGTCGTGCCCAGCAACTGGACGTACGGCTCAATCACTGTGTCCGGCCCGACGGTGACCTCGGCGTCGATGACGCAGGTGTCGGGCCGGAAGATGGTGACGCCCTGGGCCATCAGGCGCTGTGCGGTCTCGGCGCGCAGGGCCGTGTCCAGGTGCATCACCTCGGAGATGGTGTTGGCGCCCAGCACCTCGTCCATCCTCTCGGCCTGTAGCGCGACAACGCGCTGGCCGCCGGCCACCAGCAGGGCGGCCACGTCCGTCAGGTAGAACTCGCCGTGGGCGTTGCCGGTGGAGAGCAGGTCGAGCTTGCTGAAGAGCGCTGCGGTCTCGAAGCAATAGATTCCGGAGTTGATCTCGGGCGCGGCGAGTTGGGCGGGCGTGAGGGATTTCTGCTCGACGATGGCGACTACCTCAGGCTGGCCGGGAGAGAGGCGCAGAACGCGTCCATAGCCGGTGGGGTCCTGGGGGACCGCGGTGAGAATGGACATGGCCGCGCGCTCTTGCAGGTGCAGCTTGCAGAGCGCGGCCAGCGTCTCCGGGCGGACCAGAGGCACATCGCCCGAGAGCACCAGCAGGTGCTTCGGCAACGGCGCGCCGGAGAGCTCCATCGAGGCCTTGAGCACCTGCATGGCGTGGCCGGTGCCGCGCTGCTCCGCTTGCTCGACAAACGAGACACCTGTGTCGGCCACCGCGGTCTGCACGCGCTTCGCCTCGTGGCCGACGATGCAGTAGATCTCACGGACGCCAGCCAGCCTCTTTGCCGCTGCGATGACGTGCAGCAGAAGGGCGCGGCCGCCCACCTCATGCAGCACCTTGGGCCGCCTGCTGTTGAGCCGCGTTCCCTTGCCCGCGGCCATGATGGCTACTGCGAAACCTGTCGCTTCCATGTCTCCGTTATCTTCTCACTTATCGCGGCGCATCGTCACGGATTCATCGCACGGAGGCGGTTTATCGCAATCTGAGACAAACATGCGTCAGCGCGTGGGCAGCGGAGTGTCGAGCAGGATTTTGATGGCTTGCCGGTAGGGCATGGGAGGGACGGGCTGGTAGTCCGCAGTGTCGAAGACGAGGCGCTGATGGACGTTATTGACCATGAGCTCGCGCAGATTGAGCCGCTCGTCGATGTGGTTGACGATCCAGCGTTGGCCTCCGGCGTTGGCCTGCTGCAGGGTGACGGTGCCGCCGGGATAGAGGTGGGCGACGATGCCCCAGCCGAGGTTGACGGCGCGGAAGAGGTCAGCTTCAAGGCGGACCATGCGGCGGCTGCGCGGGTCGATCCAGACGCGGCCTTCCACGCCGGTGAGAAACTCCGATTCAAAGTTGGGAGGCGACCACGCGGGATTGGCCTTGAAGTCGAGGACGACCAGGGTGGGGTCGGCGGAGTGCTGCGCGGAGGGTTGGATGGGAAGCTGGCTGGGGAGTTGGGGCTGGCCGGGGGCGTAGCTCCAGAGCATGGCGTCGGGCATGAGATGAAGGAGTTTGATGCCAGTCTGTCTACCCTCCCGATCGCGGCGGGCGTGGTGGGCGAAGGCGGCGGGCGAGGCAAGCATGTTGTTGAGGCGCTGGCGTTCGACGGAGTCTTCCGCCGGGGTGAGTGGGCGGCCATCGCGCTGGATGAGGCGGGCAACGCTCCCCTCGGGCGTCTCGATCTGGTCGCGCAACTGGTCTCCCTTTTCGTCGACGACGTGCAAGCGATAGCGCAGGAACGAACCTGGATGCTGGATGACGAGGGTTTCGTTGTTGGCGCAGTCGACGGCCCAGTCGCGGGCGGGCGATGCGAGCAGGGAAGCGTCCGAGGCAGACTGCGGCGAGGCAGATGGATTGACAGTCGCAACGACGACGACGCACGCGAGGAGCAGGCGCCAGGGCCGGGAGTGGCACGGCTGCGCGGGCCGCTGAGCAGGACTTGCATGGGAACGGGTTGCCGGCTGGGCGGCTGAGGGTGCCGTATTCATCGTTTGGGGCGAATGCATTTCACCGTCTACATGGTAGACGTGGACAACGGACGCCGGGTTTCTTCGCTCCAGAACGAGGTGTGCGCCTGCACGTATATCGATAGAATTTTATGAGTTAAATACCTAGGTTTGCCTTGGAACGCGGGGCTGGGTATCGTTCGGCAAGTATTATGAATGTAGAGTATGTGCAACCGATGTAGCCGGGGAGAGCGACAAGCCGATGAAGCCAGCCGAGGGTTCTACCGTTATTGGCCAGTCCGTCACGATTCGAGGAGAGTTGGCGGGCAAAGAGGACCTGTACATTGACGGCGTGTTGGAAGGGACCATTGCGCTGCCGGAGGGCCGGTTGACGGTGGGGCCGAATGCGCGCGTGATGGCGGATGTGGATGCGCGGGAGGTGGTGATCTTCGGACTGGTCGAGGGCAATCTAAGCGCGTCGGGTCTGGTTGAGCTGCGTGCGTCGGCGGTGGTGAAGGGAGACATCCTCGCGGCCAGATTGTCGATCGAGGAGAACGCGTGTATGAAGGGCAATGTGGACCTGTTGGATGCCGTGGCGGGGTTGAGCGCGGCGCAGTTGCCGGGCATGGAGGACTCTGCGACCGATGCAGCGGTCTTCAACCTGAGCTGAGCGGGAAGGAGGCCGAGAGATGACCAGCTTCTTTGGCGGCAAGGACAAGACCAGCGGAGCGACTGCGCAGAACGGTCGCGTCTCGCGGCATTCCAGCGGATGGGGCCAACTGCTGCAACGGATGCGCAGCGAGGAGTCGCTGCGTGTTCTGGATATCGGTCCGACGTCGTCGACCAACATCAACTTCATCACTGCGCTGGGGCACAGCATCTACCTGGCGAACTTGGTGGAGGACGCAGCCAAGCGCGAGTGGATTCTGTCCCAGGAGGACGGCGGGGCTGGGCGCTTCGATGTAGAGCGGTTTCTGGCAGCGCACCTGCATTTTTCCGGGCGTGGGTTCGATGTGGTCTTGTTATGGGACACGGCGGACTATCTTCCCCAGGAGTTGCTGGCGCCGGTGCTGGAGCGTATCCACGCGGTGATGGTGCCCGATGGACAGATGCTGGCAATGTTTCATCCGCCTGCCGGAGCGGCTGCTTTGGGGCGCGCGAAGACGGACTTCCACCGCTACCACCTGACCGATCGAACCGACGTTGATGTGCAGCGCGCGGGCGAGTATCCGATGCTCGCAAACTATACCAATCGCCAGATTGAGAGACTATTCGGGGCGTTCAAGGGCCATCATTTTTTTCTGGCCAAGGACAATGTGCGCGAGGTTGTGGTTACGCGCTAGAGCAGGTCTCGTAAATGCCCCTCGATGCAGATGGTCGATGAGACCAGTTTGAGGCCACGGACCTGTGAAACCACCTAGATTGGATAGCTCCCCCGCGGGATTATATTGCAGAAGATTTGCAGCAAAACGCCAGGGCGCAGCGCCCTCTGCGGAGTGAGCGTCGCGCCCTGCTTGCAAGCGGTAACTGGCTGTGATGGGGACCCTGGTGACGCTACTTTCCGGCTGCTGCCAGCTTCCTGCGCTCTGCCCAGCGCTTCTTCATGGCTTCCGCGATGCGCTTGCGGCCCTCGGCGCTGATCTTGCGTTTCCGGGTCTTGGCCTTAACGGCGGGCTTGACGTTCTTGCTTCCCTTGGGGCGGCCTCGGCCTTTGCTTGCCTTCGCGGCGCCGCCGGCGAGCAATTCGCGAGCCTGTTGCAGTTTTGAAATCTGGGAATCGATTTCCTCGAGAATACGGCTTACTTCCATGTGTTGCCTCCTGGTTGCGATCGGGAACAAACTCCCCTACCGCTTTCCGGTGCGTCGTCCGGATTATTTCTATGGATTGCGACTACTCACTTAGTTGTGGGTCTGACGCTAAGTGTTCCACTGCAAAGAATACATAAGTAGAAACAGTCTGGCAAATAAAATTCGCGTTCCTGCCCGGAGGTTCGATAGTCAAAAATAGGGTAAGGGACAATCGACCGCAGCTATTGGCAATGTGTTTGCAGGGTGCAGGGAGCATTTTCTGCGGGGCTTAGTTCAAATGAAATACTGGTGATGGCGTCGCGATGTTAGACTGCATATCAATGCGACTGGTTCCAATTCGGCTGTGGGCACTGGCAGTTCTGTCGGGGGTGCTACAGGCGCTGCCATTTCCTATCGCGGGTCCCGCGCCGGTGTGGCGGACGGCGTTCTGCTGGGTCGCGCTGACTCCCCTGCTAATGGCTCTTACCGGCAACGACGCCAGCGGGCGGCCTCTTCGCGCTCTTCAGGGAGCGGCGCTGGGCTATGCCTCGGGGTTTGTCTGGTACCTGGGGAATTGTTACTGGATCTATGCCACGATGCATCAATACGGCGGGATCGCCAAGCCGTTGGCGGCCGGGATTCTGGTCCTCTTCTGCCTCTATCTCGGGTTGTATCATGCGCTGTTTGGGGCGCTGACACCTTCGTTTCGACGTGTTCCTGTATGGGGGAAAAACCTGGGAGTGCAAGGCGCGCTTCTGCTCAGTCCGTTTGCGTGGGTTGCGGTGGAACTGGCGCGGGCGCGGATTACCGGCTTTCCGTGGGACCAGATGGGCATCACCCAAGTGGACAATCTGCTGCTGACGCGGCTTGCGCCGTATACCGGAGCATATGGAATCTCCTTTGTGATCGCCTCGGTGAATGCGCTTTGGCTGGCACGGATTACGCTGAAGCAACGGCGATACACGCGGCCCGCGCTTGCGGTGGCCTGCGTTGCGATTGTCCTGCTGTGTCTTGTCTTTCTAAGACGAATGCAACCTCCAATCCTCGAGCAGACCTCGGCCCATGCGGTCCTTGTGCAGGAGAACCTGGAAGTAGGCGCGGAGGCGGCCAAAGCAGGGCCTCCACTTACCATGAGTGAGAGGCTGCATGCGTTCTCCGAGCTAAGCCTCTTTCCTGCGGCAGGTGGGGTCTGCGATGGAATCCCCGAGCTGCCTGGAACCCACTGTGCAGACGTTGTTGCCGATCAACAGAGCGCGGGTCCTGACACTACGCGCTTTTTTCAGCCAGCGGACTTGATTGTGTGGCCGGAGGCGCCGAACGACTTTCTTGAGATCGATCCCGCGTTGCACGCAAATGTATCCGGCCAGCAGTTTCATGCCGCGGTCTCCAGCCTGGCGCGTGCGGCGCGGGCGCCGGTGATTGTAGGAGGGATTGGGGTCGATGCCGACCCGCAGATGATGCGCGGATACGACGAATATAATTCCGCGCACTTCATCGCGCCGGATGGCCGTTTTGTGGGACGCTACGACAAGATGCACCTGGTCCCATTCGGAGAGTACACCCCATTCAGAAACCTGTTCTTCTTTGCCGGAAAACTGCTGCAGGATGTGGGTGAGTTAGACCCCGGAAAGCACAGGTCGGTGTTTACCACCGGCGGACATACCTATGGCGTCTTCATCTGCTACGAGTCGGTCTTTGCCGACGAGGTCCGCCAGTATGCGCGGATGGGCGCGGATGCGCTGGTGAATATCTCCGACGATGGATGGTATGGCGATAGCAGCGCGGCGTGGGAGCACCTGAATATGGCGCGCATGAGGGCCATCGAGAACCATCGCTGGGTGCTGCGCGCAACCAACACCGGAGTGACGGCGGCGATAGATCCCTATGGCCGGGTCGTAGCTTCCGCGCCGCGGCATATACGAACCAGTTTTCGCGCTGGGTTCAACTATGAGCGCGATGTTACCTTTTACTCCGCGCACGGAGATTTATTCGCATACTTCTGCGCGCTGGTGACGGCGTGTGGGTTGGGGCTGGGTCTGCTGCGCAGGACGACTTAGGGAAGGTCTGTACAACTGTTCGCGGTTCCCTCGGCGGTTAAAGACGCATTAATAACAGCCAACCTACAGCGGGACTAAAGTCCCGCCCTTACAAAAAAGGGACTTATTCAGAGCTTCCCTAGCCGATCGCTTCGTCCCAGTTTTCGAGATAGGTTTTGAAGTCGGCCATAAATTTACCTGCGTCCGCGCCGTCCACGATACGGTGGTCGAAGCCCAGGCTGAAGTGCTGCATCGAGCGGATGGCGATGGAGTCGTTGCCGTCCTCGTCGGTGACCACCACGGGCTCCTTGTTCAGCCCACCGATGCCGAGGATGGCCGCCTGCGGCTGGTTGATGATGGGCATGCCGAACTGCTCGCCGAAGATTCCCGAGTTGGTCAGCGTGAATGTGCCGCCGGCGACCTCGTCTGGCGCGAGCTTCTTGCCGCGCGCGCGCTCGGCAAGGTCGGCGATGGAGCGCGCAATGCCCAGGAAGTTCTGCTCCTCGGCCTGCTTGATGACGGGAACGATGAGGCCCCACTCCAGCGCCACGGCGATGCCGATGTTGATGTTCCTGCTGTAGCGGATGGCGCCGCTCTCGACCGTTGCGTTGACAATGGGGTGCTTGCGCAGCGCGACGATGGCGGCGCGTGTGATGAACGGCATGTAGGTCAGCTTGGCGCCGTTGCGCTGCTCGAACTTCGACCTCTCGCGCTCGCGCAGGCGCACGATGCGCGTCATGTCCACCTTGAAGACAGTGTGGACGTGCGGGCTGGTGCGCTTGGATTCGACCATGCGCTG
>Ga0181519_10004648_pt1 | contig 11060 bp, 6 predicted proteins | sample PEATcosm2014_Bin_26_FD_121102 | JGI IMG/M metagenome (GOLD analysis project Ga0181519, IMG submission 121102) | Peatland microbial communities from MTU Mesocosm Facility, Houghton, MI, USA - PEATcosm2014_Bin02_10_metaG | ecosystem: Environmental > Terrestrial > Soil > Wetlands > Peat | place... | reverse complement strand
AGGTGGCCATTTCCATTGAGAATGCCCGCCTCTACCAGGCCGTTCGCCGCCAGGAGCGGCAGCTTGAGCGCGACATCGCCATGGCCCGCGAGGTTCAGCTCCGCCTTCTGCCGACCACTGCGCCCGAGCATTCCAACGCCGAGATGGCCGTCCGCTTTCTTCCCGCCCGCGCCATCGGCGGCGATCTTTACGACTTCATCGACTACGGACCCAACCGCACGGCCATCATTCTCGGCGACGTCAGCGGCAAGGCGGCGCCGGCGGCGCTGTTTGCAGCCCTGGTCAGCGGCATCATGCGCTCCGCGGCCGCGCACCACCCCGAACCTGCTCGCATGCTCGTCACTCTGAATGACGCAATCCAGGAGCGCAAACTCGAGTCCCAATACGTCACGCTGCTGTTCGCGCTCTGGGACGACGAGAAGCGGACCCTCCGGGTGGCCAACTCCGGCGCCGTGCAGCCCATTCTATGCCGCCGAGGAAAGTCCACAGTCGTCAAGGCCGAAGGCTTCCCGCTTGGCCTGTTTCCTGATGTTGCCTATGATGAGCTGCAACTTGTCACCGAGCCTGGCGACGCTATCATCTTCATCTCCGACGGCATTCTGGATGCGGAGAACTCGCAGGGCGAAATGTATGGAGACGAGCGCTTATCGTCGCTTCTCTGCGCCCACCGCGATTCGCCGGCAGCCGATATCGCCGACGCCGTTCTGAGCGACGTTGCGCGCTTCCAGGGCGCGCGCGACCGTTTCGACGACGAAACCATCATCGTTTTGCGCGTGCGCTGAATCATCGAGGCACTACTGCCATGAAACCCCGAATCAAGCCCAAGAATCCCCTTCTCTGGATCTTCGAGCCGCTCGAAGATGACCCGCGGTTCTTTGTGCGCAAACTCTTCAGCTTCGATGCCGCACACCTCGACAATCGGCTTTACCTGGCAGTGGCCGGCGGCGAAGAACCCTGGAACGGACTGCTGGTCTGCACCTCGCGCGAACACCACGCATCTATCCGCAGACAGTTTCCGCAACTCGTGTCGCACCAGGTTTTGGGAAAGTGGCTCTATATATCGCAGACGCACCCGGAGTTTGAATCCGTTGCGCTTGAGCTGGCGGCCCTGGCCCGCAGGCGCGATCCCAGGCTCGGTGTCGAATCGAAGGCAAGGATGCCGCTCAATCCATGATGGCGTATCCCAGATACGGTGCAGAGATCTTCACAATCACATCCTCGTCGTTCTCATCCTGCCAGGCTCCTTCCGCGTCTTGATCCGATCCTTCCACGGGCTTGAAATCCACGTCCACTTTGAAAGTGGGACAATCCTGAAAAACGTAGGTTCGCTTCGCTCTGGTTGAAAGCCCGCCCTCGGTCTGGAATATCGCCTGCAGCGCCTTTCTCGTCATCCCGGGCTTGATGGTCAGCACTCGTTTCATCAACTCCGCAAGCCATTCCTGGTGCGACTGAGGGCAGTCTGCTTGTTCTTGCCCGCGAGCTGCCTGCATCGGCCTTGGGCCGGCCAGCGCGCCTGCTGCAACCAATCCGAAAACGCGACGCCGCTCCATCGCTGTCCTCCCGCGTCCTTACGGCTTCCCCGCCCCGTAGTTCGGCACCTTCGGGGTCAGCCTGCGCACCACAAACTCCTGAAACAGATTCTGGATGGCGCCCTCGCCGGTTCCGATCAGCGCATTCTCAAACGTAAGAGTCAGGCCATCGCGGTTGCTCGCCGGATAGTAAAGGTTCGAAATTCCACCAGCCGCCAATCCGCCCACGATCGCCGAGTAATTTACCTGCCAGTGCCCGTTGTCGCCCTTGCACATCACCGAGTTCGCAATTGCATAGAGTGCCCGCGACCGCGTGGTCCCCGTGCCCTTGTAGAAGTAGCGCGGGTCCTGCTTCCACCACGACGGCAAAATTGCTCCGCCGATCATGGTGCCGATAAAGCCATCGGCATAGCCGGCCCCAAATCTCTTCGCGTACCCTTCGGCCCCTTGTCCATAGCCGCTGAAGCTATTGGTAGCCTGCTCCACTCCCGCAAACACGCCCACCGCCAGAATCGTAATCGGGTCGATCGATGACCTCCAGCCCAGGTTGAACTTTTGTTTTGACGTGAGCGGGGGTGCATGCGGCACATAGGTCACATAAAAGTTAGGAATTACGCCCAGCACACGCTGCGTCTCCTCCTCCTTGAACTCCTCCTGTGCAATCTCTACCTGCGACGCCGTTACCTGCACCTCGCTGGTGGCGGCGTTCATCGCGAGCACGATCGGCTCGGTTTCATAGCTCTCGCCGGGGTGCAGTGTCCCCGTCACAATCTGCGTCGCAAACCCATTCGAGCTGATGGTGAGTTTGAACGCTCCCGGGGTCACATCGGCAAATCCGAAGCGGCCATTACTGTCTGTGGTTGACGTTCTCTCTGCTCCGGCATCGGTCTTCGCAGGCCCCACGCCATCGGCGCCGGCCTGAAGCAGCACAACATGCACGCCCTCGTAGACGGTTCCGTCCCGATCGACCACGACTCCATGGATGTTGGCTGATACAGCTTCCTCCATGGCTGCTTGCATGCCCGCCTGCTGTGCCTGAGGCGCCTCGGGCAAAACGGCGTCCGGCTGCGGATCGGCCGCCCATCCAAGAGCATGCAACCCAGGCAACTGCGCCCACGCTTGCGCCGCAAATGTGATCAGCGCGCAAAAAAAGCACACACGCACCCAGCGCAGTGCTTGGCGCTGCAGGCGCGCCCATGCGCCATCCAGTTTGGCCCGTATTGCGATAGATCCAACCCTCGGTTTGACACACGGAAAACGACCGGCCAGACAGTATTCGTCTGCCCAGAGGTTTTAGGATTAGACGTGCTTTCGCTGTGAAGGGGGGCCTGCTCAGAACCGGTACCGTAATGCGATTTGCATCAGACGCGGCGGCATCGCGTTCACCGCGGTTCCGAAGCTGCCGCTGGAAATGTTTCCCTCCACCGACGCTGGCCCAAAGAACTGTGCATGGTTGAACAGGTTGAAAGCCTCGGCGCGGAACTCCATGCTGCTGCCATCGGCAAACCGCGCGGCCTTCGAGAGCGTCGCATCCGCATCCTCCAGGCCCGGCCCGGAGAAGAACCGCCGCCGCGCATTGCCCATGGTTCCCAGCGCAGGCAGCGTCAGTTGCGAGGCGTCAAAAACCGCCTGCGCGCTGCGTGGATTGGTGTGGATCGAGAGAGATTCTCCGCTCCACGCCGGCGTATCCACGCCATTGTTGTTGATGCCGTTGGGAATGGTCCCCAGCAGCGATGTGTCGTTGTTGTTCAGCAGAGTCACCGGCAATCCTGAAGTGAACCGCGCTATACCCGCCAGCGCCCATCCTCCCGCCAGCCAGTTCATCGGCTCGCCGTCCTTGGGACCCGGCAGGCTGTAATGAAAGCTCGTGACCAGGTTGTGCCGCAGATCGAATGCGGAGAGACCGCGGCTCAGCGATGGGTTCACGGGATTTATCGGTTCCGGCAATCCCGCCGACTGATCGATCGACTTCGAATAGGTGTAACTGGCCAGCAGATCGAGCCCGCGCGCGCTGCCCTTCACCGAAGCTTCCAGCGCGTTGTAGTTGGCGTTGGCTATAGTTCGCTGTAACTCCACGCTTCCGAATGCCTGCCCGAACTGCGTGCGCGCCGACTGCTCGTTGAAAGGTCCGCACAGCGTGGATCCCAGCGATAGACAAAGCGCCGGGTTGGCAGGATTTGCCTCTTCGAGCACCAGCAGATGATGCGACGAGGTGCCCACATAGCTCAGCGACAAAAGTGCGCCCCCGCCAGCCAGTCCGCCTAGTTGACGTTCAACGCTCGCCATCCAGTGCTGCGCATAGGGTGTTACATCCTGCGGATCGACCGCCGGAATCCCTACCAGCGGCTCAAACTGGCTCCAGTTCACGCTGGCGTTGGGATTGGCGCGGCTGGCGCCATAGCCCACCTTCTGCAGTGGGAACCGCTGCCCTGCATTCACGCCGGTCGCGGCCACAGTAAAGGGCGACTCGAACAACGGCGGTGCGGCCGACGTATAGGTGTACCCGTACGGCGGGTTGGCGCTCATGATTCCCGCTGAAAGACCCTCGTAGGCCGTGTAAAAGATCCCATAGCCAGTACGGATGCTGGTTCGCCCCGGTCCGCCCACGAGCCAGTCCAAAGGCCGGCCATGCGCAGTGGGTGAATACGCGATTCCGGCCCGCGGAGCAAAGTCATTGCGTGCTGGGGCAAGCGACGAGGGCACACCGGGATCGCCCGGAAATACCAACCCCTGCGGCGCGCTGGGGAACACCAGCGACTGCTCGCCCTGCACCAGCGTTTGCAACTGGTTGTACTTCTCGCGCCACGGCCGGATACGATCCCAGCGCACGCCGTAATTTACGGTCAGTTCGCTGCTCGCCTTCCAGCTGTCCTGCACAAAAGCCGCCGCGTACGCGTTGCGGTTGTAGAAGCTATTCGCCTGCCCCTGCGTATAGCTCGACGTCACGCCCAGCAGAAAATCGGCAAAATCCAGCCCCGTCTCCGACCCGTTGAAGCCGAAGCTCCCGTTGAAGACCACATCCGGGTGCGTATCGATCTGGCTGATGTGAAACTCGCCTCCGGCTTTCAGCCCGTGCTTGCCGAGGATGCGGCTGAATTCATCGCTTGCTTCGTAGATGTTCTCAGCCTGCACCAGCGCCGTTGTGTCCACACCGAGGGTGAAGTCGTTGAACGCGACGTTTGCAATTCCCTCGGTGGATGGCTTCAGTGGAACGATTCCGCTGAAGCCCTGCGACTGGAGCGTCGGACCCACGCCGCCCTTGGGCTGTCCAACGGAATTGTCGTTGCGCAGATAGCTCAAGTGGAACTCGTTCAGCGTTGCATTTCCAAAAGTCTTTACGTACGCAAGGCTCAGCAACTGCGCGCGCCCATTGGACGTAGCGTCGAATCCCGGCACGCTGGCCCCGCCCGTCCCTGTGGGGTACGGATTGTCGAGCGAGTACTGGTCCAGAAAGTAGTAGGCCGTCAACGTCCCTTTGCCGTGTATCCAGTCGGTGCGCAAGCCTCCCTTATCGTCGTTCAAGGTCTGCGCCTGCGCGGCAGTTTCAAACAAGCCAGTCCCGGCATTCGGCTGCGGAATCGAGTTCAACAGATACTGCGCCGGCGCCGACCATGCGCTGGCGGGAATCATACCCGACGGAAACACCTGCGCGTAGGGTTCCCCGGCTGTCACCGGATAGCCCAGCCTGCTCGTGAGCTTCGCCGCCCAGGCCGTTCCGTTCACGCTTCCCGTGAGCGGATTCTGGCTGAAATCTCCACTCCGCTCCGCCAGGGAAGGCACTGCAATATCACCGGTGTCGATTCCCTCGGTAAGCCGCGTGCCCTGGTAATCGGCAAACAGAGTCACACTCCTGTGGAACGGCGTTCCACCAATCGTTCCGCCGAACTGGTTCTGCCGGTAAGCCGCGCGCTGATCGGAAAAATAATTGCGCGCGTCCAGATCCGTATTGCGCAGAAATTCGAACGCGCTTCCGTGCCAGAGCGCGGTCCCCGCCTTGGTGGTCACCAGCACCTGCCCGCCACTCGAATTGCCATACTCGGCATCGAAGTTGCTCGTCAGCACGCGAAAGCTGTCGATCGAGTCCAGGTTGGGCACAATCGACGTGCCCATGTTCACGTCCTCTTCCACATCGCTGCCGTTCACGCGGAATCCGTTTGAAGCCTCGCGCTGTCCGCTGATCGACAGGTTTCCGGGGTTGGCATCGCCGCTGGGCGGCGTGGACGCGACCCCGGTCATAATCACCGCTCCCGGCTGCGCCGTGTTCACCGGCACAATTCCCGGCTGCACGGCCATCAGGTCGGTGAAGCTGCGCCCGTTCAGTGGGACACTCTCGATCTTCTTCGCTTCCAGGGTCTCGCCCAGTTGCGTGCTGGTGGTCTCCGCCGCCAGCGATTCCGCAGTCACTTCGACGGTCTGCGTGCTCGCCGCAACTTCCAGCACCACGTCCAAATTCGTCTCCGGACGAGCGGCGGTCAGGTCCGCGCTCATCTTACTCGCAGCAAAACCCTCCGCCACAATCTCCAGCTGGTAGCTTCCAGCCTCCGTCACCTGCATGCTGAACTCGCCCAGGTCACCGGCTTCAACCTCGACCGCGGTCTGCGCGCCAACGCGACGGACCGTAACATGAGCATGAGGAATCCGGCCGCCGCTCAAATCGTGCACTGCGCCGGAGATCGTGAATGCCGGATCAGCCAGAACGGCCGATCTACCGCTGAGTAGTAGAAGGAAAAACGACGCGTAATAGACGAACCGTTGCAAACTCTGGACCCCATAAATGAATTCAAAATCGTGCGCCGAATCCGGGGAGCTGGTCTCAATTCGAGCTCAAACCAGGGGAAGATCTAATATCCGACAGATTCAGTCCTATTTAATATACGACCAGCTTAGTCCGCATTCAAGTGACGGGCATCACTCGATGTTGAATTCGACATGTCGCGACCAGAACCCAAGTGCATTTCAAACCCGTAGTTCCGATCCCCTCGCGATTCGATAAACTTGAAAAGAGCTGGAGAATCCCCGGAGCCCAAGTGCATACATCCACGGAAGAACGCATCATCCGCCCTGCCCGCAACGTCTACGGAAGCCTTCGCCTGCCCGGCGACAAGTCCATCAGCCATCGCTACGGCATGCTGGCCTCCTTCGCCGAGGGCACCTCGCGGTTTACCAACTTTTCCACAGGCGCCGACTGCGCTTCAACCCTGGCCTGCATGCAAGCTCTCGGAGCCAAGATCAACAAAGTAAACGGCGATACTATCGAAGTCACCGGCGTTGCCGGACGCGTTACTCCGGCAGACCATCCCCTTGACTGCGGTAACTCGGGCTCCACGATGCGCATGATTTCAGGCCTATTGGCTCCCCAGGAAGGCAGTTTCACGCTCATTGGCGACGCATCGCTCTCCCGCAGGCCCATGGAGCGCATCCGCAAACCCCTCGAATCCATGGGCGCACGGCTCACGCTTACCGAGGGTCACGCCCCGCTTACCATTCACGGCGGCCCGCTCCACGCAATCGACTACACAACCCCAGTGCCGAGCGCCCAGGTAAAGACCTGCGTTCTGTTAGCCGGCCTCCAAACCCCGGGAGCTACCACAGTGCGAGAAGCACTGCGCACCCGCGACCACAGCGAATTGGCCCTGCGCGCCTTCGGAGCCACTCTTACCCGCGATCTCGACTCTGTTTCTATTGCCGGACCGCAGTCTCTCCACGCCATCGAAGCTACCGTCCCCGGAGACATATCCTCGGCCGCATTCTTTCTCTGCGCTGCCGCCATCTTTCCGGGCTCGACCTTGCTGTTCGATTCGCTGGGGCTCAACCCGACGCGTGCCACCTTGCTTGACGTCCTCACCGCGCTGGGCGCGCGCATTGCCGTTCTGCATCTTGAAGAGAAGAACGCTGAGCTGATCGGTTCCGTCCAGATCTCCGCCCCGGCCGAGGGTCTCGGATCGACAGAAATAAGCGGCGCTTTGGCCGCCCAGCTGATCGACGAGCTGCCGGTGCTGGCTGCCATCGCCCCGTACACCCGCGGCGGCATTCGCATCCGCGACGCCAGGGAGCTTCGTGTCAAGGAGTCGGACCGCATCGCGCTGGTGGCGAAAAACCTGCGCGCCATGGGCGCCGAAGTGGAAGAGTTTGAAGATGGCCTCGACGTTCCCGGAGGACAGACGCTGCACGGCGCCACGATCGATTCCGGCAGCGATCACCGCATCGCGATGGCCTTCAGCATCGCGGCTCTTCGCGCCGAGGGAGAAACCCTCATCCAAGGCGCCGAATCCGCCGCCATCAGCTTCCCGGAGTTCTTCGACCTGCTCGATCTTGTCGCGGAGCGCTAACTCGCATCCCGTTTCCATACACAAAGAACCGGCCCGCTCTGTGAAGAGCGGGCCGGGTAAATCCACGGGGCGGATGCTGGCTCAGCGCGAAGCGGGCGGCGCCGTGGTTGGCTCCTTGCTGGGTGGGGCGGGCACAAGTCCCGGCACTACAGGCGTGGTCTTCACGTTGCCCGTCGCAGCCTCGCCCAGGTTAATACCGTAGTGCTGCATGGTCGTCGCCAGAATCTGGTAGAGGCTCGCCCGATCCTTGGCATACGAGGCCTGCGCCGCAATCAGACTATCCTCCGCTGCGGCAAAGCCGCGCTGCTGTTGCAGAACAAGCGCGGTTGTCGATGCACCGAGCCGCAGTTTCTTCTCTTCCGCATCGAGGCTTTGCTGGTTGTAGTCCCTGGCTGCAAGTGACGCAAGAACTTGCGCCCGATCATTGGTCAGCGCAAACTGTTGATTCACCACCTGCATGCGAATCTGCGTATAGAGTTGCTCCAGATGCAACTCCGCCTGCCGGTACTCCATCAGCGACCGCGCCTGTTGTGACTGCGCAAACTTGTTGCCGATGGGGATGGTTACATTGAACCCGACCCCCTTGTCCGGGGATGAATTATTGAAAGCGTCTTGCAGCGCCGTCCCGTAGCCGCCGATACTAGGCGGGCAGGTGCCTCCATAGAAAGCGCAATTCAGGTCAGGGTTCACGGTTCCCGACACACCCGATCCGTTCAGATACGCGAAGATGTCCACCTGCGGCAGCAATGCATTCCGCGCACCCTTCAGCGTTATCTCGTCGTTGCGCAACGTCAGCACTGCCTGTTCCAGCTCCGGCCGCTGCTGGAACGCCTCTTTCACCAGGTCTTCCACTGGCTGCTTCTCCTCCGGAATCTCCTCGATGCTCACGCGATCGGTGGGAACCACGGCCGCAGCCGACAGCGCCGGATCGTTCAGGTTGCGCGCAATGGCCTGCTTGATGATCTGCTGCTGGTAGTTCAGTGCCAATTGCGAGCCGATCAACGCCTGTTTGTCTGAAGCGACGGTCTGGTCGGCCTGCAGTACGTCGAGCGGGGCCATCGTTCCAATCTCAAGTTGTTTGCGGTTATCGGTGGCGACTTTGCTGCTTTGCTCGACCGCCCGCTGCTTCGATTGCACATCCTCGTAGGCCTGCACCAGCCCCCAGTAGATGCTCTCTACCTGGTTGACGGTGTAGAGAATCTGCTGGCGGAAGCCTGAGTCGGCGATGCGCCGGTCGTTCAGCGCCTGGTACATGTAGCGTTTGTTGATCCAGATGCCGGCTCCCTGCAACAGTTGCTGCGTCACCTTGGCATTGAAACTGGCGTTGTACTGCGGACTATAGGTTGTCACCGCGTTTGTGGTAGTTGCGGTGGTGTTGTTCCAGGCAAATTGAAACGCAGTTCCCGTCACGAACCCCTGGTTGTATCCGAAGTTGTAGGTGTTGGTGGTGCTTGTGCCGCCGGTAAAGAAGCTGCTGGAAGGTGCCGTTGCGCGATCGAACTGCAGGGTCGCCGAGACCGAGGGCTCCAGGCTCTGCGGCTGAGGACCGGCGCCTTGCGTGGTCAGCGACAATCCGGCGCTGCCGGAACCTGCGCCGCCAGAGCCTACCGTCGAGCCCCCAGGACCGCCGCCTGCGCTCAAGGTCGAGGACGAACTACCCAGAGTATTCGTGATCAGGCCGGATGGTGCGCCCAGAGGCGCCGCTCCCGTCCTGGTGCGCAGAATGTCGGTATCCGCGATGTCCAGGTTATAGCGGGCGATGGCAATGTCGTAGTTGTTCTCCAGCGCCAGCGCAATCGCGTCCGAAAGGCTAAGGTAGATCTTTCCTTCCTTCACCAGGTCGCTGAGGCGAACCGAGTTCGCGAAGTTGGCCTTGGGAATCGATGTCGGCGCGAATGTATTGATTGGGTTGCCCAGAATCCGGGCTGACGGCTTGGAAAAATCGCGCTCAGACGTGCGAAGGTCCAGCGGCTGGGTCAGCACGGGCGCTGGAGTTGACGGAAGATCCGAAGCCGCCTTTTCCGGGGTTTTGGCGCCCGCCCCCAGAACTGTCTGCTGGGAAAAGCCGGGTGGCACTCCCGCCGCCAACATCAGCATCACCGCCGCTGTCGCGCGCAACCGGCTGCCTTCCTGTCCGCGGTTTCTGCGCGCGGTCATCTCCTGCTCCTCAAACACACGTCTACCGTACAAATGCATTCTTCTTCTCCGTGAATTGCTGAGGCATGTGGGGTGCCATTCTTCAAGACGTTCGGAGGGACTCTCCGGACGCAAATTTGTGATTCGCTGAGCCGCTTTTCGCTCGAGGCCCACACATCCGGCCTCCTTGCCAATACGCGCGCGGTGTCGTGTTCGTTCCAGCCAATCCGCCTCCTGCGTGCGAATTTCAGCACTCCCCGCGGACTTATCGTGATCGCATGCAGAAAGCTGAGTATATCCCAGCCCCAACCCAGTTACCGCCCCTCCCTGCTCTCAGGTAACCTGTTATCTAACACTTCCTGCCCGTGAACGAACCCGCCCAAACCGTTCCCTGCCTTCGCAACTGGAAGCTCACCCTGGCCTACGACGGCACTGGCTTCAGCGGCTGGCAGATTCAGCCCGGAGAACTCACGATCCAGGGTGAACTGCAGGCTGCGCTGGGCCGCGTGACAGGAGAATCGCCCCTGCCCCAGGGCTCGGGACGCACCGACGCCGGCGTCCACGCGCTCGGCCAGGTTGCCAGCTTCCCGCTGCAGGCCAACATCCCGCCTGAAAACCTGCAGCGCGCCCTGAACCGGACCCTCCCCCCGGCCATCCGTATTCTGGAGTCGAGAACGGTACGAAGTACATTTCATGCGCGGCACTCGACAGTGGCAAAGACGTACGAGTATCGAGTTTTTCGCGAACTCATCTGCCCGCCCTTCCTGGCCCGCTATGTTCACGCCTGTCCCTGGCCCATCGACTTGGAGGTGCTGCAAGCATGCGCACGCCTGTTCGAAGGCGAGCATGATTTTCTTAGCTTTGCCGCCACCGATCCCGACCTGGCCAGCCGCACCCGTATCGCAGGCCAGGAACTCGACCTAGAACCAGAAGATAGCTGCAACGCAGGCCACGACGCGTCCACGACATCATCTGGCGCGACTGAATTCGTTGCAAAACAGGGGGCAGTCCGCACCATCTTTTCCTCCACCTGGGAACGCCGCGAGTCGGAGAATGGGGAGATTCT
>Ga0181519_10004647_pt1 | contig 11060 bp, 9 predicted proteins | sample PEATcosm2014_Bin_26_FD_121102 | JGI IMG/M metagenome (GOLD analysis project Ga0181519, IMG submission 121102) | Peatland microbial communities from MTU Mesocosm Facility, Houghton, MI, USA - PEATcosm2014_Bin02_10_metaG | ecosystem: Environmental > Terrestrial > Soil > Wetlands > Peat | place... | reverse complement strand
CACGCGTCATTCGCCGCGCCGTCAATCCATCGCCGAGGCTTTGAGAATGCACACCATCGTCGCCTGGGCGGTCGTCGCGCCGCGGTTGCGGATCGCGTGCGGGCGGTCGCCCCGGTAGCGCAGCGTCTCGCCGGCGCGCGCGACCTCGATCACCTCGCCGACCTCGACCTCGAGTTCGCCTTCGAGCACCGACAGGCACTCGATCGAGCCGCGCGGGTGCGGCTGCGAGCCGAGCACGCCGCCGGGCTCGGCCTGGAAATCGTACCATTGCAGCCAGTCGACGGTTTTCAGCCAGCCGATCACCGCCAGCCGGCACAGGCCGTCGTCGGAAACCAGGATCGGCGTCTCGCCGCGGCTGACGCGTTCGACGAACGGCCCCTCCTCTGTTCCGTGCAGGATCGACCCGATCGAGACGTCGAGCGCATGGGCCAATCGCCAGATGGTCGTGAGCGTCGGATTGGTCTCGTTGCGTTCGATTTGCGAAATGATCGACTTGGCGACGCCGGACTGGGCCGACAGGTCGGCGAGCGACTGGCCGGCGCTCCTGCGCAGTTTAGCGACGGTGCGGCCGAGCTGGCCCGACAGCGCCGCCGCGCCGGCTTCCAGCACCTTGGCTTTGTCCTTGCCCTCGACGCCCATGCCCGCTCTCCGATCGTCGACGGCCCATCATAGCGGGCAGCGTACGGAATATAGAACGGAATCGTCCGGCGTTTGCGCGTTCAGAGCGCCTCGACCGTCTCGTCCAGCTCGGCGGATTGACGGACGCCGCGCCGCGATCGTTCACGCCACAGGACCAGCACGCCGGCCCCCGCGACGACCGCCGCGCCGGCCAGAACCGCCGCCGACGGCGTCTCGGCGAAGAAAGCGTAACCGAGCGTCGCCGCCCAGATCATCGACACGTAGTCGAAGGCGGCGATGATCGAAGCGTCGGCGAAGCGGTAGCTGTGGGTCATCAGGATCTGCCCGGCGCCGCCGAGCAGGCCGATCGAGACCAGCAGACAAAATTCGAACGGACCGGGCGCGACGAATCTCTGGCCGACGAAGAAATCCGCGCCGGCCGCGCCGGCCGGCCAGAAAGCGGCGAGGACGAGCAAGACGGCGCTGATCACGGCCGTCACGGTCGAGAAATAGAAGACGATCGCCCCGGTCGCCTCGGAGCGGGTCAGCCGCCGGGTCTGGATCATCGCCACCGCCGAACAGAACGCGCCGGCGAGCGCCACCGTCGCGCCGAGCGAATAACCCACCGTCGCGCCGGCCCCCTGGCCGAGGTCGTCGGAAAGCATGACCAGCACGCCGACGAAGCCGATCCCGACCGCCGCCCAGCGGTAAGGCCGAACGATTTCGCCGAGCGTCATCGCCGCCATCGGCACGACCAGCAGCGGCGTGGCGAAGGTGAAGGCGGTGGCGTCGGCCAGCGGCAGCAGCGACAGGGCGATGAAATTGGCGAACATGCCGCCCGAGCCGGCGAGCGACCGGCCGACGTGGCCGAGCTTGCGGTGGGTGTGGAGCGCGTGCGGGAATTCGCCGCGCCGCATGAGCCAGACGACCAGCGTCGCCATGGCGAAGACCGAACGGAACAGCACCACCTCGCCGACCGGAAAACGCACCGAGACGGTTTTGATGATGGCCGACATCGCCGCGAAGGCGAACGTCGCGGCGACCTTGAGAACGATCCCGAGCAGCATTGGATGGGTTCAGAACGCTCCCGGGAAGGCGCCGCCGTCGATCAGGATGTTCTGGCCGGTGAGGTAGCCGGCCGAGGCGCTGGCGAGAAACGCGCACAGCGCGCCGAATTCCTCCGGCCGGCCGAAGCGGCCGGCGGGGATCGCGGCCTCGCGCCGCGCGCGCAGAGCCGCCGCGTCCACGCCGCTCGCCGCCGCCTTAGCGAGGGTGACGCGAATGCGATCGGTGTCGAAGGCGCCGGGTTGGATCGAATTGATGGTGACGTTGTGTTTGGCGTAGGCGCGCGCGCTGGCGGCGACGAAGGCGGTCAGCCCGGCGCGCGCGCCCGACGAGACGTCGAGGCCGGCGAGCGGCGCGCGCACCGACGACGAGGTGATGTTGACGATGCGGCCGAAGCGGCGCGCCGCCATGCCCGGCAGCGCGCGCTGGATCAGCGCGATCGGCGTCAGCATGTTGGCTTCGAGCCCGGCAAGGATCATTTCGCGCGTCAGATCGGCGAACGCGGTCGGCGGCGGGCCGCCGTTGTTGTTGACGAGGATGTCGGGCTCGGGACAGGCGGCGAAGAGCGCGTCGCGCGCCGCCGGATCGTCGAGATCGCCGGCGACGGCGAAAACCTCGGCGCCGGTCGCGGCGCGGATCGCCTTCGCCGTTTCGGCCAGCCGCGCCGCGTCGCGGCCGTTGATCGTCACGGCGCAACCCACCTCGGCCAGCGCGGCCGCGCAGGCCTTGCCGAGCCCGCGGCTCGACGCGCAGACGATCGCCTTGCGGCCTTTGAGCCCTAGATCCATCCTCGCCCCCGGGGCGGCGCCTCCGTTTTCGCCGCCTCGGAGCGTCTTTTGGGCGAAATCGGCGCGCGAAGCCAGCGGAACCGATCCGCTGGCGGCGGCGGTTCGCGCGAAGGCGCTCACGATCGCGTGATGCTACGACGCGCGACGGCGCCGCGGCGGACGGACGGCGCGCGGCCGCCGCGGCGGCCGACGCTTTTTGGCCTTGGGCGGCGTCGACGCGATCGCCTGCCGAACCAGCAGGGCGGGAACGGCGTCGGCGACGACCGGGCGGCTGAAGTGGTAGCCCTGCAATTCGTCGCAGTGGTTCTCGCGCAGGAAGGCGACCTGGGCTTCGGTCTCGACGCCTTCGGCGATGACCCTGAGATTGAGCTTCTGGCCGAGCGAGATGACCGCGGCGGCGACCGCGCGGTCGTCCTCGTCGTCGGGAAGATCCTGGATGAACGAGCGGTCGATCTTCAGCCGTTCGACCGGGAACCGCTTCAGCGCGCTGAGGCTGGAATAGCCGGTGCCGAAATCGTCGATCGACAGCCGGACGCCGAGCCCGCGCAATTCCTTCATCGTCTCGATGGCCCGTTCGACGTCCTGCATGACCAGGCTTTCGGTCAATTCGAGTTCGAGATATTTCGGTTCGAGCCCACTCTCGGCGAGCGCCTCGGCGACGGCGGCGGTGATGTGGTTCTCGCGGAACTGCCGCGCCGAAACGTTGACGCTGACGGTGATCGGCGGCAGGCCGGCGTCCTGCCACGCCTTGTTCTGCCGGCAGGCTTCGCGCAACGCCCAGTCGCCGATCGGCACGATGAGCCCCGACTCCTCGGCGATCGGGATGAACGTGGCCGGCGCCGCCAGGCCGAGCCGCGGGTGGCGCCAGCGGATCAGCGCTTCGACCGCGAACACCTTGCCGTCGGAGAGATCGACCTGCGGCTGATAGTGTAAGACGAAGTCGCGGCTCGGATCGGCGTTGCGCAAATCTTCGAGCAGCGTCAGGCGCTCGCGCAGATTGGCGTTGATCTCCGGCACGTAGAACACCAGGTCGTCGCCGCCCGATTCTTTGGCGCTGTACATCGCGGCGTCGGCGTTGGCCAGCAGGGCCTCGGCGGTCCCGCCGTCCCTGGGATAGATCGCCGCGCCGAAGCTCGAAGTGATGCGGAAGCTGCGGCCGTCCAATTCCACCGGCGCGACGACGGCCGAACGAATGCGATGCAGCATCGTGCCGATCGTTGGCGTGTCCTTGGGCGGATCGATCAGCAGCACGACGAATTCGTCGCCGCCGAGCCGCGATACGATATCGTTGGGACCGACGGCGGCGACCATGCGCTCGGCCATGATCTTGAGCAGCGTGTCGCCGGCGCTGTGGCCGAGGCTGTCGTTGACGAACTTGAAATTGTCGAAGTCGGCGTAGACGATGCTCAGCCACGCGCCGCGCTGCGCCGCCGACTGCAGCGCTTCGGCCAGCTGTTCGCCGAACCGGGCGCGGTTGGGCAGGCCGGTCAGTTCGTCGTGGGTGGCCATGAACTGGATGCGCTCTTCGGCGCGCCGACGGGCGATGGCGATGCCGGCGATGTGGACGGCCATCTCCAGCAGCCGCGACTCGACCGAGGTCGGCGCCCGCACCGCGCGCGAATACATCGCGAACACCGCCAGCGCCTCGCCGCGGCTGGAAAGGATCGGCGTCGACCAGCAGGAGCGATAACCGTAGGGCCGGACGAGTTCGCGATAGTCGGCCCACAGCGGATCGGCGAGAATGTCGGTGACGATCACCGGCTGACGACGATAGGCCGCCGTGCCGCACGATCCGACGCACGGCCCGATCTCCGTGCCGTCGATCGCCTCGACGTACTCAGGCGCCAAACTCGGCGCGGCGCCGTGGCGCAGCCGATGTCCATCGTCGTCGAGCAGCAGCACGGAGCACAGGATGCCGTTGAGCTGCGACTCGACCAGCCGCGCCAGCACGTCGAGGATCGAGCCGAGCGGCGCGCCCATCGCGATCATTTCGAGAATCTGCGCATGGCCGTCGCGCAGCAGATTGGAAAGACGCCGATCTGTGATGTCGCGCGAGACGCCGGCGACGCCGAAGACGTCGCCGCGCGCGTTGCGCACCGGAACCTTGGTCGTCAGGATCCAGGTCTTGCCGCCCGTCCCGTCGTAAAGGTACTCTTCGAGGTCGATCATCGGCCGGCCGCTGCGGATGATCTTCTGCTCGTCGTCGAAGAACTTTTGCGCGATCTCCTGCGGCAACAGCTCGAGGTCGCTCTTGCCGATCAGGTCGGCCGGCTCGGCGCGTCCCATGCGCGCAGCCGTGACCTTGTTGCAGATCACGAAGCGGCTCTCGACGTCCTTGACCCAAAGGTTGTCGTGGAGGCAATCGATCAAGGTCTGCAGCGAAACGCGCTCGTCGAATCCGGCGCGCTGGTCGCGCAATTCGGTGATGTCCTCGTGCGTCGAAATCCAGCCGCCGCCAGCAAGCGCCTGCCGCCGGACCGCGATCGTCCGGCCGTCGGGCAGTTTGTCGCGCCATTCGCGCGACTGCTCGTCGAGCCGCATCGGCGCGCGCAGCACGAGATAATTGGCGACGTCGAGCGGCAAAGTCCCCGCCGCAAGCCGCAAGTCGACGATCTCGCGCCAGGTCGTCCCCGCCTTCAGGCGCTCCACATCGAGTCGATAAAGGTCGGCGTAGCTGCGGTTGCAAAGCGCCAGGCGCGCCTGGCCGTCGAAGGCGCAGACGCCTTGCGGCAGCGCCTCGACCACGGCGTGGTAGAGGTTGGACTCCTCAGCGAGGCGGCCGATCTCGGCCTGTTGCCCGCTCACGGCGGCGTGCTGCGCGTCATTGGCGGCGCGCAACAGGCTCTCGATGGCGGAATCGCCGGCCGAGACTTCGTCGCGATGGCGCTGTCGTTTCGCGCGCACTCCTGGGCCCTCCAACGGGCAAAGCAACTTTCGCGGCGGCGCGTCGTATTCCCGCCAAAGCCTTGGAACGATAGGGGCGGGCGATTAATGGAGGGTGAAAGACAAGGTCGGCCGGGCGGCGGTCCGCTGACTTGTAACGCTTGCGGAGAGGCCAGAAAACCATGGTGGAAGCGGACCCCGTCGACGCCGTCGTCGTCGGCGCCGGACCGGCCGGTTTGGCGGCGGCGGAGGCGCTCGCCGAGCGTGGCCGTCGCGTCGTCGTCTACGACGCCGCGCCCTCGCCGGCGCGAAAGTTCCTGCTCGCCGGCCGCGGCGGCCTCAACCTCACGCATTCCGAGCCGCTCAAGCCGTTCCTCGGCCGCTACGGATCCGCCGCGGAGCGCCTCGGCGGGGCAATCGCGCGTTTCCCGCCGGACGACCTGCGCGCCTGGGCGGAGGAACTCGGCGAAACGACCTTCGTCGGCAGTTCGGGCCGCGTCTTTCCCAAGAGTTTCAAGGCGACCCCGCTGCTGCGCGCCTGGCTGAGGCGCCTCGACCGGCTCGGGGTGAGGTTGAGACCGCGCCGGCGGCTTATCGGCCTGGAGCGCGGCGGCCGCCTGCGCTTCGCCGGGCCGGACGGCGGGGAGGAGGCGACCGGCAGGGCGGTTGTGCTGGCGCTCGGCGGCGCCTCGTGGCCGCGGCTGGGGGCGGACGGCGGCTGGGTCGATTGGTTCGGCGCGGCGGGCGTCGAAGTCGCGCCGCTCAAGCCGACCAATTGCGGCTTCCGCGTCGCCTGGTCGGCCCATCTGACCGACCGCTTCGCCGGCGCGCCGCTGAAGGCGATCGCGCTGACGCACGCCGGGCGAACGGTGCGCGGCGAAGCGATGATCGTCCGCGACGGCATCGAAGGCGGCGCGGTCTATGCCCTCTCCGCCGCTCTGCGCGACGCGATCGCCCGCGACGGCGGCGCGACGCTGGCGATCGACCTCAAGCCCGATTTGAGCGTCGAAGCGCTGGCGGCGCGCCTGCGGCGCCGGAAGGGCGAGTCGACCTCGACTCTGCTGCGCCGGGCCGGCCTGACGCCGGCGGCGATCGCGCTGGCGCGCGAAGCCGGACCCCTGCCCGACGCCGCCGAGGCGTTGGCGGCGCGGGTCAAACAGGTCGAACTCCGGCTGACCGCGCCGGCGCCGATCGAACGCGCGATTTCCAGCGCCGGCGGCGTCAAATGGGCGGAGATCGACGAAACGTTCATGCTCAAGCCACTGCCGGGCGTGTTCGTCGCCGGCGAAATGATCGACTGGGAGGCGCCGACCGGCGGCTACCTGCTGCAGGCGTGCTTCGCGACGGGGCGGGCGGCCGGCGTTGGCGCGGCGGCGTGGATCGAACGGCTTCACGGCGGCTGAGAGGGTGGCTTTCGATGGGTTGGCCGGCGATTATCCTGTGTCTCATCGTCCTGGCGGCGTCGATCAAACAGATCCGCGACAATCGCCGGCGCGGAATCGGCGTCGACTGGGGCAAGACGCTGGTCAGCGCGATCGGCGCCATTCTGATCGCCGCGTTGGCGACAGGCGTCTTCTACGGCGCGATGGCGCTCGGCGCGCCGACAACCGGGGTCGCGCTCTTTTTCGTCGTGTTCCTGATCGGTGTGATCACGCTCGCCGTCGTCGTCAACCGCCGCTGGCCAGGCGCGAAAGCGCCATAGCGGTCCCTTGCCTTCACGAATCCATCTTCAGCGCCGCGATGAACGCTTCCTGCGGGATGTCAACTTTGCCGAACTGGCGCATGCGCTTCTTGCCCGCCTTCTGCTTTTCCAGCAGCTTGCGCTTGCGGGTGGCGTCGCCGCCGTAGCATTTCGCCGTGACGTCCTTGCGCAAGGCGCGGATCGTCTCGCGGGCGATGATCTTGGCCCCCAGCGCCGCCTGGATCGGGATCTGGAACATGTGCGGCGGGATGAGGTCCCTGAGCTTCTCGACCATGCCGCGGCCGCGCATCTCGGCGCGGTCGCGGTGGACCAGCATCGACAGCGCGTCGACCGGCTCGCCGTTGACCAGGATCGACATCTTGACCAGGTCGCCGGGGCGGTAGTCGATGATTTGGTAGTCGAACGAGGCGTAACCCTTCGACACCGATTTCAACCGGTCGTAGAAGTCGAACACGACTTCGTTGAGCGGCAGTTCGTAGACCACCATCGCCCGCTTGCCGACGTAGGAGAGATCGGCCTGCAGGCCTCGCCGGTCCTGGCACAGCTTGAGGATCGCGCCGAGGTAATCGTCCGGCGTCAGGATCGTCGCCTTGATCCACGGCTCGCTGATTTCGGTGACGCGCACGAGGTCGGGCAGATCGACCGGATTGTGCAGCTCGATCTCGGTCCCGTCGGTGAGCTTGACCTTGTAGATGACGCTCGGCGCAGTGGCGATCAGATCGAGGTTGAACTCGCGCTCGAGCCGCTCCTGGATGATCTCGAGGTGCAACAGGCCGAGAAAGCCGCAGCGGAAGCCGAAGCCCAGCGCCGCCGACGTCTCCATTTCGTAGGAGAAGCTCGCGTCATTGAGCCTGAGCTTGCCCATCGCCGCGCGCAGCGCTTCGAAATCGGCGGCGTCGGTCGGAAACAGGCCGCAGAACACCACCGGCTGCGCCGGCTTGAAGCCCGGCAGCGCGTGAGCGGTCGGCCGTTTGTCGTCGGTGATCGTGTCGCCGACGCGGGTGTCGGCGACCTGCTTGATCTGCGCGGTGATGTAGCCGATCTCGCCGGGGCCGAGCCCGTCGACCTCGACCATCTGGGGACGGAAGACGCCGACGCGGTCGATCTCGTAATGCGCGTCGGCGCCCATCATGCGGATGCGCATGCCAGTCTTCAACGAGCCGTCGAGGATGCGCACCAAGACGACGACGCCGAGATAGGCGTCGTACCAGGAGTCGACCAGCAGCGCTTTGAGCGGCGCGCTCTCGTCGCCGGTCGGCGGCGGCAGGCGATGGACGATCGCCTCCAACACCAGGTCGACGCCGAGGCCCGTCTTGGCCGAGATCGCCACCGCGTGCGACGCGTCGAGGCCGATGACGTCCTCGATCTGCTGCTTGATGCGTTCGGGCTCGGCGGCGGGCAGATCGATCTTGTTGAGCACCGGCACGATTTCGTGGCCGGCGTCGAGCGCGTGATAGACGTTGGCGAGGGTCTGCGCCTCGACCCCCTGGCTGGCGTCGACGACCAGCAGCGAGCCTTCGCACGCCGCCAGCGACCGCGACACTTCGTAGGCGAAGTCGACGTGGCCGGGCGTGTCCATCAGATTGAGAATATAGGTCTTGCCGTCCTGGGCCTTGTATTCGAGGCGCACGGTCTGCGCCTTGATCGTGATGCCGCGCTCGCGTTCGATGTCCATCGAATCGAGCACCTGCTCGACCATGTCGCGCTCCGCCACTGCGCCGGTCTGCTGGATCAGCCGGTCGGCGAGCGTCGACTTGCCGTGGTCGATATGGGCGACGATGGAGAAGTTGCGGATGTTCTCTATTCGGTGGGTGGTCATGGCCGCGGGATAGCAGGGCGGACGGGCGAAGGAAACCGGCGCGTCGAGGGCCGGGCGGCGGCCATATTCAACATTCATGCCGCGGCTTTTATCGCTTCGGCCCCGACCCCGACACGGCTGCTGGAATTCCTCTATAGTTCGGCCGCGTCCCGACGTCCCAGCCTCGAGCTGCGACCGGCGCGCGCGGAAGGCGGATTTCTCGACCGGAAGGAACGGAATTGGCGAGCGACGGATCCAAGAATCTCGAGGAGCGGCCAATCGCGACGACGGCGAAAGACGGCGGCGCGCCGCCGTTCGACGTGATCGCGGACGCGCTTTCCGAACCTGCGCTGGCCGCCGCCCAGCCCGCGGGCCGGATGTCCTGGCTTCTGGCGGCGGCGAGTCGCTACGGCTATCCGGTCGCGCTGGCCGTCGCCGTCATTCTCTTCTTGTTCTGGCCGCGCAACGCCGGCTCCGAGCACAAATGGGACGCGGGGACCGACGACCTCCTCTTCCTCGCCCTGGTGGCTTACCTCGCCAGGCAGGTCGCCAAGCGCTCGCCGACTCTGCTCGACCTGCCGAGCGCCGTCACGCGCGCGGTCAGACGCGGCTTGCGGCTCGACGGCTGACTCGCGGCGGACCGGGGTCCGCGAAGGCGCCCTGCCCGTTCGCGATCCCGTGATTTCCTCTCGTTGCGCCATAGCCGTATAGGCTGTCCCTTGCGCAAGGAGAGGCTCCTCCGGCGGTTGTCTTTTCGACGGGGAAAGCGCGGGATTGGCGAGCGATAGGGCAAGGACTGACGAGTGGGGGATGATGGCGACCGCCCGCACGAGCGCGGGCGGGCCATCGCGCATTCTGCTCGCTTGCATGCCCAAATCGGGGTCGACGTTCCTGACGGACGTCATGGAGGCCTTGCCCGACTTCAAGCGCGCCAAATTGTCCTCGTCGCCGCCGGGCGGGCGAAACTCTGAACTCGACGAGGCCCGTCTCAAAGCGGCCCGACACGGCAACTTCATCGCTCAGGAGCACGTGCTTTATAACGAGTGGACGGCGAAGATGTGCAACGACTTCCGGCTGAAGCCGGTAGTGCTGGTGCGCAGTCTGCCTGACGCAATCGTCAGCAATCGCGATCATATCAGGCGCGAGGGCGGGGCCCAACACCTCTGCCTCGCCGATCCGCGCGCCGCCGGCGTCGACGACGCAACGCTGGAGGCCATGCTCGCCCACTTCCGCGCGCCCTGGTACGTGAACTTCTACATGAGCTGGCGTACGGTCTGCGGCGCGCTGATGATCAGCTACGAGGAGTTGATCGCCAATCCCGAACGGATCGTGCGCGAGATCGTCGATTTCGCCGGCGCGTCTGTCACTGATCGGGCCGTCGCCCAGGCGGTCAGGGAGGTGCGCGACCGCCGCCAGAGCCGCCTCAACGTCGGCGTCGCCGGACGCGGCGCCAAGCTCAAGCCCGAAATCTTGCGCGAGCTGGCCGCTCTGTTTGATTTCTATCCGGAAGCCGCGGACGACCCCTATGTGAAAGGCGTACGGGCGCAAGTGGAGGCGGCGCTGGCCGGCCGGGCTGTTCCGCCGCTCGGGCCCGTCGCCTTGCGGTCGCCCATGACTGCGCCGACGCCTCCGATCGCGCGCCCGTGGCCAGCCGGCCGGCTGGCCACGGCGGCGAGGCGCCACGGCTACCAGATCACGTTGATCGCGGTCGGATGGCTCTACTGGATTTGGCCTGAAGACCTGATTCCTGACGACAAATGGTACGGACACATCGACGACGCCGTATTCTTGACAGTTTTGGCTTTCCTGGCCGGGCGGGTCAGCAAGCGCACGCCGGGCCTACGCGACCTGCCGAACTACCTCGCTCGCGTCATCCGCCGGAAGCTCAGCTTCCACCGCTGACCCTGGCCGCCTTGTCGACGCCCGCGAAAGGCGCCGTCCCGCCGCCTTGGCCGAAAGATCAGCCAACCCGCCCGTTGCGCCGCCATATCGCCTATGTTAGGCAACCCGCGCCTCTGGGGCGGGGGCGGCTCCGTCTGTCGCGCCGCGGGGAACGATCGATCAGTGAGGAAACTGACGCGGAATCGATTCGCGCCGCAGGGCGCAGGTTCCGGCGGCTTGCTTGTGAAAAGAGCGACGAATTGGCTGAGCAGCAGGACACCGTAAGCGGAGTGGCGGGGCGCTACGCCTCGGCGCTGTTCTCCCT
>Ga0181519_10004646_pt1 | contig 11061 bp, 11 predicted proteins | sample PEATcosm2014_Bin_26_FD_121102 | JGI IMG/M metagenome (GOLD analysis project Ga0181519, IMG submission 121102) | Peatland microbial communities from MTU Mesocosm Facility, Houghton, MI, USA - PEATcosm2014_Bin02_10_metaG | ecosystem: Environmental > Terrestrial > Soil > Wetlands > Peat | place... | reverse complement strand
TCGTCTGGCTGACGCCCGCCATGGACGGCCTGTTCACCGGTCCCGCCGGCGACCGCCGCCGCTTTCTCGACCGGCTGGTGCTGGCGGTGGACAGCGAGCACGGCGCCCGCGTGAACAGCCTGGACCGCGCGCTGCGCAACCGCAACCGCCTGCTGGAGGAGCGTTTTTCCGAAAAGATCTGGCTCGACGCCGCCGAGCGCGAGATCGCCGAGCTCGCCGTCGCCGTCGCCAGCGCGCGGCGCGAGACGGTGCAGCGGCTCGCCGCACTGATCGCCGCCACCCGCGACGAGGATTCGCCCTTCCCCTGGGCCGAGATCGCGCTGGACGGCGAGATCGACCGTCTCGTCGCCGAAAACCCCGCGCTCGCCGCCGAAGAATTTTTTCGCGCGATCTTGCGCGACAATCGCGGGCGCGATGCGAGCGCCGGGCGCGCGCTGACCGGTCCGCAGGCCAGCGATTTCCGCGTGCGCCACGGCCCCAAGGCCTGCGAGGCGCGGCGGGCTTCGACCGGCGAGCAGAAGGCGCTGCTGGTCGGGCTGGTGCTCGCCCACGCGCGGCTGGTGGCGGCCATGAGCGGTCTCGCGCCGCTGGTGTTGCTTGATGAGATCGCCGCCCATTTCGATCCCGCGCGCCGGCGCGCCCTGTTCGACGCGCTGGATTCGCTGGGCGGTCAGATCTGGATGAGCGGCGCCGATGCCGCGCTGTTTGACGATCTGCATGGCCGCGCCGACCTGTTTTCTGTTACCAATGGCCGCATTTCCCCGCTTTCGCTCGTGGAGGGCTCATGAGCGATCTGGCGACGGCGAAGAGTTTCCTGAAAAGAGTGTTCGGATTCGACGATTTCCGTCCGGGACAGGCGCAGATCGTGGAAGCCGTGCTCGGCGGCGGCCCGGTGCTCGCGGTCATGCCCACCGGCTCCGGAAAAAGCCTGTGCTACCAGTTGCCGGCGCTGATGAGCGAGGGGCTGACCCTCGTGGTGTCGCCGCTGATCGCGCTGATGCGCGACCAGGTCGGACAGATGCGGGCGCTCGGCCTGCCCGCCGCCACGCTCAATTCGCAAAGCAGCGAGAGTGAGTCCGCCGAAACCTGGCGGCAAATCCGCGAGGGCACGCTGAAACTGCTGTTCGTGTCGCCCGAGCGCCTCGCCATGGACGGCCTCACCGAGGCGCTGTCGCGCGGAAAAATCGCGCGCGTCGCCGTGGACGAGGCCCATTGCATCTGCGAATGGGGTCACGATTTCCGCCCGGAATACCGGCTGATCCGGCAGGGCGTGGAAAAACTCGGGTCGGTCCAGGCCATCGCCTTCACCGCCACCGCCGATAGCGCGATGCGTGAGGAGATCGCGGAACGGCTGTTCGACCGTTCCCCGAAGATTTTCCTGCATTCCTTTGATCGGCCGAATATTTCCCTGGCCTTTGCCGCCAAGGATCAGGCGCGGACCCAGCTCGCGCGCTTTCTCGCGGCGCGCCGGGGCCAGAACGGCATCGTCTATTGTTCCTCGCGCGCGGGAACCGAGCGTCTCGCCGACTTTTTCGCGCAGCAGGGGTTCGACACGCTGTGCTACCACGCCGGCCTCGACCAGGGCCGGCGCAACGCCAACCAGGACCGGTTTTTACGCGAGGATGGGGTGGTGGCGTTTGCGACGGTCGCGTTTGGCATGGGCGTGAACAAGCCGGACGTGCGCTTCGTCGCCCACGCCGACATGCCCTCCTCGATCGAGAGCTATTATCAGGAGATCGGCCGCGCCGGCCGCGACGGCCTGCCCGCCAGCGCCTACACGCTCTACGGCCTCGACGACATGGCGTTGCGCCGCCGCCAGATCGACGAGAAGGATCTGTCCGACGAGCGCCGGCGCTTCGAGCATCAGCGGTTTTCGGCGCTGGCCAATCTGTGCGAGGCGGTGGCCTGCCGCCGCCAGTTGCTGCTCGCCCATTTCAACGAACAGTCAGAGCCCTGCGGCGCCTGCGATTTTTGTCTGGGCGAGATCAAGACCCGCGACGGAACCGTGGACGCGCAAAAGGCGCTTGCGGCGGTTTACCGCACCGGACAACGGTTCGGGCTCAACCACCTGTCCGATCTGCTGGTGGGCGCCGACACCGAGGCCCTGCGCCGCAACCATCACGACGAACTGAAGACTTTTGGCGTGGGCGCCGACCGTTCCAAGGCGGAATGGACCTCGACGTTTCGCCAGCTTTTTGCCGCCGGCGCCCTGCGCACCGCCAGCGCCGAGCACGGCGGTTTCGCCCTCACCGAACAGGGCGACGCAATTCTGCGCGGGCGCGAAAAATTCGTGCTGCGCGTCGATCCGCCGCGCGAGAAGAAGCTTGCGGGCAAGACGCGGGGCAAACCCCGTGAGATCGAAAGTTTCGCCGACGGCGACAGCAAGGTTTTCGAGGCCTTGCGCAAACTGCGCCGCGAACTGGCGAAGGACGAGGGCATCGCCGCCTTCATGGTGTTCGCCGACCGCACCCTGCTGGAAATGGCGGAACGGCGCCCGGCGACGCTGGACGCGTTGCGCGCCATCCACGGCGTCGGCGAGCGCAAGCTCGCGCTCTACGGCGATGTCTTTCTGGAGGCGATCGCGCAGGCTGCGCAGTGAGGCAGTTTCCCAACGGTTCGTTCGCAATTCGCAGCATAGCTCTCGTTTGGTTGAAGTATCCTGCTCAGATTGCGTATTCCCTTCCTGGCTCGTAAGGCTTGCCAATAAAACGGTTTTTTCGGGCCTTGGCCAATTTCCAGGCTTCCCGCAATAGTTGAAGGAGATTGTCCGGGTCGCCGAAAACCTGAGAATTGGTGATCCTGACCACGGTTATGTCGAGATTGGCGCAATCAGCATCTTTTTCCATGTCTTTTATGGCTTGCTCCTCGGTCTGGTGGCTTGGTCCGTCAATTTCAATCGCCAATCTGATTTCCGGGAAGAAGAAGTCGACGATCCACTTCCCACTGACAACATGCTGGCGTTTGTATCGTTTCTTGAGAACGCCTCCGTTCAGCCCAAACAGAAAGAACTCGAAACTGTGTTCGGCTTTGGTGAGCTTCTTGGCATTTTTTTCCGCAAAAACTCGAATTCTTGATTTTGGATACACAAGTTCTTGGGAACGTTCATTCACCACGTGTGGGATTGTCGGCGCTAAACTGGCCTGCAGCCGACGCGATCGAGGTTCCTGCTTCTTGGTCATCGAACGTCGTCCAGAAACGATAGATTGCTTTTTGCCCTTTATGGCACGAGTGCGAAGGGAACAAATGGTGTAATTGGAACAATAGATGAACAAAATAACCCGCCTGCGATCTTCGATCTCACGACATCGACGGCGGCCGGATCGACGGCGATGTCTTTCTTGAGGCGATCGCGCAGGCGGTTGGCTAGTCGCCGGCGCGATCCGTAAACTCTCATCGGCGCGGCTGCGGCGCCTCGGGACGCTCGGCGCTGCAACTGGCGCCGGCGCGGCCGAAATAGATGCAGGGTCTGGACCCGTCTTCCCCGGCGGGGAAGAACTGAAGCGGTTTTGACGCGATGGACCAGAGCAGCAGCGCCGTCACGGCGAGCAGAACGAGCAAAGCGAGGCGGGCCTCGCCTGCGTCAGTCTGGTTTGTTTGCCGGTTTTTTTCCGGCGCGGCGTCAAGCGCGTGTGGCGGCGTGTGGACGCCGAAGAGGCGAATGTGGAAGAATGACATCGGCTTGGACCCCCATTCAGGGCTCCTGCTCGATACGCCTTTCCCGCGTAAAGGCTCCATGCCGTTTGGGGCTGGTGCGCATCAAGAATTCGTAAACTTTTGAAAGAGCTGAAGCTGCGCCTCAATTCACCCCGAACCGGCGCACCTCGCGGATCAAATCCTCGTCCTTGAACGGCTTGTCCACGATGGCGGCCGAGCGATGCGCGGGGGGCAGGTTGTCGCGTCCATAGGCGGTCACGAACACGAAGGGCACGCGCTTTTGCGCCAGGATCTCGGCGACGTCGTCGATCCGGCCGCCGTCGATGTTCACGTCCAGCAGGGCGCCGTCGACGCATTCATTGCGCGCGAGCTGCATGGCTTCCTGCAACGACCCGACCGGCCCGATCACCTCCACACCTTCGCCTTCGAGGACGTGTTCGATATGGGCCGCGACGAAAAACTCGTCCTCGATCACCAGGATTCGCTGCATTTGGCTTTATTCCTGCGGGGCGCCCGCACGCGGACGCGACATATGGCAGCGCACCATATCCGTTTTCCCCGCAAATTGAAACGCCATCCCCCGCCAACCCTCCGCCAACCCCGGTTGGCGGTCCCAACCGCGCTTGCGCGGCCTGGCTGCATCCGGATGTGCCGCCGGCGCGTTGATCCAATCGGGCGAACGGAGGCCCGTGAATGGACAGCAAGGCGCCCGCTGCGGCGGATGAGCCGGCGCCTAGCGCCGTCGAGAGCGAACTGGCCGCGCTCAGGCGCGCGCTCGACCTGACCGAGGACCGCCTGAGTCTGGCGCTGGAAAGCGCGCGCATGGGGAGCTGGGACTGGGACATCGACGCCGATGTGCTCGAGTGGACGCCGATGTGCAAGGCGATTTTCGGCATGACCGCCGACGCGCCGATCTCCTACCCGATTTTCCTCGACCGCCTCCACCCCGACGACCGCGCCCGCGTCGACGCCCACTGTAAGACCGTGCTCGACCCCGACACGCGCGCGCTCTACGACATTGAATATCGCACGATATGGCCCGATGGCTCGATGCATTGGGTGCTGGCGCGCGGACGCGCCTATTTTTTGGAGGGGCGCGCCATCCGCTTCATCGGCGCCGTCACCGACGTCACCGAGCAGAAGGAAGCGGAGACCCGGCTGCGGGAACTGGTCAACGAACTCGCCCACCGCGTGAAGAACACCCTCGCCGTGGTGCAATCGATCACCGAGCAGACTTTTCGCGGGGCGAGCGAGCTGGAAAGCGTCCACGAGGCGCTGGCGGGGAGATTGCAGGCGTTGGCCGACATCCACACGCTGCTCACACAGGCGCACTGGCGCGGCGTGGAAATGGCCGATCTGGTCGCGCGCACGCTGGCGCGGCCGGTCGAGCCTCCCGATCCCCGCTTCAGCGCGGAAGGGCCGCCGATCCGCCTGCGCCCCAAGGCCGCGCTGGCGCTGGGCCTCGTGCTGCACGAACTCGCCGACAACGCGCGCCGGCATGGCGCCTGGTCCGTCGGCGACGGAAGCGTCGCCTGCGTCTGGCGACGGGCGGGAGGAAAGGTCGAATTCGAATGGAGCGAAACCGGCCTGGCCAATCTCGCCACTCCCGCGCGCAAAGGGTTCGGCTCGAGGCTGATCAGGCAGGCGGTGGCCTATGATGTCGCGGGGGAGGCGATACAGCACTGGCGGCCGGGGGGCCTGCTCTACCGGCTCGCCATTCCCTCCGAAAAACTTTAGGCGAACTTTGTTCGTTCAGCTCAGATGGCCGGCGCCCAGCAGTTGCTGGATCGCGTCGCGCAGCGCCTCCGGCTGGTAGGGCTTGTTGAGCACGGGCCGGTCCTTGAAGCCGTTCGGCAGCGCCGATGTGTTGGTGTAACCCGTGGTGAACACGAAGGGCACGCCGGCTTTCGCGAGCGCACCCGCGACGGGATCGATGCTCTCGCGCCCGAGATTGACGTCGAGGATGGCGGCGTCGACCCTTTCGCCCGCCACCAGTTTCATCGCCGCCTTGATGCTGGGCGCCGGGCCGACCACGTCATAGCCGAAATCGCCGAGCATCTCCTCCAGGGCGAACGCCACCAGCGCTTCGTCTTCCACCACCAGAATTCGGGCTTGCGGGTCCAAGGCGTCTCCCCCTTGCGTTTCCGGGCGCTCAATCCCCGTCGGGGACCGTGCGCCTGCTTCCCTTGATGATCGAGCGCGTCTTCTTGGCTTCCAGCCGCCGCTCCACGGATCCCTTGGTCGGCCGCGTGGGGCGGCGGACGGGTGGAGGGGGAAGTGAAGCCTTTTTAACGAGCTCCGTCAATCTTTCCCACGCATCCGCGCGATTTTGTTCCTGGGTGCGGAAACGCTGGGCGGTGAGGACGAGCACGCCGTCCCTGGTCAGCCTGCGTCCCGCCAGCGTCTTGATGTTGGCGCGCACCCGTTCGGTCAGCGCCGGCGAGGTCTCCACGTTCCAGCGCAACTGGACGGCGGTCTCGACCTTGTTGACGTTCTGCCCGCCAGCGCCCGACGACCGCATGAACGACAGCGAAACCTCGCTTTCGTCGATCCACACGCGGCCGCCGAGGTGCAGCATGTCAGATCGCTTTCAGCAGCACGTGCTTCTTCTTGCCGACCGAAAGCTTTGCCACGCCGTCGACGAAATCGCTTTCGCTCAGGGCGTAGCGCTCGTCGGTCAGCGGCGCGTCGTTCAGGCGCAAGCCGCCGCCCTTGATCTGGCGCCGCGCCTCGCCGGTGGAGGGGGTGAGCCCGGCCATCACGAACGCATGCAGCGCGCCAAGCCCCGCCGCGACCTCTTCGCGGGAAACCGTAACGCTGGGCAGGCTGTCGGCGACCACGCCCTCCTCAAAAGTTTTCCGCGCCGTCTCGGCCGCAAGCTCGGCGGCCTCGCGTCCGTGTAAAAGCGCGGTGGCCTCATTGGCCAGCACCTTCTTCGCCTCGTTGATCTCCGAGCCTTCCAGCGCCGCCAGCCGCGCGATCTCGTCCATCGGCAGCGTGGTGAACAGCTTTAAGAACCGCGCGACATCGGCGTCCTCGGCGTTGCGCCAGTACTGCCAGTAATCGTAGACGGTGAGCATGTCGGCGTTGAGCCAGACCGCGCCCGCCGCCGTCTTGCCCATTTTCGCGCCCGACGCGGTGGTCAGCAGCGGCGAGGTCAGCGCGTAGAGCTGCGGCGTACCCATGCGGCGCCCGAGGTCGAGGCCGGTGACGATATTGCCCCACTGGTCCGACCCGCCCATCTGCAACAGGCAGCCATGGCGACGATTGAGTTCAACGAAATCATAGGCTTGCAGGCACATGTAGTTGAATTCGATGAAGGACAGCTCATGCTCGCGCTCAAGGCGAAGCTTGACGCTGTCCATCGCCAGCATGCGGTTGACCGAGAAGTGTTTTCCGACATCGCGCAAAAAATCGATGTAGTTGAGCGCGGTGAGCCATTCGGCGTTGTCGGACATCAGCGCATCGGTTTCTTTCGCGCCAAAACTCAGGAACCGCTCAAAAACGCGCTTGATTGAGTCCTTGTTGGCGTCAATCTGCTCGAGGGTGAGAATCTTCCGGCTCTCGTCCTTGCCGGAGGGATCCCCGACGCGGGTGGTGCCGCCGCCCATCAGCGCGATCGGCCTGCCACCGGTTTTTTGCAGCCAGTGCAGCATCATGATCGGCAAGAGTGAGCCGACGTGCAGCGAGGGCGCGGTGCAGTCGAAGCCGATATAGGCGGTGAGCCCGCCAGCCAGCGCCTTCTCGTCGAGACCGGCGAGGTCGGAACATTGATGAATGAAGCCGCGCTCGCCCAAGACGCGTAAAAATTCTGATTTCGGCTGAAAGTCGGTCATTGGCTCCTCGCTCGCGCGAGGTTTTAGGGTTTAGCACGCGGGGGCGCAAGCGTGGAACCTTTGTGCGGAACCCTGGCTCGGCGCGCGCGTTCGGCCCGCTCCGATCGACGTCGAGGATGCGCGGCATGAACGCGGCGCGCGCCGAAACCACAAACTGCGCGCGGCCGGTGGCGCTCGCGGTCATCGCGCACGCGCTGCTGTGGTCGGTCGCGCCTGCGCTCATCGTCGGCAACCTGCACCAGGACACGCTCGAAGCCGCCTATTGGGGCAATGACGGCGCGCTCGGCGCGCGCCACCCGCCGCTGCTCTCGCTGGCGCTGGAGTTGGTGCTGCGCCTCGACCACGCGCCGATCTTCCTGCTGCTGCTGCTGAGCCAGATCGGCATGGCCGTGGCCGCCTGCTATGTCTGGCGCTCCGCCTCGCTGTTTTGCGGCCCGCGCACGGCCGCCGTGGCGGTGATGATGTTCCTGGTCTCGCTGTCCGCGACTTTTTTCGCGGTGCAGGTCAATCACAATTCGGCGCTGACGCCGTTCTGGGCGGCGACGCTTTTTTACGCGCTCGCCTATCTCGAACGCGGCGGCTGGGGCTTTGCCGTGAAGGCGGGGTTTTCGGTCGGGCTTGGCCTGCTGGTCAAGCTGGAGCTGGCCTTCCTCGTGGTCTGTCTGGTCGGCCTGGCGCTGGCCGCGCCGCGCTACCGTCGCGCGCTTTTCCGCCCCGAGGCCGGCGGCGCCGCCGTCATCGCCGCCGCCCTGACCGCGCCCTGGGTGGTCTCGATGCTGCACGGCGGCGGGCGCGCGCTGTCTTACGCGCTGGGAGACCGAAAGGTGCTCGACGTGGCCGGTCTCGCCTTCAGCGCCCTGAACCTCCTCGACGGCCAGTTCATCCTGTTCGTGTTTCCGGTTGCGGCGCTGCTGCTGGTGAACCGGAATTTTACGAGCCGCCGAAGCCGCGGCGAGCGGGCGCTGGTCGGCGCCGCGCTGGCGTTCGGCCCGTCGCTGGTGCTGCTGATCGGGGTCATCCTCACCGACCAGACCGCCAAGCCGCAATGGGTCATGCCGTTCGCCTCGTCCTGCGCCGTGGGCCTCGCGCTGCTGTTTCCCTGCGACGCCGGCGCCAAGCCAGCCGACATCGCCGGGCGTATAAACCTGTTGTCTGGCGGGCTGGTTGCGGCGTTCCTCGCCTATCTCTTCGTCGGTGATGTGGTTGGGACCGCGATCGGGCGCCCGCTCACCTTTTACGTCCCGGATTCGCGTCGGCTCGGCGAAGCCGTCGAACACTTCTGGAGGGAGCGCGGGTCGGGAACGCTTGGCTGCGTCGTCATCGCCGAGTCCAAGCTGGCCGCCTCCACCGTGCTGTGGCTGCGCAGCCGGCCTCGTTTCGTCGACTTCAGCCATCCCGAATGGTCGCGGCCCGCCGACGTGCGGCGCTGCGCCGAGAGCGGGGGGATCGCCATTTTCACCCGCGCCGGCGCGCGGGCCGGCGTCCTCGTGGCCTTTCCCGCCTTGCGCGGCGCGCCGACGCGCGAACTGGTCGTGCCCGCGGCCTTCGGCTTCAGCCACGCCGCCTGGCCCGCCGAACTGGCGTATCTCGCGCCGGGGCGCCGGTGAGGGGGGCGCCGCGGCTGCAACTCATGTCGCCTTGACATGCGAATGTGGTGATGGATTATGGCCTTGTCATCGTTCTCGTTCACCGCCTCGAGGCAGAGGCATTTCCGGCGGGCGCGTCAGCCCAAGGAGGAGACATGAACTTCGCATCATCCAACCTGACCGCGGGCCAGCTCAACGCGCTGGTGAAAAAGCTTGGCGGAGAAACCGGCGTGCAGAAATTCCTGCGCGGCGAGCTTGCGCTGGTCGAAAGCCCCAAGCGCGATTTCCCGATCTGGAAAACCATCAAACTCGGGCTGCACAAGAGCGCAGAGGCCTATCGCGCGGCGCTGGAGTCGCGCAAGCGCCGCAGCGGCGAATGGGTCAACGATTTCCTCGGCCGGCCCGCGTGCCATTGCGCCGCGCAGGAGACCGAAGTCGATCTGGCGTTGGTCAGCGTGGGCGAACTCGGTTTCCGGTCCAGCGCGCTCTACAGCGAAATCTGCGAGAAGGCGCAGGCGCTCGGACTGGGCCTGTGTTCGCCGGAAGTCGGCCCGGCGCTGCGGCTCGCCTACGAGGACCAGCCGCGCGGGGAAAGACTGGTGGTCGCCACCGCGCCTTTCGCCGCCTCCGGTGACGAGGTCGGGTTGTTCTCGATGGAAATCAGCGGCGGCGGCGGGCTGTGGCTGCGGGGCGACTGCGGTCCGGTCGACCGTTTCTGGGAGCTCGATCGCCGCTTCGTGTTCGTGCGCCCGCGATCGTGAGCGCGATCAGTTCTCCGGACGGAAGACCTGATTGCTGAAGGGCGAGGACGTGGGGGTCCGTATCTTGATGAATGGCCTCCCGGCGGACTGGTGGCAGGAATTGCAGGCGGCGTTCAGCCGCTCGAACGCCTTGAAGAAGCCGCCGGCGTCCTTCGCATGGATCGCCTTGTCGAGATCGGCTAGCGCCGGCGCGCTGAACTTCTCGATCAGCGCGGCGACCGGGACGTTCTCGTATTCCGGGTAGTGTTTCGAGGCGGCGGCGAAACTCTTCCGCATCTGCCCGACCTCGAACTCCGCCAGCGTCCAGTTATGCAGGGCGCCGGCGTAGGACAGCTTGAGGTGGCGCCATTGCGCGGTGGTCATGATGTCCGCCAGTTCGGGCGCATATTGCGCGGTTGGCGCGGGCGTTTCCGCCGCGGGCGTTTCCGCGCGGGCTGGGAGCGCGCCGAACGCCAGACCGCCCGCCAGCATTGCGATGAAGATTTTCATTTCCGCCTCCCGGGATCGCAAGTGAGGCCGCAAGGGTCGGCGAAATCGCGGCGCTGCGCATTGATCTGAAGCCGGCGCGGGAATGGCCGGGGCCGGCGGACTCTTTTGGTAGTCAGGACCAAGGAACAGAAAGCCTAGCGAAGCAGTTAAGAGCCAATCCTTTGGAGGTGGGTTTCCATGAGATGCTCATTTGCCGCACGTGTGTATGTAACGTTGTTCGCGCCTTTTGCAGCGCAATCCAGGTCGAGCGGAGACGAGCGCCGACGAAGGTACAGTGACATTTTCAATGAAAGCCAGACGACCAGAGCGCTGGCCTTCTGATCAAGACCACCATTTCGCCGACGGCGCCGGGCTTTCCGGAGGCCGGGAAAAATCCTCAAGTTTTCATCTTGTTGCTGGACAAAAACATGGCAGTTGCCGATCACACCGAAATCGATCGCCACTTCATGAGCTATTGCATCGGGCTTTCGCGGCAGGCGAAAAGACTGGGCGAGTTTCCATTTGTCAGCATCATATGCCGCGACGGATCCGTCATCGCCGAGGCCATCAACCAGGTCGGCCGCAGCCGCGATCTCACTCAACACGCCGAGATGATTTCGATTTCCCGCGCCTTGTCCTTGCTCAGGAAAAAACGCCTGCGGGGGTGCGATATCTATTCGAACGTCGAGCCCTGCCCGATGTGCGCCTTCGCCATCCGCGAGTCCGGCATGCGACGCGTCGTTTATGCGCTGAAAT
>Ga0181519_10004641_pt1 | contig 11068 bp, 12 predicted proteins | sample PEATcosm2014_Bin_26_FD_121102 | JGI IMG/M metagenome (GOLD analysis project Ga0181519, IMG submission 121102) | Peatland microbial communities from MTU Mesocosm Facility, Houghton, MI, USA - PEATcosm2014_Bin02_10_metaG | ecosystem: Environmental > Terrestrial > Soil > Wetlands > Peat | place... | reverse complement strand
CGTTGATCGAGAGCCTGTGCTCCCCGTTGGGCGAGAGCATCGAGCTGCCGCGAGTGAAGCGGATGGTGGCTGCCAGCGAGGTGCCAGCGCTCGCCTTCGTCGTCGCCCTGGCGGTGGTCGTGGTCGTGCTGGGCGAGGTCGTCGTGGTGCGGGGGGACGTCGTGGTCGTCGGCGCCGCGGTCGTGGTCGTGGTTGTGGTCGAGTCGGCGGGAGTGCTCGCCGACGCTGCGGGGAGCCCAAGCGCCAGCGGAGCGATGAGCGCGGCCATCACGACGAATCCCGCGGCTCTCCGACGTCGCTCGGTGGGTATGTTCACAGCTCTCTCATCTCGGGGATCAGCGAACTACCCCGTCGCACGGGTCTGCCGACCGTTCTCGATACCCTCCGCCAAGCGACCAGGCTAGCGAGCGACCACCCGACGTCAAGGGCACCCTGTCTCTCGGGGGCTCTGCAGCTGTGGGCTCCGGGTGGTCGCGCTCGTCGCGCCGGGGCTGCGTGGGCCACCATGGAGCGATGGTGCCTCGCTCGTCGATCGATCTCAGCGCAGACCTCGGCGAGCTCCCTGGTGAGGACGGACGACGGCTCGATCGCGAGCTGATCGCCCGGGTCTCGACAGCTCATCTCGCCACCGGAGCGCACGCTGGCGACAAGGCATCGATGGCCCGAGGGGCCGAGGCCTGTGCAGCGTCGGCCACGCGTCTGGGCGCCCATCCCTCCTATCCCGACAGGGACGGCTTCGGTCGCCGTCGCCTGTCGCTCTCGCCAGGCGCTGTCGCCGCCTCGCTGCTCGACCAGCTCGGCGCTCTTGAGGAGGCTGCGGCACCGAGCGGGCTCGCCATCGAGAGCATCAAGCCGCACGGCCAGCTCTACCACGACCTCAGCGACGACGAGGAGCTCGCTCGCACGGTCTTCCACGCGCTGGCAAGACGCTCGACGAAGACCTTCGTGGTCTTGGCAGCGGGCAGCCATGCGCTGAGCGTCGCCACCGAGCTCGGCCTGAGGGTCGTGGCCGAGGGCTTCTGCGATCGTGCCTATGACGAGCGAGGCCGCCTGGTCGATCGAGGGCAGCCCGGCGCGATGCTGCGCGAGGGAGCGCAGGTTGGCGACCAGGTCCGCCAGCTCGTCACGGAGGGCCTCAGGGTCGAAGGTGCGCACGTCGAGGTCACCTCGCTCTGCGTGCACTCCGACGGCCCCGACGCCCTGGGCGCGGTCGCATCGGCCCGAGCAGCGCTCGACGACCTCGGTGTGGCCGTGGCGGCGCCGGTGCTGTGAGCGTCGAGGCGGCCTGGAGCACGATCGAGCACCTCGGTGAGCGCGCTGTGCTCATCGGCACCGAGGAGCCTCGGTCCCTCGGACGCGCGCTCAGCCTCGTCGCCCCCGCCGACCTCGAGATCGTGGTGGGCCTTGCGTCGGTCCTGATCCTGGGGGACGCTCCCGTCGATCGAGCGGTGGTCGACGAGCTCGTGGCTGCAGCCCGGGTCGGGGCCCAGGCGTCCAGGCACCGTGAGCACCGCATCGAGGTGGTCCTTGACGGTGCTGATCTCGACGAGGCGTGCCGGCGCACGGGGCTCGCTGCTCCAGAGGTCGCTCGCTCGCTCGAGGAGCCCTCCTTCGAGGTGGCCACCGTCGGGTTCGCTCCGGGCTTCGGGTACCTGACCGGCCTGGGCGGCCCCCTGGCCGAGCTCGAGCGGCGCCCGACACCGCGCTCTCGGGTGCCCAAGGGATCGCTCGCGGTCGCCGCGGGCTACACCGCCCTCTATCCCGAGGCCACGCCCGGCGGCTGGTGGCTGCTCGGCCGGACGTCGCAGACCCTCTTCGATCAACGAGACGCCAACCCCTCGCTGCTGCAGCCGGGCGACACGGTGCGCCTCGAGGTGGTCCACGAGCTGGGGGCGGGCATCGCCCGACCCCGGCGAGCGGCGCTCGCCCCACCCCTCGGCGTCTCCCCGGTACTCATGACCGAGGAGGCGCCGCCAGGCTGCTCGGTGGTCGATGACGGGCGCCGGGGTTTCAGCGGCGTCGGGGTGCCTCGAGGAGGCGCCTTCGATTCCGATCGAGCACAGCTGGTCCGCCGTCTGCTGGGTGACGCTCCCGGAGCGATCGAGCTGGTCGCAGGTGGTCTCGTGCTGCGCGCCCTCGAGGAGACCGTCGTCGCCGGCATCGACCTCGAGCTCGAGCTCGATGGCCGCGTCATCCCCTCGGGCATGCCGGTGGGGATCCGCGCCGGCAGCGTGGTGAGGGTGGTGGGGATCGTGGGGCCCCGCGGCTATCTCGGTGTGCGAGGCGGACCGCTCATCCACGCGGTGCTCGGCTCGATGGGCACCGACCAGCTGAGCTTCGTGGGACCTGGCCTCCTTGCGCCGGGTGACACGTTGGGGGCGACCCGTGAGCGCTCGGCGCTGCATGGCTCTGTCGACCACGGGGCCTTCGGGTCCGCCGGGGAGCTGCGCGTGCTGCGAGGACCGCACGTCGAGCGACTCCGAGCGGGCTCGACGCTCGACGGGATGGCCCTGGTCGTGCGCGAGCCGTCGAACCGCGTGGGGCTGCGGCTCGAAGCCCTCGGCGACCCTCTGCTGCTCGAGCCCTCGGAGCTCGCCTCGTTTCCCGTGGTCACCGGAGCCGTCCAGGTCCCCCCCGATGGCCGACCCGTGATCCTCGGACCGGACCACGCCACGCTCGGGGGCTATCCAGTGGTGGGCTGCGTCATCGGTGCCGACCTCGCAAAGCTCGGACGGCTCGCTCCGGGGGATCAGGTGCGCTTCTCTGAGGTCGATCTCGACGAGGCTCGGCGAGCCTGGTTCGACCACGAGGTCGCGCTGGCCGCGTCTGTGGGCCCTCGTGTCGCCCACCTGGAGGACGGCTGATCAGGACGACCTCTGGTCAGGCAGACGACGAGAGCTCGGGGTGTCGCCGAGAGAGATCGGCGCACTCCTCGCAGATCGACTCGGGGATCACGCCGACGCGCATGAGCACGCCGAAGACCTTGCAGCCGAGGCACAGACCGGCGAAGGCCTCGAGCGAGGCCGCCACCAGCAGCAGTGCGATCACGATCCGCGCCGCATCGGTCGACACGCTGAGCGCCAGGATGAGCGCAGTGGTCGAGAAGACGAGGCCCACCGCCTGGGCGAAGCGCTTGGGCGGTCCGGGTGTCAGGCGAGGGGTGCCCAAGCGAGGAGCGATGACCCGCGTGGCCAGCTGGCCGAGCGGGCTCAGGGTCGGGCCGGTCGCAACCCGAGCGGCGAAGCCGTAGACGAGGACGACCAGCAGCCAGGTCCACCCAGTGAGCAAGAAGGCGATGGCCATGACCACCACGCCGGTCGCCACGGTTCGAGCGGCCTTCTCGTTGACCGGGTTAGGGAAGCTGAACAGTGCGCGCACGCAGATACGTTACCAATCCACTCGGATTTGTCGACCAGCGCGCTCAGGCGACGAGCAGCGCCACCCCTGTGCCGAGACCCACGACCACGATCACGACGCGCAGCGCGGTGGCGGGGAGCCAGAGCGCCACGCGTGCGCCGAGCAGACCGCCGACCAGCGACCCAAGGGCTAGCGCCCCCGCAGCGAGCCAGACCACCCTGCCGTCGATGATGAAGATCGTCGCGCTCAGCGTGCCGATCAGGATCGAGAGCACGAGTCGGATCCCGCTGATGGTGGCAAGGGTCTCGACGAGGAGCAGGCCGTAGAGGGCGAGCATCATCACGCCCATCGCCGCCCCGAAGTAGCCGCCGTAGAGGGCGACGACGAAGGTGCCGCCGAGTAGCACGGCGCGTCGAGACGCATGGTCGGGAGCGACATGGCTGATCATCCTGACGACCAGCGGTTGGACGGCGAAGAGCGAGGTGGCGAGGAGCACCAGCCACGGCACCAGGGACCGGAAGGAGCTCGCGGGGGTGACCAGCAGCAGGATGGAGCCGGCAACGGCACCCACACAGGTCCACGGCACGAGCGTGCGCAGCTGCGCCCGCTGGCCGCTCAGATGTCGGCGAAAGCCGAAGATGCCGCTGGCGTAGCTCGGCAGGATGCCCACCGTCGAGGTGACGTTGGCGTTGAACGCGGGGATGCCCATGGCCAGCAGCGCAGGGAAGATCAAGAGCTGGCCCCCGCCGGCGACTCCGTTGAAGACGCCCGCGAGCACCCCGATCAAGACGAGCACCACGTCATCGAGCCCACTCAGCGCGATCGTCGTGACGCCGGTCATTGAGCGATGCTACGGGCGGGCCCGTGCCTCAGGGCGACCCCGGTAGTGTCGGATGGGTCATGGCGATGCCTCCGATGCAGAGCACCCCCGCCACCGAATCGCTTGTCGCGGCTCCACCACTTGGCGCGCAGGGCTCGGTAGCGTCGAGCCCGTGCGAGGAGCCCTCAAGATCGTGATCGAGCCGGGCGAGGCGCCGCACGACCTCCTGCGAGCTGCTGGCGGCGTGCTGACCAGAGCGGGCGAGCAGGGTCAGCTCGAGGTCGCCGTCATCCACCGCCCTCATCGAGAGGACTGGTCCTTCCCCAAGGGCAAGCTCGAGAAAGGCGAGAGCTTCGAGGAGTGCGCCCTCAGAGAGACGTGGGAGGAGTCAGGGTACCGATGCGAGCTCGGCCGCTTCCTCGGCATGACGGAGTACGTCCACCGCAAGGGTCGACCGAAGATCGTCGCCTACTGGATGATGACGGTGCGCAGCGGTTCGTTCACCCCCAACGCCGAGGCCGATCAGCTGCGCTGGCTGAGCCTCGATGGCGCTCGAGCGCTCTTGACCTATGAGCGCGATCGGGATTTGCTCGAGCTTGTGGCGGCCGCCGTCGCCGGCGACGAGCGCGTGGCCTGAGGTCCAGCCCGTCGCGAGAGCCAGCCGCCAGGTCGCCGGCGAGAGGCCTCAGTCGAACACGCAGGTGCGGTTGCCGAAGACCATGACCCGATGCTCGAGGTGGAGCCGGACGGCAGCGGCGAGCACCGAGCGCTCGACGTCGGCGCCGCGTCGAATGAGGTCGTCGACGCTGTCGCGGTGGCTCACTCGTTCGACGTCTTGGGCGATGATCGGGCCAGCGTCGAGCTCGGCGGTCACGTAGTGGGCGGTCGCGCCGATGAGCTTGACACCTCGCTCGTGGGCGCGCTTGTAGGGACCTGCCCCGGCGAAGGCGGGAAGGAACGAGTGGTGGATGTTGATCATCCGCCCGTCGTAGGCGTCGCACAGCCACGCCGGGAGTACGCGCATGTAGCGAGCGAGGACGACGAGGTCAGGCGCAAGGTCTTCGAGGGTGGCGCCGAGGGCGATCTCTTGATGGTGTCGATCGTCCTCCACGGGGACCGAGTAGAAGGGCACCTCGTGGCGCATCGCCAGCTCCTCGGCGGTGGTGGCGTCCGAGACGATGCCCTCGATCGTGCAGCCGAGGGCTCCGATCGAGACCCTGGCGAGCAGGTCGCTCACGCAGTGGAGCGTCTTCGAGCACACGATCACGACTCGCTGGCTCTCGGCGGACTCGTGGAGCTCGAAGGCGAGGCCGCGCTGGTCTCGCAGCTCTGAGAGCTGGGCTCCGAGCACCGCTCGGTCGACGTGGTCGTCGACCTCGAGCCGGCACCCGAACCAGGAGGCGTCGGGGTCCGAGTGCTGACCGACGTCAAGGATGTTGCCTCCTGAGCGGGCGACGGCGCGCGCGAGGTCGGCGACGAGACCCGGGCCGTCGGGGGCGCGGGCCGTGATGATCAGTGGCAGCTCGTCAGGGGTGCTCACAGGCGAAAACCCTACGGCACCGGGCCCGAGCCCGGTTCCGGGAGCCGGCCGTGTGACGAGGCGCGTCGCGCCGCCTTGTGCCGAGCGGTCCGTCGAGACGAACAGCCACGGACTAGACCGGAGGCCATGGAGGAGTTGCCCCGAGCGCTGCCGGTCCGTCTCTCGCCCTCTCGGGCCAAGGAGTTCGACCAGTGCCCTCGACGCTTCTGGTTCGGGACCATCCAGGGCTGCACCACGCCGCCGACAGCCGCCACGCTCAAGGGCAACGTCTTCCACTCTGTCTTCGAGCTGCTCTTCGACCTGCCCCGCGAGCAGCGGACCAAGGAGCGCGCTCGCGCCATGGTGGCCCCCGCCCTCGAGGTGCTCCGCCACCCAGACGTCGAGCGCAGCTCGGTGCCGGAGGGCTCCGTCGAAGCTGCGATTCGAGAGACGACGGGTCGGTGGCACGAGGTCCTCGACGCGGACCCGAGGGCGCTCGAGCGGGCGCTCAGCGAGGCTCGAGATCTCGAGGTGGTGATCCCGGCGGGCTCTGGCGAGGAGCGCTCGCTGCTCACGGCGACCGATGTCGTGGTCGAGAACTACTTCGAGCAGCAGCTCGAGCGACCGTGGAACTTCGACCCGGTCGCACGCGAGCTGCACCTTGAGGCCGACGTCGGCGGTCTCGTGCTCCACGGCTTCATCGATCGGCTCGACCGCTACACGACCGCTGCGGGCGAGGAGCGCTGGGTGATCAGCGACTACAAGACCGGCAAGGTGCCGAAGGACCGCTACCTCGACGAGGCTTTCTTCGCCATGAAGGTCTACGCCCTCTTGCTGGCCGAGGCACAGGGCGTGGTCCCGTTCTCCCTCCGGCTCCTGTACGTTGCCGCACCAAGCGCGCAGGCCGATCGCCGGGTGGCTGTCGACGACGCGCTGCTCGAAGGCACGAGGACCACGATGCTGCGGCTGTGGGCCTCGATGCGACAGAGCGCCGCTGACGACGTCTGGGAGACGAAGACCGGACCGCTCTGTGGTTGGTGCCACTTCAAGCCGTGGTGCCCCGCCTTCGGTGGTGACCCCGCGCTGGCGCCGAAGAGCTGGCGCGACGAGGCGGACGCTCCGCTGGCCAGCTGACGACGCTGGCCCCTCACGGGGGCGTCGCTCGGAGCCTCCGGGCGCACCCTCCTCCTCGTCGGGGTCCCTCGCTAGGCTCCGCGCAGCGAGAGGCCCGTGGGGCAGAGGAGGCAGTGCGCGGTGGACCACGGCGGCGACACCGAGCGCCGTCCGCTCAGCGCGCTGCGGGGCTTGGCGCTGGCGTGCCACCTGCCACCGTCGCTGGCGGTGACCGCGGTGGCCACCGTGCTGGCGCTCGACGTCGGTCGTGGGCGATCCAGCATCTGGGTGGCGCTTGCCGTCTTGGCCGGGCAGCTCTCGGTGGGATGGTCGAACGACGCACTCGATGCGTCGCGTGACGAGCGCGCGCAGCGTGCCTCCAAGCCGATCGTCGCGGGACTCGTCTCGCGACGCGTGGTCGGGCTCAGCGCTTTCGGTGCGCTGCTCGCCGCCGTGCCGCTCTCGTTGGCCTCGGGCTGGCGCGCCGCGGTGGTCCACCTCGTGGCGCTCTCGCTCGCGTGGTCCTACAACCTCGGCCTCAAGGCGACCTGGGCGAGTGTGGTGCCCTATGGCATCGCCTTCGCGCTGCTGCCGGCGTTCGTGACGCTGGGCCTGCCTGGCTCGCCGTGGCCAAAGGCGGTGGTCATGGTCGTCGCCGGGCTCCTCGGTGTGGGGGCCCACTTCCTCAACACGATCGCCGACGCAGCTGACGACGAGCTCACCGGTGTGCGTGGTCTGCCCCAGCGACTTGGTCCGCGCGCCTCGCTGCGCGCTGGCGTCGGGATCATGGCGCTCGCCGCGCTGGGCATCGGCGCGCTGGTCGTCGCTGACGCGGGTGCGGACCACCACGGTCTGCTCACCGCGGTGCTGGTGGCCGCGGCGCTCGGTGTTGACCTCGTGGTCTTGCGTGCGGCATCACGAGGCCGCGAGCGCGTCGCCTGGTACGGCGCCTTGGGCTCAGCAGGGCTGTGCGTGCTGGCCTTCGTCACCGTGGGCTCGTCGGCCCTGTTGGCGGTCTCTTGAGCGCGCCGGCTTTGTGCGCTCGGCGCGCCGCGGGCCTGCCCGGCGTAGATTCGCAGGCGGGTGGGACGTGACGGAGCCAAGGGGGCACGGTGCTGGACATCGATCTGAGCGGCAAGCGGGCACTCGTGACCGGCGCAGGCCAAGGCGTGGGGCGTCAGACGGCTCGCACGCTGGCTGACGGTGGCGCCACCGTCTACGTCAACGACTTGGTGCCCGAGCGCTGCGAGGCGGTGGTCAGCGAGATCATCGAGCACGGCGGTCGAGCCGAGCCGCTCGTCTTCGACGTGACGCGCTTCGACGAGGTGCTGGCGAGCATCGACTCGACCGGCGGCCTCGACGTCCTGGTCAACAACGCAGGCAACGCCGGGGCCGGAGGGTTCAGCTTCGCTCCTGTCGCCGAGCAGGATCCCGCCGCCTGGGAGCCCTATCTGCGCGTCAACCTCGACGGCGTCATGTTCTGCACGCGCGCGGCGCTGCCGGCGATGATCGAGCGCGGTGGTGGCCGGGTGATCACCATCATCTCTGATGCTGCTCGCCTGGGTGAGCCGCGCATGGCGGCCTATGCGGCAGCCAAAGCCGGCGCAGCTGGCTTCCTCCGCTCGGTGGCCAGCGAGGTGGGGCGCCACCAGATCACGGTGAACTGCATCTCGCTCGGCACCATGCGCACCGAGGCCAGCGGGATCGACCTTGAGGAGACCAACCCCGACTTCCTCAAGACGCTGCTGCGCGGCTATGCCATCCGTCGCCGGGGCGAGCCGATCGACGTCGCCAACCTGGTGGCCTTCCTCGCCAGCCCGCTCGCCTCGTGGCTCACCGGCCAGACCATCCCGCTCAACGGCGGGTACTCGATGGCGCTCTGAGCGAGGCGCGCCGGGGAGCCTGCCTGAGCTCTGGCGCTCAGGCAGTGGACGTCGCCGGTCGCCTAGAGGGCCACCGGCTGGAGCGAGAGCGGTGCGACGAAGGGCCCTCGGAGCACGCGGATCACCAGCTGGCCGTTCGCCAAGCTGGCCTCAGCGCCTGCGCCGAAGCCCTCGGGGAGGTCGAGCTCGCGCTCGTAGCCCCCGTACTCCCACTCATGGAGCAGGTACGAGCGGGGACCGGCGCTGCGGAGCGGGGCGGTGAAGCGGAGCCACGCGTCGTGTATCTCGATGGTCACGTCGTCGGCGGTGACTGCGGGCAGAGGAGCGATGACGATCAGCGCCGCGGGGGTCTCGTAGGCGTTCACCGGCACGGACTGGACTCGCATCGTCTCGGCGGTCCGAGCCGTGGCGGCGAGGACCTCTTCTCTCGTGGACTGCGTCATTGGCTCTCCTGTGCTCGCCACCGAGCAGGCTGCGCTCGTGGCTCCCATGTGGAAGCGCCCGTCCCACGAGGACCTCGGGGATCGGGCGCTTCGCTTCCGCTGTGCTCTCGTGAGAAGGCTCGTTCGGAGTGGCGCCCGGTGAGGCGAGCTTGCCCCCTGGTGATCGGCGCGCTGTGGGCGCCGCGGGTGGTGCGTCGGGGCCGAAGCCAGCGGTGCTGGCAGCAATCCTCTGAGCTCTTCGCAGAGATCAGTTGCCTGTGCGGTTGCTCCTTCGCATAGGCGCCCCCTTCTGGGCCTCTCGGCCCTCTCCGGCGAAACCTACTCCTCTTGCGCCGGGAAAGGGAGGGGTGCCGAAGAAGTTCATCTCGTCGTCAACTGCCGCTCGCGTCGGGAGCCGGCCGCCTCTCTACGATGGGTCGATGAGCACGGCCGACGATGAGGTGGCCGGCGCCGGGGGTGTCTCGGCGAAGCACCGAGGTGACGCGCTCGACACGACCTTCGACATCGCGCTGTTGCTCAAGGGGCTCGACGGCGTCTTCGAGCTGATCGGTGGCGTGCTGCTCCTGCTCATCTCGCCAGACTCGATCGACGACTTCGCCCGGTGGCTCACCCTCAATGCGCTGTCACTCAACCGCCATGACTTCTTCGCTCGCCACCTGCTCCACTTCACGGGCGACCTGCACACGACCCAGCTGTTCGGGGCGATGTACCTGCTGATCCACGGGGTGGCCAAGCTCATCGTGGTCATCGGGCTCTACCGACGCGAGCACTGGTCGTACTACGTTGCCTTCGTCTTCCTCGGAGGCTTCGGGATCTACCAGCTCTACCGGCTGTTCTTCGTCCACTTCTCGATCCTCTTGACCTTGCTCACGGCCTTCGACGCCGTCATCTTGGTGCTGACGCTGCTCGAGTTCCGCCGCATGCGCGCCGCTCGCACAGCCCCGCTGGCGGGCGCCTCCTAGTCGCCGGGGGCGGACGCTCCGCTGGCGTCGTCGGCCAGTCGCCCCACGACTCGCGCCTTGAGCAGCAGGTAGTGCTCCGCACCTGGGTCGGGCGCAGCGTGGATGCGGTCCATCACGTCGGGTGCCTGGACGACCTCGCCGTGGCAGAACTGCTCAGCGGTCAGGTCGATCTCGAGGCCGCCTTCGAAGAGGTTCCAGTAGTGGTGACCCTGGAGCGAGCCGTCAGGATGGTGGACCTCGGCTCCGAGGAGCTTGCCCCCGAGCAGGTCGTTGACCACGTAGGCCGTGGCCGCGCACTGGCCGGTGGACGGGTGCTCCTCGCTCCAGCTGTCCTGATCGGAGGGATCACAGGTGTCGCGTCCCCACGACGCCCGGATGGCCGACTCGAGCCGCTCAAGGGTGAGCGGGCGGACGAGCACTCGTGCAGCGGGCGCCTCGTCAGCAGCCATCGGGCACCGCCGGGTGCGACAGAGAGGAGCCAATCATGCCTCCAGGCTAGGGCTCAGGGATGCTCGCTCGATCCGCTGATCCGAGGTGTGCTCGGAAGCGGTCTCGGCTCGCTCCGGGGCGATGATGCCGAGATGCCTGTGAGCTGGCTGGGATGCTGGAGTGGTGGCGCATGACCCTGTCTCGACGGTGCTGGCCTCGCTGGGTCTGCGCCCCGAGGACCACCTCGAGGTGCCCGACGGCTTGCTCCTCGGGCGCGTCGCCATCGTGCACGGAGCCTTGGCCGAGGTCATCGTGGCTGGCGACGACGATGACGAGCGGCAGCTCCTGCTCAGCTGCTCGAAGGTCCAGCCCCGCCTCGTCGCCGGAGACTGGGTGGGAGTCGCTGGCGAGCGCATCGCGTGGGTGAGCCCACGTCGCTCCGAGCTGCGCCGACCGGCGTCGAGCAAGCGACGAGTCCAGATCCTGGCGGCCAACCTCGACCTGGTGCTCATCACGGTGCCCGTGGACCGACCGCTCAACCT
>Ga0181519_10004639_pt1 | contig 11072 bp, 8 predicted proteins | sample PEATcosm2014_Bin_26_FD_121102 | JGI IMG/M metagenome (GOLD analysis project Ga0181519, IMG submission 121102) | Peatland microbial communities from MTU Mesocosm Facility, Houghton, MI, USA - PEATcosm2014_Bin02_10_metaG | ecosystem: Environmental > Terrestrial > Soil > Wetlands > Peat | place... | reverse complement strand
TGAGGATGTCGCCGAACATGTTCTCGGTGATCACGACGTCGAAGTCGGACGGGCGCCTGAGCAGGTGCATCGCCGCCGCGTCGATGTACATGTGATCGAGCGCGACGTCCGGGAACTCCGCCGCCAGCACCCGGATCACGACCGAGCGCCACAGGCGCGAGGTCTCGAGGACGTTGGCCTTGTCGACCGAGGTGAGCCGGCCGCGACGCGCGCGCGCGAGGCGCGCGCCGAGCCGCGCGATGCGCTCGACCTCCGGGACCGTGTACACGCACAGGTCCGACGCCGAGGTTGCGGTGCGGGTCTTCTCGCCGAAGTAGATGCCGCCCGTCAGCTCGCGGATCACCATGATGTCGACGCCCTCGAGCAGTTCCGCCCGCAGCGGCGAGGCATCGATGACCGACCTGAAGCACACGACCGGACGCAGGTTCGCGTACAGGCCGAGCTCCTGGCGGAGCGCGAGGATGCCCTGCTCGGGGCGCACCTTGAGCGCGGGATCGGAGTAGCGCGGCGCGCCGATGGCGCCGAACAGGATCGCATCGGCGCGTTTCGCGAGCGCGAGCGTGGCCGCGGGCAGCGGCTCGCCGGTCGCGTCCATCGCGATCGCGCCGACCGGCGCGGCCTCGAAGCGGAACTCGTGCCCGAAGCGGCGGGCGATCGCCTCGAGGCAGCTGACGGCCTCGGCCGTGACCTCGGGTCCGATGCCGTCGCCGGCGAGCAGCGCGAGTGCGGCCCTCATGCCGGCAGGCGCGCTTCGTAGGCGCTGATCGCGCCGTCCTGCGCCAGCAGGTAGCCGGTCTCGTCGACGCCGTTCAGCAGGCAATAGCGCGCGAACGGCTCGACCGTGAAGCTGACGCTGCGCCCGTCCGGCAGGGTGAGCGCCGCGCGCTCGAGGTCGATGGTGAGCTCGGCGCCGGGACTCGCGATCAGGCCGGCGTGGACCGCCTCGTCGACGACGATCGGCAGCAGGCCGTTCTTCAGCGAATTGTTGCGGAAGATGTCGGCGATCTCGGTGCTGATCACGGCGCGAAAGCCGTAGTCGTAAAGGCCCCACGGCGCGTGCTCGCGCGAGGAGCCGCAGCCGACGTTGCGCCCGGCCACGAGGATGCTGCAGCCGGCCGCCTCCGGCCGGTTGAGCACGAAGTCCGCGATCGGTGCGCCGCTCGCGTCGTAGCGCCAGTCGGCGAACAGGTGCTGCGCGAGGCCGGCGCGCGTCGTGGTCGTGAGGAACCGCGCCGGCATGATCTGGTCGGTGTCGATGTTGCTGGCCGGCATGACGACGGTGCGCGAGCGGATGGTGCGAATGGGTTCCATGGGTGTCTCCGCCGCTCAGCCGAGGTAGGCACGCGGGTCGGCGATGCGGCCCTCGAGGGCGCTTGCCGCCGCGGTGATGGGACTCGCGAGCAGCGTGCGTGCGCCGACGCCCTGGCGGCCCTCGAAGTTGCGGTTGCTGGTGCTGACGCAGTAGGCGCCCTTGTCGACGAGGTCGCCGTTCATGCCGAGGCACATCGAGCAGCCCGACTCGCGCCACTCGGCGCCGGCGTCGCTGAACACCCGGTCGAGCCCCTCGGCTTCGGCCTCGCGCTTGATCTGCTGCGAGCCCGGCACGACGAGGAAGGTGACGCCCTTGGCGATGTGTCTGCCCTTGACGAGCGCTGCCGCGGCGCGCAGGTCGGAGAGCCGCGCGTTGGTGCAGCTGCCGAGGAACACGTACTCGATCTTCTGGCCGAGCATGCTCTGGCCGGGCGTGAGGCCCATGTACGCCAGCGCCTTGGCGTGCACCGCATCGCCGGCGCGGCTCGGCACGCTGCCGGTGACCGGCACCGACATCCCGGGATTGGTGCCGTAGGTGATCATCGGCTGGATGCCGGCGGCGTCGATCGTGAGCTCGCGGTCGAAGGTCGCGCCCGGGTCGCTCGGCAGGCTGCGCCAGGCCGCCACCGCGCGCTCGAAGTCAGCGCCGGCCGGCGCCCGCGGCCGACCGCGCAGGAACTCGAAGGTGGTCTCGTCGGGAGCGACGAGGCCGGCGCGCGCGCCGGCCTCGATCGACATGTTGCACACGGTCATGCGCTCGTCCATCGACAGCGCGCGGATGGTGCTGCCGCGGAACTCGATCACCGAGCCCGTGCCGCCGCCGACGCCGAGCCTGCCGATGATCGCCAGCACCAGGTCCTTGGCAGTGACGCCGCGGGCGAGGCTGCCGTCGACGTTGATCGCTAGGGTGCGCGGCTTGCGCTGCAGCAGGCACTGCGTCGCGAGCACGTGGCCGACCTCGGTCGTGCCGATGCCGAAGGCGAGCGCGCCGAAGGCGCCGTGCGTGCTGGTGTGGCTGTCGCCGCAGACGATGGTCTTGCCGGGCTGCGTGAGGCCGAGTTCCGGGCCGATGATGTGCACGATGCCGCGCCGCTCGTGCGTCAGCCCGAGCAGCTCGACCCCGAATTCCGCGCAGTTCTTCTCGAGCTCGCGGATCTGGTTGGCGGCGCTCGCCATGCGGATCGGCACCTTGCCGAACAGCTGCGCGCTGTCGGTCGGGGTCGAATGGTCCATGGTCGCGAAGGTGCGTTCGCGGCGCCGCACGCCGAGGTTGCGCGCGCGCAGGCTCGCGAACGCCTGCGGCGAGGTGACCTCGTGCACGAGGTGCAGGTCGATGTACAGCACCGCCGGCGTGTCGGCGGTCTCGGGCACGACCTCGTGCGCCGCCCAGAGCTTCTCGAACAGCGTGCGCGGGCTCACAGCGCGGCCGCCGTCGCGCTCTCGTCGGAGAGCTGCGGATGCACCGGGCGCGCACTGTTGCGGCTCGACTCGATGCGGTTGATCACCTCGAGGTAGGCGCGCGCGCTCGACTCGATGATGTTGGTGCTGATGCTCGAGCCGCGGTAGCTGCGCTCGTTGTGCTCGACGTAGACGATGGCCTCGCCCTGGGCGTCCTCGCCTTCGGTGACGCTGCGCACCTCGAACTTGTTGAGCTTGACCGCGATGCCGGTGGCCGCCTCGATCGCCTTGAACGCGGCATCGATCGGGCCGTCACCGGTCGCTCCCTGCTCGACGCTGCGGCCGTCGACGTGGTGCACGCGCACCACGGCCGAGGCGGCGGCACCGGTGGTGGCCGAGGTCCACAGCGCCTCGATGCTCCACGGCCCCGCGGCGTCGTCGCCGGCGCGCAGCACCAGCGCCTCGATGTCGCCGTCGAACAGCTCCTTCTTCTTGTCGGCGAGCGCCTTGAATTCCTCGAACACGCGCGCGATCTCCGCCTCGTCGAGCTCGAAGCCGAGCTCCCGGATGCGCTCGCGCAGCGCATGCCGGCCGCTGTGCTTGCCGAGCACGAGATGGGTGCGGCTCAGGCCCACGTCCTGCGGCCGCATGATCTCGTAGGTCGAGTGGTGCTTCAGCATGCCGTGCTGGTGAATCCCCGACTCGTGCGCGAAGGCGTTCTCGCCGACCACCGCCTTGTTGCGCGGCACCGGCATGCCGGTGATGGTGGAGACGAGGCGCGAGACCGGATACAGCCGGGTGGTGTGGATGCCGGTGCTGACGCCGTAGAAGCCCTCGCGGGTCCTGAGCGCCATCACCACTTCCTCGAGCGAGCAGTTGCCGGCGCGCTCGCCGATGCCATTGATCGTGCACTCCACCTGGCGCGCGCCGGCGTGCACCGCCGACAGGCTGTTGGCGACGGCCATGCCGAGGTCATCGTGGCAGTGCACCGACAGCACCGCGCGCTCTATGCCGCGGACGTGCGTCTTCAGGTAGCTGAACACCTCGGCGAACTCCTGCGGCGTCGTGTAGCCGACGGTGTCCGGGATGTTGATGGTGGTGGCGCCGGCCTCGATCGCGGCACTCACGACCTGCGCCAGGAAGTCGAGCTCGGTGCGCGAGGCATCCTCGGGCGAGAACTCGATGTCGCTCGCGAGGCTGCGTGCGTGCCGCACCGCCTCCACGGCCGCCTTCAGGATCTCCTCCTTGGCCATGTTGAGCTTGTGCTCGCGGTGGATCGCGCTCGTGGCCAGGAACACGTGGATGCGGTGGCGCGGCGCGTCCTTGATCGCCGAGTACGCCCGCTCGATGTCGTCGCGGTTGCAGCGCGCGAGGCCGCAGATCACGGGCCCGTGCACCTCGCGCGCGATGCTCTGCACCGACTCCCAGTCGCCGCGCGATGCGGCCGGGAAGCCCGCCTCGATGACGTCCACGCCGAGGTCCGCAAGCGCCTTCGCGACCCGAAGCTTCTCGGGCGGGGTCATGCTGCAGCCGGGCGACTGCTCGCCGTCGCGCAGCGTCGTGTCGAAGATGATGACGCGGTTCGGATCGTGGCGTGACATGGGGAATGCGCTCCAGGTGTCGTTCAGCGGCCCTGTTCCAGCCAGGGCATGCGGGCGCGCAGGGCGCGGCCAACCTTCTCGATCGGGTGCTTCAGGTCCTTGTTGAGCAGCTTCGTGTACTTCTTCTTGCCGCTCTTGGTCTCGCGGATCCATTGGCGGGCGAACTTGCCGTCCTGGATCTCGCGCAGGATCTTCCTCATCTCGGTCTTGGTGGCGCGGTTGACGATGCGCGGGCCCCGCGTCAGGTCGCCGTACTTCGCCGTCTCCGAGATGAACTTGTGCATCTTGGCGAGGCCGCCCTCCTGCAGCAGGTCGACGATCAGCTTGAGCTCGTGCAGGCACTCGTAGTACGCGGCCTCCGGCTTGTAGCCGGCCTCGACCAGCACCTCGAAGCCCTTGACCACGAGTTCCGTTGCGCCGCCGCACAGCACGACCTGCTCGCCGAAGAGGTCGGTGACGGTCTCCTCCTCGAAGGTCGTCTCGAGCACGCCGCCGCGGGTGCCGCCGATGCCGTGGGCGTAGGCGAGCGCCTGTGCCTTGGCCTTCTTGCGCGGGTTGCCCTCGCCCTGCTGCGCGATCGCGACGAGGCACGGCACGCCGCGCCCCTGCTGGTACTGGCGGCGCACCAGGTCGCCCGGGCCCTTCGGCGCGATCAGCACGACGTCGAGGTCCTTGCGCGGCTTGATCTGCTTGAAGTGGATGTTGAAACCGTGCGCGAACAGGAGCGTCGCGCCCTTGCCGAGGTTGGCGCGGATGTCGCGGTAGAGCGCGGGCTGCGTCAGGTCCGGCGTCAGCAGCGCCACGAGCTTCGCGCCGCGCACCGCCTCGGCGGGCTCGGCGACCTCGAGGCCGTCCTTCTTGGCCTTCACCCAGCTGTCGCCGCCGCGGCGCACGCCGACCACGACGTGGTAGCCGGAGTCCTTGAGGTTGAGCGCATGGGCACGACCCTGGCTGCCGTAGCCGAGGATCGCGATCGTCGCGCCCTTGAGCGCCTTCAGGTCCACGTCTTTCGCCGAGTAAATCCGCATGTCGAATCTCCAGAGAGCTGATCTTTAGGGAAGAGCCAAAAGAAAACCCCGCCTCGGGCGGTGCCGGTGCGGGGTTCCTGTTGTAAGTGGCGACTGAGCCTAGCCTTGGATCCCGCACCTCGCTGAGTGCAGAAGGAGGAGCCCGGCAAGGAGGAGGCCACGCGCGTCGCGGCGCGCGGTCGCATCGGCAGTGGCGGGGGTCCGGTGCGGGCTCATGGGTCCAAGAAGTGCTGGAAACCGTCCGATATCAGCATGCCGGCGCCGAACTTGTCAATGCACCGCAAAAAATCCGCGGCTCGGGGCGCCCGTCGCGAGCTATCCTCGCTACCGGATGACTCTGGCCGGATCCCCGATGTCCGCGTTGCTCGATCACGACGACGGCACCCTCCGCCCGCTGTGGCTCGCCACCGAGAACGAGGGCGAGGGCTGGTGCGCGCGCCTGCCGGAGGCGGAGCGGGCGACGGCGCTCGCCTGGGCCCGCGGCCAGGGCTTTCGCGCCGAGCGCGGCCGCGTGCTCGCGCTGCCGGGCCCGCGCGGCGAGCTCGCCGGTGCGGTGCTCGGCCTCGGCCGGCTCGCCTCGTTCGCCGAGCTCGCGCCCCAGCACCTCATGCCCGCCGCCGAGCGGCTGCCGGCCGGCGGCTACCGGCTCGCCGAGGCGCTGGCGCCTGCCGCCGCCACGGCCGCGGCGCTCGGCTTCGCGCTCGGCAGCTACCGCTTCGACCGCTACCGGCGCGCGCCGGCGCCGCCGGCGAGCCTGCTCGTGCCCGCCGCGGCCGATGGCCCCGAGGTGCGGCGCATCGCGCTCGCCGACGCGCTCGCGCGCGACCTCATCAATACGCCGGCCGAGGACCTCGGGCCCGCCGAGCTCGCCCGGGCGGTTGCGGACGTCGCGCGCCGCTACGGGGCGAGCTCGAGCGAGGTGGTGGGAGAGGCGCTGATCGGCGCCGGCTTCCCTGCCATCCACGCGGTCGGGCGCGCCGCGACGCGTGCGCCGCGGCTCGTCGAGCTGCGCCACGGCACGAGCGGGCCGCGCGTCACGGTCGTCGGCAAGGGCGTGTGCTTCGACACGGGCGGTCTCGACCTCAAGCCCTCGAGCGGCATGGCCCTCATGAAGAAGGACATGGGCGGCGCGGCCTGCGCGCTCGCGCTCACCCAGCTCGTGCTCGATGCCGGTCTCAGGGTGCGTCTCAGGCTCCTCATCCCCGCCGTCGAGAACAGCGTCGCCGGCAACGCCTACCGGCCGGGCGACGTGCTCAGGACCCGCAAGGGGCTCACGGTCGAGGTCACGAACACCGACGCCGAGGGGCGGCTCGTGCTCGCCGACGCGCTCTGCCTCGCCGACGAGGAGCACCCCGACCTCCTCATCGACCTCGCGACCCTGACGGGCGCCGCGCGCGTCGCGCTCGGCCCGGAGCTGCCGGCGCTCTATGCGGGCCAGGATGCGCTCGCCGCGGAACTCCTGCAGGCGGCGCGGGGCGCAGCCGACCCCGTCTGGCAGCTGCCGCTGTGGCACGGCTACGACGACGAGTTCGCCTCCAAGGTCGCGGACCTCGCGAATGCCTCGGCCTCGCCGTTCGCCGGCTCGATCGTCGCCGCGCTCTTCCTGCGCCGCTTCGTCGCCGAGGCGACGCCGTGGCTGCACCTCGACCTCTACGCCTGGAACGGCAAGGACCGCCCGGGTCGTCCGGTCGGCGCCGAGATGCAGTGCGTCCGGGCGCTCTACGCCATGCTCCGTGCGCGCTACGGCGCCTGAGGCGCGATGAGCCACCTGCCGCCGCGGGACCTCGTGTTCCTCGTGCTCATCAACCTGATCTGGGGCGTCAATCTGATCGCGAGCAAGATCGGCGTCGGCGTGTTCCCGCCGGTGTTCTTCACGGCGCTCAGGTTCACGGTGGTCGCGGTCGTGCTGCTGCCGTTCCTGCGCTGGCACCCGGGCCGCATGCAGCGGCTGCTGGTCGCGGCGGTGCTGTCGGGCGGGTTGCAGTACGCGCTGCTCTTCATGGGCATCCGCCTCGCGACGCACGTCGGTTCCATCGCGATCGCGACGCAGCTCGGCGTGCCGTTCACGACGCTGATCTCGATGCTGTACCTGGGCGAGGTGATCCACTGGCGGCGCGGCCTCGGCATCGGGCTCGCCTTCGCGGGCGTCGCCATCATCGCCTTCCAGCCCGGGCTCCTCGACGAGCGCGCCGGGCTCGCGCTCGTGGTCGCCTCGGGCCTCGTCGGCAGCTTCGGCATCGTCGCGGTGAAGACGCTCGGCACGGCGCTCAAGCCGCTCGAGCTGCAGGCCTGGTTCGCCATCAGCGGCCTGCCGGTGCTGTGGCTGCTCTCGTTCCTGCTCGAGACCGGCCAGGGCGAGGCGCTCGCGACCGCCGGCGTCGCGGGCTGGGGTGCGGTGCTGTTCACGGCGCTCATCTCGAGCCTGATCGCGCACACCGGCTACTACTGGCTCGTGCGCCGGCACCCGGTGACGAGCCTGTCGCCGCTGACGACGCTGTCGCCGCTGTTCAGCGTGCTGATCGGCGTCATCTTCCTCGGCGAGCCGCTGACCGCGCGCCTCGCCGGTGGCGGCCTCCTGACGCTCGTCGGCGTGACGATCATCTCGCTGCGCGAGCGGCGCATCGCCGACACCGGTACGTAGCCGCCGGGGTGGCCCCGGCCGCCGCCGCCCGTCACAATGGGCGCGCGGCAGATCGCCGCGTCACGCTGCCAGTCCCATGCCGCGCAAACAGCCGCCGAACGATCCCCGCCACTATTCGCGCCTCGTCGTCGACGGCGTCAAGCAGGCCGCCAGCCGCGCGATGCTCCGCGCGGTCGGCTACGTCGATGCCGACTTCACCAAGCCCTCGATCGGCGTCGCGACCACCTGGTCGAACATCACGCCGTGCAACGTGCACCTCGACGGACTCGCCGTCGCGGCCGCCGCCGCCGCCGACGGGGCCGGCGGCAAGAGCCGCATCTTCAGCACCATCACCGTGTCCGATGGCATCTCGATGGGCTCGCCCGGCATGCGCTTCTCGCTGGTGTCGCGCGAGGTGATCGCCGACTCGATCGAGACGGTGGCCGGCGCGCAGGGCTTCGACGGCCTCGTCACGATCGGCGGCTGCGACAAGAACATGCCGGGCTGCATGATGGCCATGGCGCGCCTCGACCGGCCGTCGGTGTTCGTCTACGGCGGCACCATCCGCCCCGGCGCCGGGCGCCGTGACATCGTCTCGGTGTTCGAGGCGGTAGGCGGGCACGCCGCGGGCACGGTGAGCGATGCGCGCCTGAAGGAGGTCGAGTGCACCGCGATCCCGGGCCCCGGCAGCTGCGGCGGCATGTACACCGCCAACACCATGGCCTCGGCGATCGAGGCGCTCGGCATGAGCCTGCCGAACAGCTCGGCACAGGAGGCGGTGAGCCCGGTCAAGCTCGAGGACTGCCGCCGCGCCGGCGAGGCGGCGGTGCGCCTCGTCAAGGACGGCATCCGGCCGTCGCAGATCCTGACGCGCAAGGCCTTCGAGAACGCGATCACGACCGTCATCGCGCTCGGCGGCTCGACCAACGCGGTGCTGCACCTGCTCGCGATCGCGCACTCGGCGGGACTGCGCCTCAGCGTCGATGACTTCACCCGGGTGGGCAAGCGCGTGCCGGTGCTCGCCGACCTCAAGCCGAGCGGCAAGTACCTGATGAGCGAGCTGATCGCGATCGGCGGGATTCGTCCGCTGATGAAGGCACTGCTCGACGAGGGCCTGCTGCACGGCGAGTGTCTCACCGTCACGGGCAAGACCGTGGCCGAGAACCTGGCGGGCGTCGGCCCGTACCCCGCGGGCCAGGACGTGGTGCGGAGCTTCGCCGACCCGATCAAGCGCTCGAGCCACCTGGTCGTGCTCTACGGCAACCTCGCCGCCGCGGGCGCGGTCGCGAAGATCACCGGCAAGGAAGGGCTCGCCTTCGAAGGCCCGGCGCGGGTGTTCGACTCGGAGGAGGCGAGCCTGCAGGCGATCCTCGACGGCGGCGTCAAGGCGGGCGACGTCGTCGTGATCCGCTACGAGGGGCCGCGGGGCGGGCCCGGCATGCGCGAGATGCTGAGCCCGACCAGCGCCATCATCGGCAAGGGCCTGGGCGACAAGGTCGCGCTGATCACGGACGGGCGGTTCTCGGGCGGCAGCCACGGCTTCGTCGTCGGGCATGTCTCGCCGGAAGCCGCGGTGGGCGGCGCGCTCGCGCTCGTCAGGAACGGCGACCGGATCCGCATCGATGCGGTGAAGCGCACGCTGACGCTCGCCGTGAGCGCAGCGGAGCTGAAGCGCCGGCGCGCCGCCTGGCGGCCGAAGCCGCCGTACGCGGTCCGCGGCGTGCTCGCCAAGTACGTCCGCAGCGTCACCAGCGCCTCCGAGGGCGCCGTCACCGACAAGGAGCCCGCCGCGGCGCATGCGGCACCGCGGGCGGGCACCGCGCGCAGGCCCCGAGCGCGCCGCTGAGTGCATGCGGCCCGCGCCGGCCTTGCGCTTTGCGGCTATTGACAATGCCCGCGTGGCCGGTTTGTCGGCATGCGACCGCGCGCCCTGCAGCCTTAACGGCAGTCAGGCTTGCAGACCTCCGCGTCTGGCGTTATCGTCGGTTCGCGTCGGCGGGGAAGACAAGGCGCGCGGCAATAGCGCGCATTCGTTAGCCGCGGGCATTTGTAAAATGTCCGATCTCGGATAGCAGATTCGGACCGCGTGCAGGCATGCGACGAGCGCCTGTGCGAATGGTTGAACTGGACGGGTTTGGGAGATAGGGGCTCCCTGCTACATGGCAAGCGCTAAGGCTTTATCGCGAAAGGCTTGGGTCGGCATCTTTGTCATCGGCATTCACGTGCTGCTCGGCATCGGGTTCATTGCGGTCACCGCCATCAAGGCCGTGGTCCAGGACCGCGAGAAGCTCGATGCCGCACTGATCAAGCACGAGGACGAGCCGCCGCCGAAGGAGCCACCACCGCCGCCGCCGGACTTCAAGCCGCCGGTCGTGCAGGCACCCATGGTCGACATCCCGACTGTCGTCGCGCCGCCCGCGGTGCACGCAGTCGTCGCCGAGCCGCCGAAGCCGGCACCGGTCGCGAAGCCGGCACCGCCGCCGGTGACCGCCGCGCACGTGGCCAAGGGTCTCGACCTCGGCAGCGCCTGCGCCGCCTACTATCCGTCCGCCTCCAAGCGTCTCAGCGAGGAAGGCTCGGTGGTACTCCTCGTGTACGTGGCGCCGAACGGCAAGGTATCCGAGACCAAGGTTGAATCGTCGAGCGGCATCCAGCGCCTCGATGAAGCCGCCGTGAAGTGCGTGACGCAGCAGGGCCGGTTCGAGCCGCAGAAGGTGGGCAACGAAGCGGTGGGCTCCTGGCAGCGCATGAAGTGGGTCTGGCGCCTGACCTCCTGATTCGATTCCAATTCGCTGACTTGAACGAATTTCTTTTGGCTTGCACTCATTACGCAGAGGGCTTTGATCATGGCTGACGCAGCTGCCTCGACTGACAATCCGTACGGCCTTGTCGCGTTCCTCCAGAACGGCGACCTCGTACAGCGCACGGTGTTCGGGATCCTCCTGTTCATGTCGCTGTACTCCTGGTTCGTAATCATCACGAAGGCCCTCGATCAGCGCGCTCTGAAGAAGTACGCGCTGACCGCCGAGAAGGACTTCTGGGCCGCCTCGAACCTGCAGGACGGTCTCGCCCGTCTCAAGGGTGGCGACGACAACGCGTTCCGCGGCATCGCGG
>Ga0181519_10004638_pt1 | contig 11072 bp, 9 predicted proteins | sample PEATcosm2014_Bin_26_FD_121102 | JGI IMG/M metagenome (GOLD analysis project Ga0181519, IMG submission 121102) | Peatland microbial communities from MTU Mesocosm Facility, Houghton, MI, USA - PEATcosm2014_Bin02_10_metaG | ecosystem: Environmental > Terrestrial > Soil > Wetlands > Peat | place... | reverse complement strand
CCGGCTGGGAACCTCCGCGATTCCCTTCTGTTACATTGCGTGCATGTCGGTCAACGCCGTGCCTGGTGCGCTCTCGCGTTCGCTAACGAGCACGAACGAACCCTCACAAGGAGCTCCCATGACCACGCCCAGTCCCAGTGCCTCCTACTCAGTGACCATGCGCGTCGCGGTGTCGAATCCATCGTTGATCGGGTTGGTGGCGACCGCGGTGAGCGATGCGGGGGGCGCGGTGACGGCCCTGGACGTCGTCGAGCCCAACGCGAAGCACATGATCGTCGACATCACGTGCAACGCCGTGGACGACGGACATGCCGATTTACTACGATTGGCCGTCGACGCGATCGAGGGCGCGAATGTCCAGGCGATTAGCGACCGGACATTCCTCTTGCACCTCGGCGGCGTCATCTCGGTCGAGCCCAAGGTCTCGCTCAAGACCCGCGACGACCTCTCAATGGCCTATACGCCCGGCGTCGCCCGGATCTCCTCGGCGATCGCCAAGGACCCGACTCTGGCCCGCAACCTCACGATCAAGAGGAACTCCGTAGCCGTCGTGACCGACGGTTCGGCGGTGCTGGGCCTGGGCAACATCGGCCCGGAGGCGGCGCTACCGGTCATGGAGGGTAAGGCGCTCCTTTTCAAGCGATTCGGGGGCATCGACGCCTGGCCCGTCTGCTTGGCGACCCAGGACGTTGACGAGATCGTGCGGATCGTCGAATGCATAGCCCCCGTCTACGGCGGCATCAACCTCGAGGACATCTCGGCGCCGCGATGCTTTGAGATCGAGTCGCGACTTCGTGACCTGCTTGACATCCCGGTCTTCCACGACGATCAACACGGCACCTCGACGGTGGTCTACGCCGCCCTGCTCAACGCCCTGCGGGTGGTGGGCAAGTCCCTCGCCGACCTTCGCGTCGTCGTCCTGGGTGTCGGTGCGGCTGGCGTTGCCATCAGCAAACTCCTGTTGGTCGAAGGAGTCGGTGACATCATCGGTGTGAACCGCAATGGCATCCTCTCACCAACCGATGATCGCCTCGACGACGCACGCCGCTGGTTGGCGACGAACACCAACCACGAAGGACGGTCGGGATCGGTGTTCGACGCCCTGAAGGGCGCCGACGTGCTCATCGGCGTCTCGGGTTCCAATCTGCTCAACGAAGAGCATCTCCAGGTCATGGCGAAGGATTCGATCGTCTTCGCCCTTTCGAACCCCGACCCCGAAATCGACCTCGCCGTCGCTCGCCGACACGCCGCTATCGTCGCGTCGGGTCGAAGTGATGAGCCCAATCAGATCAACAATGTCCTAGCCTTTCCCGGTATCTTCCGGGGTCTCCTGGACGGCGGCGCGCGTCGGGTCAGCGAGGAAGTGGAGATCGCCGCCGGGCGCGCAATCGCCGCCCTCGTGAAGGACGACGAACTCTCGCCGGACTACATCGTGCCCACGGTATTCAACCCGAATGTCGTCACGGTGGTAGCGGCCGCAGTTGAAGGCGTCTTGCGCGCTTCATAATTTGTATAGAGAGTCACTCGGAATCACCAACGGAACTGCCGCTCGACGAAGTGTTGCTCACTACGTGAGCGTACCGTTGTGAAAGAATCGTGCTCATGAGCCTTCGCGCGTCGGACCAGGCCGCCATTACGCTTCAGCACCTGTCCAAATCATTCGGGGAGGTTCACGCAGTCAACGACGTCAGTTTGACGATCCACGCGGGCGAGATTGTGGCCCTACTGGGGCCCAACGGAGCGGGAAAGACGACCACGATTGACATGGTCCTCGGCCTCGCGCGCCCCGACCGGGGCACGGTGACGCTGTTTGGCTCGACGCCCGCCGCTGCGGTGCTCGCCGGTCGCGTGGGCGGCATGTTGCAAACGGGTACACCTCCCCAATACCTCAACGTTAAAGAGCTGATCACCCTGGTCGCCTCGCTGTATCCACATCCGCTCAACGTCGAGGACGTGCTGAGGATCACGGGGACCGCGGACATTGCTACTCGGGCCACCACGAAGCTCTCGGGTGGCCAGACCCAGCGCGTACGCTTCGCCGTCGCTCTCGTCGCGGATCCGGACCTTCTGATCCTCGATGAGCCGACCGCCGCCATCGACGTCGAAGGTCGCCGAGACTTCTGGAACGTCATGCGCTCCGTTGCCGAGAGTGGAAAGACTGTGATCTTTGCTACTCATTACCTCGAGGAGGCGGACACCTACGCGGACCGAATCGTGCTCATGGCCCGAGGACGCATCGTCGCCGACGGTCCACCCACGGAGATCAAAGCCCAGGTCGGCGGGCGGGTGATCCGCGCGACGTTAGCGGACGTCAGTGCCGAGGAGCTGATGTCCATTGAGGGCGTGGTGAAGGCTGAGCGACAGGGCGATGGCGTCAAACTTTCGTGCCGTGACTCTGAAACCTCCGACCGAGTCCTGCGCACCTTGCTCGCTCGCTACTCCGGCGCGCGCGACTTAGAAGTCCGAAGCGTCGGTTTGGAAGAGGCGTTTCTTTCGCTGACTTCCGATACGGCGATGTCCGTGCGACCGGCCGACGACGAGCCAGATCTCGGAGAGAGCGGTACGCAATCGTGAACTTCACCTATTTGAAGTTCGAGGTACTTCGAACCTTGCGAAATCGACGGTTTCTGATCTTCGCCTTGATTTTCCCGCTCATACTCTTCTTCGCCATTGCCGGTCCGAATAAGAACGTGATCGTCGAAGGCATCCACTTCCCGCTTTACTACATGACGGGAATGGCGGCGTGGGGATCCATGACGGCCATCCTCTCAAGCGGTGCGCGCATCGCCTCGGAACGTCAGATTGGTTGGACTCGCCAGTTGAAGATTACGCCACTGTCAACTCGCACATACTTTATTACCAAGGTCTTGTGTGGTTACATGATGGCCTTCTTCACGCTCATCGCCCTTGGGCTCGCAGGACTGGGCTTGGGCGTGCAACTCGCTGGACTGCAGTGGTGCAAATTGGCGGCACTCTTGACGATCGGCCTCATACCCTTCGCCGTCATCGGAATCCTGTTGGGCCACCTTATGAAGGTCGACTCGCTGGGGCCGGCACTAGGCGGCGTGACGTCACTGTTCGCCCTACTGGGTGGATCGTTTGGCCCCATCTTCCAATCGGGCTTCATGTTGAAAGTCGTTCAGGACATTCCTTCCTACTGGCTCGTAAAATCGTCGCAGTCGGTGCTGAGTCCGAGCGGCTGGCCACCGTCACAGTTCTGGATCGTCATCGCGATCTGGACACTCGTCATGGGGCGTCTGGCCGCCTTGGTCTATCGCCGGGACTCCAAGCGGGTGGTGTAGTTCGTTCGCCGCAGCCGTCGAGCGCACACGAACTCGTCGCGCCGACGTTTCACTCACTGACGCCCCTCGATCGCGATTAATTCGTCAGCCTTCGACGGACTCGCCTAAGTAAACCGCACGCACGCGCGGGTCGTTCAAGAGCTTGTCGGCGGTGTCACCAAAGACGATGCGCCCGTTCTCCATCACGTAACCGCGATCGGCGAGGCGAAGCGCCTGCTGCGCGTTCTGCTCGACGACAAAGACTGTCGTTCCTTGTTCGCGAATCTGGCTGATGATGCTGAAGATCTGCTGGATGATCATTGGCGCGAGGCCCATTGACGGCTCGTCGAGCAACAGGAGTCTTGGCTTGGACATAAGCGCTCGACCAATGGCGAGCATCTGCTGTTCGCCCCCCGAGAGGTTGGCACCGGGCTGCTTGCGCCGATCCTTCAGGATCGGGAACATTTCGTAGACCTCGTCAATATCCGCGGCGAGCGAGCCGTGACGACGGAAACCGCCCATCTCAAGATTCTCCTCGACGGTCATCCGCCCGAAGATGCGGCGTCCCTCGGGCACGTGGCTCACGCCGAAGGACGAGAATTCATGGGCCTTCACCTGGGTCACGTCGCGACCCTCGAAGATGATTGAACCGCTCGACGGTGCGTGCAGGCCCGAGATCATGCGAAGCGTGGTGGATTTGCCGGCGCCGTTGGCGCCCAGCAGCGTCACGATCTCGCCTTGCTCGATGTTGAAGGTGATCCCGTGCAGGGCTTCGATGACCCCGTATCGCAAGACGGCGTTGCTGACCTCGAGCATCAGGCGCTCGTCTCTTCGGTCGCCGTGCCGAGGTAGGCGTCGATGACTGCGGGATTGGCGCGGATTTCTTCGGGGGTCCCCTCGGCGATGATCGAGCCGAAGTTAAGCACGTAGATCCGCTCGGCCAGGGCCATGACGAGCTTCATGTCGTGCTCGATCAGGAGCACGCTCACGCCCCGTTCGTCGCGGACCCGGCGGATCAGGGTGGTCAGTTCCAACTTCTCCGAGGGGTTCGTGCCCGCCGCGGGTTCGTCGAGGAGAATCACCTCGGGATCAGTCGCCAAGGCCCGTGCGATCTCGAGCCGACGGCGCGCACCGTACGAGAGTTGTGAAGCGACCGTATTCGCGTCGTCGAACAGTCCGACGAATTTCAGCATCTCGACGGCCACCTTGTCCGACGCGTGTTCGCCGCGACGGGTCCGCGGGCCCTTGACGAGTGCGCCCGCGACGCCGATACCACGATGATCCTCGGCGCCGATCTTCACGTTCTCGAACACCGTAAGTGCGCTAAAGAGTCTCGACGCCTGGAAGGTCCGCGAGACGCCCGCCTGGGCGATGCGGTGGGTCTTCTTGCCAATCACGCTGAGCGACGGCGCCTTGCTCGACGAGAAGGTAATGGTGCCCTCCTGGGGTTGGTAGACGCCGGTGATCGAGTTGAACAGCGATGTCTTGCCCGCCCCGTTGGGACCGATGACGGCCAGGATCTCGCCACGACGCATCTCGAGTGAGACCTCGCGCAGTGACACCACGCCGCCGAAGCGCAGAGTGACGTCGTGCACATTGATCAGCACGTCGTCGCTCACGGCTCGTCTCCCGTGAGGACCTCATCCAGGTGTCCCTCGTGCTCGCGTTCGAATCCCTGGATCTCCCGCTGTCGTCGCCTCGAGGGCAGGATGCCCGCCGGGCGGAAGATCATCATGATGATCAAGAGCGCCCCGATGTACATGTAGAGGTCGTTGAGCTGGTAGCCCCAGGGCTGATAATTGTCGAGGTAACTCGTGACGAACTGGACGATGATCGCGCCAATGGCGACGCCCCAGATCGAACCCATCCCACCGAAGATCACGAGAATCAACACGTTCACCGAAACCTGGTACTGGAAGAGGGTCGGATTGATATTGCCAATGAGACCCGCGGTCAACACGCCGCCGAAGCCGCCACTCGCCGCGCCCACCGCGAAGGCCATGACCTTGTACTTCAGGGGGTTGATACCAATGGACTCGGCCGCGACCTCGTCCTCACGTATGGCGACCCAGGCTCGCCCGACCCTGGAGTACTCGAGAGCGGTGAAGGCGACGAGGAAGATCACGACGAAGATGAAACAAAGATAGTAATAGGGCGTCGGACTTATTCCCCAGGTGTAATGGACCGGTCCCAGGTGCACCGCGAACTTGGGCACCGTGAGCGATCCCTCACCGCCACCGGTGACGCCGCTCTGGGTGCCCACGAAGTCATCGATGATCAACGCGAAGCCCAGGGTCACGATGGCGAGGTAGTCACCACGCAACCGCAGAGTCGGGATTCCCAGAATAATGCCAAAGACCATGGCGAGTCCCACGCCAATGGGTATGCACCAGAGGGTTGGAATCGGGTGGTTGAACGGCGCCGGGGTGGGCAACACGCCCGTGAACCAAGCGGTCGAGTACGCACCTATGGCGTAGAAGGCGGCGAAACCGAGGTCCAGAAGTCCCGCGAAGCCCACCACCACGTTGAGTCCCAGCGCGAGCAGGATCCAGACCCCGATCTGCTCGACGATGAGGTACATCCAGAACTGTTGGTGGACGAACTTGGGCAGCAGGAGCGTGATCACGATAACCACGCCAATCAGCGCCAACCGATTCACGCGTCGTTGCATTACCTGCGTGGGGACGGCCATCACGGGTTCGAGTCGACGCCGTATTGTCAACGAGTGGCGCTGGTAGTAGGTGGAGACCAGCCACGCCAGGATCCCGAGGGTCAGAAACAGAAACCAACGCTGGGTCCGGAAGAGGCCGAAGTAGGAGACGCGCTCGAGGAACGAGCCGTGCAGTCCGGTGTAGGCCGGCACGCCGTAGCCGCCCGGCGCTCCGGTCATCAACGTCACGACCGCCGACATCAGCAACACGGCGAGCAGGCGCTTGAGCGACGAGCGAGTGAGTAGGTTCACGCTGTCCTCCCCGACTTCTCTCCCAGTATCCCGGTCGGTCGTATGATCAGGACGAGCACGAGAATAATGAAGGTATAGATCTCGGTCCACGAGATGTTTCCCTCAAAGGCGAACGGCACCGAGAAACTGCCGAACAGCCCGATGAGCAGTCCACCCAAGGCAGCCCCGCGAAGGTTGCCGATGCCCCCGAGCACCGCCGCGGTGAAGGCGTAGATGCCGAGTTCCGTGCCCGAGCTCTGGACGATGCCATTTTGCAACGCGTAGAGGAATCCTGCGGCTCCAGCGAGTGAACCGCCGATGATGAAGGTGAGCGTGATGGTGCGGTCAATGTTGACGCCCATGAGCGCCGACGTCTCCGAGTCCTGGGCGACCGCGCGGATCCCGCGACCGAGTCGCGTGGAGCGAACGATGCGGTCCGCCGCGACGAACATGATCGTTCCCACGACCAGGCAGACCACCTGAATCGTGTGAATCGGCGTGCGGCCGATGAAGAACATGGTCTGGCCCGCGGGAAAGACCTGAGCGGGAAACACGTTCTGCCCGTAGCCGAACTCCTTGCCCGCGAGGGTCTGCAAGAAATACGACGCGCCGATGGCGCTAATGAGGTACGCCAGTTTGGGGGCGTTTCTTCGTCGTAGTGGTCGATAGGCAACTTGCTCCACGCCCGTCGCCACCAGGGCACTCACTAGGCCCGCTATGACAATGCCCGCCAGGATGAGAAAGACCGACTCCCATCCGTTGGCCACTCGTGCACCCAGGATGCCGTGGGTCAAGAACACCGCGGCGAATCCGCCACACATGAAGACTTCGCCGTGCGCAAAATTGATGAGGCCGAGCACGCCGTAGACCAGGGTGTAGCCCACGGCGATCATTGCGTATAACGAACCGTTCTCGAGCCCGACTGCAAGGTAGGCCCAAAATCCGGCACGTATTTGATCAAAACCAGAAAGCCAAAAGTGGGCAAATCCCATGATGAGGTAGCGATCCTTGTCTCAGCCGAAATGCGACTGAGGCCGGGGGAAATCCCCCGGCCTCAGTCGGTCGATTACTTGCGGATGGCTATCAGCCAACGCTCGTAATCAGTACAATCTTCCCCTTCTTCACTTCGGAAATCTGCACGGAGCCCTTGTCAACCTTCAGGTTGCCGTCGGCCTGGAATGCAATAGGTCCGGTGACACCAGTGAAGGACACTTGGTGCAGACCAAGAACAACTTCCTTGCGCAACGTCGGGATCGAGCTGGTCGGTGCGGCTGCGCCGAGGGCCCGGATGATGGCGTCGGCCGCGTCGAAGGACTGAGCGGCGTAGATCGCCACTGATGCCTTGACACCGGTCAACTTGGTGAACGCCTTGGCCATCGAGCCAGTGAAGTAGCTCACCTTGCCCGTTGCGGACTCACTGAGGAACGCTCCATTGGCAGCCTTCGCCGGTGACGTGCTCGTGAGCAACGCGGGGTCGTTCGAGCCGTCACCTGACATGAGGACATGCTTAGCGGTGGTGTAGCCGTCGCTCGCGAGGTCACCAATCAGAAGTCCAAACTCTGGCGCGTAGCCACCGTAGAAGATGCCCGACGGGTTCGCCTGGGCCAGGGACGTCGCCAGTGTGCTGTACGCACCTGCGTTACCGCCGCCGCCCTCGTTGATGTTGGCAATGGACTTCGTAGTCACCGTGGCACCGAGGCTCTTGGCGTCAGTCGCGACGGCCTTGGCCAGACCAGCACCATAGAAAGACTCGTCACCGATGACGGTCAAGTTCTTGATGCCCTTGGTCTTCACCAAGTACTGTGCGTCAGCCGCACCCTGGACCGAGTCGTCAGCCACCGTACGAAGGAAGCTGCTGTTCGTACCACTGGCGAGTGCCACGGCAGTTGCCGACGGACTCACTTCAGCGATGTTCGCCGCGTGGTAGTACTGGTAGGAAACCTGCGACGCGCCCGAAAAGGCCGGTCCGACGATCGCTACCAGGTCCTTGGTTCCCACTGCCTTTTGGGCAGCACCAGGTGCGACAGTCGACGAACCCTGGTCGTCAAACTTCTCCACCTGCAAGGTAAAGGGAAGCTTGCCAGTGGCGTTCGCCTCGCTCACCGCGAACTCCACGCCCGCGTAGTCGTAGTCACCGTAGTCGGCGTCGGCTCCAGTAAAGGGACCCTGTACACCAATTACGTAGGTGGGCTTTGCGGCCGCCCCACTCGTTGCACTTCCAGCCACGAGGGGCACTGCCGTCATAGCGAGTGCTCCAATGGAGGCAATCGCCACGGTCTTATTCCAACGAAGCTTCATAAGCAACGTCCTTCCTTGATTGAATTCCCTTACTTCTCACCACAGCGTTCACTCTCGCATCACCGAAGCGATGCGAAAAGAACCAGTAGGCGATTCAAAGCCAATTTGACTTTGGCGCAACTCTATCAGCACTAAATCTGTCGTAAATAGGCAGTTTTGGTTCGAAATGCCCTTGAAACACAACAAAATCGATCACAGGTGCGAGGGCGGTTCGTACATTTGCTCAACTCTTCAGTTGACTCATACATTCAGTAACCTCCAGCCCGGAATGCACTCAAACGGGACCGCCATCGACGAACTAATTAACACGGCGGTCGTAAAAATTACAGACTGGTGCGGGCCGCCCTCACGGCAGAGCGCACGCGTGTCAGATAAATAGGGCTTGCACCGTTCTGGGGCGTCCCCTTCGAGCTAGTCCGATCGAAGGCATCGCCGGGTCGGCAATCGTCTTCGACTGCCAATGTATTCGGATCGAGTGAGCGCGTCGAGGGACTCGCAGTGCCGATGACGACGGATGAAGCCACGCCTCGCCTCGCTGTGATTGGATTCTCTCAAGCAATGAAGGGACACGATGGGCGATATCACTTTCCTCGGGTGCGACCAGGACGCGTACTGCGCGAGCGTGCAGCGTCACGTAAGCGAGTTTGAAGAGATATCCGGTCACACCGTCCGGGTCCAACTCATTGATAACGACGAGTACTTCACGAACAAGCTGTCCCCCTATCTCGGAGGCGGTCAGCCCGCCGACGTCTACGTGTCCGGACCCGTCTTGATGTGGGAACAGTTGGGTGCGGGATTCGTCGAGCCGCTTGACCCATTCCTCGAGCGAGCCAGCGATGATTACGATTTCGACGATTTCGTCTCATCCCTGATCAACTGCAATCGATGGACCGGCGTCTTTGGCGAGCCGTTGGGCACGGGTCCGCTCCTGGAGATACCCGTGAACTGCGAGTCGTACAACCTCGCCTACGTCCCCGCCACACTCGAGGCCGCCGGAGCCAGTCTTCCGAGCACGTGGGAGCAGTACTTCGACGTGGCGAGACGAGTGGTCGAACGAACGTCGAAGCGCGGTTTCGGTCAACGCGGCGTCGACGAGTGGCACACGATCTACACCGGCTTCGCCAGTCAACTCTGGTCCTACGGAGGCGCTGACTTCGACGACCAGGGCCGTTGCGCCGTGGCGTCGCCCGCATCCTTGCGCGCCACAACCGATCTTCTCGCTGCGTTGCGCGACGCGGGGCCAACGGACTTGTTGAACCAGCGTTGGTACGAGTTGGCGATCGACTTTGCCCAGGGCGACTACGGCATGATCGTTGACTCGGACCACTACGTGGCCTTCTTCGAGGACCCGACCATCTCGACGATCAATGGGAAGGTGGCCTACGCGCTCCCGCCAGTCGGGCCGACTGGCCTTCGGCGATCGAACATGTGGACCTGGTCGACGGTGATGAACGCCCGCTCGGCGGACAAACCAACGTCGTGGGAGTTCATGCAGTGGGCCACCAGCAAGGCCTTTCTGTTGCGTGCGGCCTTCGAGGGGAACATGAACCCGACGCGAATCAGCGTCTGGGAAGACCCCGAATTCGTCGCATGGTCGTCGGGGTGGGGTGACTTCACCAGGGTGGCCCGCGAACTGTCCGAGAACATCGCGAGCGTCCTGGTAACACCGGCGACGAACTATATCGAGGTGGCGCGACGTTGGACCGCGGGTGTGCGTGAGGCGTACGCCGGTACCAAATCGATCGAGGAAGCGCTGAGCGAAGCGTCCGTCGACATGCAGCGCCTCGTGTCGGACTGACCTTCATGAGTAGCGACTCGCGCTTTTCCTACTGCAAGCGCGATGCCCCGAGCTGCAGCGAACGTTCTGTGGCGCGGTCCGGTTAGACCGGTAACAGAGAGGAACCGTGCCATCGTGAGCTCCACCACACCGATTCCGCAGCCGTGACGCCAACCGAGTCTCGGACGGCGTTCAGCCGGATGTATCCGCGTCGCCACTCTCCTGGCGGACACCGGGACGGATGGGCCGCATCCCGATGAGCAGGGTCCTCGTCACCGGCGCCACTGGCTACGTGGGCGGACGGCTCGTGCCACTACTGCTGGCCCAGGACCACCTCGTGCGCTGTCTGGTGCGAAGTCCGGGCAAGCTGGATCAAGTCTCGTGGCGCGATCGCGTCGAGGTCCTCCAGGGATCGGTGGCTGGTCCCTTGGAAGACGTGATGTCGGGAGTGGACGTCGCGGTCTACCTCATTCACGGCATCGGTGACGGCCCCGACTGGGTGGCCCAAGAGGCTCGCGACGCTGAACACTTTCGAGCCGCGGCACAAGTGGCTGGCGTCGAACGCATTGTCTACCTCGGCGGCATGGGCCGCGACGACAACTCCCTGAGCGAACACCTGGCGAGTCGACACGCGGTGGGACGGGCTCTGGCGGCCGGGTCGATCCCGGTGGCCGAGCTGCGTGCCGCGGTAATCATCGGGTCGGGCTCGGCGAGCTTCGAAATGCTGCGTTACCTCGTCGAAGTACTGCCCGTGATGGTGACGCCCAAGTGGGTT
>Ga0181519_10004636_pt1 | contig 11076 bp, 10 predicted proteins | sample PEATcosm2014_Bin_26_FD_121102 | JGI IMG/M metagenome (GOLD analysis project Ga0181519, IMG submission 121102) | Peatland microbial communities from MTU Mesocosm Facility, Houghton, MI, USA - PEATcosm2014_Bin02_10_metaG | ecosystem: Environmental > Terrestrial > Soil > Wetlands > Peat | place... | reverse complement strand
GTTCCACCGATCCAGTTGCCTTTCGGAAGTTGGCTGAGCGCCTGCCTGCTTCCAGCCAGGAACAAATACTTTCCGGCGGCAATCAAAGCTATCACCTCCGGGATGGACTGCAATTTTGAATGTTCATTTACAGGCATTGTCTTTTCTCGCTCCTTCTTGAGAATGTGAAGTTATGAATGGGAGATTTGCGCGATCTCATGGTTAAAAGTGGACTCATAACGGGCAAAGAAACTGTGCATTTTGGAGATAATCTGGTCAAGGTTGTCAGGGGAGGGATTTCTTCCGTAACTCATTCTGCTGCTTTGAGTCAGGAGATTTACAGTCGCTTTTTCAGTTTGAATAGTTTTTTTCCCTAGCACGATGTCCTTCCAGACCGGATGATTCATAGCGGGAAGCATTCAGAGATACTCCTTCCTTGAAAAATAATGGCTTGCCTTGACTATCGGCCCGAAGCAATGCATCTTTATAACCATTCCATATTGTGGAATTTGCGTAGACTGCGGAGAATCAATTGGGCACGGTTATGGATCTCGCAATCCACATGGGGACGGATTTGCCTTCCCATAAATTCATGTAAGGTTGACAGGCGCGAGTCGGCCGGCGGCCCCATCGCTGCGTGATTGAGAAGACCAATACCGACTGCTGGGCGCTCCCGCACTTGTGCTACGCAACCGAATGAGAGATATTGGACCAGGTGGATTCTTTGCATCCGCCAAGCCTTGTCGCGCCTGAATGACGGCCACGGGCTGAGAAAGTTCTTGAGGGCTCTTCCATGTTTCGCAACCAACTCACCGCTGTACTTTGTCTTCTGGCCTCCGGGATTACTCCGGCGCTGGGGCAGCCAACCCGCAATCCATTCAACGATCAGTCCTTGCCGATGGAGAAGCGAATTGACAATCTGCTGTCGCTGATGACCGTGGAAGAAAAGATCGGCTGCCTGGGCACCAATACCGGCGTGGCGCGGCTGGGCGTGCCGAATATCGGCAGTTCCGAGGGGATTCATGGCGTGGTCCAAAGAGACAAGCGAGGCACGCGGCTGCCGGTGACAACGACGCAGTTTCCGCAGCCACCGGGAATGGGCGAGTCGTGGGATCCGGAGCTGGTGCGCCAGGCGGGCGGGGTTGAGGGCTACGAGGCCCGCTTCATCACCCAGACGGCCAAGTATGACCGGCAGCTTCTGATGCTTTGGGGACCGCAGTCTGACTTGGCGCGCGATCCGCGCTGGGGGCGCAGCGAAGAGGTCTACGGGGAAGATGCGTACTTCAACGGAACCATGGTGACCGCTTTTATCAAGGGCTTGCAAGGGGACGACCCGAAGTATTGGCAGTCGGCGGCGCTGCTGAAGCACTTTTTGGCCAACAGCAATGAGAATCACCGCGACTCGTCCTCCTCCGACTTTGACCAGCGGCTCTTCTGGGAGTATTACTCGGTTCCCTTTCGGATGGGCTTCGAGGAGGGCGGCGCAAAGGGGGTCATGGCTTCGTACAACGCCTGGAATGGCACCACCATGGCCGTGAATCCGATTCTGAAGAGCATCTTGCGCGACCAATGGGGCGTGGAGGTACTCAGCAGCGATGGCGGAGCGGTGCATAATCTGGTCGATCCGATCCATCGCTTTCCGGACCAGAAGGCGGCGGTGGTGGCTTGCCTCAAGGCCGGGATCAATCAATTCCTCGACCGGTACGCGGACGAGACCAAGGCCGCAGTGAAAGATGGCTTGGTTACCGAGGCGGAGATCGACGCTCTGCTGCGGCCCAAATTCCGCGTTGCCATCCGGCTGGGATTGCTCGATCCGCCGGAGATGGTTCCGTACTCAACGATCAAAGACACGCCGGAGCCATGGACAACGGAGCGGGATCAGGCGGTCTCAAAGAAGCTGGCGCTGGAATCGGTGGTTCTGCTGAAGAATGAGAATGGATTCCTTCCGCTGAAGAAGGACGCGATCAAGTCGATTGCCGTGATTGGGCCGCTGGCCAACTCAGTGCATTGGGACTGGTACGGCGGAACGCCTCCCTATGCAGTGACGCCGCTGGCCGCCATTCAGGCGGAGGTGGGGCCGGGCGTGAAGGTGAACTACGCGGAGAGCGAAGTGGGCCACGCGGCGGTGAATGCGGCGCGCAACTCTGACGTTGCGGTGGTGGTGGTTGGCAATGATCCCACCTGCGGCCCGGATATGGGCCAGGATTGGCATCCCACGGTGGACGGCGGCGGCACGCTGGCCTGCACCGTGCCCAGCGACGGACGCGAAGGGCGCGACCGCGAGAGCATCACGCTGGAGCAGGAGCAGTTGGTCAAGCAGGTCTACGCCGTCAATCCAAAGACGGTGGTGGTTCTGGTCTCCAGCTTCCCGTTTGCCATCAACTGGAGCCAAAAGTACGTTCCGGCGATCCTGCACATAGCTCATTCCTCGCAAGATGAGGGCACGGCTCTCGCGCAGGTTCTCTTTGGCGAGTACAACCCCGGCGGGCGGCTGGTGGTCACCTGGCCCAAGTCCATCGATCAACTGCCGCCAATGATGGATTACAACATCCGCGACGGCCGCACCTATATGTACTTCAAAGGCGAGCCGCTCTATCCCTTTGGATTTGGATTGAGTTATACCAGCTTCAAGGTTGCGAATCTGCGCTTGAGTTCGGCAAAGCTGGCCAGGGATGGCTCGGTTACGGTGAGCGTGGATGTGACCAATACCGGCAGCCGCGCGGGCGACGATGTGGTGCAGATGTATGTGAAGCATCTGGGCTCGAAGGTTGAGCGGCCGCGAGAAGAGCTGAAGGGCTTTGAACGCATCACGCTGAAGCCGAATGAAACCAAGACCGTGCAGATGACATTGAAAGGCTCGGCGTTGGCTTATTGGGATGAGAAGCTGGCTGGCTTCCGCGTGGAAGCCGAGCCGGTCAGCGTGATGATCGGCAACTCGGCCAGCGAGATTCTGCTGACGGCTACGGTGAAGGTTCCATAGCGAGAATTGCCTTTTGCAAACTCCCAGGCGTTCCGGCTGAGAATGAGAAGGCTGGTGCGCCCGGAGAGATTCGAACTCCCGACCTAACGCTCCGGAGGCGTTCGCTCTATCCAGCTGAGCTACGGGCGCGCATCTCCAGCATACAGCATTTGGATTCTTTCGGGAAAAAACCGAGTGCTTGCCAAGAATTTTGCCTGGGTTACTCTTCGTGGGGCTCGTCTTCGAGGTTGTCAAGGGCGGCCAAGGTCTCGTCCGGCACATCCCACTGGCGGAGGATTTTGTAGATGACGCCGGTGGAGAAGCCGGCAGAGACCAGGCGGCGCATGATGCGCGCGGTCTCCTTTTCGTTCTCCGGCTTGCGCAGGCGCTTGCGCTCCAGGTGTTCGCGAGCCAGAGCCTCTTCATTGGTCTGTCCGTAGCGGGCTTCCAAGGTGTTGGCGATCAGTTCGCCCGCGACGCCTTTTTGCTTCAGATCCTGCCTCACCCGCCGTTCGCCCAACTTCTCGTTCTCCTGGCGCAGGCGGGCGTAGGTCTCGGCGAAGGACTGATCGTCCAGATAACGTTGATCCTTGAGGCGCGCAACGACGGATGCGATGAGCGCATCGCCGTGCTCACCAGGCTCGACGCGGCGCTGCATCAGGCGGCGCAGATCGGCCTCCGAGCGCATGGCGCGGCTGAGCGAGCGGACGGCGTAGTCGTAGAGGCCGGCTTCGTTCAGGAAGGCGCGGGGCTGGGCGGATTTGCGGGCGAAGGGCATTGTGCTCAATCCAGAGGGATCAACATGCGGAAGCGGCGGGTCTTACGCCAGCGGTAATGCATGAAATCGCCGTCGAGGGTGAGGATATCACCTGTGTCCAGTTCGTCGGCCATCTGCACAAGGCAGGCGTCGGCAAAACTGACCGGAAGATCATGATATTTACGCAGAATGTCGTAAACGGATGCAGTCGAGCGCGTGAGTTGAAATGGTATCTGAAAGATTCCCTCTTCAACATTGTCCAGGATTCTATGCGCAGCATGGGGAATTTTTTTGAGCAGAAAGCAACTTTCGGAGAGTACCGCTTCGCAGGTGGCGAGTGGCTGCTCCAGCTCTTCCACGACGCGAACGCACTGCTCATGATACTGTTCTCTTTTGTCAAGCAAAGCCACGATTACACTGCTGTCGAGCAGGACAGGGGTCATCGCCCGTATCCTTCCAGATGCGCCTTGTTCGATCCAAGATCGGTGATTCCAGAGTCGAATTCACCCACGCCAATGACCTTTCGGCGCGGAAGCTTGGCGTGTTGCTTTTCGACCAGCCGAATGCCCTCGCGGACGACCTTGGAGGGAGTCCAGCCCAGGCGGAGCACCAGCCCGTCGAGCGCTGCCTGCGTCTCTTCATCCAACCGGGCTTGCACGCTTGTCCTCATGGGTTGAGTGTACTACAAACTCAATTTTGTAGTACCGTATATTTTCCAGATACAACCCGGAGTGGTTAGGCTTCGAAGTTCCCACCCTTTCCACGATGAAACTGTGGAAAGGATGGGGCACCCGGCTTTGTGAGTTGGTTAAGATTCCGAAAAACAATGTTGCGCGACCTGCGCTACTTGGTCCACTGATCGACCCAGTCGTTGACGGTGGTGTACCAGAGCTGGGAGTTTTGCGGCTTGAGGACCCAGTGTCCTTCGTCCGGGAAGTAGAGCATTTTGCTGGGCACGTTGAGGCGCTGGAGGGTGGTGAAGAGCTGGAAGCCCTCGGCAACGTCGAGGCGGTAGTCGAGCTGGCCGTGAATGACCAGGGTGGGCGTCTTGAAGTTGCCGGCAGAGAGCGCTGGGGACCACTTGCGGAATGGGTTTTCCTCGTCCGGCTTGCCGTAGTAATCCCATGGCTTGCCCTTGAACTCCCACTCGTTAAACCAGAGTTCTTCGGTGCTGCCGTAGGCCGATTCAGGATTGAACACTCCGTCGTGGGTGACGATGCAGCGGAAGCGGTCGGTGTGGCCGAGGATCCAGTTGGCCATGAAGCCGCCGTAGCTGGCGCCGAGGGCGCACTCGCGGGATTTGTCGATGATGAAGAAGTGCTGCTCGGCGTAATCCAGGCCCTGCATCAGGTCAGTGTAGGGCTTGCCGCCCCAGTCGCCGTTGACGCCGTCGACGATGGCCTGTCCGTAGCCGGTGGAACCGCGTGGATTGACCATGACGACGACGTAGCCGTTGGCGGCGAAGAGTTCGGCATTCCAGCGGTAGCTCCAGGAGTCGCCCCATGCGCCCTGCGGGCCACCGTGGATGAGGAACTTGACCGGATACTTGCTGGTTTGATCGAAGGCCGGGGGCTTGATGATGAAGCCCTGGAGCTTGGTTTTGTCGGCGGCGGTGAACCAGAAGGATTCCAAGGGGGGCAGGTCGAGCTGAGCCAGCAGCGCGTCGTTGAGGCGCGTGATGAGGCGCGGCTCGAAGGTGGACATGGCCGGACCGGTGCGCGCGTTGTCGTCCATGACCAGCAGATCGCCATAGGCCACCTCGGGCGGGCGGGTGACGCGAGCCAAAGTGCCGATGACCACCTCGCGCCCTTGCAGATCGAGCGGGTGGATATTGCTCCAATGCCCGCCGGCCTTGCCGTAGCGATGCACAAGATTGCCGAGAAGGTTGGTTCGGTAGATGGGGGCGTCGCCTTTGTCTTCGGCAACAAAATAGATGGTCTTGGAATCCGGCGCCCAGGCCAGCTCCAGAATCCAGCGGTCGAAGTTGGAGAGCAGCTCGCGGGCATTTTTGGTGGCGCGGTCATAGACCAGGAGGCGGAAGCGATCGCTTTCGTAACCGGCGCGGGCCTGGGAGCGCCATGCGAGCCATTTGCCGTCGGGCGAGTAGGCGGGGTCAAAGTCGCCGCCTTGCGAGGTGGAGATCTTCTGCGGCTTGGCGCCGGGGTTGGTGAGGTCGAGGGTGAAGATGTCAGCGTTGACGCTGATGGCCGGCTCGGGGTCGAGGTTTTCGGTGAAGGCCAGCTCCTTGGAGTCCGGCGAGAAAGCGCATCCGCAGCCGCCGCCCTCCAGCGAGAAGGGGGGCACATCGTGGGGATCGTTGGGGGTGAGATCGCGGACCGGCCCGCCGGCCGAAGAGACGATGAAAAGATGGGAGCGCTTGTCGCCGGTATAGTGATCCCAGTGGCGATAGAGCAGGTGGGTAAAGATCTGCGCCTTTACCTTGCTGGAGGCAGCGGCGGCGGCGCGGGTCGAGTTGCAGCGGTCGGCCTCTTGATTGGGATCGGCACTGGTTTGGGTGCTGTTGACTTCGGCGGCCAGAGCGGCGGCGTCGTTGGCCGCCTTTTCGTTTTCCGCGGTGTCGTTGGCGGCGGCTGCTTCCGCCGCGGCTTTGGCTTTGGCATTGGCTTCGGCAACTTTGGAGTTGACCACCGGGCTGGCGCTGACCAGGGAGTAGGCCGGGCAATCGGGATAGACGGCGGAGGTGAATACGATGGAGTTGCCGTCGGGCGACCAGATGGGATCGGCGGCTTCGGTGGTGAGGGCGGTCAGGCGGATGGGATTGGTGGTGGCGGCGGTTCCGGGGTCGAAGTCGACCAGCCAGATCTGCTGCGCGCCGGAGCGGCTGCTGAGGAAGAGGAGCTTTTTGCCGCTGGGGGCAAACTGCACTCCGCTGTCTCCGGGCTGGGTTCCGGCGATAGGATAGGCCTCGCCGCCGGCGATGGGCTGAATGTACAAGGAGGGCGTCTTGGTGTTCTGGGCCAGATCGACGGTGGTGGCGGAGTAGGCCAGCCATTTGCCGTCCGGCGAGACGGCGGTATCGCCCAGGCGCTTCATCTTCTGCAAGTCGTCAAAGGTCATGGGACGCCTGGATGCGGCACGCTGGGAGATCAAATCCGTGCATATCATGGAGGCGAAACAAGCGATGGCAAGAATGGCCGTGGATTTGCGCATGGTTTATTCCTGTGGAAGAGGATAACTTCAGCCTGAAAAAAGAGTGTACACCCGGCAAGGTTTCATTGGTTAGTGTTAATTGTCCAGTAATGTGAATTTCAGTCATTCGAAGACCTGATAAGCTGTCGGCATGGGCAAGCAGGAGTGGGGTGCGGCGCGAGTTACGCGAGTGCGGGAACGGCTGCTGGGCTGGTATGAGCGCGAGCGGCGCGATCTGCCTTGGCGTCGCTCGCGGAATCCGTACGCCATTTGGGTCTCGGAGATCATGCTGCAGCAGACGCGCGTGGCGGTGGTGGTGGAGCGCTACCAGGCCTTCATGGCGCGCTTCCCTACTCTGCTCTCGCTGGCGCTGGGCACGGAAGCAGAGGTGCTTGGGCTTTGGAGCGGGCTGGGGTATTATCGGCGGGCGCGGATGTTGCACAAGGCGGCGCAGTTTGTGGCCGACCACTTCCAGGGGAATCTTCCGCAGACGGCGGCTGAACTGCGCCATCTACCGGGAATTGGCGCATACACCGCCGCAGCGGTGGCCAGCATGGCGCACGATGAGCCGGTGGCGGTGGTGGATGGGAACGTGGAGCGGGTGCTGTGCCGGGTGGAAGGCTGGAAGGCCGGCTCACGCACGGGCGGCGGAAGCGCGGTGAGGCGCAAGATTGAGGAGCTGGCGGCGCGACTGGTGGACCCGGCGCGGCCCGGAGATTTCAATCAGGCGATGATGGAGTTGGGCGCCATAGTTTGCTTGCCGCGCGCCCCGCATTGCCTGACGTGCCCGCTCTCCTCGGAGTGCAAGACCAAGGGTGAGCACGAGACCGCGCCGCGACCGCCGATGCAGAGCTGCGAGGTGGGCTACGCTCTGTCTGTGCGCGGCGGACTGGAAGGTAAGATGCACCGCGAAGTGCTGCTGGAACAGCGGCCGGCGTCGCTCGGCGTGATGCCCGGAATGTGGGAACTGCCTGCGCTCGTCCACCCGGAGGTTCCCGACGAAGCGCTCTGCCTGACCGTGCGCCATGCCATCATGCAGGTCAACTATTATGTGCGCATCCGCACGGTTTTTGAAGATGACGTGGAGGCGCTGACCGTCGGCGGCGGTGAGCGGCGCTGGGTTCCATTGCGCGAGGCGGAGGCCATGGCGCTGACCGGGCTGGCGCGCAAGGTGCTCAGCCGCGCCCGTCTGCTGACCGCCGTGCCGCCGGAGGCGATTGTGCCGGCGGCAAAGGAAGAACTCAGGGACTGAAAACTGTGGCGCCGGCCTCCTGCTCCGCGCTTGTTTTTTTCTGAAATCCGCATCCGCCAACCCATCCAGGTCAAACCGCGTTATGATGGTTAGGGTGGGAGAAAGACCAGCGTATGTCTACTGAACCGGAGACCGAGATTGCCGTGGAAGCTTCCGCGGAAGAGGCGAGCACAGAAGAACAACACAGCTCCAGCACGCTGAAGGTGATCGGCTGGCTGTCGGTGGGGATCGCGGTGGCCGCACTGGGCGTTTACATGGGGCGTGAGCTCCGCAACCGCTACAAATTCAACCGCCGTACGCCTTACGACTTTTACGACCATGCCACCGGCAAGGAAAAACAGGCCGCTGAGTTTGGGCTGGGGATTTAGATTTTGGTCTCCCACCCATTTCATGAATGAAAACGCAGATCCTTTGACTGCGCTCAGGACGAAATGGATGGGGCACAGCAATCTGTCCACTGACAACTGAGAACTGACAACCAAGAACTGATCGAGGAATCCCCCATGCCGCTCTCCGGAGAAGCCATTCGCCTGATGAACTACATTGACGACGTTGCCGTAACCCTGCGCCGGATACTGGCCACCGTCCCCTCACTCTCTGACGAGGAGCGCTTCCGTGTGGCTCAGCACCTGCTGCAGGCCCGGCCCAGCGCCGACGACGTAGCCGCAGCGCTGGCCGTCAAGTCTCTTCCGATTGCTTGAATTGGGCGCAGGGCTGTTTGTTGGAGTGGCCCCGAGTGTTGGGGGTGAATTCTGGGCAGGCGCGGACGAGGACGTCCGCGCCTACAGCCGGTCTGGAGACCGGCGCTACTGTCCAGTTTTATTTATCCAATGAGTAGATTGTGCGCGAGTAGATTGGCGTTAATTGATTGTGCGTGAGTAGATTGTGCGGTCATCAAAGTGCTTCACTGGGCGGGATTAACGCCGCCATGCACGACATACTTGTCCAGGTAATCGTGCAATAGCTTCCAGTGATCGCTGCGATAAGCCGCGTAATCCTGCGCGATACCCTGGTCCGCGCCGTTGATCAGAATCCAGCAGTCCAACATTCCGGCGTTTTTCAACTCGACGATGTTACGCAGGCTTTCATCGAGGGTATCTTTCTTTGCATCCTGATTTTGGATGCCCTCGGCAACGCCACTCAGAGCCGCACTCTCCTCCTTCAATGTGTGCCGGTACTCTTTCTCTTTGGGAAAGTTCTTTTTGAATTCATCTCCACGGAAACTGGCGCGAATCAACGAATACATCAGCCAGGCCGACGCTCCCGGATGCTTTTTGTCGTCTGTGGTCTCGGCATTGAGCGTGATGTTGATGGTATTCGGCTTCTTGGGGTCGGCAACAGGCCCTGCCGGGCGGTCGATCTTTGGCGATTGAAGGACGGCCTTTTCAATCTGCGCCCACTGCGAAATCCCCTGCCAGGCCAGGCGGTTGTAAGGATTGGCGACGATGGCGTCGAGAAACTTGTCTTTGGCGGAGTACGGGTCGCCGCTGTACCGGAGGATGGCGTCGCCCCAGTAGCGGTAGGCGGTCTCGCGGTTTGGATCGATGGCGATGGCCCGCGCAAACCAACTGGCCGCGGTCTTCAGATCTTTCTGCGCGTAGGCGGTGTCGCCTGCGTAAAGCGCGGCCTCGTAGAGCGTGGGATCGGCATCGGCTGCGGCGCCGTACTTCTGCATGGCCCGATTGAAGTCTCCCGCCGAAAAAGCCTTTTCGGCCTCCGCCATCAACGCCATTGCCGGAGTAGTCGCTTTTATATCGATGGGTTGGTTGGGATCGATACTGGCCATCATCTTCAGGACTTCAGCCGTACCGCCCAACTCAATGGCGCGCTTGGCCGTATCCCGTTCACGGGTCAGCATCGCTTTGATCTCCGACGGATTGCTGAGCTGAACGACCTTGGATGCCAGGCAGGCGGCCAGCCGATCGACATACATCTCCTCGTTTGGAAAGGCTTTGGACAGATCTTCGTAAAGAGGCAAAGCCTCAAGCATTTTGTGATTGTTATAGAGTGCATTGGCCTTGGCCGCCTCATCCTCCAGCGCCCAGGCCGAAGACGTTGCAACCGCCAGAAAAACCAGAATCCCCGCGATCCACCTGCGCATTTCTGCTCCTTACACTGTTTGACTTTTGAGGAAGCTCTGTATAACTCTTTGCTTTGAGCAACCTTCCCTCAGGGGCCAAGGCCCCGTATTTTTAATGGCTTCGTTGCGGCACAGCTAAAGCTGTGCCCTTTCAAAAGATCGACTTTATCAGAGATTGATTCGGCTCCCTGCCTACTTGGACAACCCTGCGCCGAACTGTGTTCCCATTTGCAGTTCGAATTCCCTTCGCCCTCCATGCTAACCTGAAATCTCAACCTGTGGGAGATTTTCTTTGCAGTCTACCGAATTAGTAATTGCCATCTTCGAATTTGTGATCTTGCTCTTTTCGCTGAGCGTGCATGAGTGCGCCCACGCTTGGGTAGCCTCGCGGCTGGGCGACCAGACGGCGCGGAGCCTGGGGCGGGTCTCGCTGAACCCGATCGACCACATCGACCCGGTGGGCACGCTGCTGGTTCCGGCGCTGGCCATCTTTGGGCCGCTGATTGGAATCGGCTTTCTGGGGCGCTTCATCTTTGGATGGGCCAAGCCGGTGCCGATCATCAGCCGCAACTTCCGCAACTACAAGCGCGATGACATACTGGTGAGCATGGCTGGGCCGGCCTCGAATCTGCTGCTGGCGATTTTGGCGTTTGCGGGGCTGGCGGCCGTTTCCGTCGCTGAGGGCAAATTGCCGGAAGGGGTTGATCCTTCGACGACCATGCAGGCGCTGGAGCAGCTTTTCGCCATCGGCTTCCAGCTTAACCTGGTGCTGTGCATCTTCAATCTGCTGCCGATTCCGCCGCTGGACGGCAGTCATGTGCTGCGCCAGTTCCTCTCCTATAACGCCGTCCAGGTCTACGACAGGATCACCGGCGTGGCCAGTTACATATTGCTGATTC
>Ga0181519_10004632_pt1 | contig 11082 bp, 1 predicted proteins | sample PEATcosm2014_Bin_26_FD_121102 | JGI IMG/M metagenome (GOLD analysis project Ga0181519, IMG submission 121102) | Peatland microbial communities from MTU Mesocosm Facility, Houghton, MI, USA - PEATcosm2014_Bin02_10_metaG | ecosystem: Environmental > Terrestrial > Soil > Wetlands > Peat | place... | reverse complement strand
GCGTCGTCGTGCTCGCCGCCGACAGCCTGCTCCGCCTCTTCGACCCAAAGACCCGAACCGCCACCGCTTGATCAGCCGGACAGCCGAAAATCAGCCTTTTCTCGACTTATGAAAGAGGCTCGTATTGCCGAGATTGTTGTGAGCGGAGGCGTAGCAAGGCCTCAGCCGGATAGCCTCTTTGCAGCAAGCCTCCGACTCGACGAGGCGATCCTGCTCCCGTAGCAGATCGCCGAGATTGTTCAGCGGCTCCGGAAAATTTGGCTGCAGGCGGATGGCTTCACGATAGGACGACTCGGCCTCGGAAGCTCGGCCCTGATCCTTCAGGATCAGGCCAAGATTATTGTAAGCTGCGGCGGAGCCGGGAAGAATTCGCAATGCTTCGCGGCAGAGCCGTTCCGCTTCATCCGCTTTGCCTTCGTCCTTCAACAGATTGGCAAGATTGATCAACGCCGCCGGCAAGTCTGGCCGCAACGTCAAGGCATGGCGGTATTGCGCGCCCGCGTCGGCGACCCGGCCGCACCCCTTGAGAAGATTGCCGAGATCCACCCGCAAAGAGGGATCGTCACCAAGTGCGAGGGCAAGATGGTAATGAGCGATCGCTTCGTCGAGCCGCCCCAATAATTGCATAATCTCAGCAATTCGACGATGCGGTAGTGCATCCGCCGGCTGCAATGCTACAAGAGTGCGGTATTGCTCGATGGCTTCGTCCGATCGACCGACGCGATGCAGCAAGCCGGCGAGGCTGCTGCGAGCGGGCGCGAGGTTGGGTCTGAACCGAAGGGCCTTCCGATAATATATTTCGGCCTCGCCAAGCTGACCGTCCTCGCAGAGCAGGTTGGCGAGATTGTTCAAGGGATCGGGCTGGTCGGGTTTGAGTTCCAGCGCCCGGCGAAATGCCGCGTCAGCCTCGTCGCGGCGCCCCAAGGCCTTCAGCACGAGGCCGAGATTACCGTGGTAAGTTCCGTCTGCTGGCCGACGGCGTAGGGCTTGGTTGATCAGGTCTAGCGCTTCCATCGGTTTACCGCGTTGCAGAGCAATCACGCCGAGAAGGTGCTGGCAATCGGCATGGTTCGGGTCCGCGCGGAGAATATCGTGGTAGGCTTGTTCCGCTTCGGACCATCGGCCGGAGCGGTGATGGCCGAGCGCGACGTCGAACGAGACCCTGGCGGTATGTACGGACTGGCGGTGAACCTCTGTCTCGCGGCTGAGCGCCGCCGCGGCCTCGGCGATCGTCTCCGACCACGCCCCGGGCCGGGGTTGCCGGAACTGACGCAAACTCGGGTACCAGGGGCTGTCGGCGCGCCCGCGCAGCCAACGCCAGCAGCAATCAAAACGGTTGAGTAGCCACACTGGCTTCCCGAGCGCGCCGGCCAGATGGACGACCGCTGTGTCGACGCCGATAACCAGATCGAGGGCATCGACCAAGGCCGCCGTTTCAGAGAAATCGGCCAACTCCGCCGTCCAGTCGTGAAGAGTGAGACCCGGCGGCGGCGATGCGATTTGCGCGGATGATTCGCCCTTCTGCAGCGAGACGAACGATGCCCCGGCAACCTCGGCAAAACGGGCCAACTGAGTCAGATCGATCGAGCGGCGGCGATTGGCCGCCATGCCAGGGTTGCCGGCCCAGACCAAGCCTACTTTGAGGCCAGGCAGAACGGCGATCCGGGTTCGCCAGCGCTGAGCGCGCTCCGGATCGGGCACGAGATATGGCGTGCGGCTCGGGATGTTGTCGAGCGTCGTCCCGAGGATTCCGGGGAGACTGAGCAGTGGGCAATGGAGATCGAACGACGGCAAGGGATCGCCTTGCGCGATGATCCGCTCGATGCCTGGTAGGCCGGCCAGCAGCCGCACCAGCGGCCGCTGGACTTCAAGGATCACCCGATGGCCGGCGGCAACCAGAGGTACATATCGACAGAATTGCAGCGTATCGCCGAAACCCTGCTCGGCGTGCAGCAGAATGACTTGGTCGCCCGTCGCCGACCCGTCCCATCGCGGCTGTGAAAAACGCCGCGCAAGATCGGCATTCTTCTTCAAACGCCAGCGCCATTCCGTAAGCTGCCACCCTTCGGCGAAAGCGCCATTGAGCAGCAAGGCAATGCCAAGATTGTTGCGAGCATCCGCACTATCGGGATTGCGGTCGACTGCGGCACGATACTCGGTGATCGCTTCCTCGACGCGCCCTGTCTCCAGCAGAACCGTGCCCAGATTGCTATGCGCGGTGGCGAAGCTCGGGGCTATGCGTAGGGCCGCCCGATAGGCTGTTTCGGCTTCGTCGGCGCGTTCCAGATCACGAAGTGCGTTAGCCAAATTGCTGAGGGCCGACGCATAGTCCGGCCGCAACTGCAGCGCTTCCCGGCATGCAGCCTCCGCCTCGGCCGGTCGCCCGAGGTCGCGCAGCAGATTACCGAGATTATTGTGCGCCTCCGGCAAATCGGGCCGCAGGCGAATGGCGATGCGTAAGCAGGTTTCCGCCTCGTCGCGCCGGCCGGTCTCCGCAAGCAGATTGCCCAGATTGCACTGGCCTTCGGCAAAATCCGGCCGAATGGCCAGCGCCTGGCGGTACTGCTGCTCAGCCTCAACGGGGCGCCCGAGCTCCTTCAGTACATTGCCGACATTGTTGAGCACTTCGACCGAGTTCGGCGCGAGCTTCAGCGCCGCGCGATAATGCTCCTCGGCTTCATCCAACCGGCAAAGTTGCTGTAGAAGCAAGGCAAAGTCGCGATGAATCGAGGCTTGCGCCGGTTCAAGAGCTAGCGCGCGTCGATAGAGGGCCTCGGCTTCGTCGAGCCGGCCGAGACGGCGCAAAAGGTCCGCTTGGCTGTGGTGGACAGCCGCGTCGCCGGAACCTGCCGTCTCGGTGGCGTGCGAGAAAGTGACGGCAAAGCCGTTCTTCTCGCTCGGTCTGCTCGCCAGTGTCCCGGTTCCGACAGCGGTTCTCGGCCCCGATCTCCGCCACCGTGGCGCCGATCGGCCCGAGGCGGGATCGAGGGAGCCCGTCTGCGGAGCGGCGCGGTTTTGTCCATCCTGCAGCTGGGTCATGACACTGATCTCTGAGCCAGCGGCGACGAGTTACCGGCATTGGCTTCTCGTCGAAGCCGGTAGAGCAGCGGGCGCTTCCCGCCGCTCATCGATGGGAGAAGCCGCATTCTTTGCTCCTCAGAAGTGCAGGCTTGCTGCCAGCGCCGTCCGGGTCGCGTCGACCTCGTTCTGGGCAATGGCGGTGCTGAGCGGGCTGGCTTGGTCACCGCTGAAGCTGGCGATGGCCATGGTAAGCTGCAGCGCCTGACTTCCGCCGAGGTCCCCGGGTCGGGCCGTCGCCTGGACCGGCGCAAACCGGGAGATCAACCGCGCGAGATCAAGATTGGTGGGGGAAAGGACCGAGCTACCCGGCACGGAGTCGGCCGTGCTTGACGGTGACGTTGGCGTCGCCGCGACTGGCAAATCGACGTGCCGGGTGATCAGTTCCGCGCCGGGAGCCGGCCGGCTGGTGATCTCTGGATCTATTAGACCGAAAGCCCGCCCAATGGGCTCGGTTGGGAGTCGGGTAACGAGCGTATGGCTGGAGGCGATGCCGTCGATCGTGATCGACCCGCCGCTGCCGTTGGCGATGGTAACGGTTTGCGTGCCGCCGAACACGTAGTCGGAACCGGCCACCGTAGCGTCGCCGGTCACGCCCAGGATGGTAGCGGAGAGCCCGCTGGACACGCTCACAACCTCAGCTCTACCGCCCAGTGTCAACGTGTCGCTCATCCCGGTCAGCGTGATGATATTGCTATCGCCGAACAGCGTCGCGCCATCGCTGGCACCGGCGAGGGTCACGGCGAGGTTCGGGCCGCTGATCTTGTCCGTGTCGTTTGCCGCAGTGACCGTAACCGTGGCTGGAGCGCTGGTATTTACGGTCTCGCCTGTGCCGTCGAGGACGAGGGTCTCGCTGCTCCCGGCAAGCGTGATCGTGTCGCTATTGCCGGTGATGGCGCTCGAACTGCTGGTGCCGGAGATGGTGATGACCGTGGCGTTGGCCGTGCTGATCGCCTCGGCCGTCCCTGTCACGGTCACGACTTCGCTGGAGCTCGTGACGGCGATCTTATCGCTAGTCCCGGCAATCGAGGCCGAACTGCCGAAGCCGGCGACCGTGATCTGCGCGGCGTTCAAATCGCTCAGTGTGTCGCTACTACCAACGATCGTGAGACTGTCGCCGGTTCCGGCCACTGTGATTGCTTCGCTGTTGCCGTTGACGGCCACCGAGCCGCTATTTGCCGAAAGCGTCAGCGTCGCCGCGGCAGATAGGTTGACCAAATCACCTGATCCGCTGACGACCAAGACATCGCTCGTGCCACTCACGCTCACCTGGTCGCTGCTGCCGCTCACGGTGATCACAACCGAATTGCTGGCAACCGAAATCGTCTCGCCGCTGCCTGCCACGGTCACGACCCCGGACACCGGGAACGGCATTATCCACGCCACGTCATCGATCGTGATCGTTCCCCCGCTGCCGTTGGCGATAGTCGCGGTTTGCGTTCCACCGAACACATAGTCGGAGCCGGCCACCGTAGCGTCGCCGGTCACGCCGAGTATAGTGGCCGAGAGACCGCTGGCCACACTGACAACCTCGGCGTTGCCGCCGAGCGTCAGGGTGTCGCTCATGCCGGTCAACGTAATGATGTTACTGTCGCCGAACAGCGTCGCGCCATCGTTGGCACCGGCGAGGGTCACACCGAGGTTCGGGCCGCTGATCTTGTCCGTGTCGTTTGCCGCAGTGACCGTAACCGTCGCCGGAGCGCTGGTATTTACGGTCTCGCCGGTGCCGTCCAGGGCGAGGGCCTCGCTGCTGCCGGCGAGCGTGATCGTGTCGCTGTTGCCGGTGACGGTGCTCGAACTGCTGGTGCCGGTGACGGTAATCACCGTTGCGTTCGCCGTGCTGATCGCCTCGGCCGTCCCCGTGACAGTCACCACTTCGCTGGTGCTGGTGACGGCGATCGTATCGCCCGTTCCGGTGACCGCGGCCGAGCTGCCGGAGCCGGCGAGCGTGATCTGCGCGGCGCTCAGATCATGCACTGCTATGCCGTTCCCGATAATCGTGACGCTGTCGCCGGTCCCGGCAACGGTAACCGCGTCGTTGCTGCCGGTGACGTTCAGCGCGCTGCTATTGGCAGCGAGCGTGATCGCAGCCGCCTTCGAACTGGTGACGGCGTCGCCAGACCCGTTCACGGCAAGGATCTCGCTGCTGCCGGCCAGGGTGATCGTGTCGCTGTTGCCGGTGACCGTGCTTGAACTGCTGTTGCCGGCGACAGTGATGACAGTGACGTTTGCCGTGCTTACCACCTCGGCCATCCCTGTGACGGTCACCACTTCGCTGGTGCTGGTGACCACAATTGCGTCGCTGCTCCCCACAATCGATGCGGAGCTGCCAGAGCCGGCGAGCGTGATCTGCGCAGCGCTCAGATCATGCGCTGCTATGCCGTTCCCGATAATCGTGACGCTGTCGCCGGTCCCGGCAACGGTAACCGCGTCATTGTTGCCGGTGACGTTCAGCGCGCTGCTATTGGCAGCGAGCGTGATCGCAGCCGCCTTCGACGTAGTGACGGCGTCGCCAGACCCGTTCACGGCAAGGATCTCGCTGCTGCCGGCCAGGGTGATCGTGTCGCTGTTGCCGGTGACCGCGCTAGAACTGCTGGTGCCGTTGACGGTAACGACAGTGGCGTTCGCCGTGCTCACAGCCTCGGCTGTCCCTGTGACGGTCACCACTTCGCTAGTACTGGTGACCGCAATAGCGTCGCTCGTTCCGGCGATCGAGGCTGAACTGCCGAAGCCGGCGACCGTGATCTGGGTCGGGCTCAGATCATGCACCACGTCGCTGCTACCATCGATTGTGAGGCTGTCGCTTGTGCCGGCAATCGTGACTATTTGCTTGTTGCCCGTGGCCGCTAGCGTGCTGCCGTTGGCCGACAGCGTGATCTTCGCCGCCTTCGACGCGTTGATCGCATCGCTCGTCCCGGTGACGACCAGGACGTCGCTGCTGCCGGTCACGCTAACCGTGTCGGTGCTGCCGCTGAGTTTGATATCATCGGAGTTGGTCGAAACAGAAACTGCCTGGCCGCTCCCGGTGACCGTCACGATAGTCAAGACCGACGCTATACTCTCGATTGTTATCGTGCCGCCAGAGTTGGCGACCGTCACCGTCTGGGTACCACCGAACACATAGTCCGAGCCGGCAATGGCGACGTCTCCGCCGGTTCCAACGACAGTCGCGGAAACGCCGCTGCCGACACTGACAGCCTCAGCGGCGCCACCGAGGTTCAGCGTGTCGCCCGTTCCGAGAACGCTGATGATGTCACCGGCGCCGGTCACGCTCAGCGTGTCGCTGCTACCGGTCAAGCTGACCTGCACTGAACTCGCCGACACCGTCACCGTCGCGCCGCTACCGGTCACGGTAGCCGCACCCGAAACCACGATGGGATTGACCGATGCGACGTGCTCGACCGTTACCGTCCCGCCGGAACCGTTGGCGACGGTCACAGTCTGGCTCCCGCCGAACACGTAGTCCGAGCCTGCAATGACGGCATCCCCGCCAGCCCCAATGACCGTTGCCGAAACGCCGATGGCGACGCTGACCGCTTCGCCGGCGCCGCTAAGGCTCAGCGTGTCGCCCGTCCCGATAACAGTGATGATGTCGTTGGCACCGCTGACACTCGCCGTGTCGCTGCTGCCAGTCACGCTGACCTGCACCGAACCGCTCGAAATCGTCACAGTCTCGCCGCTGCCCGTAACAGTGGCCACACCCGAAACGACGACGGGATTGACCGACGCGATGTTCTCAACCGAGATCGTACCACCGTTGCCGTTCGCTATCGTTGCCGTTGCGTTACCACCGAACACGAAATCCGAGCCGGCAATGACGGCATCCCCGCCGGTGCCGGTCACCGTCGCAGAAACGCCGCTGGCAACGGTTACGACCTCATCAGCACCACCTAGGCTCAGGACGTCAGCTGATCCGGTCACGCTGATGACATCGCTAGCACCCGTGACACTCACCGTATCGCTGCTGCCGGTCACGCTGATCTGCGCCGAACCAGTCGACACCGTTACCGTCTCGCCGGTACCCGAGACTGTCGTACCGCTCGACACGGGGACAACAGATAAGACGTCGCTGATGGTAATCGTCCCGCCTGGATCGTTAGCAATCTCCATTGTGTGGCCGTCGCCGAACTGAGCGAAGGTGTAATCGGAGCCGTCGACGATCACATCTCCGCCGTTGTCACTACCAGCGCTGAAGAGTTTGAACCCGCTAAGCGTGGCGGACACACCGGCTGCGAAGTTGATGGTCTGATCGCCTCCAATAGAGGTGATATCATCTCCTGTACTCGTGACGGTAACTGTATTTCCTAACCCGATAAGCGAGACCGATTCGCTGGCTCCGGCAGCTGTGATCGTATTACTGTCTCCCGATACAAAGACTATGCTTCCGCTGTTGGCTAGAGTAATCGACGCGGCGAGGTCGGTTTGCACTTCGTTCCCTCTGCCAATAACCGTGACCGCATCGTCCGCGCCTGTTAATTCCACGAAGTTGCTCGTCCCAGCGAGCGTGACCGTATCGGAATTCCCCCCGATCGTGCCTCCACCCCTGATCGCGCTCACAGTCACTGCGATGGAGCTGGCGGTCGTCACCGTTCCGAAGGCGCCCTGGCCGGCGATTGCAACCTCATCGCTCGAACCTGTGAGCGCCACCGATTCCCCCGCTCCTGATAAGGTCACCGCTTGGGAGGCGCCGGCGATCGTGACCGAGCTGCTCGTCCCGGCGACTCTGATCGATGCGGCGCTCGCGGCGCTCACGTAGTTCGAAAGTCCGGCCACCGAGAGAGCCTCGCTCAGACCCGTGAGCGAGATTGTGTTGCTGTTGCCGTCGATCGCAGCTGAACTCCCCGTATCGGCCAAGATCAGGGCCAGGCCGGCCGTTGTGGTCAGCATCTCATCCGTGCCGAGGACGACGATGAGTTCGCTTGTCCCGGACACGCTGACCAGGTCGCTGCTGCCCGCAAGCGTCACTGCATCACTGCTCCCGGTGAGGCTGATCACCGCCGAACTGCCGGACTCGGTAAGCGCTTCGCCGCTACCTGAGATAGTGACCGTGCCCGGTATCGGGAGAACAGACGCCACGTTGCTGACCGTGATCGTGTTACCTCCGGCGTCAACGAGGCTTATAGTCTGCGTGCCACCGAAGACGTAATCCGAACCTTCGATGATGGCGTCACCGTCAGTTCCGGTGATCGCGGCGATCGCTGTGTCAGCAATATCGACGACCTCACCAGTGCCATCAATCATAAGAAGATTACTGAATGCATTCAAGCTGACGACATCGCCATTGCCGGAGATTGTAAGGCTATCCTGCGCGCCCGAAGCAGTAACGTCATTACCGTCACCCGTGATCGACACGGCATTGAGTACACTTGAAAGAGTAATCCCAGTCGAGAAGCTTGTGGCGATCGTATCGGCCTGCGTACCTTCCGAACTATTTTCACCATCGAGCAAAACGCTGTCGCCAGTGCCCGTCACGGCAATCTGCTCGTTTGCGATCGGAGCGTCAGACAAGGTCTCGTTAGAGCCGGAAAGTGAGATTGTGTTGCCTTGATCGTTGTCAGAATCGCTGACGAACGCTGAGCTTCCAGAACCGGACAGGGAGATCGTCGCGGAGAAGATTGTCGAGATCGTTGCGCCTGTCCCGCTGACGGTCACGATATCGCTGTTACCTTCGAGGTTTATTGTATCGTTGCTCCCCGTCACGACGACGATTTGGCTGTCTTGCTGCAAGGTCGTCGACGTGCCGGTTCCAGTCACCCGCGTGAAATTGCCGATGGCCATGGCGTCCAGCTGGGAGGCGGTCAGTGCCGTTCCGTCTGCGAACGTGACCTCCTGGACGCCATAGGCTGCGATCCCGGTATCCAACTGGTCCTGAAGGGTTATGACATTGTCGCCGCCGAGGCTGAGAATGGCGTCGCCTTCCGCATCGCGGCTCACGGTGAGGTCGCTGGCCGTGATCCCGCTGCCGAAGGCGAGAATGTTGTTCGGCGCACCACCGGTATCGACTTCGTTGATGGTGAGCGACCCATAGCCTTGATTGTAGAGGAAGGTATCGCCACCACCAGCGCCCTGCTCATAGGTCGCAAGGCCCTTGCTGTCGAAGACGTTCGCCCCGGCATCGCCGAACAGGCTGGTGTTCGTCGCCGATCCTATATCCGCCATGGCCAGCAACTGGGAATAGCTGAGGCTGGTGCCGTCGGCAAAGGTCACGTGCTGGATGCCGTAGGTTGTCCCGTTGCCGCTGTTGAGGGCGTTCTGCAAGGTTATTTGATCATTGGCGTCGAGGGCGAGGATCAGGTCACCCGACGCGTCGGCCGTCACAATGATCGAGGACTGAGTGATCCCGCTGCCGAAGGCCAGGATGTTGTCGGGCGTGGCACTGGTGTCCGCCTCATCGATCGTCAGCAGCCCATAGCCCTTATTATAGAGGAAGGTGTCGCCGCCGCCATTGCCTTGTTCGTCGGTCGCGAAGCCCTTGCTGTCGAAAACATTCGGGCCGATGTCGCCGAAGAGGCTGGTATTCGTGGTCGATCCGGTGTCCGCCATCGCCAGCATCTGGCTGTAGCTCCAGGTCGTGCCGTCGCTGAACGTCACCTGAGGGGCGGCCGACCGGTTCCAGGTCAAAACGTTCTCGATGTCGATGCTGTCGCCGGCGCTGTCGCTGAGAATCAGATCGGAATTGTCGGAGCCGCTGACCGAGACGGACCAGTTCGAGGCCTTGTCGTCGATCGCAATCGTCGAGACGAGAGCATTGCTGGGCACATCCTCATTGATCGTCAGAGCCCCGTAGCCGACTGGGACCGTCACTGTACCGTGCCCCGCCAGGGCAAGCAGTTCGGATGCAGTCCACTCCGTACCGTCAGCAAAGATAACCGCCTGCACGCCGTTGGCGCTCGAAAGCGCCGCTCCGGTCAAGGTGACGATGTCGCTGCCACCAAGCGAGAGCAGGAGGTCGCCGGATGTATCGGCAGAAACGCTGACATCCGATGCGGTGAGGCCGCTACCGAAGGCCAGGATGTTCTGCGGATCTGGCGACGCGTCGGTTTCCTTGATCGTGAGCGCGCCATAGCCGGTATTGTAGAGGAAGGTGTCGCCGCCACCACCACCTTGTTCAAAGGTTGCAAAGCCCTTGCTGTCGAAGACATTCGACCCGGCATCGCCGAACAGGCTCGTGTTCGGGGCCGATCCGGTATCGGCCATAGCCAGCAATTGGGCATAGCTCAAGCTGGTGCCGCCGGCGAAAGTGACTTGCTGAACGCTGTCCGTAATTCCGTTACCGCTGTTGAGCGCGCTCTGCAGCGTGATCTGGTCGTGAGCGTCGAGCGTCAGGATGAGATCGCCTGACGCATCCGCCGAGACCGTCAGCGACGACGGATCGATTCCGGCACCGAAGGCGAGGATGTTATGCGGGCTCGCTGACGTGTCCGCCTCGTTGATCGTGAGATCACCGTAGCCCCGGTTGTAGAGGAACGTGTCGCCGCCACCATCACCTTGCTCGAAGGTCGCGACCCCTTTGCTGTCGAAGACATTGGGCCCGGCATCACCGAAAAGGCTCGTGCTCGATGTCGAATCTGTATCGGCCATGGCCAGAAGTTGGGCATAGTTCAGGCTCGTGCCGTCGGCGAATGTGACCTTTTGAACACCGTCGGTGATCCCGTTGCCGCTGTTGAGCGCGTTCTGCAGCGTGATCTGGTCGTGAGCGTCAAGCGTCAGGATAAGATCGCCCCCCGGATCCGCCGTGACCGTCAACGACGACGGAACGATACCCGCGCCGAAGGCTAGGATGTTGTCCGAGCCGGAAGACGTGTCTGCCTCATTAATCGTGAGATCGCCGTATCCCTGATTGTAGAGGAAGGTGTCCCCTCCACCATTGCCCTGTTCAAAGGTGGCGAGGCCTTTGCTGTCGAAAATATTGGGCCCGGCATCCCCGAACAGGCTGGGATTCGTCGCCGATCCGATATCTGCCATTGCCAGCAATTGGGAATAGCTCAGGCTCGTCCCGTCGGC
>Ga0181519_10004630_pt1 | contig 11083 bp, 10 predicted proteins | sample PEATcosm2014_Bin_26_FD_121102 | JGI IMG/M metagenome (GOLD analysis project Ga0181519, IMG submission 121102) | Peatland microbial communities from MTU Mesocosm Facility, Houghton, MI, USA - PEATcosm2014_Bin02_10_metaG | ecosystem: Environmental > Terrestrial > Soil > Wetlands > Peat | place... | reverse complement strand
TCCCGCAGGACACCTATGTATCGTTCAAGCCGCTCCACCCCAAGAGTGACTCATAATCCGAGTCACACGGGAAGCACTTTTCTCAAAATGAGAACCGCTGCAGGCTCTATTGCACTAAACGGGGGAACTCAGGCGAGGAAGGGTTCCCCCCGCCACGGCAGATCGAATGATCACCCGAATGGCGGCCCTGCATTCCATCCTCGGTCCACTCGCGTGGGCGCGGCCTAGCCTCCGTTCCAGCAACAACGGAGGTCTCCATGCGACTGTCACTCTTGCCCTTGCTATTGTTGTTGAGTCCGGCCCTCGGCGCGGCGGCGCCCGCTCGCTGTGCGATGCCGGACGGGCTCTCCGGGACAGAGGTGCCTGCGGCGATCCCGGCCGGTGCGGTTCCGCCTGCGCCCGAAACACCAACCGCCGCCGTCCCCGCCGCCGCGACGGCGGGGACGGCTCCGGCATCGGCCAGTGAGCCGAGCCGGCTGCCCGTACTCTCAGCATCCGAGATCGACCAGACCCCGGCGCTGAAGCACATCGCCGACTCGGGTGCGGAACTCCGCGACATCGGGACCGGCCACGGCATTCGCAGCGTCGTGGCTATTCGCGGCGACCAGTTCATCATCCTCCAGGTGACACCCGACGGGCAGGCCCTTGTAGCGGGCCTCGCAGCCGATCTCTCGGTCGATCAGCTGAGACGGGCGGCAGGCGATCGGGTGACCGCGCTCGGCACGACGCACGGGCTGGCGGGCTATTTCGTCCGGAACGGCCAGGAGTTCCAGGTGCTTTATGCGACACCGGATGGCGAAAGGCTGATCCCCGGCGTCATGTGGGACGCGACCGGCCGGAACGTCACGCGCGACCAAGTCACGCCGATTGCCGGCACCATCCTCACCGTCGAGATCGCGAATGACGGCGGCGCCGCCGATCGGGTCCCGGTGCAGCCACTGGCGCCGCCATCGACCGGCTCCGCCTTGGCGGTGGCCCGAGAGACGGTGTTCGGCTCCTATGGTGACCCCTCGGCACCGCGGCTCTGGATGTTCATCGATCCCAAATGCCCGTTCTCGATCCAGGCAATGGCGCGGCTCTGGATCGCCGGTCGAGCTTGTTCGTCAGCGGAGGTGTGGAGGCTGGATCGCGAATCGAACTCGGATACGAGGATTTGCAGATCGCGCCAGAGATGCGCGGAGGCACGCACTCAATCCGACGGGCAACTGCCTGTTGGGTCAAGCTCTTGCAAATCATGACGCCACGCCTGCTGCGAGCGCGCGCGACGCCGAAAGTGCTGCGATGTTAGCCAGTTGTTCCCGGCTGCAGCCCCAGTGCGACAGTAGTGCGTTTACTGCTGTGGAGTCAGCGGTGGCCACCTCGGGGTGCGCTGCGGGCGTGCGGCTGAACCGCGGAACGGGCGCGTTCTGCGTGACACCGGCAACCGTGACAAACGCCTGCCGTGCTTGATTGTGCGGATCTTTGGGAGCTTCCTCAAGAGTCAGTACTGGTGCGACGCATGCGTCGCTCCCTGCGAACACCGCACACCATTCATCGCGCGTGCGAGTCATGAATTGCGCGGCGATGAGTGGTTTCAGTTCCGCCCAGCATCGCGGATCATTCCCGGCGGGGCTCACGGAGCTGCTATCACCAAACACGTTCGGATCGAGTTCGGCCTTGGCAATGAACTCGGCATAGAATTGCGGCTCAAGCGGACCCACTGCCATGAATCTCCCATCCTTGGTTTCATAGGTGTCATAGTAGTGTGCCGCACCCGATAGAAAGTGAGTACCGACTTGGTTGCAGCCCAAGCCACGCGCCTGCATCCCTAGAAGCATGGCCATTAGCGCGATCGAGCCGTCCACCATCGCCGCGTCCACGACCTGCCCTTGCCCGGATCGCTCGCGTTCCACCAGCGCGCAAACCATGCCAAACGCAAGCAACATGCCGCCGCCGCCAAAATCTCCCACCAAGTTCAGCGGCGGTACGGGCCGCTCGCCGCGCCGGCCAATGGCATGCAACGCGCCGCTCAGCGCGATGTAGTTGATGTCATGCCCAGCGGTTCTCGCGAGCGGCCCGTCCTGCCCCCAGCCCGTCATGCGCCCGTACACGAGCTTCGCATTGCGACGCAGGCAGACATCGGGCCCGATCCCCAGACGCTCTGCCACACCGGGGCGGTAACCCTCGAACAACGCATCAGCGTGCTCGACGATATCGAGCAGCACAGCCACTTGCTGTGGATCTTTCAAGTCCAGCGCCAAGCGCAACCGATTGCGTTGCAACGGATCGTGAGCGTCGTCGCTCGCTCTATGACGTTCGATTCTGAGCACTTGCGCACCCAGATCCGACAGCAGCATGCCGCAGAACGGTCCTGGACCGATCCCGGCCATTTCAATGACACGAAAGCCTTTGAGCGGCCCCATTCAGATCCCCCTTGATCGACTTCACCATTCTGCAACACGAGATTGTCGTTCGAGCCGGTGACTAGTACAGCGTTTTCAATGCTCTAATATGATCGAGCCTGCGGCCACCCCCTCACCCAACGCTCTCCCAAAAGGGGAGAGCGCTAACAAAGCCGTAACCTTCAAACCTTCTCCCCTGGTGGGAGAGGGCGTGCGGCGTTGATCATGGAGTAGGAAATTCGGAAGCGATCTACTAGCTGGTGTTCGCATTCCTAAAGATGTGCGCGGCGTTGCGCATGGCACGAAACACCAGGCCGGGGGCCTGGCATCGCGCTCGCTCCCTGCCACCGATGCCCGCGTGATGCGCTCGAAAATCGGTGCCTCGCGTGAACACATGAAGCGCGTGCCCATGCGCCACGCCGTCATGGACATAGCCGAAGTGCGGCGCACCGATCGGTAAAGTCAACGAATCACCGTTCCATGTATACCGGAAGCAGGGATGGCATCCACCTCGATATGACTGATCAATATTGGCAGAGACACGGCGCACGTACAATAATCACTTCTGATGAGCGCTGTTGTCGCGGCAGATCGCAGTCGCGATCCGCTACGGATTTTTCGATCGCCAGAAAGCTGGGTTCAGCACGATCCGCTCGAAAATCACCAAGAACCCCGCTTGCAACCACGTTCATTTGAGGACCAGGTATCCCGACCAGGCGTAGTTCGGCTGTGCCGTGATCTGGCTGGCGCAGTACGTGCCATGAACACGGGGCGCAGCGCCCCTCAGAGCCCTCCCCGTAAACGCACAACACGTCCCAGGTAGGCTCGAAATGCCGATCAACCTCGATACCCGCTCGGAGGCCGTCTGTTCTCGACCATGCGGCAAGCGATGGCGCCCTCATGCATGGATCAACCTTACAACTTCCCCGGTTGGTTATTGGAAGAATAGTCAGTTGTGACAATGTCACTTCCGAGTATTGATAGTCAGTTCTGACGATGTCATTCTTGATTATTGTGCGTTTCGTAGGCGCCCTCTATAAGGATTTTCGAACAAGGCTACACCATACAAAGAATAACCTTACACAGGGGTGAGGAGCAGCGTTATGTTGAGCTACGTCAGTGGAACGAGCGACCAGCCTTTGTTGTACCAAACGGTCGGTGCGACGCTTGAGCGCGCCGCCGAGCGCTGGCCTGAGCGCGATGCGCTGATCATCCCCCAGCAAGATATTCGCTGGTCATGGCGGCAACTGAACGACGCAGCGGACCGACTGGCGCGTGGGTTCCTGGACCTCGGGTTGAAACCCGGCGATCGCATCGGTATCTGGTCCCCGAATCGGGTTGAATGGGTCGTCACACAGTTCGCCTCCGCCAAGGCTGGACTCATTCTCGTTACCGTCAATCCCGCCTATCGTGTCAGCGAGCTCGAATCCGCGTTGAACAAGGTGGCAGCGAGTGCACTCGTGCTCGCGCCTTCGTTCAAGTCCAGCAACTACGTTGCAATGATTCGCCAGCTCGCGTCTGAACTCGGCACCGACGTTGCTGGAGAGCTAAAGCTTGCTCGCCTGCCGCATTTGCGATCGCTCGTGCTCATGGGCGATGAAGTGGTTCCAGGTTTCATTCCATACGCCTCCCTGTCACGGGATGCCGGCGCAAGCGGTGACCTCTACCAAATCTCAAAGCAGCTACAGCCCGAAGATCCCATCAACATCCAATTCACGAGCGGCACGACGGGTTTGCCGAAAGGCGCGACGCTCACGCATCATAACATTGTTAACAACGGTTATTTCGTTGCGCGGCGCCAACGTTTTACGGAGCACGACCGCGTGTGCATTCCCGTGCCGCTCTATCACTGCTTCGGCATGGGCATGGGTGTGCTCGGTTGCACGACGCATGGTGCGGCGATGGTGTTCCCGGGGGAAGGTTTCGACCCGCTTGCAGTCCTGCAGACCGTCCATCGCGAGCGCTGCACGGCGCTCTATGGCGTACCGACGATGTTCATCGCCGAACTGGATCACCCGGAATTCAATGCCTACGACCTAAGCTCGTTGCGCACCGGCATAATGGCCGGCGCACCCTGCCCGATCGAGATCATGAAGCGCGTAGTGGCGCAGATGCACATGCGGGAGGTGACGATCTGCATGGGCACGACAGAAATGAGCCCGATAACCTTCCAGAGCAGTTGCGACGATTCGTTGGAACGGCGCGTTTCGACTGTTGGCACGATCCTCCCGCACGTCGAAGCGAAGATCGTGGACACGGACGGACGTGTCGTACCCGTTGGCGTGCGCGGCGAACTGCTCACGCGTGGTTACGGCGTCATGCGGGGCTATTGGGATGAGCCGCAGAAGACCGCCGCGACCATCGACCCGCAAGGCTGGGTGCATACCGGCGATCTCGTCGTTTTGGACGAGGCGGGGTACCTCAACGTCGTCGGCCGGATCAAGGATTTGATTATCCGCGGCGGCGAAAATATTCCGCCAAAGGAGATCGAAGACTTCTTGCATGCGCATCCGAAGATCCAAGAAGTGCAGATCTTCGGCGTACCCGATCTGCGTCTGGGCGAAATCGTCGCCGCGTGGATCAAGCTCAAGCCCGACGTCGAGTGTACGGTCGAGGAAGTGGTTCAGCATTGCCGCGACAACATTGCGTATTACAAGGTGCCGCACCACGTTTGGTTCGTCGAGGAAATCCCCATGACCGTGACGGGTAAGCCTCAGAAGCACCTCATGCGGCAGGCGGTGATCGAAAAGCTCGGACTGGAGGAGCGCCGCACAGCCTGAGATGTCGCGAAGAGTCAAGATTTATCGAGTGCGTGATGTGGTGCGCCGTTACCCAAGCCTTCAACAACGCACTCATATGGAGAGTTGCAGTGAATAACACTCTCGTGCTGTTTGGTGCTGGCCACATGGGTTCGGCCATCGCCCGCGGAATGCTGCGGACCGGAAACACCGATCTTCGGATCATCGACCCGGATCTCTGCAAACTTCAAGAGTTCAGGGCGCTCGGCATCCGCACCGATACCGCCTGCCTAGATTTGGCACCGAATGACGTGCTCATATTGGCCATGCCGCCGCAGGTCTTTGGCGCTTTCTCATCGGACACACCGTGCGTACATCACCATCGGGGGTTAGTCATTTCTGTGATGGCCGGCATTCGGATCAGCAGCATCCAGCAGATGCTCGGTATTCGGAATGTCGTCCGCTCGATTCCCAACACGCCCTCGGAGGTCTTCGAAGGGATGACTGTCTACTGCCGGTCTTCAACGGTAGACGAGGACCTTGCTCGACAGGCACGGGGAGTTCTTGAATCGTTCGGTCGAGCGGTCGAAGTCAGTGACGAGGCGCTGATCGATCCGGCCACTGCTCTGTGTGGGGGAGGTCCGGCATTCGTCGCCTACTTTGCCGCCGCATTGCAAGAATTTGGCGTGAAGGCTGGCATTTCAGAGGATGCAGCGCGCGCAATCACGATCCAGCTTCTGCGCGGTACTTCAGCACTGTTGGCGACCACGGGCAAACCCGCGATCCAGCTTTGTCGAGAGGTCATGACTCCGGGTGGTACGACCGAGCGGGGTATCTGGCACTTCGACGATGAAGACCTTGGCGGTACGGTCCAGGACGCGCTTACCAAGTCATCCGCCCGTTCGCGCGAGCTCGGGCTTGTCATTACTGAGTCCTTTTCTCAGTTCGAGGTGGCCAAATGATCGGAGTAAGCGACAAGAGTTGGCTGGTCGACCTGCTGTCGAACGTTGTCCCCGACAGATCGAACCTAGTGTCGGAAATTGTAGCGGACAACGACAGGCACATCTATTCCACCTACTTCGGTCTTGGCCATCAACTGAAACTGCACTACCGACCCGGCGTGTTCAAGGTGAGCCTCGCAGGCATGGCGCTCGGAAGCTATCTGCTCAAGGGCTTAGCGCACGACGAATTGACAGGCAGATTGCTGGACCTGGGAACGGGTAGCGGCGTCTTGGCTCTTCTGTTGCGAAGCTTGGGGGCCCATGACATCACCGCGTCGGACGTCAGCACCGGCGCTGTTAGCTTGGCTCTCGAAAACGAGATCCTCAACTTTCGTAGCAGTCGAATTCGCTTCTTCTCGGGCGACCTTTTCGCGGGTCTACCGGAGGGAGATTGCTATGACACGGTGATCTTTAATCCGCCAGGTTGGCGCACGCCATCGGAGAGATTCCTCGACCGCTTACGCCGGAGCGGGGATGGCATCGATATGGCGCCCGAAACCATGTTCTACGGAGACGAAGTGCTCCTGAGGTTCCTCAAGGATCTGCCGGATAGAATGAACCGCGCCGGCCGGGCGATCGTCGGGCTGAATTCATTAGTGGGCATCCGCGATGTTTTGGCTCGCTACAGGGCCTTCTATCCAACGGGCGCACCGTTGCAGTTCCAACTTCTGGAGCGCCACTCGCTACCCTTGCTCTTCTACGCCCCAGGCTGGAAGCGGGCGGAGCCCTTTCTCCGTGAGGAGTTCGAGGAGTGGCGTGACTCCTATGGCGCCGCTTATACGATCGACGGGCAAGGTCGGCTGTACTGGTCTTATGAGGTAGTGGAATGCAAACGAGTGCCGTCGGCCTTGAGCTAGCTAGAGGTTCGTGCCGCCGCGGCTGGGGCTCCATCGAACGTAATCCTCGGGGCTTCGTCGCCGAGCCATTGATCAAGAGTTGGCAAAGGTGACGGAGAACAAGTCAATGAACCAGTATGACGTGGTGGTTATCGGTCTTGGCATCATGGGCGCCGCCGCGACTTGGCGCACAAGCCAGCTCGGCGCAAAAGTATTGGCAATCGAGCAGGGCGGCCCGACCCATCGGGGAGGTTCGTCGCACGGTGCGACTCGCATCTTTCGACAGGCGTATTGGGAAGGTCAGAGCTATCTGGGCCTGCTCTCGCTGGCGGATATGGGCTGGAGAGAACTGCAACGCGCCTCCGAAACTCCCCTCATCGTCCAGACTGGCGGTCTGTTCATCGGCCCCAGGAGTACGGGCATTGTGGCTGGCAGTCTTAACACTGCCGTGCATGGCCAAATCGAACACGAACATCTAAGTGCCGCCGGTGTTCGAGAGCGGTTTCCACAATTTCGCGTAGACGACGACATGGAAGCGGTCTATGAGCCCGGCGCCTATGCCGTGCTCGCTGAAGAAGCTCGGCTACAGATGCTCAATGAGGCAGTGAGTCGAGGCGCGCAAATCTCCTATGGTGAAGAGATCGAGGTAATTTCCAGCAATGCTGGCCGGCCCGCAGTCACCACTCGATCCGGCCGCTCAATAGCCGCCAGTTCTGTTCTCGTGTGTACGGGAGCGGCAAATGCCATGTTGCTGCCAGAACTTACTCCCGTGCTCCAACCCAAGCGAGTGCCAATCTACTGGTTCGAGCCTCACCTTGGCTGCGGAGAGAAATTTGGCCCGAGAGCTCTTCCCGTTTTTCTGTATGAAGCGAAGGATGGCGCTTTGCTATACGGCGTTGCTGCGGGGATGTCTGCGGAATCCGGCGTGAAGATCGGATTCCACAACCGACAGCATGTTCCGTGTGCGCCAGGCAAGGAACCGGCTCCCGCCATGAAGTCGTATGCGCGCGAGATCGAAGGCTACGTGGCAGAGATCTTTCCTGACCTCGTACCATCTTCGGTGAACGGCAAATGGTGCATTTACACCTTGACGCCCGATGAGTCGTTCATTCTGGATCGGAGTTCCAACCATCCGAACGTCTTCCATGCGAACGTCTGCTCAGGCCATGGATTCAAGTTTGCGCCGGCGATCGGCCAAGTCTTGGCGGAACAAGCTTTGGGGCTTCGGCCTTCAGTCGATCTTGGTGCGTTCGCCTTCGATCGTTTCGGTGCCCGCGCCTGATGGCCGGTTGCCGATGGAGCCGTGGCACGGCTCCAACGCGCAGCGATGGTGTCAAATCCCAGCCAATAGGGGGGCGCGCATTCGAGGGTTGCGCTTTTATGCCGTCAGGCGATGGCCTGCGGACATTGCTGTGCCCGGTTGAATTTCGGAAACGCGGCGTCGAGATTCAGGCTGGCCAGCGCGCATGGAGGTGACGCTTCACGGCCGAGGGTTTATCATAGAGCAGTGCGAAGCGAGGCACGCACGGCGAAACTTCGTTCATCGGCGTCGAGATGGGAGCAACCCCCGGCCGATGGCTCGCTGACAGGTCGCTTTGCGACGGTCGCGGAGATAGCGCCTGCGGCGTCCCCCTCAATCGAATTTTGCATATGCCGGGCAGATGAGCGAAGCGCAGTTCCACTCCGCGACCCTGCCGACTGCCGGCGTCCCGAAGACTTTCCTGCTTGCGGATGGGAGAACCCAATTGACCACATCTTCTGCCCCCGGACGGAGCGTTTCGACATTTGTACCCGACTCGCCTGCGGCGTGGCAGCGATTGCTGATCGCCCTCGCAATAGCCACGGTCGGCAGCGTCGGCATGTGGTCGGTCGTCGTGGTGCTGCCGAAGGTGCAAGCCGACTTCGGCGTCACGCGCGGCGCCGCATCGCTCGCATACACCTTGGCGTCGATCGGCTTCGGCCTCGGCGGCGTCGTTACAGGCCGCCTGACGGACCGCCTCGGCATCATCCCCGCGATGGCGATGGGCATTCTGTGTCTGCTATTCGGTTTTCTCGGCGCCGGTATTTCGACGGCGCTCTGGCAGTTCACCGTGGCGCATTTCTTCATTGGACTGGGCGCATCGGCGACCTTCGCGCCGTTGATGGCAGAAGTGTCGCACTGGTTCGTGCGCCGGCGCGGAATTGCGGTGGGGATCGCCGCCAGCGGCTTCTATCTCTCCGGCGCCCTCTGGCCTCCGCTCATTGAGCGGGGCCTGGTCCAATATGGCTGGCAGATGACGCATATCGCCCTCGGCATTCTCTGCGGGGCCGCGATGACGGTGCTTGTCCTCGTGCTCCGGTCGAATATCGGCAGGTTGCAGAAGCGGTCGTTTGGCGCCGAGGGGCGCCCGAGCGTCGATATCAATCTCAGCCCCAACGCTCTGACAGCCATTCTCTCGGTCGCGAGCTTTTCTTGCTGCACGGCGATGGCGATACCGCAGGTGCATATCGTCGCCTATTGCGGCGATCTCGGTTACGGCGTCGCGCGCGGAGCGGAAATGCTGTCGCTGATGCTGGCCTTCGGCATCGTCAGCCGGATCGGGTCGGGCTTCATAGCCGACCGGATTGGCGGGCTCGCAACATTACTGACCGGCTCGGTGGCGCAAGCCTCGGCGCTCACGATGTACCTGTTCTTCGACGGCCTCACGCCGCTCTATGTGGTCTCCGCCTTGTTCGGCCTGTTCCAAGGGGGAATTGTGCCAAGCTATGCCATCATCGTTCGCGAGACAATGCCTGCGAGAGAAGCGGCGACGCGCGTCGGCACGGTGATTATGGTCTCTCTGCTCGGGATGTCGTTCGGCGGTTGGATTTCCGGCGTGATCTTCGACATGACCGGTTCGTATAAGATGGCCTTTCTGAATGGTCTCGCCTGGAACGCGCTGAATATCGGGATAGTGCTGCCATTGCTGTTGCGTTCGCGCCATCGCGCCGCTTTTGCCTGATCCGGCCCGGGCGGGCATCACGTTCCGAGGCGGCCCGCCCGACGCGGTCCGGCTCTGGAAGTCGGAGATCATCCTACGTCGATCATCGCCGAAATGAGGCGCGAGGCGCGCGATTCACGCTCCGATTGCTCTAAGGCGCATTGCCGAGCGGCCTTGTCCGGCCGCCGGCGGACAAATTTGGCGCCGTCGGGTAAGCGGTCACATGATCGCAAGAGAATTCGACGAGTGGTCTTCGCCAAAACCGGCGAGGTGGGGGTGGGGCGTACCTTTCAGCCTGGGCGGGCAAGCAGACCTGCTCATGTCCATTGTATCCCACGTGGATACTTTCCAACCTTATCGTGCCAAACATCCCCCATCATCGATAAATGGGCCGTTCGAAGAAGAGCGGCCCTCGGTCTTGACCCAATCCGCCCAAACCGTCATCCCGCTTGCCGTCGGCACTTGCTCCACTCCACGTCCGAAAAAACGCGGAAACCTTGGATCACATACAGGTTCAGCTCGTCAACACAGCATTGTGCCGAACTGATGGATGGTGAGAATAGGCGCCATAATCTGACGACCGTCTGGCGCCGGGAACAATATGGGCTAGAGGCGATCTGTGACCAGCACTCGGCCTTTAGCTCCGAGAGACGTCTTTCCATCCTGGCCCTTGATACGGCCACGTAAGTCAACAATCTCACCTTGTAATTTGTCGTTCCAGATTACCTTCCTAACCAGCCATTCCAATAGAATAGTTTCATCCGCATAGATTGGACGACGGAACCGCACCCAGAACTCCAAACCCAACATCGCCCCCTTCCGGGAAAAATGAGAGGCCGTTAGGGCAAGCAGCAGTGACGTAACGTGAGGTCCGCTCGCCGTGGGTCGACCGAACCGAGTGGTCGCGGCGTATTCAGCATCGTGGTGTATCGGGTTATTATCACCCACAGCATCGGCAAATTGGGTGACCTGTGACAAAGACAAGACTACTTCTGACGAAAAACGCTCTCTCGGGTATGCTCTCATAGCCACCTCCTCATAAGTTTCTGACGTCGGCCGATCAGTGTTGTATGCTGAGAATGGCTCGATGGGATCTAATAGTGTCCGATGGATCATGTAGTGGCTCTCGCAGGCCCGCATCAAATCCTACTGGTGGGAAACGGCTAC
>Ga0181519_10004629_pt1 | contig 11084 bp, 17 predicted proteins | sample PEATcosm2014_Bin_26_FD_121102 | JGI IMG/M metagenome (GOLD analysis project Ga0181519, IMG submission 121102) | Peatland microbial communities from MTU Mesocosm Facility, Houghton, MI, USA - PEATcosm2014_Bin02_10_metaG | ecosystem: Environmental > Terrestrial > Soil > Wetlands > Peat | place... | reverse complement strand
TCTCCAGCTCCACGCGGAACATGGCGTTGGGTAGAGGCTCGACGACGGTACCTTCGACGGTGAACGCGTCTTCCTTTGGCTTACTCAGTTTCTTCTCCTTGTGTGGGCACAACGACGTCAAAGAGCAAAAAACTCCTTGACGGATGGACCTCTCGGGCTTCCAAGAGGTCGGCTGACCATTCTACCGGAAAATCTCCGGAAAGCAAAAGCCGGTGCCATCCTGGGGCCCCCGAGGTTCCGGCGACCCACAAATCCCGATATGTGACCAGAGTCCCTAGTGACATCGCCAAAACGTCGACAATGCTTGGTAAATGACGGAACCACCCAGGACCCTGGTGCCCGAGTCTATGCACCGCGACGAGTGCGTCAGCCTGCTGGGCCAAGCCGCCCTGGCTCGAGTCGTCATCTCGGTCAAGTGCCTGCCGGTCGCCCTGCCGGCACGAATTTCCCTGATCGAGGGCAATTTCATCCTGCTGGCGAGTTCCGACCCGGCGGTCATCCTCGCCGCCGAACGCGGCGACGTCGTCTCGCTGCAGATTGACGGGCTCGGATCCAACGGGCTGACCTGGTCGGTCATGGCCTCGGGTATCGCCAAACTCGCCGGGGCCCAGTCGCCCCCCAACGAGATCATGCGCCAGGCCCTCGACCGCGGGGCCTCCTTCGTGCTCGTGCCGCTGTCGGTGGTCGTCGGCCAGCGAGGCTGAGTCCGGACCCCAACCGGTCAGGGAAAACCTGTGGAAGGCTCTGGGTGATGCCCTTTCATCAGATCACCGATCCCAAGCGGCTCCACGCGCTCATCGACGCGATCCTGCTCATCGAAGCTGACGCGAACCTGACGACGCTCCTGGAGAGCATCGTCGAGAGTGCCACGACGTTGGTGGGCGCGCGCTACGGCGCCCTCGGGGTGCTGGCGAGTGACGGCACGACCTTGTCGAGTTTCATCACCCACGGCATCGACGACCGTCAGCGCGCCCAGATCGGCGAACTGCCGCGCGGCGGCGGGGTCCTCGGCGAGACCATCCGGCTCGCGCGGCCACTGCGGATCGACGACCTCGCCTCTCAGGAAGGGCGCTCGGGATTTCCCGCGCACCACCCGCCGATGACGCAGTTCCTCGGCGTGCCGGTCCTGGTCGAGGACGGCACGGTCTTTGGGAACCTCTATCTCACCGACCCGCTCTCGGGCCAACCCTTCAGCGCCGAGGACGAAGACCTCGTCGCGGGCTTCGGGCGGGCAGCGGGACTCGTGATCGACCAGGCCAAACTGCGCAGTCACGTACGCGAACTGACCATCGCCGAAGAACGCGAACGTCTGGCGCGTGACCTGCACGACACCGTGATCCAGCGTCTCTTCGGCGTCGGTCTCTCGTTACAACTCTCCTTATCGGGTTCGCTCGGGGACTCGGTGCGCGAACGCATCAACACCTCGCTCGACGAACTCAACGAGACCATCCACGACATCCGCACCACGATCTTTGAGATCGACCAGGAGCACGCCGAGGTCGACTCCCTCGAACGGCGCATCGAAGCGCTCACCGTCGAGGTCGCGTCCCGTTTGGGCGTCGAGGTGCACCTCAAGACGCTCGCGGGAATCGACGACCTGGTGGCGCCCCACTGCGCCCAGCACGCGGTCCAAGCCCTGCGCGAGATCCTCTCCAATATCGTGCGCCACGCCCAGGCCGAACGGGTTGACGTCGACCTGAGCATCGACGAAAATATGCTCGTGCTGCTGGTCACTGACGACGGAGTCGGTTTTGCCTCGGCCGCGAGCGGCGGACGCGGGCTGCGGAACCTGGCCTCGCGCGCCCGTGACCTGGGCGGCGATTGTTACGTAGACTCTGAGATCGGCCACGGCACCCAGGTGCGGTGGACCGCGAACCGACTGGACTGACGTGATTCGACTCTTCCTCGTTGACGACCATGAGATCGTGCGACGGGGACTGCGCGAGTTGCTCGAGTCCAACGACGACCTCAAGGTCGTCGCCGAAGCGGGAACCCTCGAAGATGCGCTCAAGTTGCCGCTCGACGACATCGACGTGGCGGTACTGGACGTGCGACTGCCCGACGGCAGCGGCGTGGACCTCTGTCGTTCGTTGCACGAGCAACGCTCGGATCTGGCTTGTCTCATGCTGACGTCCTTCGCGGACAACGAGGCACTGAATGCGTCGATGCTCGCGGGGGCGCGCGGCTACGTCTTGAAGAACGTCCGGGGTGACGAACTGGTCAACTCGATCCGCCGGGTCGCGGCGGGCGAGACACTGATGACCGCCGACCAACTCGAACGAGCCAAGGAGCGGCTGCGCCGCCAAATCGCCGAGGACGTGCGCCTCGAGAGCCTGAGCGGTCAGGAGCGCCGCATCCTCGAGCTACTCAGCGAAGGTATGAGCAATCGTGAGATCGCCGACGTCATGTTCCTCGCGGAAAAGACCGTCAAGAACTACGTGTCGAACCTGCTCGCCAAGCTCGGGTACCAGCGTCGCACCGAGGCTGCGCTCTTCGCGCAACGCCAGTTCGACCGCACGCACCCTCGCGACTAGGGCAGGGTGAACACCTCGGGACCGTTGTCGGTCACCGCGATCGTGTGCTCGAAGTGCGCCGACAGTTGGCCGTCCTTGGTCATCACTCCCCACCCGTCCTCGAGCGTGTAGGTGTCGTAGGAACCGACGTTGACCATCGGCTCGATGGCGAAGACCATGCCTTGCTTCAACGTCGGTCCGGGCGTGCCCGGCCAGTAGTTGGGCACCTGGGGATCCTCGTGCATCGCGGTGCCGATGGCGTGGCCCACGTACTCGCGCACCACCGAGAATCCCGCGGCCTCGGCGACACCCTGGACCGCGCGACCGACCTCGTGCAGACGATTGCCGATGCGCAGTTGCTCGATGCCCGCCCACATCGAACGTTCGGTCACCTCGAGGAGCTTGGTCGCCAGGTCGCTGATCTCTCCGACGCCCGCGGTGTAGGCCGCGTCACCGTGGTAGCCCTCCACGATCGCCCCGCAGTCGATCGAGATGATGTCGCCCTCGCTCAAGCGGTAGCTACCCGGGATGCCGTGGACGATCATGTCGTTGGGACTCGTGCAGATCACGGCCGGGAATCCGTGGTAGTTGAGGAAGTTGGACCGCGCCCCGCGCTTTTCGAGCACGGCAGCCGCGACCTCGTTGAGCTGCATCGTCGTCACGCCCGGACGGATCGCCGCCCTCGTCGCCTCGTGCATCTCGGCGACGACCTTGCCGGCCTTTCGCATCTTGGCCAACTCGTCGGGCGATCGCCTCACGCCAGACCCCGTTCGTTGATGACGGCCTTCAGGGCAGCCGTGACCTCGTCGGGGCTCTGGGACCCGTCGACCACCACGAGCAGGCCCCGCTCGCGGTAGAAGGCGAGGAGCGGTTCGGTGTCGCGCTCATAGGCCTCGAGACGCTTGGCGATCGCCTCGGGCTGGTCGTCCTTGCGCTGGATGACGTCGCCCCCGCAGTTCGAGCAGGTTCCCGAGATCGCCTCGACGTCGGTGTCCTTGTAGATATTGCCGCACTCCTGGCAGACCCGACGCGACGAGAGCCGTTCGGTGACGAGTTCGATCGACACGTCCAGGTTGATGCAGAGCTTGATGCCGTCCTCGCCGAGCAGCGCCTCGAGGGCCTCGGCCTGGAGGATCGTGCGCGGAAAGCCGTCGAGTAGTGCGCCGCGCTGGGCGTCGGGTTCTTGAAAACGTTCGTCCACCAATCGGATCACCAGGTCGTCCGAGACCAGGGCGCCCGCGTCCATGATTTCGGCGACCTCCCGGCCGAGTGGCGAGCCGGCCTTGACCGCAGCGCGCAGGATGTCACCGGTCGAGACGTGGGGGATGGCGTAGGCCTCGGCGAGGCGCTTGCACTGTGTTCCCTTCCCTGCGCCTTGTTTTCCAAGAACAACCAGGTTTAGACGTGGCATCGCTACCTCTTCAGGAATCCCTCGTAGTTGCGCATCATGAGCTGTGAGTCGATCTGACGCATCGTCTCGAGAGCCACGCCCACGGCGATCAGCAGGGTGGTGCCGTAGTAGGGGAAGCGGTTGATGTTCCACAAGGCCATGAGGATCGAGGGCACCACCGCTACCGAAGCGAGGAACAGCGCTCCGACGACCGTGAGTCGACTGAGCATCTTGGCGAAGTACTTCTCGGTCGGCAGTCCCGGCCGGATGCCCGGCACGAACCCACCCTGCTGGCGCAACATCTCGGCCTGCTGGTGGGGTTCGAAGGCGATATAGACGTAGAAGAACGTGAAGGCGAGGATGAGCAGGAAGTCCGAGATGATGTAGAAGAAGCTCGTTGGATGCAGCGAGGAGTTCACGAAGTTCTGAAAACTCGTCCAGGGCACGATGTTGCTCATCAGGACCGGGATGTAGAGCACCGAGGACGCGAAGATGATCGGGATAACCCCGGACTGGTTGACCTTGAGCGGAATATACGTCGAGTTCCCGCCCATCTCCCGGCGACCAACAACGCGACGCGCGAAGGTGACCGGGATGCGACGCTGTCCGTTGTCCATGAAGACGATCAACACCAGCAAACCAAGCGACACGATCAGAATGATGAAGAACTTCGTGGGTCCACCCTCGCTCCAGACCGCGTGGCCGCCCGAGGGCATGCCCGCGACGACGTTGGCGAAGATCAACAGACTCATGCCCTGGCCAATGCCGCGCTGGGTGATGAGCTCGGCGAGCCACATGACGAACGCGGTTCCCGCGGTCATGATCGCGACCATGAACAGACCCAGGCCCAAGGTGAACTTCGGGATGAGGTCGATGTTAAAGCCGAGCAGCGCTTGGTCGTGGCCGTGGAAGGCGTAGATGAGCCCCGTCGACTGCAGCAGCGCCAGGGCGATGGTGAGATAACGGGTCGTCTGAGTTATCTTCTTTTGACCCACCGCCCCCTGGTCGCGCCACTCACCGAGCTTGGGGATGACGGTCGTGAGCAACTGGATGACGATCGAACTGGTGATGTAGGGCATGACGCCCAGACCGAACACGGCGAGGCGGGTCAGCGCGCCACCCGAGAAGAGGTTGAGGAAGCCCAGCACCCCGCTCGCCCCCGCCTTGGACTGCAACAGCTGAACCTGCGACCAACTCACACCGGGGATCGGGATGTTGGCGCCCGCCTGGTAGAGGCAGATGATCGCGATGGTGAAAAGGACCTTGTTACGAAGGTCCGGTACACGAAAGATGTTCGAGAGTCTGCGCAGCACAGTTCAGTCCTTAGCGGTTCTGGTGTTGGTTGCCCGAGGCTGGTGGTCGAACCGCGAAGGGCAGGTCGAGTTCGGTCGTGGTACCGCCGGCCGCTTCGATGGCGGCCTTGGCGGACGCGGAGAACGCGTGGGCCGAGACGTTGAGCGCCGTGGTGACCGTGCCGCGTCCGAGCACCTTGACCAGGTCCTTCTTGCGCGCGAGGCCTCGCGCGACGAGCACGTCGGGGTTGACGTCACTGACCCCTAGCGCGACGAGCGCGTCGAGGTTGACGGGGGTGTACTCCACGCGAAAGGGGTTCGTGAAACCCTTCAGCTTGGGGATGCGCTGGAGAAGCGGCAACTGGCCGCCCTCGAAGCCCGCGGGGATCTGGCGGCGGGCCTTTTGGCCCTTGGTGCCACGGCCCGCGGTCTTGCCGCCCTTACCGCCGATACCGCGACCGACGATCTTCTTGCGATGCGTCGAGCCTTCGGGTGACTTGAGATCGTGCAACTTCATTCGTTGACCTCTTCTACTTTGATCAGGTGGGGTACGCGAGCGATCATGCCGTGGATCTCAGGACGATCCGGCAGCACGTTGGACTGGCCGATGCCACGAAGACCGAGCGCGCGCAGGGTCCCGCGGTGCTTGGGCTTGGTCGCGATCGCCGAACGGATCTGGGTGACTTTCAATTGGGTCATGGACTACGCCTCCGTCTTGAACAGGTCGCCCTCGCGCTGACGCTCGCGATAAGCACGAAGGGTTCCCGAGGGGATCACGTGCTCGGGCGACTGGTCGCGCAGGGCCGCGATGTCCTCGGGCCGACGTAGTTGCTTGAGACCGTCGATCGTCGCGTGCGCGACGTTGATGCCGTTGGGTGAACCGAGCGACTTGGCGATGATGTCCTTCACGCCCGCCATCTCGAGGATCGCGCGCGCGGCGCCGCCGGCGATGACGCCGGTGCCGGGAGCCGCGGGCTTCATGAGCACGCGACCAGCACCCGAGGCGCCGATGACGGGATAGACAATGGTCGTGCCCGCGATCGGCACGTCGAAGAGGTTCTTGCGCGCCTCTTCGATGCCCTTTTGCACGGCGAGCCCCGCTTCTTTGGCCTTGCCGTAGCCGAGGCCGACCCGGCCGTTGCGGTCCCCGATCACCATCAGCGCGGTGAACGAGAAACGCCGTCCGCCCTTGACGACCTTGGACACGCGGTTGACCTTGATGGTCCGCTCTTCGAACTGTTCTACGTCACTCATTAAAACTCCAGTCCATCGGCGCGAAGCTGGTCTGCGAAGGCAGCCACGCGGCCGTGGTAGTCGAACCCACCTCGGTCAAAGACCACGGTGGTGATGTTGGCGGCCTTCGCGCGCTCGGCGAGGAGCTTGGCGACGGCCTTGGCCCCGTCCACGTTGCCGTGGACGCTTGACTTCAGTGAAGCCTCGACCGACGACGCGGCGGCCAGGGTGACGCCCTGGGTGTCGTCGATGATCTGGGCCGAGATGTGCTTGTTCGTGCGGCTCACCGCGACGCGTGGGCGCTCGGGCGTACCCGACAACTTGTTGCGGATGCGCTTGTGGCGACGCTCGCGCAGTTCTCTCGTAGTACGTGCCATTACTTCGCAGCCTTTCCAGCCTTGCGCGCCACTCGCTCACCGAGGTAGCGCACGCCCTTGCCCTTGTAGGGCTCAGGCTTACGGATCTTACGGATGGTCGCGGCCACCTGGCCCACGACCTCCTTGTCGGCACCTTTGACGATCACGCGCGTGGGTGCGGGCACCTCGAAGGTGATGCCTTCGGGCGCGGTGAACTTAACGGGGTGCGAGAAACCCAGAGCGAGGTCGAGCACGCCCGGCGCTCCGGCCGCGGCGCGATAACCGACGCCGATGATTTCGAGTTCCTTGGACCATCCTTCGGTCACGCCGGTAACCATGTTGGACACGAGCGTACGGGTCAGCCCGTGCAACGCCCGGTAGGCGGTCTCGTCGTTCAGGCGATCGACGTTCAACTGGTCGCCGTCTTGGTGCAACGTGATGCCCTCGGGCAGGATCCGCGTCATGGCACCGTTGGGGCCCTTGACGCTGACGATCCCGTCGGCGACCGAGACGGTCACCGAGGACGGCACGGTGATGGGGTTACGGCCAATACGTGACATCAGCGGTTCTCCTTGGATGACGTCGAGTTACCAGACATAACAGAGCACCTCGCCGCCCAACTTGGCCTTGCGGGCTTCGCGGTCGGTCATGAGTCCGTGGCTCGTCGACACGACGGCCACGCCGACGCCGCCGAGCACCTTGGGCATCTGGTCGGACTTCTTGTAGATGCGAAGACCGGGCTTGGACACGCGCTTGATACCGACGATCGTCTTGCGACGGTCCTCGGAGTACTTAAGCGAGATCTCGAGGGTCGAGCCGGGCCTACCCTCGGACTTGGTCACGGTGAATCCCGAGATGAAGCCCTCCTTCTCAAGGACCTTGGCGAGATTCTCCTTCAACTTCGAACTGGGCATCTTGACGGTGTCGAACATCGCGGAGTTCGCGTTGCGGATCCTGGTCAGCATGTCGGCGATGGGGTCAGTCATAGTCATAGCTGTCCTCCTACCAACTCGCCTTGGTCACGCCGGGAACCTCGCCGGCGTGCACCATCACGCGCAGGCAGATGCGGCATAGACCGAACTTGCGATACACCGAGCGAGGACGACCACAACGTTCGCAGCGCGTGTAGGCGCGTGTCGAGAACTTGGGGGTCTTCTGCTGCTTAATACGAAGGGCTTTCTTAGCCATGTCTATCGATTCTCCTGCTTGAAGGGAAAGCCGTACGCGCGAAGGAAAGCGCGTCCCTGCTCATCGTTGGTGGCCGTGGTGACGATGGTGATGTCAAAGCCACGCGGCGCGTCGATCTTGTCGTAGTCGACCTCGGGGAAGATCAGCTGGTCGTTCACCCCGAAGGTGTAGTTCCCGTGACCGTCGAACGACTTGGGCGACAGACCACGGAAGTCACGGATGCGCGGGATCGCGAGGCTGAGCAGTCGATCGAAGAACTCCCAGGCCCGGTCCCCGCGCAGGGTGACCTTGACGCCGATGGGCTGCTCCTCGCGCAGCTTGAAGCTCGCGATCGACTTCTTGGCGCGCGTCACCACGGGCTTTTGGCCCGTGATCAGTTCGAGGTCGCGCTGGGCGCCCTCGAGCAGTGACGCCTGCTGGGTCGCCTTGCCGACGCCCGAGTTGAGCACGATCTTGGTGAGGCGCGGAACCTGCATGATGTTGTCCAGACCGAGCTCGTCTTTCAGGGCCGGACGGATCTCCTGGTCGTAGCGGACCTTCAGACGCGGGCGGGTTTGGGTACTCATAGCGTCTCTCCACACTTGCGACAGACGCGCACCTTGGTGCCGTCAGCGATCTTGTAGCCCACCTTGGCGGGTCCCTTGTGACCAGCGCACCACAGGGCGACGTTGGACACGTGCAGGGGCATCAACTTGTCGATGATGCCGGCCTGCATGGTCGCACCCGCCTGCTTGGTGTGACGCTTGGCGATGTTGAGGCCGTCCAGGATGACCTTGTTGCTCGCGGGCATCGCCTCTTCGACTTGAGCGCGCTCGCCACGGAACTTGCCCGACAGGACCAGCACGTCGTCGCCTTTACGAATCTTCATTACAGCACCTCCGGCGCCAGGGAAATAATGCGCATGAACTTCTTGTCGCGTAGCTCGCGTCCGACCGGCCCGAAGATGCGGGTACCGCGCGGCTGGAGCTGATCGTTGATCAGCACGGCCGCGTTCTCGTCGAACTTGATGTAGGAGCCGTCGGGACGGCGGCGTTCCTTCGAGGTGCGAACCACCACGCAGCGAACGACGTCACCCTTCTTCACGGCGGCGCCCGGGATGGCGTCCTTCACGGTGGCGATGAAGACGTCACCGATCGAGGCGTAGCGACGGCGTGAGCCGCCGAGCACCCGGATGCACAGGACTTCCTTGGCTCCGCTGTTGTCGGCCACCTTGAGACGGGATTCTTGCTGAATCATCGCGCACGCTCCACGATCTCGGTGAGGCGCCAGCGCTTGAGCTTGGAGAGCGGACGGGTCTCTTGGACCCTTACGCGGTCGCCGACCTTCGCCTCGTTCTTGTCGTCGTGCACGTAGAGCTTCTTCGTGCGCTGGACCGTCTTGCCGTAGCGAGGGTGGCTGACGCGCTCATTGACCGCGACCACCAACGTCGAAGCCATCTTGTCCGACACCACAATGCCCTCGCGGACCTTGCGCGGGTTCTCTCGCTGCGTTTCGTTCGTCGAGTCAGTCATGACTACTCACCTTCCTGGGCCGCTTCAGCGGCCGCGATCTCGCGCTCACGCACGAACGTCGACAGGCGCGCGATGTCCTTGCGCACTTCGTGCAAACGCGCGGAGTTGTCCAGCTGGCCCGTGGCCAGCTGGAAGCGCATGTTGAACAACTCGCGACGCGAGTCACTCAGACGTTCCAGTAGTTCCTTGTCGCCGAGGAGACGAAGCTCCGCGACGCGTTCAGCGGTCTTTGCCATTAGATGGTCACCTCCGGTGTGCCGTGGGTCCCGGGACGAATCACGAACTTGGCCTTGATGGGCAACTTCTGGATGGCGCGGTCCATGGCGGCACGCGCCAGCGTCTCGTCCACGCCACCGAGCTCGAACATGATGCGCCCGGGCTTGACGACGGCGACCCAGAACTCCGGGTTGCCCTTGCCCGAGCCCATGCGGGTTTCGGCTGGCTTCTGGGTGACCGGCTTGTCCGGGAAGATCCGGATCCAGACCTTGCCACCACGCTTGACGTGACGGGTCATGGCGATACGTGCGGCCTCGATCTGTCGAGCGGTGATCCATCCGGCCTCTTGGGCCTGGATCCCGAAGTCACCGAAGGCCAACTCCACGCCGCCCTTGGCCATGCCGGCCATGCGGCCGCGCTGCTGCTTGCGGTGCTTCACCTTGCGGGGCATCAACATGATTACTCTGCGTCCTTTCGGAAATGCGGCGTGTCGGTGTGATCTTGGGCCGTGCGGCGCTCGATCTCCTCTTCCACGCTCAGTCGACGCTCGACCTCGTCGTTCGCCGCCAGCAGGTCGGCGGGGTTCACGTCGGTGGCGACCTCTTCGCTGGGCGCCTCGTGTTCGACACGACGACGTCCTCCACCAGCGCGCACGACGCCCTTGGGCACCGCGGGCGTCGCGCCCACCGGCACCGCGTCACCGGCCGCCATGGCCGCTTCGCGCACGATCTTCTCGTCGTTGGTCAACTGGTAGGGCAGGATGTCGCCCTTGTAGATCCACACCTTCACGCCGATGCGGCCCGTGTTGGTGCGAGCCTCGCGAAAGCCGTAGTCGATGTCGGCGCGAAGCGTGTGCAGGGGCACGCGACCTTCGCGGTAGGACTCACGGCGCGACATCTCGGCGCCGCCCAGACGACCTGAGGCCTGGATCTTCACGCCCATGGCGCCGGCCTTCTGGACGGTCTGGATTCCGCGTTTCATCGCGCGACGAAACGCCACCCGGCGAAGCAACTGGTCACAGATTCCCTGGGCGATCAACGCGGCGTCGAGCTCGGGTTGCTTGATCTCTTGGATGTTGAGCGAGATCTTGTTCTTCTGACCGGTGATCTTCTCGAGGTCCTTCTTCAGACGCTCGGCCTCGGCCCCACGTCGCCCGATGACGATGCCCGGACGCGCCGTGTGGATGTCCACGCGGATGCGGTCCGAGTTGCGCTCGATCTCGATGCGCGACACCGCCGCGCTCTCGAGCTGCTTGGTCAAGTAGTCGCGGATCTTCCAGTCCTCGATGACGAGGTCCTTGTAGCCGCGCTCCTTGAACCAGCGTGACTTCCAGTCCGTCGTGATACCGAGACGGAAACCGTAGGGGTTTACCTTCTGACCCATTA
>Ga0181519_10004628_pt1 | contig 11085 bp, 9 predicted proteins | sample PEATcosm2014_Bin_26_FD_121102 | JGI IMG/M metagenome (GOLD analysis project Ga0181519, IMG submission 121102) | Peatland microbial communities from MTU Mesocosm Facility, Houghton, MI, USA - PEATcosm2014_Bin02_10_metaG | ecosystem: Environmental > Terrestrial > Soil > Wetlands > Peat | place... | reverse complement strand
CATTTGACGCATCGGGGCGACGTGAAACTGGACCGTCTATCGGTGGGTGTTCCGTTCAAGGACAAATCGAACATCGCGCGGCGCGGGCACGCGCGCGATTTGCGGTGCCGCGGGAATACCTGGTTCATTCCGTACCGGACGGTGCAGGCGCGTTCGGAAAAATTCAATCATCCGGGAACGTTTCCGGTCGATTTGCCGCGCTGGTGCATCCGGCTGCATGGCCGCGCCGGCGCGCTTGTGCTGGACCCGTTCATGGGCAGCGGGACGACGCTGGTGGCGGCGGCGCTGGAGGGCGCCACCGGGTGCGGCATCGATCTGGATGCGGATTATGTAACCACCGCCGCGGCGCGGCTGGCGGCGGCGCTGGATCAGACCGCGAGCGCGAACAGCCAGATGACGGCGACGAAGCCGACCATCCAGATCAAGGAGCGCAGGGTCGCCGCATTGGTCAGGTAGGCGGCCGTGTAGCCCAGGCGGGCGGCGACGAAGGCGCCGGCGAGAAGATCGATGCGGCCCTGCGGGGCGCCGGAGATTTCGGCGAGGATTACCGCGGCGGCGAACGGCGCGAAGGCCTCGAAATGATTCTGGTGCGCCCAGTTGGCGCGCGCGCGCCAGCCGGCGAGCGCTGCCAGCGAGTCGCGCGGCTTGGTGTTGTCGTAGCCCGGCACCGACTTGGCGCCGCCGACGGTCGCGTATGGCAGCATCGCCGCGACCAGAACCATGATGTGTGCGAAATGCATGTTTTCCCGCCCCTGGTTGTTGCAGGTGACGTGCCCGGTGGGCGCCGCCCCTGGTGCTTTCGTTAAGGTCACCGGTATAGGCCGGCTGGTCGCTGGAAGGCCGCCCAATGCGCTTGCCGCTACTGACCCGCCTCGCCGCGCTTGGCATTCTTGCTTATGGGCGGGCGCTCGGCCAGCCCGCTGTGCCGGTGGTTCCACAAGCTGCCGCGTCGGCGAGCACGCCAGCAGCGCCGGATGCGGGTGCGAGCTACGAGAGCAATCTGCTGGGCGGCATGTTCGGGCTGCGGCCGGTGCTCGACGCCAACGGTCTGACGCTCAATCTGACCGACACATCCGAGGGGCTGGGCAACCCGACCGGCGGGCTGCGGCAGGAGGGGGTGTTCGAGGGGTTCGGGTTCGGCAGCTTGGCGCTAGATGGCGGCAAGGCGGGCCTGTGGGGCGGGTTTTCCGCGCAGGTCAGCGCGTGGGAGATCTATGGGCGCGGGCTGACCGCGAATGCGCTGGGTAATCTGCACACGATCAGCAATGTGGAGGCTGATCGCGCGCTGCTGCTGTTCGAGCTGTGGGTGGAGCAGGCGATGCCGGATGGCCGCGCCAGTTTGCGCGTTGGCCAGCAGGCGGCGGACCAGGAATTCATGGTCGATCAGAACGCCGCCCTGTTCATTAACGCGCATTACGGGTTTCCCGATTTGCCGAGCAACGACCTGCCCAGCGGCGGCCCCGCCTACCCGCTGGGCACGCCCGCGGTGCGGCTGAAACTGCTGCCGAGCGATAGCGTGACGCTGCTGTTGGCGCTGTTCAATGGCGATCCGGTGCCGCCCGGTAGTGGGGGCGACCCGCAGGCGCACGAGGGCGGCGGCACGGCGTTCCGCACCAACGGCGGCGCGCTGTGGTTCGCGGAGGCGCAATGGGCGCGCAACCAGGGCAAGGATGCGGCCGGCCTGCCGGGGACGTTCAAGATCGGCGCCTGGTATCATTCGGGTTTTTTTGCCGACCAGCGTTTTGGCGCCGACGGGCTTTCGCTCGCGGACCCCGCCAGCGATGGCAAGCCGTTGCTGCGGCATGGCGATTATTCGGTTTATGCGTTGGCCGACCAGACTATCTGGCGGCCGCCGGGCGCCACCGACGGTGGCGTCAACGGGTTTGTGCGCATCATGGGCGCGCCGGCGGATCGCAACCTGGTCGAGTTCTCGTTCGATGGCGGCCTGACCTGGAAGGGCGTTTTTCCGAGCCGTGGCGACGACACCGCGGGTCTGGGTCTGGAATGGGCGCGGGTCGGGGACCAGGCGAGCAAGCTGGACGGCGATATCGCGCGCTTTGCCGGCGAACCCTATCCGGTGCGGCGGTGGGAGGCGGTGCTGGAGCTGACCTACCAGGCGCAAATCCGGGCGTGGTGGCAGGTGCAGCCGGACATGCAGTACGTGGTGCGGCCGGGCGGCGGGATCGCGCAACTGGATGACCCGGGGCAGCGCGCGGGCGACGCGCTGGTGCTGGGGCTGCGCAGCATTGTCACTTTTTGAGCCGCCGGGGCGGGCTGCTCCCGGCGGCGATGCCTGAACTGCGTTAACGTGCTTGTGCCGCGCTGCACCGCAACGTACCGTCGCCGCATGTTGATCCAGGCTCCCGTCGCCCCCATCGCCTTTCCGCATGCCGTGCCGCCCGATCCCGGGGCCGTGGTGGAGGTGGCGCCCGGCGTGCTGTGGGCGCGGTTCGCGCTGCCGTTTCGACTGAACCACGTGAACGTGTACCTGATCGAGGATCACGGGGGGTGGGTGGCGGTGGATACCGGCATTGCGCTCGACGATACCAAGGCGGCATGGAACGCGTTACTCGAGGGGCCACTGCGGGAACGCGCGCTGACCGGCATTGTCGCGACCCATTTTCATCCCGATCATGTCGGGCTGGTGGGGTGGCTCACCGAGCGGTTCGGCATTCCGCTTTACATGCCGCGCACCGAGTTTTTGACCTGCCTGGCGATCCAGCACCGGGCGTTCGCGGCGAACCGGCCATTCTATACGGAGCATGGGTTGCCGGATGACGCGACCGAGCGGGTGACCACGGGCGGGCATGGGTATCTGCGGCTGGTGACCGGGCTGCCGACGCAGTTCCACCGGCTGGTGATGGGCGGCACGCTGCCGATCGGCGGGCGGCGGTTCGAGGTGCTGACCGGCGGGGGGCACGCGCCCGAACAGGCGATGCTTTACTGCGCCGAGGATAATTTGTTTTTCAGTGCGGATCAGGTGCTGACGAAAATCTCGCCGAACATCAGCGTGCAGCCGATGGAGCCGGAGGCCGATCCGCTGGGGGAATATTTGGCCTCGCTGGCGCATCTGCGCGAAGTCATTCCGCATGACGCGCTGGTGCTGCCGGGGCATCATGTGCCGTTCACCGGGCTGCATGCGCGCGTCGGGGAACTGGCGGCGCATCATGCCGAACGATGCGGGTTGATTGCGGAGGCTTGCCGCGTGGCGCCGCGGACGGCGACCGATCTGGTGCCGACGGTGTTTCCGCGGCTGATGGACCCACACCAGATGGGGTTTGCGTTCAGCGAAGTTGTCGCGCATGTGAATTATATGCGCAATCGGGGAGAGCTGGTGCAGTTCCGGGATACGGATGGGGTGCTGCGGATGCGGCATGAGTGAAGGGAAGGCCAGGGCTCTGCCCTGGACCCGCTGGGGCCGTCACGCCTTGGCGTGCTGCGCACGACGGCCCCAGACCCATTTCATTTTGCTCCTATGGTGATATCGACTCCGAGTCTCATGAACGGGGTCTGGGGACTTGTCCCCAGCGGGGTCCAGGGGCAGAGCCCCTGGCCTTCCTTATGACTGCTGCTCTATTTACAATCGCCTCGTTTATCGGCGCGTTCTTACTGTTCTGGTCGCAGCCGCTGATGGGGAAGGCGTTGCTGCCGCTGCTCGGGGGCGCACCCGCGGTTTGGAATACCGCCATGATGTTCTTCCAGCTCGTTTTGCTGGCGGGATATCTTTACGCGCACGGGCTGGCGCGGCTCGGACGACGCTGGCAGGCGCTGCTGCACGGCGGCGTTTTGCTCGGCGCCTTCCTGGTGCTGCCATTTGCCGATACGGCGCGGCTGGTGCCACCCACGGAAGGTGCATCGCCGGTGCTGTGGCTCGTGTTGGCGCTTGCAACAACGGTGGGGCTGCCGTTCTTTGCGGTGTCGGCGACCGCGCCGCTGTTGCAAAGCTGGTTCAAGGGCACCGGCCACCGCTTTGCGAACGATCCATACTTTCTTTATGCCGCCAGCAATCTCGGCAGCCTGATGGCGCTGCTGGGGTTTCCGCTCGTGTTGGAACCGGCCCTGACGATCGGCGGCCAGGCGCGTTCCTGGGCGGGACTTTATGCCGTTCTGGTGGCGCTGCTGGCGGTGTGCCTGTATCGCGCGCCAGCTCTCGCGGCGCAGGCGCCGGCCTCCTCTACCGCAAGCCCCGGATGGGCGCGGCGTGGCACCTGGGTGTTCCTGGGTTTTGTTCCCTCCAGCCTGCTGCTCGGGGTTACCGCTTATGTGGCGACCGACCTGGCCTCGGTGCCGCTGCTGTGGGTGATGCCGCTGGCGCTGTATCTGCTGAGTTTCGTGCTGGCGTTTGGGCGCTTCACGGCACCGGACCGCGTGATGCGGCCGGCATTCATGGCGGCGTTGTGCGGAACGTTTTTTCTGTTGCTGCTGGCAAAACTTGGCGGCGGCAATCATTTGCCGATCTGGGTTGTGGTGCCGGCCCATTTCACGTGTTTTTTTGTGGTGGCGCTGACCTGCCACATGCGCGTGGCGGCGCTGCGGCCGCCGGCGGCGCGGCTGACCGAATTCTATGTGTTCCTCTCGATCGGCGGCGCCCTGGGCGGCATTTTCAACGCGTTGCTGGCGCCGGTACTGTTTTCCTGGACCTACGAATACGAAATCGTTCTGGTGCTGGCATGCACCGTCGGGTTGCTGTTTCCGGGCAACCGGCCGCTGCGGCCGCTGCATCTGCTGGCGCCGATCGTGCTGCTGCTGGCGGTGGGATTGTCGCCTCGGCTGCTGAATGTGATTCCACCGGCGAGCATGCTCTCCGTGGCGGCGCTGATGGCGGCGGCCGGGGCTGGCGTTGTGTTCGTGCTGGCACGGCATTTGCCGATCGCCGCGGCGGCCGGCATGGCGGCGCTGCTCGGCGGGGCCGCGGTGATTACGGACGCCGGCGCGCTGCATATGGATCGCAGTTTTTTTGGTGTGCACCGCGTGATCGCATTGGAGAACGGCCAGTATCACGCGCTGATGCACGGCAATATTCTGCATGGCGCGGAGGCGACCGATCCCGCGCATTGGCGCGACCGGCTGGGTTATTATAGTCCGGGCGGGCCGATTGGGCAGATCATGGCGGCGCTGCCGAAGGCGCGGCATTTCGGCGTGGTCGGGCTCGGCACCGGCGAACTCGCGTGCTACGCGCAGCCGGGCCAGGAGTGGCGCTATTACGAAATCGACCCCGCGGTGCTGCGCCTGGCGCGCGACGAGCGGTATTTTCATTTCATGAGCGAATGCGGGCGCGACGTTAGCGTCACGATTGCCGATGGCCGGCTGGCGCTGCAAAGCGAACCGGACCAGAAATTCGATCTGCTGGTGATCGACGCGTTCAGCTCCGATGCGATTCCGATGCATTTGCTGACGCGCGAGGCTTTTGTTTTGTACGGGCGAAAGCTGGCACCGGGCGGTGTGCTGGCACTGCACGTCAGCAACCGGTATGTGAAACTGCTGCCGGCGGTGGCGGCGACCTCGGCGGCGGCGGGTCTTGTCGGGCTCGATCAGTCCTACGCGGTCTCACCGGCCGAGGCGGCGGCCCACGTGCTGCCGTCGGAATGGATCGCGCTGGCGCCGGATGCGGCGTCGCTGGCGGTGCTGGCGGCGGACAGGCGTTGGGAGCCTTTGTCCCGGACGCAGGCGTTGCGTCCGTGGACGGACGCCTATTCGAATATCATGGCTGTGATCCGCTGGCATTGAGTCCGTAGCGACTTGCAATTGCTCTACGATCGACACTCTCGCCGCTCGCCAACAAGCGCCGGACCGGCTATTGGTCGCGGAACACAGGTCCGGATACCACCCTATGTCGACGCGCCAATTGCAGGTTCGCCTGCCGGACGATTTGATACGGCGCCTGCGCGAGCGGATTTCAGCCCGGCAGCGAAGCGCGTTCGTGCAGCGACTGCTGGAACAGGCGTTGTCACCGGCAGTGGATGACGACAAGCTTTACGAGGCTGCTGTTCTCGTGGAGCACGACGAGGCGTTAAACGCGGATATGGCAGCCTGGGATGCGTTGGCGGGGGACGGTATCGCGGAAGCCGCGCCTCCGCCACCGCGGCCGTGACACGATCCGCTGAAGCGGCACGCCGCGCCGTCGCGGCAAGCCGCGGCGAGATTTGGTGGGTCAATCTGGATCCCACGGTCGGGTCCGAAATTCGTAAGACGAGGCCGGCCGTGGATTTGACGACCAATTCGCTCAATCGCGTTCGCAGCACAGTGGTGGTCGTTCCGCTGTCGAATGGGCCACGGGCGAGGGCCCCAATCGTCGTGGCGACGCCTTCGGCTGGCAGCGCGTCTGTTGCGGTGTGTGATCAGCTCAGATCGGTCGACAAGGCAAGGCTCACCGCGCGCATTGGCAGTCTTTCCATGGCGGATCTTCGGCAGGTAGAGCAGGGCGTGCGGACAGTGCTCGCGCTATAGAGTTGGCTGTGCGCCGCCTCCGGCAAAGTTACGGCCAGAGCTTACACTACTTCGATCATCACCGGCACATGGTCTGATGGCGTGTCCTCGCCACGCTCGATTCGCTGTGGCGTCGCCGAGGTGAGGCGCTCGGCAATCGCGGGGGAGAGCAGGGCGTGGTCGATGCGCAGGCCGCGGTCCTTTTGCCAGGCGCCGGCCTGGTAGTCCCAAAAAGTGTAGATTTTGCCGGTGGGTTTTATGGCGCGGATGGCGTCGGTGAGGCCGGACCAGATCATTTTCCAATAGCGCTCGCGGGTGGGCGGCCGGAGCAGGGCGTCCTCCGGGGGGAGGGTGCCGGGGGCGTAGTCGATGTCCTCGGGGCAGACATTGTAGTCGCCGGCGAGGATGAGGGGTGTGTCGTCGGCGAGCAGCGCGGTGGCGTGGGCGTAAAGGGCGTCCATCCAGCGCAGCTTGTACTCGTAGCCGGTTTCGCCGCCGGAATTGCCGTTCGGGAGGTAGAGGTTGCCGATGCGCAGGCCGGCGACGTCGATTTCGATGTAGCGGGCGTGGGCGTCGTCGGGGGGGAGGCCGGGCAGGGCGGGGTGCGACACGTTCAACGCGGCGCGGCTCAGGATCGCCACGCCGTTGAAACCTTTTTGCCCGGCGAGGGCGGCGTGCCAGCCGGCCTGGCGAAAGCTGGTTGGGAAGGCAGCGGCCTCGCATTTGATTTCCTGCATCAGCAGGTAGTCGGGGGATTCGCGGGCGAGCCAGGCGAGCACGTTTTTCTCTCGCGCGCGGATGCCGTTGACATTCCAGGTGGCGATGCGCACCGGGCGGGTCAGTCCACGGAGAAGCTGGTGCCGCAGCCGCAGGCGCTGGTGGCGTTTGGGTTGCGCACCGCGAAGTAGCTGCCCATGAGCTCGTCCTTGAAGTCGAGCTCGCTGCCGGCGAGCAGGTCCAGGCTGGCGGGGTCCACCAGCACGCGCACGCCGTCGCGCTCGATCACCAGGTCGTCGGGCGCCGTGTTGGTGTCGAGGTCGAAGTTGTATTGGAAGCCGCTGCAGCCGCCGGCGAGCACCGCTACGCGCAGGGCGGCGGGTTGGCCGGTGGCAGCGACGATTTCGGCGATGCGGGCGGCGGCCTTGGGGGAGACGGAGAAGGTGGGGCTCATGATGGATAGATAGGTGAGTTGAAGCGGGAAGGTAAGGGAAGTAAGGCCAAGGGGCTTTGCCCCCTGCACCCCCACTGGGGCCGGCGGCCCCAGACCCCCATCATTGGAGTCCAGCTTGAATCCTTATGAATCGGGGTCTGGGGGCCGCGGCCCAGCGGGGTCCAGGGGCAGAGCCCCTGGCCTTCCTAATGACTTTAGCCTGCTATGCCGTGGTGGTTTCCCGCGGCCGCCTGCACCACGAGCCCGAGGCGCCCACGCGCGGCCCGTTCCAGCGCGACCGCGACCGCATCATCCATTGCTCGGCGTTCCGCAAGCTGCAGCACAAGACACAAGTGTTCGTTACCCATGTCGGCGATTTCTTCCGCACCCGGCTGACCCACAGCATCGAGGTGGCGCAGATCGCGCGCTCGATGGCGCGCGAGCTGGACCTGAACGAGGACCTGGCCGAGGCGCTGGCGCTGGCGCACGATCTGGGTCATCCGCCGTTCGGCCACGCGGGGGAGGATGCACTCAACGCGCGCATGAAGCCGTGGGGCGGGTTCGATCACAATGCCCAGAGCCTGCGCGTGGTGACGCGGCTGGAGGCGCGATACGCCGCGTTCGACGGGCTGAATTTGACCTGGGAAACGCTGGAGGGGCTGGTCAAGCACAATGGGCCGCTGACGAAGCCGCCGGGCTATATCGAGACTTATAACAAGCTGCATGATTTGCAGCTGGGGTCGCAGGCGTCGGCGGAGGCGCAGGTGGCGGCGATCGCGGACGACATTGCGTATCACAGTCATGATCTGGACGACGGCATGCGGGCGGGGTTGTTCGGGCCGGACGAGATCCGGCATTTGCCGGTGGTGCGGGAGGCGCTGGAGGAGGCGCGGCGCAGTTCGCTGGACGTGCCGCCGCCGCGGTTGCGGCACGAGACGATCCGGCGGGTGATCAATGAGCTGGTCAGCGACGTGGTGGTGGAAAGCCGCCGGCGCATCGAGCAGATGGCGCCGGACAGCGCGGACCGGATACGGCGGGCGAAGAAGCCGGTGGTGGGGTTTGCGCCGCGCATGGCGGAGGCGAATTATGCGATTAAGGATTTTCTGCGGGCGCGGATGTACCGGCACTGGAAGGTGAACCGCATGAGCAACAAGGCGCGTCGCATGGTGGAGCAGCTTTTTACGCTGCTGCACGATGATCCCTCGACGTTGCCGGACGGGTGGCGGGCGCTGGCGGGGGAGGGGCAGACGGCGCAGTCGGCGCAGGTGGTGTGCGATTACATTGCGGGGATGACTGACCGGTTTGCGATTGATGAGTTCAAGCGGCTGACGGATGTTTCCGTGCAGGCTTGATCGGCAGTTCGGGGTTAGGTGTCACCCGGCCGGTAACGTCTCACTCTGAATTTCCACTCCTGGTGGAGTTCAGCCATAGAGAACCAACGCCGTCGATGGCTGATGTGCGCCCATGGCGGCCGAAATTGGGCATCGGGCGCATTCCCAAAGTTGGCCATTCACAGCAAGTGGCCCCATCCGGCGTCGGTCAGCTTGGAGGGGCCGTCCACAAATCTGAGTAAGTGCAGGTTTGGCGTAGGTGTCGATTCACAGGAGTTGACTTTTTATGGTGGAACCGCCATAAGGTGTCGAGCGAGTGGACGAGCATGAAGCCTGTCGAATGGGTGGGGTCGAGCTACAAGGATTTTCGGGCTTTTCCTGATCCCGTCCAGGACGAAATGGGCTTTGCGCTATATCAGGCTCAGATCGGCGGAAAGTCGGCTGACACCAAACTCTTAAAGGCTTTGGTGGTGCGAGTATCCTTGAGATTGTGGCCGACCACCAAGGGGACACGTATCGGGCCGTTTATACTGTCCGGTTTTCGCACGCTATCTATGTCCTTCATGCGTTTCAGAAGAAATCGCGAAGAGGTATCAGGATGCAACCAGATGACATTGAACTGATCCGCCGCCGGTTAGCGGTTGCGGAAATGGATTGCACCAGACGGCAAGGAGGCATTTCGTGAGTGAGAGTGACGATATAGCGATCCGGCACGGCAGCAAAAATCTTTTCGCCGATCTCGGCTATGCTGACGCCGATACGCATCTATTAAAGGCGGAACTGGTCACTCGCCTGTCCGGGGTGATGGCAAGCCGCGGATTGACACAAAGTCAGGTTGCGCAGCAGACAGGCCTCAGCCAACCGGATATTTCCCGTATTCTCAAAGGCCGGTTTCGCGATGTTTCGGTTGAACGGATCATGCGTGTGCTGGCGCGTCTTGGCTGTGAAATCGACATTGTGGTGAAATCGGCCGGAGAACAAACACCGAGCCCGGCAATTCGCTATTGCGCAAACATTGTTTAACGAGGGTGTTTGCCGCCGATTTTCTTGCGCAAGTATCGCGGAGGGAGTCACGGGGAGGGAGCTTACTCTTTAGCATGTGTCAGGTTCTGGTCCCGCGGCCATTCTCGGCATTGCTCGCCGAATTTCCGGCGGTGACGTGGGGGCGGGTCTCAGGTTTTACCTGGGCTACGCTGGCTTGCCAGATTTGACAACTCCGCGAGTTGTAAAGACAGCCAGGTCAGGGAGATCGCTAAACTTCCAGCTCACAGTTGAACAAGTCCTTAGAAACATCGCGATGGGTGTCTTGCGTAAGGACGGAATAGTACGTGAGCACGTTCTGCGCTCGCCAAACTTCACCCTGCGGATTGTCTCATTGTCATTCGCACGGGGGGCGGGGAAGCACCCTTTAGCTCGGACGGGTCGCGAGCAACATTACAAGCGGAAGCTGGTCAGGCGCTTCTGGATAGGCCTTCGTTGTTACGGAAAGTGTCCACAGTTTCTGGCCATAAGATGCCCGATAAATCTGTTGCAATTCGGTGCCATCCGGCTTTGCCTGCGCCTTAACTGGAGTCACTGTTACATTATCGCGTTGCAGAGCACCGACAAGTTCGGTCTCAACCCGGATTTCCCGGATGAAATCGTTTTTCCTTGTACTCCTACGCCAAATCAGTCATGAATATCAGATAGTTATGATCGAATCGGAAGCGCGAGGATGGAACACCCAACGGGTGAGGCGGATGACGGGTCTCTCCGGGTCGATTTCGACCGCCGCGTGAAGCTGGAATTCCATGGGACCCGAATCACTTCCGACGCCGGATTGCTTGCATATCGTGAGTTGGACGACGCGCTCGGGCTGACCGATCTGGCGGGCTCCGCGTTGTCCGAGTGTCGTCGTGGCAAGAACACCCGGCACCTGCTGACCGGCCTGTTTCGCCAATCCGTGTTCGGCCGCCTTGCCGGGTATGAGGATGTGAACGACGCCGAACGTCTTGCCCACGATCCGGCGATGCGCGCTGTGGTGGATCGCGCCGGGTTGGATCGTCAGGCAGCCTCGACCAGCCAGATGGGCCGTTTCGAGACCGGATGGCTGACCAGTGAAGCCAACCTCGTGGCGCTGGCCGATCTGTCGGGCGCGTGGATCGACCGGGTGCATGCGCGTCGGCCGCAAACGACCAT
>Ga0181519_10004626_pt1 | contig 11086 bp, 5 predicted proteins | sample PEATcosm2014_Bin_26_FD_121102 | JGI IMG/M metagenome (GOLD analysis project Ga0181519, IMG submission 121102) | Peatland microbial communities from MTU Mesocosm Facility, Houghton, MI, USA - PEATcosm2014_Bin02_10_metaG | ecosystem: Environmental > Terrestrial > Soil > Wetlands > Peat | place... | reverse complement strand
TGTTCTCTTTGATCAGGTGCATTGGGACGTGACCGGGACCCTCGATGATGGTCTGCACGTCGTGCTTCCAGGCGATATCGGTCAGTTCACCGAGCGTGTCGAGTTCGGCGAATTGCGCTTCGTCGTTGGCGTCGGCGAGGCAACCCGGACGTAGTCCGTCGCCCAGCGAGAAGGCAACGTCATAGGCCTTCATGATCTCGCAGATCTCTTCGAAATGCGTGTATAGGAAGTTCTCTTTGTGGTGCGAGAGGCACCACTTGGCCAGGATCGAGCCGCCCCGCGAGACGATGCCGGTCACGCGTTTGGCCGTCAACGGCACGTAACGCAAGAGCACCCCGGCGTGGATCGTGAAATAGTCGACGCCTTGCTCGGCCTGTTCGATCAGCGTGTCGCGATAGAGTTCCCAGGTCAGTTCCTCGGCTTTGCCGCCGACCTTTTCCAGCGCTTGATAGATGGGCACGGTGCCGATCGGGACGGGCGAATTACGCAGAATCCACTCGCGCGTTTCGTGAATGTTCTTGCCCGTCGAGAGATCCATGACCGTGTCGGCGCCCCAGCGTGTGGCCCAGGTCATCTTCTCGACCTCTTCTTCGATCGTCGAGGTGACCGCCGAGTTGCCGATGTTGGCGTTGATCTTGACCAGGAAGTTGCGTCCGATGATCATCGGCTCGCTCTCGGGATGGTTGACGTTGTTGGGCAGCACGGCCCGCCCGCGCGCGATCTCGTCGCGCACGAACTCCGGCGCCACGCCCTCGCGCAGCGCCACGAACTCCATCTCGGGCGTGATCTCGCCGCGCCGGGCATAGTGCATTTGACTCACGTTGGCCCCGGGCTTGGCCGCCCGCGGCGCGCGCTGCGAGGCGAAACGCAGATCGGCCAGTTCGGGCATCGCCTCGCGGCCGCGCCGGTAGAGCGAGGTCGGCTGCGCCAGTTCGCGCGTGTCGCCGCGGGCTTCGATCCAGGCCGCGCGCAAAGGCGCGAGGCCCGCGCGAACGTCGAGCGCGACGTCGGGATCCGAGTACGGCCCGCTGGTGTCGTAGAGCACGTGGCGCTCGCCGTTGGTCAGTTCGACCTCGCGCATCGGCACGCGCAGCGACGGGTCGTTCGGGCTCTGCGCGTAGATCTTGCGCGTCCGCGCGCGGCGCTTCTCGTCGACGATTACAGCCATGTGGTCCTCTCAAAAACCGGCCGCCACCGTCTCTCCCTCCGCCGGCACGACCCGGTTCAGGTTCGACGGTCGGCGACCAACATCGCCCTCTCAGCCCATCGCGCGGGCTCCCGTGAGGATGCCCCCAACGATAGGGCGCAGGACGCCGGGTGTCAACGGTCAAGCGCGGACTCGGTGGCGTACTTGCGACTGTTCGGAGCGCAGTTGGCCGTCGGCGCGGCCGCGATCTTCGCGCGCTTCGCCTTGGCCGGCGCGGGGCCGCTGGCCGTCTCGGCCTGGCGCCTCACGCTCGCAGCAATCCCGTTCGTCGCGCTCGCGGCGTTGCGACGGGCAGGCGCCGAACGGCCGGGCCTGCGCCGCGAGATCGCGCTCGGCGTCGCCGGTCTGGCGCTCGCCGCGCATTTCGCGGGCTGGATCGCATCGCTGCTCTACTCGCCGATCGCAATCTCGACGCTGCTCGTCTGCACCTCGCCGCTGTGGACCGGAGCGTTCGAAGCGCTGCGCAGGCGCCGGCCGCCGCGCGTCCTCTTCCTGGCCGGCTTCGCGCTGGCCGGCGCGGGTCTGATCGCGATCGTCGCACAGCACGACGCGCCGGCGCCGCGACCGGGCCATGCGCTCCTGGGCGAAGCGCTGGCGCTCGGCGGCGGCATGGCGTTGGCGGTTTACTTTCTGCTGGTGCGCGCCTTCGGGAGCACGCCCGCGCGCGGCCGGCCGCTCGCGACGCGCGCCATCGTCGCCCGCACGTACGCCTGGGCCGCTATCGCGCTGCTCGCGGCGAGCGCGTTCGCACACCAGCCTCCGCCGGCCGTCGCCGACTGGCGCGCCTGGGGCGGCATCCTGGCGATGGCGTTGATCTCGCAAGGCCTCGGCCATACCGCCATGAATGCCGCGCTGCGCGACTTCTCGCCGAACCTCGTCGCTCTGACGACGCTGCTCGAGCCGCCGGTCGCGGCGTTGCTCGCGGTGCCGGTCTTCGGCGAGCGGTTGTCGCCGCAGGTGCTCGCCGGAGGCGTCGCGGTGCTCGCGGGCGTCGCGCTGGCGCTGCTCGATAACGCGCGCGGAAGCAGTCGCGCCACCGGCACCGAGATTGTCGCACAGTATGACAATGAGCGAACCTTCGCGTAGCCAACGCCTAGCGGTGCCCCGGCCCACTTTCATCACGGGAGAAACGATGCAGTCCAGGTATCTCTTCCGGCTCGTGCTTTGCACGCTGGCCGGAATCGCCGCAGCCTCAGCGGGCACGCCCGCACACGCGCACCTCGTCGCCGCCGCGAAGAAGCCGCCGGCGGTGCTCTACGCGGACAACTTCTTCGGCAGCGACGTGGCGATCTTCGACGAGTCCGGCCGGTCGCAGCGTCCCATCTCGCAAATCGGCGGCATCGACCCGACGCTCGGGTTGTTCGTCGATTCCGCGCGGAACCTCTACATCGCGCAGAGCAGCGGGGTGCTCGAATACGCCTTGGGCGGTTCGAGCCCGATTCAAACCTTCGGCGACCCTGGGCACATCGCCGGCGACGTCGCGCTCTGTCCGAACGGAACGCTCTACGTTTCAAATGAGGACAACACGGTCTCGGTCTATGCCGGCGGCGCGACCGAACCGACGGACACGCTGACCGATAACGTCTTCGAGATCTTCGCGATCGCCTGCGATGCGAACAACGACATCTTCGTGAGCGAATTCGGAAAGCAGTACCAGGTCGACGAGTTCCCCGCCGGCGGATCGGGCTTCGTCAACTTGCCGGTTACGACCGGCTTCCCGGAGGGACTCGCGATCGATCGGGCGGGCGACCTCGTGGTGGCCAATACGTCCACGGTCGACTTCTATCACGTCGGCCAAAACTCGCCGTTCAAGAGCATTGCGGTGCCGAGCGAACCGCTCCGGCTCAGTTTCGAGCAAGGCGATAAGTCGCTCTGGGTGATGACTTCCGCCGGAACGATCCAACGCTACGCGGTCGCAAGCGGAAAACTGACCGACACGATTTCGGGAATGGAAACCGGAGGCATAGCCGCCAGCCCCGCCGACTGAGCGACTCTGCACTCAGCACAAAGTATCGGGTAGCCGGCACCCGAAACTAGGAACGCCGGCGGGCGGCGGAGTACGCGGTCCGTTCTACACCAATCCGGTTGGAGCGCGATTGCCGAAGAGAGCCGAGCCGCCGGCGTTCGAAGCCGTTCGAGAACTGCTGCGCCACGCCCGCGAACCGCGCTGGCTCCGCACGAGCGGTTTCGTGGCGCGGTATTTGGGCGAGCGGATCGACCTCGGAGCCGACGACTATCGGCTCCTCCAGTCGGTGCGCTCCGCGCTTCTCGTAGCGCTAGACGGCCTTCCGTCGCGCGTGCGCAGCGTTGCGGAACGCACCGCACTCGACGGCGAGTCGTGCCGTAGGACGGCGCGCGCGCTGGGCATCTCTGAACGGCAAGCGCACCGCGACCGGGCGCGCGCGATTCAGGCGATCGCCGAGCGTTTGAGCTCCGCGCCGCACGAGGCTCCGCAACCGCCCGTCGTCGCCTCGCGCGTGCTCGACGTGCACCTCGGACAAGCCGCAATACTCGGCGAACTCGGCCTCTTCGACCGCGCCGAAGCGCTGTTGCGCGAGGTCGCACAAGGCGCCGAGTCTCGCCCTGTGGAGGCGCGCGCGCTCACCCGGCTGGCCCGGCTCGCAACCGAGCGAGGTCAACTCCGCGCGGCGCAAGAGTACGCCGAATCGGCGGCCCGAGCCGCGCACGCCGCCGACTGCCGCGTCGCCCGCGCGGATGCGGCGAGCGCGCGCGCCCGACTCGACGTGATGAAGGGCCGCCTCGAACTCGGAGAACGACAACTCCGCGAATCGGTGCACGCGCTACGACCTCTCGTCGCGAGCGGTGGCGCGTCGGCCCGCGAGGCCTTGATCGAAGCCCACATCGGACAGTCGGAAGCCTTCCGCACCGCGGGCCGGCCGCACGAGGCACAAGCCGCTGCGCGCCAAGCCGACGCACTGGCGCGCGAACTCGAGCGCCCGCCGCTTGCGCTCAAACTAGCGGTCGGCGCGGCCCTAGTGGACTGCGGCATCTTTCTTTGGTCGGATCCGGCGGCCGTCGAGGCCGAGACCAACGGCTACTACGCCCAGGCGATCGCGGCCGGATCGACGCGCGGCGCCTTACATTTCGCGCTGTTCCTTTCGGCCGTCGCGCACTTCAAAGGCCGCTACGCCGAGTCGGCTGCGATCTTGCGGCAACTGGTTCCCGTGGCGGCCGACTTTGGGCGCTGCACGACGAAGTCGTACTTCCTGCTCGAACTGGGCATCGCCCTTACCTTCGCGGGCCACACCGCCGAGGCGCTCGACGTGCTCGACACCGCAGCCGAGGAGGCGCCCGCGGAGTACGCACAACTCTGCGGTTACGTCAACCTGTCCCGCTCGACGAGCCAGTTGAAGGCGGGTGATGCGCTCGCGGCCTTGGGCTCGGCCGAGGCCGCGAGCACGCTGCTCTCGGGCTCGTACGACCCGAGCCTCCAGGGCGGCTGCATGCTCAAGAAGGCGCAGGCGCTTCTGGCCCTCGGACGCTTTCCGGAAGCACTCGCGGCCGCCGAGATCTCGCGCGAAATGACCGGCACGTTTGGGCAGCCGGTCATCGTGCGGGATACGCAGCGCATGATCGCGCGATTGCGCGCGCGCCTGGGCGCCTGAGGTCTTTCGCCGCGAAATGCCCGGCGCAGTTCGCCGGAGAAGGCACCACGGATGGACTCGAACCCGGAGCGGGAACGCATCGCGGCGCGCGACAGCCACGAGGAGCAGTGGGGGCTCTGGGGCCCGTATCTCAGCGACCGTCAATGGGGAACGGTGCGCGAAGATTACAGTGCCGACGGCGACGCCTGGAACTACTTTCCTTTCGAGCACGCCCGTTCGCGCGCGTACCGCTGGGGCGAAGACGGCATCTTCGGGATCTGCGACAACCGGCAACGGCTGTGCTTCGCGCCCGCCTTCTGGAACGGTACGGACCCCTTTCTCAAAGAGCGACTGTTCGGCCTGAGCGGACCCCAGGGCAACCACGGTGAGGATGTCAAGGAACAGTATTACTACCTCGACAACCTGCCCTCGCACGCCTACATGCGCGCGCTCTACAAATATCCGCAGGCGCGTTTTCCCTATGAAGAGTTGCTGCGCGTCAACGCCGCGCGCACGCGCGACGAACCCGAATACGAATTGATCGACACCGGCGCGTTCGCCGGCAACGCCTACTTCGACATCACCGTCGAGTACGCCAAAGCCGCGCCCGGCGACGTCCTGATCGCGCTGACCGCGATCAATCGCGGCGCTGCGAGCGCCGTGTTGCACCTGGTTCCGCAACTCTGGTTCCGTAACGAATGGTCGTGGTCGCCCGGGGTCGAGAAGCCCGAGATCGCACTCGCGGGCGGTCCCGGAGGAAACGCGCTCGTCGCGCGGCACGCATCCTTGGGTACCTACACCCTGTATCACGAAGCGGACGCCGAAGCGTTGTTCACCGAAAACGAAAGCAACCTCACGCGCCTCTACGGCGTGCCCAACGCGCAGCCGTACGTCAAGGACGGCATCGATGACGCGCTGACCGCCGGCCGGCGCGAGGCGGTCAACCCCGCGCAGACCGGCACGAAGGCCGGATTGCATTACGCCTTAACGCTGGGCGCGGGCGAGCAACGCACCGTGCGCCTGCGCCTCACCGAGGGCGAACTCGCCGAGCCTTTCGACGACTCGTTCGCCGCGACGCTCGACCTGCGCGCTCGCGAGGCAGACCGGTTCTATGCGGCCCTAGCCGACGGCACGAACGAGAGCGCCGAAGCGGCGCGCGTTCGCCGAACCGCGTTCGCGGGCATGCTCTGGAACAAGCAGTTCTATTTTTACGTCGTGCGCGATTGGCTGCTCGGCGATCCGCTCCAACCCCCGCCGCCGGCCGCGCGCCGCTCGGGACGCAACGCGAAGTGGTTTCACCTGTACAACGACGACGTGCTCTCGATGCCCGACACCTGGGAGTTTCCCTGGTACGCCGGTTGGGACTTGGCCTTTCACGCGGTCGTGCTCGCGCACATCGATCCCGCGGCGGCCAAACGCCAACTTCTGGTTTTGACCCGCGAGTGGTACATGCACCCGAGCGGCCAACTCCCCGCCTATGAGTGGTCCTTCGACGACATCAACCCGCCGGTGCACGCCTGGGGCGCATTCCGCGTCTTCGAACTCGAACGCCGGCGCCACGGCCGCAGCGACTTTCTCTTTCTGGAGCGAGTCTTTCAGAAACTGCTGATGAACTTCACCTGGTGGGTCAATCGCGAAGATCCCAAGGGAAACAACGTTTTCACCGGCGGTTTCCTCGGATTGGACAACATCGGCGCGTTCAACCGCAGCGAACCGTTGCCGCCGGGCTGGCACCTGCTCCAATCCGACGCGACGAGTTGGATGGCGGTCTACGCCCTCGACATGATGCGCATCGCGCTCGCCTTGACCGAGCACGACCCCTCATACGAAGACATCGCCTCGAAGTTCTTCGAGCATTTTCTCTACATCGCGTTCGCGATGAACGAGGGCGCGGGCAACGGCAGCGGTCTCTGGGACGAGAGCGACGGCTTCTTCTACGATCACCTGGCCAACGACGGCGGCGGAATCATCCCGGTCCGCGTGCGCTCGCTCGTCGGATTGCTGCCGCTGCTGGCGGTCGAGACCATCGAACCGGAAACGCTCGAGCGCCTGCCTAATTTCGCCCGGCGCCTGCAATGGTTCGTCGACAATCGGCCGGAACTCAAACGCAGCGTGTCGTGCATGGAAACGCCGGGCATGCATGGGCGCCGGGTGCTGGCGATCCTCGATCCCGACCGGCTGCGCCGGCTGCTCGCGGTCGCCTTGGACGAAGCGGAGTTCTTGAGCCCCTACGGACTTCGCTCGCTCTCGAAGATCCACCAAAGCCGGCCATACGTGGCCGACTTCGGCGGCAAGGAATTGCGCGTCGACTACGAGCCCGCCGAATCGCGTAGTGCCGTCTTCGGCGGAAACTCGAACTGGCGCGGACCGGTCTGGTTTCCGCTGAACTTTCTGATCGTCGAAGCCCTGCGCACCTTCGACGACTATTACGGCGGCGACGCCCGCTTCGAGTTTCCGGCCGGCTCCGGCCGCCAAAGCACGCTGGGTGAAATAGCGACCGCGCTCTCGCAGCGTCTGCTCGCGCTCTTTCTGCGCGACGGCGCGGGACTGCGGCCCGCGGACGGTCCGAACGCGTTGCTGCAAAACGACCCGCACTTTCGCGAGCACCTCTTATTCAACGAATACTTCCACGGTGACGACGGCCGCGGTCTCGGCGCCTCGCATCAAACCGGCTGGACCGGCCTGGTCGCCGCGCTGCGGGCCGAATGAACGCCGCGCAACGGGTCGCATGAACGCCGAGCGCAGGCGCATGGAAGCGCTCGCACAGGGCGTCGACGGCGATCCGTTTTCGTTCTTGGGCATGCACGCGCGCGGAACGGGCGTCGTCGTTCGCGCCTTCCGGCCGCAGGCCGAGGAACTCCACATCGTCGAGGTGCGCGACCCGCGCATCGCGATTCCACTCGAACGCGTCCACCCGGCGGGCATCTTCGTCCGCGAGTTTCCGTTCACGCCGGCCTTCGCCTACCGGCTGCGCGAGCGCTCCGGCGGCGCCGAATGGGAGAGCGAGGACGCGTATCGTTTCGGGCAAGTCTTGGGCGCGATCGACACGTGGCTGATCGCGGAGGGTTCGCACTTGCGCCTCTGGGAGGCGCTCGGCGCCCACCTGTGCACGCACGAAGGCGTGCGCGGGACGCGCTTCGCGGTTTGGGCGCCGAACGCGCGGCGGGTCAGCGTCGTCGGCGATTTCAACGCCTGGGACGGACGCGTGAACCCGATGCGCTATCTTGCCGAATGCGGGGTCTGGGAGATCTTTCTGCCGTTCGACCTGCAAGGGCAAGCCTATAAATACGAACTGACCGGAGCCTCAGGCGGCGTGTTGCCGCTGCGTTCGGACCCGCTGGCGCGCCAGGCCGAAGTGCGCCCGCAGAACGCCTCGATCGTCGCGGCGCCCACGACGTTCGCCTGGAGCGATGCGGATTGGATCGAGGCCCGCGCCGCGCGCGCGGCGACTCCCCGGCCGATCGCGATCTACGAGGTTCACCTGGGCTCGTGGCGGCGCAAGGGCCTCCGCGGCGAGGAGTTCTTCAGCTATCGCGAGTCCGCCGAGACGTTGCTGCCGTACGTGCGCGAGCTGGGCTTCACCGACGTCGAACTGATGCCGGTGATGGAGCATCCGTTCGATGGTTCGTGGGGCTATCAGACGACCGGCTTGTTCGCGCCGACGAGCCGCTACGGCACGCCCGACGACTTCCGCTACTTCGTCGATCGCGCGCACGCCGAAGGTTTGGGCGTGATCTTGGATTGGGTGCCCGGACATTTCCCGACCGACGCGCACGGTTTGGGCACGTTCGACGGCACGCATCTCTACGAGCACGCCGACCCGCGCAAAGGCTTTCATTTCGAGTGGGGCACGTATGCTTACAATCACGGACGCCACGAGGTCGCGAACTTCCTGATCGCGAGCGCGCTCTACTGGTTGGGCGAGTTCCATGCCGACGGGCTCCGCGTCGACGCGGTCTCGTCGTTGATCTACCTCGACTACGAGCGCGCGCCGGGTCAGTGGGTGCCCAACGAGCGCGGCGGCAACGAGAACCTCGAAGGCACCACGTTCTTGCGGCGTCTGAACGAAACCGTTCATGCGGAGCTGCCGGGCAGCATGACGGTCGCCGAAGAGTCGACCTCGTGGCCGGGCGTCACCGCGCCGGTCGAAGGCGGCGGCCTGGGCTTCGACTACAAATGGAATATGGGCTGGATGAACGATACGTTGCGCCTCTTCAAGCGCGACCCGTTCTATCGCGGCTACCACCTCGAAGAGTTGACCTTCGGCTTGACCTACGCGTTCGACGAGCGCTTCATCCTGCCGTTCTCGCACGACGAGGTCGTGCACCTCAAAGGCTCGTTGCTGGGTCGCATGCCCGGCAACGACGAGGCGCGCTTCGCCGGCCTGCGCACGATGTTCGCCTACCTCTACGCGCATCCGGGGCGCAAGCTGCTATTCATGGGCGCGGAGTTCGCGCAAGAGGGCGAGTGGTCCGAGGCGCGCAGCCTGGATTGGCACGTGGCCGGCGACGAGCCGCGGCAAGGCATCTTCAGGCTGGTCGGCGACCTCAACGCGCTCTATCGCGCGACGCCCGCGCTGCATGCCGACGACGATTCGTGGGCCGGCTTCGCCTGGCTCGAGTGCGACGACCACGAGCGCCTGGTGGCCGCCTTCGCGCGCACCGATCCGGCGGACGGGACCTGCGTCGTCGTCGTGCTGAACCTGAGCGGGAACGAGTACTCGGCATACGCGTTGGCCGTCCCCGCCGCCGGCCGTTACCGCGAAATCCTCAACACCGACGCCGAACGCTACGGCGGCCGCAATCGCGGTAACTTCGGCGGGGTCGAGGCCCAGCCGCTGGCCGAGGGCGGCGCCCGGCTCGTCCTCTACGTGCCGCCGCAGAGCGCGCTGTGGCTGCAGTTCGAACCGGACGCGCCCGCGTGATCGGAGCACGCGACGTGACCGCCGAAGAGGGCGAGCCCCTGCCCTTCGGCGCGACGTGGGACGGCAAGGGCGTCAACTTCGCACTCTTTTCGGCCCACGCCGAGAAGGTCGAACTCTGCTTGTTCGATGCGCGCGGACGGCGCGAATTGCAACGCATCGCGTTGCCCGGCCACACCAATCAAATCTGGCACGGTTATCTGCGCGACGCGCGTCCCGGATTGCTCTACGGCTACCGGGTCTACGGGCCGTACGATCCGTCGCGCGGCCACCGCTTCAACGCCAATAAGCTGCTGATCGATCCCTACGCGAAGGCTTTGGCCGGACCGCTGCGCTGGAGCGACGCGCACTTCGGCTACCGCATCGGCGCGCCGCGCCAGGACCTCAGCTTCGACCGGCGCGACAACGCTTCGGGGATGCCCAAGTCGGTCGTCCACGATCCGGCCTTCACCTGGACGGGCGAACGCCGGCCGGCCGTCGCCTGGCGCGACACGGTCGTCTACGAGATGCACGTCCGCGGCTTCACGATGCGTAATCCGGCGGTGCCCGCGCCGTTGCGAGGCAGCTTCGCCGCGCTGTCGACGCCCGCCGTCCTCGACTATTTGGTGAAGCTGGGCGTCACCTCGATCGAACTCTTGCCGGTCCACGCCTTCGTCGACGATCGCCGGCTGGTGCAAAACGGACTGCGCAACTACTGGGGCTACAACACGATCGGGTTCTTCGCCCCGCACCCGGGTTATTTGACCGAGGGCAATCCCGCCGAGTTCAAGAGCATGGTCCGCCACTTCCACGAGGCGGGACTCGAAGTGCTGCTCGACGTCGTCTACAACCACACGGCCGAGGGCGATCAATCCGGCCCGACGCTCTCGTTTCGGGGCATCGACAACGCGTCGTACTATCGCCTCGGCGCCGACCCGCGCTTTTACGACGACGTGACGGGCTGCGGCAATACGCTCGACCTGCAGCACCCGCGCGTGCTCCAAATGGTCCTCGACTCGCTGCGCTATTGGGCGGGCGAGATGCGCGTCGACGGCTTTCGCTTCGATTTGGCGCCGGCGCTCTCGCGCGGCGCCGCAGGCTTCGACCCAAACGGCGCCTTCTTGAAAGCCTTGGCCCAAGACCCGCTGCTCAATCGGGTAAAATTGATCGCCGAACCATGGGACGTCGGGCCCGGCGGCTATCAGACGGGACACTTTCCTCCGGGCTGGTCCGAATGGAACGACGTCTTTCGCGACGGCGCGCGCCGCTTTTGGCGCGGCGATGCGGGCAGCGTCCCGGCCCTCGCCGCGCGCTTGACCGGCTCGAGCGATCTCTTCGAACACGCCGGACGCCGGGTGCGCGCCTCGCTGAACT
>Ga0181519_10004625_pt1 | contig 11087 bp, 10 predicted proteins | sample PEATcosm2014_Bin_26_FD_121102 | JGI IMG/M metagenome (GOLD analysis project Ga0181519, IMG submission 121102) | Peatland microbial communities from MTU Mesocosm Facility, Houghton, MI, USA - PEATcosm2014_Bin02_10_metaG | ecosystem: Environmental > Terrestrial > Soil > Wetlands > Peat | place... | reverse complement strand
CGTAAACAGGCTTGGGCAGTCTCTCGCTTGGATGGTCGCCAATCTTTCCGTAACGTGATTAGACCCACGTTACGTCCGGATACGAAATGATAGATGTGATGCTCGACACCTCTCCTGGCCTCGTAGGCGCGTAAGATGGCCACGGTAAGCGTGGGCAGAAGCGATGGATGGATGTTGAGGATGCTGTTGGGAAAGGCATGCACAAACTCCGGCGAGACGATGCGCATGTAGCCCGCGAGGCAGACCAGATCGACTCGATGCTCACGTAGTGCGGCGATCAGCTCCGCGTCGTGCTCGGCGCGCTTGCGACCGGCGGATGGGATGGCGATGGCGGTAAGGCTGAGGTTGCGCGCGGCAACCAGGCCCGCGGCGTCGGGCAGGTTGGAGAGCACCACCGCGATCTCCGCACCATGCAGACGGCGCTCTCGGATCGCTTCCGCAATAGCGATAAAGTTTGAACCTCGCCCAGAGAGCAGAATCCCAAGTCGCTGCAAGAGATGCCTCCTCATGCATCGTACTGTATTCGCATCGCTCGCAAAACAGCGATGGCCTACCGCTTGGCAGGCCACTGTTGTTCACTTCAGAATTGTTGGAGCACCGAGCGGGAATTGAACCCGCGAATACTGATTTTGCAGACCAGCGCGTTAGCCACTTCGCCATCGGTGCTCTTAGTCCGCCGCTCGCGTTGAGTCTTCGCGCGGGCGGCGGTGAAGATCGTTGTTGCTACTTCGGTTGCGCGGTTGTGCGCAGATACGGCTTCACCGTCTTGTAGCCGGGGAATATTTTATCTGCGTCCTCGTTGCTGACGGCGCCGGTGATGATGACGTCGCCTCCCTGCTTCCAGTTGGCCGGGGTTGCGACCTTGTGCTTGGCGGTGAGCTGGATCGAGTCAAGCACGCGGATGATCTCGTCGAAGTTGCGGCCGGTGGTCATGGGATAGGCCATCGTCAGCTTGATGCGCTTGTCCGGGCCGATGACAAAGACGGTGCGGACGGGCGCGTTGTTGGCGGGCGTGCGGCCCTCGCTGGTGTTGCCATCGTCGGCGGCCAGCATGTCATAGAGCTTGGCAACCTTCAGTTCGGGGTCGCCGATGAGCGGGAAGTTGACCGTCGCTCCGCCCACGTCTTCGATGTCCGCCGACCACTTTTCGTGGTTGCCGACCGGATCCACGCTCAGGCCGATGACCTTGGCGCCACGCGCTGCGAACTGGGATTCAAGGCGGGCGACGGCGCCCAGCTCCGTAGTGCAGACCGGCGTGAAGTCCTTGGGGTGCGAGAAGAGAACCGCCCAGTGGTCGCCAATCCACTCATGAAAGTGGATGGTTCCCTGCGTGGTCTCTGCGGTAAAGTCGGGAGCTACGTCATTGATGCGGAGTGACATGAAATTTTACCTCGTAAGTTCGATTGTCTTTCCTGGCCCGTGTGATTGGATGTTGGTCTGGTCGGATTGGATGAACTTGCGCGCAATAAAAAACCCGCCCGGCTCGTTGGCTCTGGGTGGGTTCTGCGTTGCTCGAATCGAATCTTCGCTTGCTACGATTCGCCTATCCGCACACCCACTCTGTACAACCGCAGCAACAGAGGCGGCAGCAGGTGAGGTTCGTGTTGGGCGTCATCGTCATGGCTAATCTTGTCTTCTTGCAGCTTGTGCCAGCACCGCATCCAGTAGAACTGGCTTGAAGCAGTTTGCTCCAATGCGGTCTACTTGAAAGATACGTTCGAGGAGGCTCTGTGTCAACTTCGGGTTCTGCAACTTCTGCACCAACGTCGGTCCTGACTGCGCAAACTTCGCAGCAGGAGTACGCATTTGCGCAGGTGGACGTCTTCGCCGAGCATCCTCTGGAGGGCAATGCGCTGGCCGTCTTCACCGACGCGCGCGGCCTCTCCGCAGTCGAAATGCAGGCGATTGCACGCGAGACCAACCTGAGCGAGACGACCTTCATCCTGCCGCGCGCAGCCGAGGTGGAACGCGAGCGCGGAGTCCAGGTCCGCATCTTCACCACGCGCGAGGAGCTGGAGTTTGCCGGCCATCCCACGCTTGGCACCGCGAGCTGGCTGCATCTGAATCACCCCGTCCTGCGCGGCGCGCGCGAGATCACGCTGGAGCTGCGCATCGGCCCCATCAAAGTGAACTTCACCGAGCAGCAGCAGGAACCCGGCGTCTTCGCAACCATGCGCCAGAACGATCCCAACTTCGGCGAGATGCATTCGCCCCGCGCTGTCGCCGACGCACTCGGCCTCGCACTCGACGACATCGACCTGACGCTGCCGATTCAGACCGTCTCCACCGGCGTGGCCTTCTGCATCGTCCCTCTGCGCTCGCTGGAGGTCGCCGCGCGACTTGCCATACCTCAGCCGGTCTCGCAGGAGTATCTTGCGCAGAGCGATGCAAAGTTCTTCTACTGCATCACTCGCGCTGATGCCGGTTCGGGCGCGGAGTGGCACGCGCGCATGCAGTTCTACAACGGAGAAGATCCCGCCACGGGTTCAGCCTCCGGCTGCGTCACCGCATATCTGGTTCGCCATGGGCTCGCTGCCAGCGGCCAGAAGATCGTCATCGAACAGGGCATCGAGATGCTGCGTCCCAGCCGCATCACCGTTCAGGCTGCGATGGCTGGTGACAGAGTCACGGATGTGCGCGTGGGCGGCCGCACCATTCCTATTGCAAGCGGACGCGTTTTCCTGCCGCGTTGCACTTAATTTCAACAGGTCCACTATGGAAATCACCAACAGGGACGCATACTTTGAAAATTCGGTGAATGCGCAAGGAAAATTTCTCTTGGTTTTCGTCTTCTATTCGCAGTTGCCAAGATGGGTAACCCTTCGTACTGTGGGGAAGCGCTGAGGATCGAAAGCTTACTTGGCAATAGCAATCCGATACCCGTACTTGAATCAGAAAAAGTAATTGTTTCTCACACAAATTGAGTTGAGAGAAGCCAACGGCCTCGCGGTCGCGGCTCTCCGGCACACAGTTCCTGGCTGAACTACCCCGTCGAATTGGCTTCGGGTCCTCAGACACATCGTCTGGCGACACTCCGATCCACTCGAACCGCGGCAGTCCGGACACCTGCCATCCCGGAGTTCCGCCTGGCAACCCGCGTACCTGCCGCCGGCTCTCTCTTCCCCGCGGTCTGTCGCGCCGGCATAAGCTCGTTCGGCGGCCGGGGAAGCTGTCTCCACACGGAGCAGACAGGAGAGCTTCGCCCCCAAGGGTGTGGCTTCAAGGGTTGTCCCTCCTGCCGGCTTGGTCGAAGCAGCTCCCAAAGTCGCCGTAGCCGAGTTCCTCGGCCCGGACCGCGGGCCAACTACCACTGCCCGTCGGCGTGTCTGCCAACCAACAGACTCGCCCGACGGCACAATTCGCCAGGCTGCACCGCTCGACCCGGTTCTGAAGCCGGTCAACAGTGTCAGCAGGCAGAAGAGAGAAGTCATGCGCCCCAAGAAGACCATTCTCTGCGTCGACGATAACGAACAGATACTCTCCGTCCGGACCTTCCTGCTGGAAACCAGAGGCTATCGCGTCATCGCCCTCACCGACCCGCACCAGGCGCTGGAAGTGATTGCCAACTCCCTGCCCGGATCGCTCGATCTGCTGCTCGCGGACCTCATCATGCCGCAGATGGACGGCAACGAACTGGTCCGCCGCGCCAAGGATATGCACCCGCAACTGCCCGCGCTGATCGTCTCCGGCACCGTCACCGCGTACGACCGCGCAGGGCGCGCAGACGTCTTCCTGCCCAAAGGCGCGTGCTCGCCAGCTGAGCTGCTGGAACGCGTCCGCATCCTGGTGGCGCGCAAGCGCGGCCCCAAGAAGTACTCGATGCCCTCCGCTCCCATGGCCCCCAGCCGCAGCATCGCCGCCGTCTCTGCCTAAATCACTGGATTCAACGCATTGCTTCTCGACCCTGAACCTTTCGGGCGGCTTGCTTGTGCATGTGCCCGTGAGACGATAGACTCCTTGACTCAATACCGACTAGTTGGTACCGTACTAATCAGTACGCGTGAGTGGGAGGAGCGTTATGGCTAACCGAAAGCAATCCAACCCCCTGGAAAAGCCGCCGTCCAGGACCAGGCTGCTGAATGCGGCACTCGATCTGGTCCGCGCCAGGGGCTACGCCGCCACAACCGTCGACGACATCTGCCACCGCGCGGGAGTAACCAAGGGTAGCTTCTTCCACCACTTCAAGAGCAAGGACGATCTGGCGCTGGCCGCTGTCGCGCACTGGGAGGCGAAGACGGAGGACCGCTTCGCCGGGGCACCGTACCACGAACCGGCAGACCCCTTGGACCGCCTGCTCGGTTATCTGGACTTTCGCGCCGCGATCCTCACCGGCGAACTGGCCGACTACACCTGCCTGCTGGGCACTCTGATTCAGGAAACCTACGCGACCCACCCGAAGATCCGTGTCGCCTGCGAGCGGGCGTTATCGGCCCACACCGCAGAGCTGACACGCGACATCGAGGCCTCCAAGAGACTCTACGCACCCACCGCCCCGTGGAGCGCGGAGAGCGTGGGCAACTTCATCCAGGCCGTGATTCAAGGCTCTTTCATCCTTGCCAAGGCAAAGCAGGGCCCCGAGGTTGTGCAAGAGAACCTGGAACATCTGCGCCGCACTCTGCGCGTTCTGTTTCAGCCAGACTCATATTCCGATCCAGCGAAGGCGGTGGAATTCGCCTCCCGACCGGAGGCTCCTGATTCCCCTGTAAAGAAGAAAGATCGCCAGCAGCCGGCCTTTCATCCCGAGCCGGTGGAGGAGCCTGAGGCGGAACTCGAACCAGAGGAGGAGTACGACAGCCGGCTCAGCCACTTCGTCGACTAAGGCAGCAACCTCAATCTGAAGCGCGTACTCGTTCCCGCGCGCTTTCTCCAAGCGCTGCGTAAACCGTAGCGCGGCAGCACTACTCCGCCAGAGCCTCGCGCGCGGCTTCGAGCACCAGCTCGACCTCGGCTGGGCCGTGGGCTACGCTGACGAAGGCGGCCTCGAACTGGCTCGGCGGCAGCCATACTCCGGCCTCCATCATTCTCCGGTGGAAGCGGGCAAAGGCCTCGCTGTCGGATGCGCTGGCCGAGGCAAAGTCCGTCACCGGATCGCCGGTGAAGAACCAGGTGAACATCGACCCCACGCGGTTGGTGGTCAACGGCACGCTGGCTTTGCGCGCCAACTCTGCAACTCCATCCGCAATGCCTTGCGTCACGCGTTCGAGCTGCGGATAGATTTCGCTCTCGTGCTGGATGAGGTGCTTGATCGTCGCAATCCCTGCGGCCATTGCCAACGGATTTCCGCTCAGCGTTCCGGCCTGGTAGACCGGCCCCAGCGGGGCGAGATAGTCCATCACGTCGGCGCGTCCGCCAAAGGCTGCGCAGGGCAGGCCGCCGCCCAGGATCTTGCCTAGCGTGGTGAGGTCGGGCCCCGTCTTCAGTTCAGCCCCGTAGAGCTGCTGCGCGCCCCCCAGCGAGAGGCGAAAGCCCGTCATCACCTCGTCGAGGATCAGCAGCGAGCCTTGTTCGGTCGCGATCCGCCGCAGCCCTTCGAGGTAGCCCGGCGCGGGGGGAATCGTCCCCGCATTTCCCACCACAGGCTCGACCAGTATGCATGCGATCTGCGCCGGATGGGCGGCGAATGCTGCCTCAACCGCGGCGAGATTGTTGTACGGCAGGGCCAGCGTGTGCTGCGCCGTCTCTGGCGGAACGCCTGCCGAGCCGGGGATTCCGAACGTTGCCACACCCGAGCCAGCCTTGACCAGAAGCGCGTCGGCGTGGCCGTGGTAGCAGCCCTCGAACTTGATGATGAAGTTGCGCCCGGTAAAGCCTCGCGCCAGCCGGATCGCCGACATGCAGGCCTCGGTTCCGGAGTTGACGAAGCGCATCTTTTCGACCGAAGGAAAACAGCGGCGGACTAATTCTGCTAACGCTGCCTCGCCGGCGTGGGAGGCGCCAAAGCTGGTGCCGCGGCCGGCGGCCTCGCGGATCGCCTCCACCACTGGAGGGAACGCGTGGCCCAGGATCATCGGGCCCCATGAGCCGAAGAGGTCCACATAGCGGTTGCCATCCGCGTCGAAGAGGTACGCGCCCTCTGCCCGCGTCACAAACGGCGGATCGCCGCCTACCGCGCGAAAGGCACGCACCGGCGAGTTGACTCCGCCGGGGAAGAACTCCTCTGCCCGGCGCGCTAGGTCGCGCGAGTGCGCAAGCGGCTTGATCCTGCTATCAGATCGCATTGATCCAGTATAGGAGAGCGTCTCGTCCGCCGCCGCCAGACGAGCCCACTTCCTCGGCATCTGACCAGAACTCACCTCCCGGCGGAACTCGTCTGCCGCATTTATCCTCATGCGCGGCTGATAGACTGGTGTTTCGCCACCTTGCGCGGCGAAGTGCGGCTCTGTAGACGGCAGCGTCCCAATCCGTTCGCACGCCCGCTCCAGAGGTGCGCATCGCAAGCTGGAACAGAGCAGGCCGGTTTGGCGCAGGTTGGCTTGCAGGAAAAAAGAGAACTCGAGTGACTGAAGTGTCTTCCAATCCGCCCGCCCCGCCCCTCGCAGACCATCCCCTTGCAGACCAACCGGCCCACGCCACGCACGCAGACGCGCTCCACGCAGAGCGCGCAGATGCGAAGCCCGCTGCGAAGGCCCGCGCCACCTACTCCGATGCCGGGGTTGACATCACCTCGGGCGACCGCGCCAAGCAACGGATTAAGATGCTGGCGCGCAAGACATTCAACAAGCATGTGCTCTCGGAGATCGGCGGATTTGGCGGGCTGTTTGCTCTCGATCTGGAAAAATTTCCCCAGCCCGTGCTTGTCTCCAGCGCAGATGGCGTGGGCACCAAGCTGAAGGTTGCCTTCGAGTTGGGCATTCATCACACCGTCGGCGCGGACCTGGTGAACCACTGCGTCAACGACATCGCAGTGCAGGGTGCGACGCCGCTCTTCTTCCTCGACTACCTGGCCACCGGCAAGCTGCGCGAACAGGATAGCGAGACGGTGGAGACCGTGGTGCGCGGGCTCTCCGAAGCGTGCAAGGCCAATGGTTGCGCGCTGATCGGCGGCGAGACAGCGCAGATGCCCGGCTTCTATGCCGACGGAGAATACGATCTGGCGGGAACGATTGTGGGCTGTGTGAATCGGCCGGACATCATCACCGGCGACAAGATCGAGGCGGGCGAAGTGCTGATCGGGCTGCCCTCGAACGGGCTGCACACGAATGGCTACTCGCTGGCGCGCAAGCTGCTCTTCGAGGTGGCGGGATACGCACCCGACCACTACGTCAACGAGCTGAAGGACAAGGTTGGCGCGGCGCTAATGAGGACGCATCGCAGCTACCTGGCGATTCTCAAAAAGCTGACCGGCGCGGGGATTGTGCACGGCATGGCGCACATCACCGGCGGAGGGATTACGGAGAACCTTCCGCGCATCCTGCCGCGTGGGACGGCTGCCGTGGTCGATCTGGCAAGCTGGACCGTGCCGCCAATCTTCGACCACCTACAGCAGCTCGGCGACGTGGAGCAGAGCGAGATGATGCGCACCTTCAACATGGGCATCGGCATGATCGTGGTCGTTCCCGCCGAGCAGGTGAAGAAGGCCAAGGCCGTGCTGAACCGCGCCAACGAGCGCTACCACATCATCGGCCGCATCACGCGAGGCGACCGCCGAGTCACCTACAACTAGAGCGGCGGCGTTAGTGCGACTCGCGGAGTAAGGTTTCCATCTGGATTGAGAGGTCCTTGTAGGCCACCTCGTCCAGAACGCCGCTGTGACGCCAGCGTACGACGCCGCGCCGGTCAAGGAGAATCATGTAGGCGGCATCTGGGGATTGGAAGCTCAGGCGCCGTTTCCACGCTTCCGTGCCGCCGTAGACGGTGATGACGTTCTCCCGGTCCTTCGGGGGAGTTCCCCTGCGCATTCCGCTGTCGATGAACCAGCTTCCCAGACGTGCCATGCCGCCAATCATCGGGATCTCGTAGAAGGTGACCTGCGGATTGTCTGCGAAGTCCTTGCGGAAGCGTCCGATCCAGGCCTCCACGGCGAATCTCGAATTGTAGGTGAAGCCCAGCGCAATCAGAGCGACGCGACCGGAGGCCGCGTCGGGCAGAAGGGCCTGTCGTCCGGTGAGGAATTCGCCCTTCAGGGGAGGCATCGGCTTGCCCAGAGGCAGCACCGGCTCAGCCGAGGCAAGCGTGGAGATCAAAATGGAAGCCATCAAGATCGTAGAGACCATTCTCATTCGATGAGGTTTCCTATGTCGTGGGTTGCTGGATTCTCGACAGCCTTCACGCTGCGGGAGTGCAAGCCTGCGTTGGATCACCCACGCCTCATGCCGCGGTCCATGGCCTGGTTGGCGAGGCGGTCGGCGTCCTTGTTCTTGTGGCGCAGCGCGTGGGTGATCTCGAAGGCTTCGAGCTGCGCGATCTTCTTCTTCGCCTGATCATAGAGCGGGCGCAGGATGGGGCTCTTGACCTGATACTTCCCATGGATCTGCTTGACCATCAACTCCGAGTCGGAGACGACGCGCAGGCGCGGATGGCCGTGGGTGAGTGCGTAGTCAAGCGAGGCCAGCAGGCCGGAGTACTCGGCGAAGTTGTTGGTCTGGATTCCGAGAAACTCGGAGAGTTCGGCGAGAACCGCGCCGTCCGCATCCTGGATGAACGCGCCGAAACCGGAGGGGCCGGGGTTGCCGCGCGCGCCGCCATCGCAGTGGGCACTGATCCACGGGCCGGAGGAAGTGGCTGGGCGCATAACGCGACGGGAGGCTGGGCGGGACTCGGGGAAGAGGGTGGGTTGGGCCGGGCTTGAGGGCATGGGATGAGTTTATAGGTTGTTGGTTGCAAGCTGACAGCAGACTCGTTGGTTCGACCACCGGTAACCGGCAACGAACAACCTCTTGCCCGCTCACCTTTTCGCAGCGCGGCGGTCTATTGAAGTGACCCCTTACCCTGGCTCCGGAGTCAGAGACGATGAATGCAGATGCGATGGGACTGGAAGGCGGGATTTCGCCGGTGCTTTCGACGATGGTTGGCGGCGGCCGCGCGCGATGCGCGAACGCGTTCGCACCTGCGCTGCGTCTCTCCGCACTGATGGATGCGGCGGCCCGTGTGGGCGCAACTCGCTCTGGAGCGATAGAATCGTCTCCAGCGATGGCCAAGCCCGCGGCGCAATTCGGGACGAAGACCGACAGGAACGGCGGCAAGCTGACTGAGGCGCAGTTGGACGCGCGCGCCCAGCAGCGCACCGAGGACGACGATCTGATCCGCGAGGCGCAGCGTGGAGACCGCACTGCCTTCGACTCGCTGGTGCGCCGCTACGACCAGCCCGTGCTGCGGCTGGCGCTGCACATGCTCAGCAACGAGCAGGACGCGCAGGACGTGCATCAGGAGGCGTTCCTGAAGGCGTATCGCCACATTGGGAACTTTCGCTTCGAGTGCTCGTTCTACACCTGGCTCTACCGCATCGTGACCAACCTTTGCCTGGACCACCTGCGGCGGCGCAAGAGCCGTCGCGAGGACCCGGCCACGGTGCTGGACGCGCGCGGCGATGAGATGGACCTGCTGTCGAACATCTCCGACACCCGCGCCATGGCCAACCCTGCGCGCGAGCTGGACCGCAAGCACATGGGCAAGTGCATCCATGCGGCGCTGGACAAGCTGACGCCGCGCGAGCGCACCGTCTTCGAGCTGAAGCACTACCAGGGACTGAAGTTGCGCACCATCGGCGAGATGCTGAGCACCACCGAGGAGACGGCAAAAAACACGCTCTTCCGCGCCACACGCAAGCTGAGGGCGGAACTGGCGGAGTTGAGAAGCTAGTGGTAAATGATCAGTGGTAAGTGGTAAGTGAACGAAGCACGACAGACGGGCGGATGGCATAGACCCGAAGAAGGCATTTTGAAGAGGCAGTTCTTTGAGGCCGGTTGAGGTAGAGCGATGAAGTGCGAAAAGGCGCAGCAAAATATTATTCTTGTCACCTACGGCGAGCTGCCGGATGAGCAGATGGCGTCGCTGGAGGAGCATCTGGCGGGCTGCGAGGCGTGCAGCCGCGAACTGCAGGCGCAACTTGCCCTGCACGAGGCGCTGGCTTTGAACCCCGTGGCCGATCCCTCGCCAAACCTGCTGGCGAGCGCGCGGATGAGGCTGGACGAGGCGCTGGACACGATTCCGCCGCATGGCTTGCTGACCCGCCTGCGCAGCAACCTGTTTGGCTGGCTGGGGTATATGCAGAGCGCGCCGGGGCTGATGACACTGCTGGTGGTCGCGGGATTGGGTGTGGGGTTTCTGAGCGGCATCTCCACCCTTCGCTACCAGTTGGCGCACCAGCCCAGGCTGCCGTCGCCGGTGGTGCTGAGCAATACGGCTAACGGAACGATCGCAAACGTCAGCGGGATTGTGCAGACTCCCAACTCGGCGATCGTTCAGGTGACGTACAACCGCGTGGTGCCGGAGACGGTGCAGGGTTCGCTGGACGACCCGCAGATTCGCCAATTGCTGCTGATTGGAACCAAGTCCGCCGCGACCAATGGGGTGCGGACCGATTCGGTGGCGCTGCTGGCCAATGAGTGCCGCGCAGGACACGAGTGCGTGGGCGGACAGGATGGCAGTGGGATTCGCAGCGCGTTGCTGGTGAGCCTGCGCTACGACAAGAGCCCCGCCGTGCGGCTGAATGCGCTGGATGGATTGCAGCCGTACGTCGTCGAGGACCAGCGTGTCCGCGACGCGGTGCTGGAGGCCCTGATGCACGATGCCAGCCCGGATGTGCGGACGCGCGCCATCAGCCTGCTGCAGCCGGTCGAGTCGGACTCCAGCGTGCGCAAGGTGATGCGCACCGTCTCCACCACGGACGAGAATCCGTACATCCGCAATGTTAGTTCGCACGCCCTGGCGGGAACGGCGGACATTCAGTAGGAACAAGGTTCGAGGTGCAAGGTTCGAGGTGCGAAGCAATGAAGAGGGCACTGGGATACGCGCTGGTACTGCTGGCGGCTTGTGCTGCCGCAACCCAGTGCGTCCGTGCCAGCAGTGCGGGTGCGCCTCCCGCGCGCGTCGCTCAGGGCTATTTGGGCGTGGATGTGCGCGACGTGTCCGAGGACCAGCTTGCGGTG
>Ga0181519_10004622_pt1 | contig 11092 bp, 9 predicted proteins | sample PEATcosm2014_Bin_26_FD_121102 | JGI IMG/M metagenome (GOLD analysis project Ga0181519, IMG submission 121102) | Peatland microbial communities from MTU Mesocosm Facility, Houghton, MI, USA - PEATcosm2014_Bin02_10_metaG | ecosystem: Environmental > Terrestrial > Soil > Wetlands > Peat | place... | reverse complement strand
TCCCGGCGCTCCTCGCTCTCGAGGCTCGACACCGGTCCGTTCTCCTTGCTGACCAACAACTCGAGCAAGCTCCCGAGATCGTCGGCATCGACGTTCGTCGAGCGCCGATCGAGGCTGACCATCCGGTGCCGCTTGTTGCGCCGCTGGCCGTCGATAGCCTGATTCGTAGCGATCGTGTACAGCCATGGCCGCACTTTCCGCCCGGCCTCGAACTGCCGGCACTTCAAATGCACCTGCAAGAATGTAGCTTGGAAGGCGTCTTCGGCCATCACCGCGTCTCCCAGGTAGCGCCGCAGGTAGCTGTACAGCTCCCGCTCATAGCGCTTCACCAGTCGGGCGAAGGCATCGCGATCGTTGGTCGCGACGTATTCGGCCAACAGTTGTTCATCGGTCACTTCGGTCCAGTCAACACGTGCGACCGGCTGTGTTTTCGAAATCAGGCTATTCATTGCTACGATCCTTAGGGCTCGGGAGTTTGATGGCCGCTGCGACACATTTCGCCGGTTGGCTGCCAGCATTTGCCCGAATCTCCCCGATACGATGTCCCCGTTTCCCGCAACAGCAAGCCCGACAAGGCTTTCGGACATCTCCCCAGCACTGCCAAGGCGGCGTCCGATCTGTCGCCACCCCTTAAAAGCAATCGGTGTGCCAGAGGGTCGTGAAGCTTTTCACGCAGCCCTTCATCACGACCTAACTCATTGGCCAGGCTGCGCATCACTCGCGACGCAAGCGTCGCAACGCCCTCACCGACGGCAAGGAACTTTCTGCAAACCCTATCCCCGACTTACACGTATTACCCAACACGAATCTCGCCTTCAGCGGCTCTTTCAAAACCACACGAAACAAGTCTTAAGTTTCTCATATAAAAACACTTATGATCACGCCTGGCAGGCTACGCTGTAGGACGATATCGACGGCTCGGCAGTTCCAAGCTCCCCAGCAACCGCTCAGGGCCAATCAGCACTTCGAAAGCCTTTCGCCGGCACTTACGACGCAAACCCCGCCGTCTCCCATGGAGCGACTTACGACGGCACGTGCGGCGCCGCTCTGGCGACTATCAGCTCGCCAAAAGTGTCGCGTTGAAGTCACAATGACAACAATCACCGGGTGGCTTTGGCAGCCGGCATGGAGAATTGGCAGCCGAAGTGCCCAGGATGAGGAGAAGCTATCGCGCGGCGTCTTCGCCTGCGAGCCGTGACGCGGCATACTAGCATGGTTCCGGAGACTACCGATCGATGCTGGCGCGCGTGCTCGAACCCGAAGTGATGGACAGCCCTGCGGAAGCGGCTGCCTACGACGCGATGGACCACGCCGAGGTCAATCGACGATTCGTCGCCGATCTACTGGCAGCCGGGCCAGCCGAGGGGGAGTTCCTCGACCTCGGCGCCGGCACGGCCCAAATCCCGATCGAGCTTAGCCGCCAACTGCCCGGGGCGCGGATCGTGGCCGTTGACCAGTCGGCGAGCATGCTCGAGCTGGCCGAACGCAATGTCCGCGCGTCCGGTTTCCGCGCGAACATCGCCCTCCTTTTGGCCGATGCCAAGCACCTGCCGCAGGCCACCGGCCGGTTCGCGACCGTGATTTCCAACAGCATAATCCACCACATCCCTCAGCCAGCCGACGTTCTGGCCGAAAGCGTTCGTGTGGCCCAACCCGGCGGCTTACTGTTCGTGCGCGACCTGCTGCGCCCCAGCGACGACACCGCGGTCGCTCAGCTCCTGGCCGCCTATGCGGCCGAGGCCAGTGCGCATGCCCGACGCATGTTCGACGATTCACTTCGGGCCGCCCTGTCGCTCGACGAGATTCGGGCCTTGGTCGTCGGCTTGGGCTTCGATCCGAGCACCGTCACCGCAACCAGCGATCGTCACTGGACCTGGATCGCGCGCAAGCCGAACTAATTGACGCACGACGTCTCCCCTTGCTCCTTGCGGACTTCGGCGAGCTCAGTCGAGCCGGAGAGGGATCGGGGGTGAGGGGTTGGATCGTTCGAACGGTCTTCATGGCCGGACGACCACATTAGCACTGGGTCGCTTCACGAGCCGCCGCATCTCCAGCACGCTAAGCGTCGCTAGGATCTGAGCCGTCGGCAGGCCGGTGGTGGCGACCAGTTCGTCGATTGTCGCCTGACTGCCGCCGATCGCTTGCAGCACCTGCCGTTCGATCTCATTGAGCAACAGTTCGGCCGGATGATGCACGACCTCGCCGGTCGCGGTTGGCGTCGCGGCAACAAGCGGGCCCAACTCTTCGAGCACATCGTCGGCCGTCTCGACCAGGGTCGCCCCGTCGCGCAACAGCCGATGACAACCCCGCGACATGCGGCTGTCGACCGGCCCGGGCACGGCGAACACCTCGCGCGATTGCTCCATCGCCAGCCGGGCCGTGATCAACGCGCCGCTCTGTGTCGAAGCCTCGACCACGATCACCCCCAACGACAGCCCGCTGATGATCCGATTCCGCTGCGGGAACGAACCGCTACTCGGCTGGGCTCGAAGCGGCGCCTCGCTCAGCACGGCCCCGTGCAGGGCAACTTCCCGGGCCAAGTCAGCGTGCTCGGGCGGGTAGATTTCGAGCAGCCCGCTGCCGAGCACGGCCAACGTTCTCCCGCCAGCCGCCAGGGCCCCGCGATGCGCCGCCGCGTCGATCCCTCGGGCCAGGCCACTGACGATCGTGAGCCCGGCCCGGGCCAGGCTGCCGGCCAGCCGTTCGGCCTGTTCCAAGCCGTAGCGCGTCGCGTGGCGCGAGCCGACGATCGCCACCGACAGCCCATCGGCCGGCAGCAGCGTCCCCTGCATGAAGAGGACGGTCGGCGGGTCGGGGATTTCGGCGAGCATCGCCGGATAATTGGCTTCGCCTCGTGCGAGCAAGCTGATCCCATGCTCGCGACAAGCGGCCAGCTCGCCGGCTGCGTCGATTTCGTCGCGCGCTCGCACGATGGCCGAGCAGAGCTTGGGACCGATCCCTTCGACCGAGCGCAACTGGCTGGGAGCCGCGTCGAGCGCGGCCGTGGCGTTGCCGAAGTATTCGACGAGTCGGGCAAACAGCCGCGGCCCAATCCCGGCGACCATCGACAGCCGCAGCCGATCGAGTAGTTCGAAGTCAGCCTGTTCGTTTGCATCGGCCGCGTGCATGACGCTTTCCTGACCTCGCCGAGGCCGAGAAGGGCCCTACCCCATCAGCGCCGCGCGCACGTCGTCTTCGGCCACATTGCCGACCAGCTCGACATGCCCCAATCGCGACGGCAACACGAACCGCAACTGACCGTGCTCGACTTTCTTGTCGCGCGCCATCACGGCCAGGATCTCATCAGCCGGTAGCTCGGGCACGGCGACCGGCAAGCCCAGCCTCACGAGCAGCTCATGCTGTCGGCGGGTGAGACTCGCGTCGATGCGCCCCAGCCGCTCGGCCAGCCGCGCGGCGCACATCATGCCGATCGACACCGCTTCGCCGTGCAGTAAGGTTTCATAACCGGTGAGCGTTTCGAAGGCATGGCAGAAGGTGTGTCCGTAGTTGAGCACGGCTCGCTGCCCCGTCTCCTCGCGTTCGTCGGCCACGACGACCTGAGCCTTCAGTTCGCACGAGCGGGCCACGACCGTGGCCACGGCCTCGGCGTCGCGCAGGATCAGCTCGTCGGCATGGGCCTCGAGCCAGCCGAAGAACTCGGCGTCGAGAATCACGCCGTACTTCACGACCTCGGCCAGCCCGGCCTTGTACTCGCGCTCGGGCAACGTCTGGAGCATGTCCGTATCGATCAACACGCCCAGCGGCTGCCAAAATGCACCGACCATGTTCTTGCCGCCGGGCAGGTTCACGCCGACCTTGCCGCCCACAGAACTATCGACCTGGGCCAAGAGCGTCGTGGGGACCTGGAACAGGGCCAGCCCGCGGGCAAAGGTCGCGGCCACGAAGCCGGCCAGATCGCCGACCACGCCGCCTCCGACCGCCACCACGACCGTCTTGCGATCGGCCTTCAGCTCGAGCAGCTTCTGCCAGAGCTGATCGGCCACTTCGATGCACTTGGTCGACTCGCCCGGCTCGACGACCAGCATGTCGACCGTCATGCCGGCCTCGGAGAGCGATCGGGCGACGTTGGCCGCGTGAGGGCTTTCGACGTTCGAGTCAGTGAGCACCACGGCGTGCGACACGCTCCGCAGCCTGGCCAACCGCTCGCCTGTCTCGACCACCAGCGCGGGGCCGATGTCAATGCGATAGGCGCGCTCGGCCAACGGCACTTCGACGGTTCGCAGCGAGCGCGTCACGGAGAGTTCGCGGGGGTGAAAGGCAGCGGCCCAAACTGTTTGGGAAACCAGCCGTGTTTGGGAAACCGAGCGTGCGTGGGAACCCAGCGTGCTTACGAAACACGGTCGACGTCGGCCTGCGTCACGGTGATTTGCCGGCAAAAGCCGGTGTGCAGCCGGACGTAATCCATGTCGGCCGCTTTCTGCGGTGTGGCGTGCAGGGCCTGCTCGATCGGAGCTCGCTGGGCGTGGCTCCAGTCCTCGTACTCCTCGGGCCAAATGGTCGAGGTCTCGACGACGAGAGCTTCGCGGTAAGGATCGTACGCATTGGCCATGTGCGATTCAGCCTCGAAGGGAACGAAAGCGGTGTCGATGGGTCCGGTCGGCGTGCAGACAGTATACTACGCTCGACGCCCTTCGCCAGAGACGCACCGCACGAGCCCTTGCCGCCCATGACCACCCCCCGCTATCCGCTCACCGGCCTGCGTGTGCTCGACCTGTCGCGAATCCTCGCCGGGCCGGTCTGCACGCAGCTTTTGGCCGACCTGGGAGCCGATGTCGTGAAGGTCGAGCGGCCGGCGACGGGCGACGACACGCGCCAGTGGGGCCCGCCCTTCCTGCCCGACGGCGGCGCCAGCGGCTACTTCCTGTCGTGCAACCGGGGGAAGCGGTCGCTGGCTCTCGACTTGAACCACGCCGCGGGCCGGCCCGTGCTCGAAGCCCTGCTCTGCCATGCCGACGTCTGCCTCGAAAACTTCCTGCCCGACACGCTCGCGCGGCTGGGGCTCGACGCGGCGAGCCTGGCCCGCCTCAACCCTCGGCTTGTGAGCTGCTCGATCTCGGCCTTCGGCCGCACCGGCCCGAACAGTCACCTGCCCGGCTATGACCTGATGATCCAAGCCTCGAGCGGGCTGATGGGTATCACCGGCGAACCGGAAGGGGCGCCGATGAAGGTCGGCGTGGCAATCACCGACGTCATCACCGGGCTGTACGCCGCCGTCAGCGTGTTGGCCGGGCTCTACGCTCGCGACCGCGATCAGCCCGGCCGAGCGTTCGACCTGTCCTTGGCCGATTGCACGCTGGCCAGCCTGGTCAATGTTGCGCAGTCGTCGCTGCTCACCGGCGCTCCGCCGCGGCGCTGGGGCAATGCCCATCCGCAGATCGTTCCGTACGAAGCGTTCGCCACTCGCGATGGCCACGTCGCCTTGGCGATCGGCGCCGACCGGCAGTGGCAGCGTTTCTGCGCCGCGGTCGATCGCGCCGCTTGGGCCAGCGCCCCGCGCTTCGCGACCAATCCCGCTCGGGTCGCACACCGCGACGAGCTCGTACCGTTGGTTGCCGCGCTGCTGGCCGAGCGCACGACCGCAGCCTGGCAAGAGCTGCTCACACGAATCGACGTACCGCATTCCCCGGTCGTCGCGCTGGACGAAGCGCTTCGAGCGCCCCAAACGTTGGCCCGCGAAATGGTGCTCGAAGCGACCGATGCCGCCGGCCGGCGCTATCGATTGCTGGGCGGAGCCGTTCACTGGGCGGGCGAGCCTCCGCGCCAGGCTTCCGCTCCGCCCGAGCTGGGCCAACACACCGAACAGATCCTCACCGAGTGGCTCGGCTTCGACGCCGAGCGGATCGCCGGCCTGCGGGCCTCAGGAGCCATTGCATGACGACGCCCAGCCCGGCCTTTCCGCCCGGCATGCCCCCGACTGTCTCCGGCAAGCACATCATCCTGGCGCTGATCACGCTGGGGCTCGTCGGCGGCATCATCAGCCAGTGGTACTATTACACTATCCAGCATCGCACGCTCGAGCTGTGGGGCAACGAGTCGGCCGGGCTGATGCTCAACGCCCCGCTCGTCGATGCCCTGCGGCTCGTTCCGGCCGGAACACCGACCAAGAGCAACGATCCCGAAGCGGCTCGCGAACGACTCTTGATCGGCGGCCAGCGGTTGGTCGTGGCCGAGCGCAAGGACGTTTCGACGGCCGAGGGTTTGCTTTCGCTACGGGCCAGCCTGATCGTCGCGCAGAGCTTCGATTGGTCGCGTTCGACCGAAGACTGCAAACCGGAGTGGGCCTACGCCCTGGAGTTCAACGACGGCGAACGGCAAACAGCGACGCTGTTGTTCGCGCCCAATTGCGACCTGCTGAAGCTGGTCGACAACGGTGCGACGATCTCGGCTCGCCCAATCGCCAAGGGACTGCTGACGTTCTTGAAAGAACAGCTTCCGGTCGAGCACACGGCGGCCTCGCGCTGAGGCCTCGACGGCCGGTTCAGAGCTCGAAGACCGCTTGACCGTGTCCATCCATCAACCGCGGTCCATCCATCAACCGCGGTCCATCCATCAACCGCGCCGATCACCTGCTCGCGAGAGCAAGTAGAGCAACGTCATCACCGATTGCAGCGTGGCGGCGACGTAGGTCCAGGCCGCGGCGTCGAGCACGTTGTTCACGTAGTGCATCGACTGCTCGTCGACGATCCCCAGCGACACAAGCTGCCGTTTGGCCCGATTGCTGGCGTCGAACTCGACCGGCAAGTTCACGAGCTGGAAGAACACGACACCGCCGAACAGCAAGATACCGGCCATCAGCAGGAACGGCAGGTGCATGACCATCCCCAGCATGAATAGAACCATGCTGAAGCTGCCGCCAAAGTTTGCCACCGGCACCGCCGCGTTACGCATCAGCATCGGGGCATAGGCATGGGCGTCTTGCAGGGCGTGGCCCGCTTCATGCGCGGCGATGCCCACGGCGGCCAGCGTCCGACTTTGATAAACCTCGGTGCTCAGCCGCAGCACTTTGGCCGCCGGGTCGTAATGGTCGGTGAGCTGGCCGGCCACCTGCTCGATCTCGATCTGCGTCAGACCGGCCGAGTCGAGCACATGCCGAGCCGCCGCCGCGCCGGTCAACGAAGCCGGCATCCGCTGCGCTTCGGCATAGGCGCTGCGCACCCGCCAACTGGCCCAGGCGGCCAAGAGCATGGCGGGCGCCAAGAAAAGAAGGTATTCCGGGTTGAAAAAGGGCATCAGGCCGTAGGCTAACATGGAATTCAGCTTTGAGGGATTCGAGGGTTGAAACGCGAACTCGCGGGCAGATCGTAGCGACTGCCCGCCCGGCCGACCAGCTTCCGAATGTAATTCGTCGCCGGCGCCAATTGCTTGTATTCTACGCTGGCGACGGCCAAGCGTTCGCTTAGCACGCCCGGTTGCTCGCAAGCTGCTATGAGCCAATGACTTCGGCTGGCGCGAATCCTTTCCGTAGGCGCCAGCTCGCGCGATTGCGCAGGCTAGCTAAGACGGGATGATTTACCTGGCTGCGGTCGTCCGATAGATTAAGCCGTAAGCTCACCGTAATTGCCCCGGCTTCGCGCCGGTAGTCACTGCCACCCCTCGCCGACAGCCCCCGGGCTGCGGAACCGATCCCTCATGACGCTCTTCAAGTCGTTTTCGCGCCGTGATTTGTGGCCCTGGGCCCTGGCCCTGGCTTGTCAGCTCTTATGGCTTGCTGGCTGCGAAAGCGAGCAGCCCAAGCCAGCCGCCGGGCCGACACTCGTATCGGATGCCGACCTGAAGCGCCGGCTCGACGACGTGATCGCCTCGGCTCGTGAGCGGCATATGGACCCGCAGGTGAACAACGCCTGGCAGATCGTCCATGGGGCGCTGGCCTATGGCGACGAGTTCAAGCTCCGCGTCGATGGCAAGCTCGTCCCTGGTATCGAGTGGATCCTGAACGACGGCAAGTTCAACGGCTGGAAGCTCGTGCCCGGCGAGAAGGGGCTCGACTCGATCATGGAACCGGGCAATAAGGTCGGCGAGGGTCACGAAGACCAGTGGCTCGGCTACCTCTCGCAGTCGGGCGTGCCGCTCGAGCACCCGGTCATCGTGGCCGGGCAGAAGTTCAAGGTTCGCGACATGCTCACGCAGTCTCAATGGGATGTGCACGACGCGATGGAAGCCACCTGGACCCTGATGGCCCTGGGCAACTACCTCCCTTACGACACGGCTTGGAAGGCCAAAGACGGCCACACTTGGTCGATCGAGCGGCTCGTGTCGCTCGAAAGCGCCCAAGTCCTGGGGACCAGCGCCTGCGGCGGGACGCACCGGATGTATGGTCTGGCGACGACGCTCAACCACTACCGCCGCTCGGGCAAGCCGCTCACCGGCGCTTGGGTCGTGGCCGACAAGAAGATCCGCGATGCGATCGAGGCGGCACATCGCTTTCAGCAGCCCGACGGCAGCTTCTCGGCCAACTACTTCGAGCGTTCGGCCGTCGCGCCGGAGATCGCCACGCGCATCAGCACGACCGGCCACGTGTTCGAGTTCCTCACCGTCTCGCTCAGCGACGACGAGCTGCGCCAGCCGTGGGTGACACGGGCCGCCGTGAGCCTGGTCGAGTTGTTCGAGGCCACGCGCGACTTGCCGCTCGAATGCGGCGCACTCTATCACGCGGCCCACGGCCTGCGGATCTATCGCGAGCGTCGGTTCGGCGGCTCGCCCCTCCCCGGCGTAACGCTTCCACCCGGCGCTGCGGGCGCTGAACCGGCCAAGACGGCGGCCAATTGACTGGGTGCGGTGCTGGCGAGCCGCAAGGTAGGTCTTCTCCCTGCTGGCGCTGTGGGAGAAGATGTCGGCGGAGCCGGCAGTTGAGGGCCTTCTGATTCGTGTGCCGAAGCACCCTCACCCGGCCTTCGGCCATCCTCTCCCGACGGGAGAGGGGTTCGGACACCTTGAATCACTGCATTTCGTCCGACCGCCATGACCGCTTCAAGCGGTCCGGTCGCCCCGGTCGATAACACGGTCGAGGCCGTGCGACGCGGCTGATGGTAGCGACGCGCGCACTGCTCGCGCGTCGATGGTGCCCGATCGACCTTGGAATCCGTCCCATGCTTCGGCCCGTCCGTTGGTTCGTCACCCTGGCCGTGGCCATGCTCTGCATCGGCCGCGTGGCCGCCAGCGAGCCGCCCTTGCCGAGGCCGATCGTCACCCACCAGCGCTCGTTCGCGATCCCCTTCGACTTCGACGTTGTGCGTCCGACAGGAACTGAACCAGCCAAAGTAGAGCTACTCGTTTCTGACGACCAGGGTGCGAACTGGTACACGGGCGCGACAGTCGCGGCCAACGCCAGCCAGTTCGAGTTCGTCGCTCCCGAGGAAGGTGAATATTGGTTCCGCGTCGCGACGGTCGATGCCCAGGGACATGTGACCGGCAACCCGCAATACGGCACCCAGCCTGAGATGCGAGTGATCGTCCAGCCGGTCGCCGCCGCCGAGCAAGTGGTCGCCGGCTTCCCGGTCGATCGCATGCCGGCCGACGAGCATGCCCGGATGGTCAACACGCTGTCGTTCGAACTCGACTACGACCTCGAATCGCTCGGCCCGGGCGAGTCGAGTGGCGAAACAAGCCAGATCGAGCTGTGGTGGACCGGCGACGGCGGGCTCAACTGGAAGCGTTTCGGCGTCGACGACGATCAGCAAAGCCCGATGCTCGTGACGGTCGAGCGCGAAGGGCTGTACGGCTTTTGGCTTGTGGTGGAGGACGCGCGTGGCATCCGCGGACCGACCCCGCGCCCTGGCGACCTGCCGCAAACATGGATCGGCGTCGACACGACCGCCCCCATGGCCGAGATCATTTCGGTGGTCCGCCGCCCCTACCAGGACGGCCAGGAAGTGCTCGTGCAGTGGAAGGCCGACGACGCCCTGCTCGCGGCCCAACCGATCACGCTCTTCTACACCGGCGACCGCTCGGGCCCTTGGACTCCGCTGGCCAGCGGGCTCGACAACTCGGGCATGTATCGCGGGGCCACAACCGCTGAGATTCCGGCCGAGATGTATATTCGGCTCGAAGTGCGCGACGAAGCCGGCAACGTGAAGAGCGTCGAAACGACCACCCCAGCGGTATTTCCCGCCAGCGGCCATGTGCTGCACGCCGTCCAAGCCAGCGGCGCTACTTGGCGCTGAGGCAGAGCCAAGCCCCCTCACCCCCGGCCCCTCTCCCGCAAGGGGCGAGGGGAGTTTGCGATCAGGCGGCCGGTTCGCCAGCCATAGCCCGCATCGCTTCCTGCACTTCGTTAGCCAGCCGGCTTTCTGAGGCTTCTTCTTGCTCAAGCGTCTGAGCATACCTAAAGTATGGTAGCGGTATTCGCACCATCAGAAGCATCTCGATCCATGGTCAAGCTTCGTCCGTTGTCTTGGTTCGACCGCGTGGCCGCTGGCGACTTCTTGTTGGAGTCGATGATTGCCATAGCGTCGTCGGCAACCGCATTTGTCACAGGCGCGAAAACATACCGCGGACCTGTCGATGACCGGGGCATTGCGGCTGCGTACTTCGCTGCAGGGATCCTGGCCCTCGTCTTCCTACTGGCTCGAGCATGGAAGAAGAATCGCCAGGCGCAGAATGCCAGGGAACTGCATTCCCTCGACGGAATGCTTCACGCGATCCATGCGATCCTAACCGAGATGACGCCGAAGACCGCCGACCACGGGCTGAGGATTTGCGTGTTCATTCCCGGCAAGACGCAGGGAATGGTGCATCAGATTTGCGACTACGTTGGAGTCGCCGAAAGGTATGGGCGAAATCGCGATCTGTCTTCAAGGTGTGGGGTAGTCGGTGCAGCCTTCCGTACCGGACAGGTCCAATACGACAAGCTTCCGCATGGCACTGCGCTGATCGACCACCTCGTGGCAGAGCATGGATTCGACAGGGCAGAAGCCGCTACCATGCAGCAGGACCGCAAGTCGTGGGCTGCGGTTCCCGTCGGGGCTGCCCCAGCAATCGAAGCGGTCGTCTTTCTCGATAGCGCAAAAGCCGACTTCTTCGGCAAAAATGGGCATACTCGGCGCAGAATACTAGAGGCGTCCACCGTCGGAGT
>Ga0181519_10004621_pt1 | contig 11094 bp, 8 predicted proteins | sample PEATcosm2014_Bin_26_FD_121102 | JGI IMG/M metagenome (GOLD analysis project Ga0181519, IMG submission 121102) | Peatland microbial communities from MTU Mesocosm Facility, Houghton, MI, USA - PEATcosm2014_Bin02_10_metaG | ecosystem: Environmental > Terrestrial > Soil > Wetlands > Peat | place... | reverse complement strand
GTCAGGCGGGGGAACGGGCGCCGGTGGCGCAGTTTTCAAGCTAACTCAGGTAGGGTTAAGTTGGGTTTTCAGTCCCTTGTACGAATTTCCCGAGAGCAGCGACGGATTTGCCCCAGATGGCGCGGTAGTGCTCGGCCCAAGCGGCGCCTTATATGGGACGACCTCTCTCGGTGGTGCAGACTTCGGGACGGTGTTCGAACTGCGACCTCCGGCCACAGTTTGCAAGTCCGTACTGTGCTATTGGAACGAAACCGTACTTCACAACTTTACGGGTGCCCCAGATGGGAAGTACCCGGAATTCGGGAACTTAGCCTTCGATCAAGCTGGAGGCATCTACGGCACGGCAGTTGAGGGAGGTATGTATGGCTACGGAATTACGTTCGGACTGACGCCCTCCGGCGGCGGATACACGGAGACCGTCCTTCATAACTTCGGCAGCGGTAACGACGGGCAGCTCCCCTATGGTGTGGTGCTCGATACCGCCGGAAATGTGTACGGAACCACAGGCGGCGGAGGAACCGGGACCGGATGCGAGTACACATGTGGAACGGTTTACCAGCTCGTGCCTTCCAACGGAGACTGGCTGGAGAATATCCTGGTTAACTTCGGCGGGACGAACGGGTTTTACCCGTACGGTAACCTGATCATCGATGCTTCCGGTAACCTCTATGGCACTACAGCTGGAGGCGGACAAAATGGGGGCGGCGTAGTTTACAAGCTGACGTACTCAGGTGGAGGTTTCACTTTCTCTACGCTTTACTCCTTTAGCGCGTGCAACTCCCAAAGTGGCGTAGTCATGGACACAGCGGGTAATCTCTTTGGGGCGTGTTGGGCCGGCGGCGCCCATCAGTATGGCTGGATCTTCGAGCTGATCAATTGCAGCCAAACGTGCACCCTCGTCGATCTCCACGACTTCAACCTGGATGACGGCGCGAACCCTTGGGGCGCCCCGGTGCTTGACCCCGACGGCAATCTCTTTGGCACAACGTATGAGGGAGGTTCGGCGGCGTGCTTCGAAATCGGTTGTGGTGTGGTCTGGGAGATCGCGGGCGTGGGTGCTCCGCGTAAGAAGTAAGCTTAGGAGACAAAGTTATGGCGGAAGAAACACGTAAGCGGATTGGCGACTACGAAATCGTTCGTGAGTTGGGCCACGGGGGAATGGGCCAGGTTTACCTGGTGCGTAACGTCATCTCGGACCGAGTTGAGGCCATGAAGGTCCTGCTTCCCGACCTCGCCCAGCAAGGGGACCTGGCGAATCGCTTCATGCGCGAGATCAAGGTCTTGGCCAGCCTGGAGCATCCCAACATCGCTCAGCTCAGGACCGCGTTTACGGCTGACAATCAGTTGGTAATGATCATGGAGTATGTGGAGGGCGACACCCTCGCCCAGCGTCTGGAGCGAGGAGCGTTTTCCACCCCCGACGCCTTGAACTACATGGCACAGGTGCTGACCGCTCTGAGCTATGCCCACGGAAAAGGCGTCATTCATCGCGACATCAAGCCCGCCAATATGATGCTGACCCCGCAAGGCGTGATAAAGCTGATGGACTTCGGCATCGCGCGCTCGACCCAGGACCTGGGAATGACGGTCACAGGTACGACACTGGGATCGGTGTGCTACATGTCTCCAGAGCAGGTGAAATCGGAACCCACCGATGCGCGCTCCGACTTGTATTCTGCCGGCGTTTCACTCTACGAAATGGTGACGGGGCACACCATGTTCAGTGCGACCAGCAGTTTTTCCATCATGGAAGCGCACGTAAAAGAAACTCCCCATCCACCGATTGAGCTTCAGCCTAATCTTCCCAAGGCGCTGAACGACATCATTGTGATGGCGGTCGCCAAAGATCCGGCACAACGCTTCCAGACCGCCGACGCCTTCCGCAACGCGCTTTCGCAAGTAGCCGTCTCAGCAGCAGCAGTGGCCGCCGCGCCCCAGCAACAACCAGTTGCCGCAGCGCCGATACCGCAACTGCCGGCGACAACGCCGCCACCGACTCCACCACCGACTCCACAGGCGACACCTGCTTCTCAGCAGGAAGGCTACGCAGTATTACAGCCACGGCCTGCGGGACCCGGACGTCGCCACATCGGCTGGATATTGGCTGCTGCCATCGTGGTCCTGGTGGCGGTCTTCGGCGGAACGCAGGTGTATCGCTCGCACACACAGAATTCGGTTGCGCCACCTGCGGTCGAGTCGGACGGCGGCGCCGCCGGCGCCACATCGAATCTAGCTCCTGCGCCCGCCGCGCCCGCAGGTCAGACCGAATCTGCTGCCGCCGCTCCCGCACCCCTGGCTGCGGTTCCAGCTGCCCCGGCCTCGGCTCCGCGTAGTGCCAGGATGGGCCGCCAGGATGCGAACGCGGCGGCACAAGGGGGCGCGCCGTCCGGGCCTTCGCCGGAAGAAATTGCCGCGCAGAAGAAGCTGCTCGACGGAATGGAGACGGAGAATGACCATCTGGATAGCCGTGCAGCTGCGGTGGAGAGCAGCCTGGATGCGCTGGAACAACAAATGCACCAGAGCGGCCTTGGTTTGCGCGGCGACATCGTCGCTTCGCGGGCCAACATGCGCACGGACCTGGCGAAGGCCAAACAGGCACTGGAAGGGGCGGACACCGACCGCGCGCGGCAGTATCTGGACCAGGCAAACCATGAAGTCGAGAAGCTGGAAGCTTTTCTGGGCCGGCGATAGTGACAGGCCCCCTCTGTCTCTGCTGCGTTGTCCGAAACTATAATCGGTACAGATCGTCTAACCAACTGATATGACTTTGCAACCCGAGCAAGAGAATTCTCCCGAGCCTCGCCCTCCAACTTCTGATCAGTTGACGGAGAGCGCAGAGAGCGCTCCCGCAAGAAAGCGGAATCGCGTCGTCTCGGGCTGGCTGCGAGACGTCATCATCTCGCTGGCGGTCTCGGCATTCTTCATCATCTTTCTCTACCAGCCGGTGAAGGTGGAAGGCACCAGCATGATGCCCACGCTGCAAGACCAGGAGCGCGTGTTCATCAACAAATTTGTGTATAAGCTGGAGCCAATCGAGCGCGGCGACGTGATTGTGTTTCGCTATCCGCGCGATCCCGCCAAGAGCTACATCAAGCGCGTCATTGCCGTGGCCGGCGACAGCGTCCGCATCGAAGCCGGCGTTGTGTTCGTCAATGGTCATCGCCTGTCTGAGCGGTATCTACCCCGCATGTATGAAGACGTGCGCTCCTATCCGGACACGGTCGTCCCGCCCCATTGTTACTTCGTCCTGGGAGACCACCGCAACCTCTCCAACGACAGTCGCGATTTTGGGTCCGTGGATGAAGGCTTCATCTATGGAAAAGCGGTCTTCGGCTATTGGCCGTTCGCCAAGCTGGGCACGCTGCGATAGTCACCCTTCGCAGAACGCTCTTCGCCTTCCGCTCTTCGCTTGTCGATGGTGATCGCGCTCTGCCGTTTACTATCGAGCCCGACCGCGGCACTGGTCCGGCATTAGCTGATAGCTAAGCGAAAAGTGAAGAGCGAAAAGCGACTACCCTGAAGGCATTATCTGCCTCATTCCAAACCCGAAGCGTTTTGGTTGCCTGCAAATAAACACTCATAGAGAAATATTTGCAGGAGACCGCTGAGGCGAAAACCGCAACTAATTTCCTATAGCTCGGGTTTCTTGAGATAGCAGGAAGTGGAAACTCAAAATTGCAAGCTCGACGGCGGACATATCGCCCGATTCAGACGCCTGGCCGGACGCTGAAGCATAGAGAAAGGGAAAACATGGGTGCATTTCGTGGTAGTCGGTGGTTGGTCGTAGCTCTTGTCTTAGTCGCTCTATCGGTGTCGGGGAGCGCACAACTAGTTATCTCGGTAGGTATTGCACCTCCTCCGTTGCCGGTCTACAGCCAGCCGCTGTGCCCGTCTGCCGGCTACATCTGGACTCCGGGCTATTGGGCTTACGGTCCGGACGGATATTACTGGGTGCCTGGAACATGGGTGTTAGCTCCCACGCCTGGCTACCTGTGGACACCCGGATATTGGGGATGGGGCGGATCCGCCTTTATCTTTCACGCCGGTTTCTGGGGCCCGACGGTAGGTTTTTATGGCGGAGTTAATTACGGCTTCGGCTATACCGGCAACGGTTATTACGGTGGGGAATGGCGCAATGGAGCCTTCTACTACAATCGCTCGGTCAACAATGTGAATGTCACCAACATTCACAACGTCTATAACACCACCGTCATCAACAACACTACCGTGAACCGGGTCAGCTATAACGGCGGAAGCGGTGGAATCACGGCGCGGCCTACGGCCCAGCAGGAAGCTGCGGCCAACGAGCGGCACATTGCCGCCACCAGCGCGCAAACGCAGCACGAACAAGCTGCCCGACAGGACCGCTCGCTGTTAGCCTCGGAGAACCACGGGAAGCCTCCCATTGCGGCGACTGCAAAGCCGGGTGCGTTTCAAGGAAGCGGAGTAGTGGCTGCGAGAAATGCTACGGTGAATGTCCCAGCCACGCGGCCTCCGGCGGCAAACAGCGCAAATCGGCCGAACGAGGCTAATGCTGCGCGACCCGCCACCGCGAACAACGCTAATGCTGCTCGACCCGCCACCGCGAACAATGCGGCCCACCCCAACAACAATGTTCCGCGGCCGCCGGCGGGACAGACGACGCCGCACCCCAGCACCGCATCCGTCCCGCATCCGGCGGCGGAGCAAAACCAGGCGCGGCCGAATAACGCAGAGGCGTCGCATCCGAACACTGCATCCGTTCCGCATCCTCCGGCGCAGCAAAACGCGGCACGGCCGAATAATGCCGAGACGTCGCATCCGCCCGCTGAGCGGAGTGCGCCACGTCCGGCTCCCGCGGAAGCCCCTAAACAGGCGTCGCGGCCTCCGGCGCAGAGCCAGCCTGCCCAGCACGCCAGCAAGCCGCCTGAACAACGGAGCGCTGTCGCACCGCATGAAAGCGCTCCTCGTCCGCCGGCAGAACACGCCGCCGCTCCGCAGCATGCGCCAACTGAGCGCGCCGCTGCCCCGCAGCAGCACAGTGAGCCTAAGAAAGAGGAGCCTCGGTAAGGACCAGTCCGCTCGCCTGGGCGTGTAAGAGCGACCCACTCAAGCAAACAAAGCTTGGGTGGGTCGGCTTAAGTCCCGAGTGGACTCGCCGCTGACTCAGCGTTTTTTTATCGAAGCCACGCGATTGCGGCGCGACGGAGTCAGGCTAGTCGTGACTTGGTCGTGCGATCTGGAACACGACCCCTTTGCCCTTGGTGCCGCCACCAGACGCGGTGCCGTAAAGATTGCCACTGGAATCAAAGGCCAGCTGGCACATTGGACTGGCTCCGTCATCCCCGCCGGTGAAATCGTGCAAGGAAGTGTAGGTCCAGCCACCATTCGATGGTGTCAGCTTAAACACAGATCCAAACCCGTACTGTCCGTCGCCAAGCGTAGTGCCGTACAAATTTCCGGAGGCATCCAGCAGGAGCTTGTCGTAGGGGCCGAGATCAATCCCGCCACTCAGGCCGTAAAGGAAGTCATAAGACCAACCGCCGCCCGAGGCGACCATCTCAAACACGGTGCCGCCGCCGTTCACACTGTGGACGGTTGACCCGTAGAGATTGCCGGACGGATCGAGGATGAGCCCGCCTTGCGGAGTAGCTCCGTCATCGCTTTGGAAGGTGAAGCCGTGGGTGGTACTTTCGGTCCAACCCGAACCCGACGGCGTCAACTGGTACAGAGCGCCATAGCCATAGGGACCGTTCTGCTCGAAAATTCCGTCCAGGTTGCCGGACTGGTCGATGACCACGCCGCCCCAGGGATACTTTCCATCGCCGTTCCCCTGGGCCTGATAGAGAATGTTCTGTGTCCACGCGCCGTTGGAAGGCGTCAAGCTATAAATCAGCCCCCAGCCTGCGGAGCCTCCGCCGATTGCCGTTCCGTAAATGTTCCCCGCCTGGTCGAAGGTGAGTTCGCCTTGGGGAGACGACCCATCGTTGCCAGAGAAACGATAGAGGACACTCGAACTCCATTGGAAAATGACGGTGGCAGGAGCTTGCGCAGGCGGCCTTATGCTATAGACCGTGCCACAACCCCGGTAACCGTTGTTCTGAACGCAGGAACCTCCGCCACCAGCCGAGGTTGAGCCGTAGAGAACGCCGTCGGGCCCGATGACTAGCTGGGCGAGTGGACCCGCGCCGTCGTCGCCTCCGGCGAAGCCGTAGAGCGGACTCAGGGTCCAGCCGCCGCCGTCGTTGTCCAGCGAAAAGACCGTTCCGTAGTGGCCACTGCCGCCGCCGAAGGCCGTCCCGTAAATGTTGTCATAGGGGTCGATAGTCAAGCCGGTGGAGGGATTAGCGCCGTCCTGTCCGCCGGTGAAGTCGTGGATCACATGGAAAGTCTGGCCCTGGGCCGTTTGCGTCATGGCGCTGATGATCGCGATAAGCGCAATCGCGACGAGTGAGGCGGTGCGTGCCGACCGCTTCAAACCCCAACTTAGACCCGACATTGAGTCCCGGGATTCTTTAGGAATCGAAATCACAATATTGCTTCCTTTTCTCGGCCAGACACACCCCATCCATGATTACAAACGTCTCCCTGCCGAACCGCACGGGCGCACATCAGCCCGAGAGACAAGTTCTAACGTGATCGAATCTCACAACCTGGGCTTGATGTCGCCCTTCGATGCGTTGTGGCTAAAACGGAGAGACGAAAAAACAGTGGCAAACTATCTGGCCAGTTACTGAATTGATGGAACGATTGTGCAGGTGGAGTAATTCTCTACGAGCCGGAGGAATTCGGTCAATAGCTTTGTAGGGTCCGCGACGCTGCATAGTAAATATTCACGGGGCGTTCAAGCAGCTACATCACTAAGGTCTACGGGTGCTGGCCTTTTCCGGCGCCAGCTATCAGATAAAAGTCGAGGTGTTGCAGCCGGAAGCCGCCAAACTGGACGACTTTGCGTCCTGGCAGACGGTATTCCAGTTCAGCCTTGGTACCGCTGGCTGCGACGACGATGTGATCGCCGGCAGGAATTTCATTGCGCTCGTAGCTGGCCACAGGATGATCGCGGTAAAAGGCCAGACCATACTCGACGGCTGGAGGGACATCGTAAACCGCTATGTCGGGAATGCGGCCGATTTCGGTTTGCTGAAGGGACGCCTGCACCAGACGCTCCGATAGCAGGAAGTTAATCAAGGGCACAGTGCCGCGCAGAGTAAGCGAGAACGCGATTATCACCGGAACCAAAGTAGCGAAACGAAGCACGCGATAACCCTGGTTTTGCAGGGTGAACCACAGCATGACAATCGTTGCGATCGCCAACGCGGCAGCCACAATGATCACGTTCCGCGGCACAGGTAGCCTCAGCAGCTTCCACGAAACGATAAATGAGGCCACGACCATTGCCGCTGCCAGGAGCGCGTGCAGCAGGACCATCCACATCGCAGGCTTCATCGCGTCCTGTTCGCGGCGAAAGATGAAATCGGCGAGCAGGATTGTACCCGCCGGAACTGCGGGCAGTATGTATCCCGGCAGCTTGGATTGCGAGAGCGAGAAGAAGACGATGGGCAGCAGGAACCATAGCGTCAGGAAGGTGCGCAGGTCTTCCTGTCCGGCCGGCTGCTGCACCGAGAAGCGCCAGTCGCGTATCGCGTCGACGACAGCAGCTACAACGAAGACGGTCCACGGGACCAGCGCGAGCAACGCGATCGGCAAGTAAAACCAGAACGGTTCGGGATGGTGATACAGGTTGCTGGTGAAGCGTTCCAGATTGTGTTGCAGAAAGAAGACGCGGAAGAACTCGGGATTGGCGCGTTGCACGGCAACGAACCACGGCACTGTGACTGCCAGATAGAGCGCGATCCCGACCGGCCACAGGGTGCGTCCGAGGAGACGCCAGTCGCGGCGCAGAGCGGCGAACGCAATGATGATGACTCCAGCAAGAAGAACGGCGACCGGCCCCTTGGCTAGTGTCGCCAGCGCGCTGAAGAAGTAAAACCCCAGCAGCCAGTTTCGGCGATCGCTCACGTACCAGCCGTACCAGCACAGCATGGCCGCGGTGAACATTGCTGTCAGGGGGATGTCAGTGGAAGCGCTGCGTCCGAAGCCGATGATGATGGCGGCGGATGCGGTGATGAGCGCCGCATCCAACTGCATGCCGCGCCGGAAATGTCGCGACCAGACATAGATGAAAATGATCAGCAGCATGGAGAGAACTGCCGACGGCAGGCGCGCCGCCACATCGCTGACTTCGCCCGCGCCTTTGTAGGCGATCATCGCGCACCAGTAATAGAGCGGCGGCTTTTCCAGCCAGGGATGTCCATAGAGCACGGGCGTGACCCAGTCGTGCCGCGCCAGCATCTCGCGCGCAACTTGCGCATAGCGCGGCTCATCTACGCCGACTAGCCCGACAAGCTGAAGCCCGAGAATGAAAAGAAATCCGCAGAAGGCGAAGAGAGCCAGGGCATCAGTGGAGCGGCGGGCGCGGTCACTGGGGTTGGGAGTGGGAGTAGGTTTCAAGATTTCTATTCTATCGGGCTGATTGTCGTTTGCGGGGGGACTTATGTCGGGCTGCGGCCCGAAGGGAAGGTACAGTCGGCACAAGCCGCCTTGAAGGGGCACGCCTTCAGGCGTGCCGATAAGCCAACCAACGATTCCGGCCTTGGCCGCTGAGGGACGTGCCCTCAGGGCCTAAAGGCCAATTTCTTTTTCGCTTTGACGGCGCAGCTGAAGCTGGCGCCCCTTCAAAAACTATTGCACGTGCGCATCGTAGCCGCGAATGCGGAGTTGCGCCACCAGGCGCTCGGTGGCGACCGATAGCGGGCCATCGACCCCACAGCCGCTGGCGCATTCGTGTCCGCCACCGCCAAAGGCCGCGGCCACGGCTGCTACGTTGACCAAACCTTTGCTGCGCAGGCTCACGCGGAAGCGGCCGTCGGGTTCCTCGCGGAAGAACAGCGCTACTTCAATGCCTTGAATCGCGAGAGCATAGTTGACCAGCCCTTCGCAATCTTCGTCTCCGGCTTCGCAGCGCTCCATAGTGGCGCGGTCCACATGCATCCAGGCCAGGGTGCCATCGCGGTGCAGACTGGTCAGGGCCGCACCCAGCAGGCGCATCTTCGAGATCTGCGTCGAGAAATAGACATTCTGCGCGATGCCCACCGGATCGGCGCCGCAGCGCACCAGTTCCTGCGCCAAAGAGAAGGTCCGCTCACTGGTTCCGTGAAAGCAGAATGAGCCGGTATCGGTCAGCACCGCAGTGTATAAGCAGGTAGCGACCTCGGGCGAGATTTTGACGCCAACTTCTCGTGCCAGGCGAAAGATCATCTCCGCCGTGGCGCAGGCGTCGGGATCGATCCAGTTCACGTCGGCGAAGGGACGCGCGGTAGCATGGTGGTCAATGTTGATGAGGTAGTGCTGCTCCAGACCCGTGAGTTTGGTGCGCTGCACGCTGTCACATTCCAGGATGATGACCGCCTCGGCTTCGGGAGCCTGCTCGGTATCAAGCAGCACAGTTTCGCTGAAGGGAAGCGGAGTGTAGATGCCGGGCACGCCGTCGCTGAGCACCACACTTGCCTGCTTGCCCATGCTGCGCAGGATCTGCGCGCAGGCAAGCGTCGACCCCACCGCATCGCCATCCGGACGGGCGTGGGAGGTGAGGATGAACCTCTGTCTGCGACCGATCTCGTTGAGGACTTCGTTCAGCATCCTTGTTCACCACAGAGACACAGAGAAGCAGCAACTAGCAACTAACAACTAGCAAAACCCTGACCCCTGGCACACAGTTCGTGCTTTCATTTCTCTGTGTCTCTGTGCCTTTGTGGTTCCTTTGGCCTTCGCTTCTGAATTCGGTGCAACAATTCCTCGATCCGCCCGCCGTACTGTTCGGATCGGTCCAACTCGAAGAATATTTCCGGAGCCTGCCGCAGCCCCAGTCGCCGGGTCAGCTCATGCCGGATGTAGGCGCGCGCGGCGTTCAAGCCTTCGATGCTCTTCCGGGCTTCATCCTCGCTACCGGCGGCGACAATAAAGGCACGCGCGGTCTTGCCGCCTGGGCCAAGATGCAACTCACTCAGACTCACCAGGCCGATGCGCGGATCGCCCAGCTCGCCTTCGACCAGGGCGACGATCTCCTCCCGCAACGCCTCTTCGATGCGTTCGCGATGATACTTTTGCCCCCGGTTCTCCATATCTTTTCGCTCCGTGCGCCGCGCGAAGGGGAACGTTAGAGCATACGCCTGTTGCTCAGGCTTGCGGCAATAACTATCACGATTCCCCGGTTAAAGGATCGCCGAATTCCGTTTGATGAATGAAGTCCAGAAAGGAATCCGTGACCTCGCCGCCGCTGTTGTTGGCCATGCGCATGGCGTGGCGCTCGACGTTGCGCATCAGGCCCTCGAGATACTCGCGGGAGCTGGAGATGCTGACCACGCCCAGAGTGGCGCGCTGCCAAGCGTCGCTCGGATCAAGCTCGGCAACGGCAACGTTGAAATGATTGCGCAGCCCGTCTTTGACACTGCGGATGACCTGCCGCTTGTCCTTGAGGGAGTGCGCGCCCTCGATGCGAATCTCGAGCATGAGATACGCGATCATCCTGGTTCCTGTTGCACAACGTCCCGGAGACCGGGTCCTCTCCGGGGAGGATTCAGTTCCGGGACGAATGGTGTTCCTGGCGCCGCGCCGCGGCTAACAGCAGATCCCTCGTCGGGCTGAAGCCCGCCTCGGGATGACAAAACATAGGCTGTCTTCGGCACGACTGAAGTCGTGCCCTGACACAAACCAACGGAATCGCAACGGTGGTGCTAAACAGCTATCGCAACGGTGCTGCTAGCAGGCGGTGCCAAAAAGTCCGAACAGCAGATCCCTCGTCGGCCTGAAGGCCTCCTCGGGATGACAATCAATAAGAAGCACCGTAACGGCGCAGCTAAAGCTGCGCCCCTTCAAAGCCCGCCATCGCACAAAGTCCGCTATCGCACAAGGTTCGCTATCGCACCCTGGCCACTAGCCACTGACCACTGCCTTTACACAAACGCTTCGGCGGCGACGCGCTCGATGACGAAGACCTCGATCACGTCCCCGACTTTGATATCGCCGTAGTTCGCAATCGAAATGCCGCATTCCATG
>Ga0181519_10004620_pt1 | contig 11095 bp, 9 predicted proteins | sample PEATcosm2014_Bin_26_FD_121102 | JGI IMG/M metagenome (GOLD analysis project Ga0181519, IMG submission 121102) | Peatland microbial communities from MTU Mesocosm Facility, Houghton, MI, USA - PEATcosm2014_Bin02_10_metaG | ecosystem: Environmental > Terrestrial > Soil > Wetlands > Peat | place... | reverse complement strand
TGGCTGGCCGGCTCCGAAGAAAACATGGAGAACCTGGTGCGGTCGCTGGTCGACCGCTACGCCGATGGTCCCCGGAAGAAATTGCGCGGCGCGATCAAGGCGGCGCCGCCGAAGGAATATCCCGAGAACGGCGTCTATCATCCCAGCCTGCCCGGCCGGGTCGCGGATTCCGTCGACAAGCTGCCCGAAAGGCCCGGCGCCAAGGCGACCGTCGGCCTCCTGATCATGCGTTCCTACGTGCTGGCGGGCAACACCGGCCATTACGACGGCATGATCGCGGCGCTGGAAGAGCGGGGCCTGCGGGTCATCCCGGCCTTCGCCGCCGGCCTCGACGCGCGTCCGGCGATCGAACAGTTCTTCCTGAAGGACGGACATTCGACCATCGACGCCATGGCCTCGCTGATGGGCTTCAGTCTGGTCGGCGGCCCCGCCTACAATGACGCGAAGGCGGCCGAGGAAATCCTCACCCGGCTCGACGCACCCTATATCGCGGCCCATCCCGTGGAGTTCCAGACGCTGGAGCAGTGGAAGGAGTCCGAGCGCGGCCTGCTGCCGGTGGAAGCGACCATCATGGTGGCGATCCCCGAACTCGACGGCTCCACCGGGCCGGCGGTGTTCGGCGGCCGCGCGCGCGGCGGATCGGTCTGCAGCGGCTGCGAGGACGGCTGCCGCTTCCCCGAATCCGAGAGCCTGCGCGACATGCACGTATGCAAGGAGCGCGCCGACGCTCTCGCCGCGCGCATCGAAAAACTGGCGCTGCTGCGCCGCTCCGAGCGCGCCAAGCGAAAAATCGCCATCGTCATCTTCAACTTCCCGCCGAACGCCGGCAACACTGGCACCGCCGCCTTCCTGTCGGTGTTCGAGTCGCTCTACCGCGTGCTCGTGGCGATGAAGCAGGCCGGCTATTCGGTGACGCCGCCCGTCAGCGTCGACGCGCTGCGCGAGTCCATCGTCACCGGCAACGCCGCGAATTACGGCGCGGTGGCCAATGTGCATGCGCGCATTCCCGTCGATGACCATGTGCGGCGCGAACGCTGGCTGCCGCAGATCGAGGCGCAGTGGGGACCGGCGCCGGGCCGTCAGAACACCGATGGCGCGACGCTCCATGTGCTCGGCGAGCGCTTCGGCAATGTGTTCGTCGGGATCCAGCCGAGCATGGGCTACGAAGGCGACCCGATGCGTCTGCTGTTCGAGCGCGGCTTCTCGCCCACCCACGCCTTTTCCGCCTTCTGCCGCTGGCTGAAGGAGGATTTCGGCGCCGACGCCGTGCTGCATTTCGGCACGCACGGCTCGCTGGAATTCATGCCGGGCAAGCAGAGCGGCCTCTCCGGCGCATGCTGGCCGGACCGGCTGATCGGCGACCTGCCCAACTTCTACCTTTACGCCTCCAACAATCCGTCCGAGGGCGCGATCGCCAAGCGCCGCGCCGGCGCCACGCTAATCAGCTATCTCACGCCGCCAATCGCCAACGCCGGCCTCTATCGCGGCCTGCTCGACCTGCGGGCCTCGCTCGACCGCTATCGCGCCTGCGGCCCGGATTCCTCCGAAAGCGAACGTCGGGAGCTAGCCGAAATCATCCAGGCGCAAGCCAGCGAACTCGATCTCGCCAAGACCGAACCGGTCTGGGGCGATGAAGCCGCCGCCAGGATTCTCGCACTCGGCGACGCCGTGCTCGAACTGGAATACACGCTGATCCCGCACGGCCTCCACATCGTGGGCGAGCCGATGACCCGCGAGGAGCGCGTGGACATGCTGATATCCATGGCCGAAGCGACTCAAGGCGTCACTCTCGCACGCCAGGACGTTGTTGCGCTGGTCGATGGCGAGGCGGTGGAGTCGATCTCGCGCGACGCGCCGACCCGCGACACCTTGCAGAAGCTGAAAACCTCCTCAGACCTGCTGGCGCAGGATCACGAGATCGCCGGCATCCTGCGCGCGCTCGACGGAAAATTCGTGCGGCCCGCGCCGGGTGGCGACCTGCTGCGCATGCCGGAAATCCTGCCGACCGGGCGCAACCTGCATGGGTTCGATCCGTTCCGCATTCCCAGCGCCTACGCTATCCAGGACGGCGCCAAGCAGGCGCAGCGCCTGCTTGAACGCTATCTGCTGGACGGCAACTCCTTCCCCGAGACCATCGCGCTGGTTTTGTGGGGCACGGACAATCTGAAGACGGAAGGCGCGCCGATCGCGCAGGCGCTGGCGCTGATGGGCGCCGCGCCCCGGTTCGACAGCTATGGCCGCCTCGCCGGCTCGACGCTGATCCCGCTGGAAACGCTCGGCCGTCCGCGCATCGACGTGGTGATTTCGCTCTCCGGCATCTTCCGCGACCTGCTGCCGTTGCAGATCAAGATGCTCGCCGAGGCAGCCTTCCTCGCGGCTTCCGCGGACGAGCCGGCCGAGAGCAACTTCTTGCGCAAGCACGCGCTCGAATTCATGGCCGCGCATGGCTGCGAAGTCGATGAGGCCTCGCTGCGCGTGTTCGGCAACGCCGACGGCGCCTATGGCTCTAACGTCAACAATCTCGTCGAGAGCGGCAACTGGGAAAACGAGGACGAACTCGCGGAGACCTACACGCGGCGAAAAGGTTTTGCGTACGGCCGCACGGGCGCGCCGGCGCAAAAACCGGAATTGCTCAGGAGCGTTCTCAAGAGCGTCGATCTCGCCTACCAGAACCTCGACTCGGTCGAACTCGGCGTGACCACGGTGGACAACTACTTCGACACGCTCGGCGGCGTCAGCCGCGCGGTCAAGCGGGCCAAGGGCGAAGTCGCGCCGGTCTATATCGGCGACCAGACCAAGGGCGAGGGCGTGGTGCGCACGCTCAACGAGCAGGTGGCGCTGGAAACCCGCACCCGCATGCTCAATCCGAAATGGTACGAGGGCCTGCTCAAGCACGGTTACGAGGGTGTGCGCCAGATCGAGACCCATGTGACCAACACCATGGGCTGGTCGGCGACGACGGGCCAGGTGGAGCCATGGGTCTACCAACGCCTGACTCAGACCTATGTGACCGACAAGGATATGCGCGATCGGCTCGCCGCGCTCAATCCGGCGGCCACCGCGAAGATCGCGACGCGCTTGCTTGAAGCGCACGAACGTGGATACTGGAAACCCGACCCTGAGATGCTTTCCGCCTTGCAGAATGCAGGCGAGGAACTGGAAGATCGCCTCGAAGGCGTCGTTGCGGAGGTTGCATGAACACCATTATCCGGAATGCCCAGCCGCCAGGATCCGTTCAGGTTGAACTCGACCCGGATGTGAAGATCGGTACGGCCAAGGTGTTCGCCATCTACGGCAAGGGCGGGATTGGCAAGAGCACGACCTCGTCCAACCTGTCGGTGGCCTTTTCGAAACTCGGAAAGCGCGTGCTGCAGATCGGCTGCGATCCCAAGCACGATTCGACGTTCACGCTGACCAAGTGCCTCGCGCCCACGGTGATCGACGCGCTGGAATCCGTGCGCTTCCACATCGAGGAGTTGCGGGTCGAAGACTACATGATGGAAGGCTATAACGGCGTGATGTGCGTCGAGGCGGGCGGACCGCCCGCCGGCACCGGCTGCGGCGGCTTCGTCGTGGGACAGACGGTGAAACTGCTGAAGGAACATCGCCTGTTCGACGACACCGACGTGGTGGTGTTCGACGTGCTCGGCGACGTCGTGTGCGGCGGCTTCGCCTCGCCGCTGCAGCACGCCGACCGCGCGATGATCGTCACCGCCAACGATTTCGATTCGATCTTCGCCGCCAACCGCATCGCCTGCGCGATCAACGCCAAGGCGAAGAACTATGATGTCCGCATCGGCGGCGTGATCGCCAACCGCAGCGCGGGCACCGACCAGATCGACGGTTTCTGCGAGAAGACCGGCCTCAAGCGCGTCGCACACATCCGCGACGTCGATGCTGTCAGGCGCAGCCGCCTGAAGAAGTGCACCCTGTTCGAGATGGACGAAACGCCTGAGGTTCTCGAGGTGCGCAACGAATACATGCAACTCGCCGAAATGCTGTGGGCGGGCGTGGAGCCGATCGAAGCCACGCCGATGAAAGACCGTGAACTGTTCGAATTCCTAGGGTTCGATTGATGCCCGAAGTCACCTACGACAACAAGCGCGAGGAGTTGCGCACCTATTTCGACCGCACGGCGGTCGAGGCGTGGCGGCGGCTGACCTCCGACGAACCGGTCGGGTCGGTGCGCGCCACCGTGCGCGCCGGCCGCGAGGCAATGCGCGCGAATCTTCTGTCCTGGCTCCCGGCCGATCCCAAGGGGATGCGCATTCTCGACGCCGGCTGCGGCTCCGGGGCGCTGGCCGTGGAGGCGGCGCGCCGCGGCGCCGACGTGGTCGCGATCGACATTTCGCCGACCCTGGTCAATCTCGCCCGGGAGCGCTCTGCGGTCGAACCGTTCGCCGCCAACATCGACTGGCGCGTCGGCGACTTTCTCAGCCCCGACCTCGGCGCCTTCGACTATGTCGTGGCGATGGACAGCCTGATCCATTACGACGGCGACGACATCGCCAAGGCGCTGGAGACGCTGGCCGCGCGCACCTCGCAGGCGATCGTGTTCACCATCGCGCCGCGCACGACGGCGCTGACGGTGATGCATGCGGTCGGCAAGTTTTTCCCGCGCGGGGACCGTTCGCCGGCGATCGCGCCGATCTCGCAAGCCGCGCTGGAGCGCGCCATGGCGCGTCGTCCCGGCCTCGCCGGCTGGCGGTTTGCGCGCACGCATCGCGTCACGCGCGGCTTCTACATCTCCGAGGCTTTGGAGGCGCGTCCGGCATGAACCGCTTCAGCGCCACCCTGTTCGAGACTCTGGGCCGCCTGCCTTTCGCCGACGCGGGCACTGACGAGTTGCCGATGGGACGGCTGCTGCGGCTGTCGCTGTTCCAGGTTACCGTCGGCATGGCGGCGGTGCTGATGATCGGCACGCTCAACCGCGTGATGATCGTCGAACTCGGCGTGCCCTCGTGGATCGTGGCGCTGATGCTGGCGCTGCCGCTGCTCTCCGCGCCGCTGCGCACCGTGATCGGCTTCCGTTCGGACCGGCACCGCTCGGTGCTCGGTTGGCGGCGCGCGCCCTTCCTCTGGTTCGGCACGCTGGCGCAGTTCGGCGGCTTCGCCATCATGCCCTTCGCGCTGGTGCTGCTGTCGGGCGACACCACCGGCCCGATGTGGATCGGACAGGCCGCGGCGGCGCTCGCCTTTCTGCTGGTCGGCGGCGGCCTGCACACGGTGCAGACCATCGGCCTCGCGCTGGCCACCGATCTCGCGCCGGAGCGCGCGCGGCCCAAGGTGGTCGCCCTGCTCTGCGCGGCGATGCTGCTCGGCATGGCCTTGAGCGCCTTCGTATTCGGTCTGGCGCTGCGGCACTTCAGCGAGGTCAGGCTGATCCAGGTGATCCAGGGGGCGGCGCTCGCGACGCTGGTCATCAATGCGTTCGCGCTCTGGAAGCAGGAGCCACGCAATTATGCGCCGGCGACCGAACCGCGCCGCGCCGGATTCCTGGAGGCCTGGCGCCTGTTCGCCGACGAAGCGCGCGCGCGGCGCCGTCTGGTCGCCATCGCGCTGGGCACGGCGGGATTCTCCATGCAGGACATTCTGCTCGAGCCCTACGGCGGCAAGATCCTGCATCTGCCCGTCGGCGCGACCACAGCGCTCACGGCCATCCTTGCGCTGGGCGGCGGCCTTGGCCTGGTGCTCGCGGCGCACCGGCTCAACCGCGGCGCCGATCCGCATCGGGTCGCGGGCTACGGCGCCGTCGTCGGCGTCATCGCCTTCGCCTTCGTGACGTTCGCGGCGCCGCTGGAATCGGCTCAGGCTTTCGGCATTGGCGTCGGCCTGATCGGCTTTGGCGGCGGCTTGTTCGCGCACGGCGGTCTGACCGCGAGCATGGCGTTCGCGCGGCCGGAGGCGCGCGGACTCGCGCTCGGCGCCTGGGGCGCGGCGCAGGCGACCGCGGCGGGCCTCGCCATCGCCGCGAGCGGTTTCATCAACGACACGGTGGGCGCGCTTGCGACGCGAGGCGCTTTCGGCGAACAACTCGCTGATCCGGTGACCGGCTATTGTGCGGTCTACGGAATCGAAATCCTGCTGCTGCTGGCCGCGATCATCGCGATCGGACCGCTGTCGCGCAGGACCGTCCACACCGCCACGCCGGAAGACACCCTGCGTGGCGCCACTTCACTAGGTTTCAACCCCGGAGGCATGCCATGATACGCGGCGCACTCGGCCACCTTGACGTGGCCCAACTTTGTATTTGGGCGTTTTGGTTCTTCTTCGCTGGTCTGGTTTGGCGCCTTCGCCAGGAAGACCGCCGCGAAGGTTATCCGCTCTATTCGGAAGTCGAGGGCAAGATGGGTCCCCGCGGCTTCCTCTACATTCCCGACGCCAAGACCTTCCGCATGGCTGACGGCACCATCGTCAAGGCGCCGACCTGCGAAGGCGACATGCGTCCGGTGAACGGCACCAAGGTTGAAGTTTGGCCGGGCGCGCCGATCGAGCCGAACGGAGATCCGCTTTCGGCTGGCGTCGGCCCCGGCTCCTGGAACGTCCGCCCCGACTTCGCCTACAAGACCATCGAAGGACACGACCTCGTCGCCCCGATGCGCATCGCCACCAATTTCGCGGTGCCACCGGAGAACACCAGCCCGATCGGCTTCACGGTGATCGGCGCTGATCGCAAGTCCGCCGGCACCATCAAGGACCTCTGGGTCGACCGCGGCGAGAGCTGCGTGCGCTATTACGAAATCGCTCTCGCGAGCGGTGGCAGCGTGCTCGCGCCAGTCCTCTTCGTCGATCTGGACACCCGCGCGCGCGCCATGCGCATCAACGCGCTTACCGCCGCGCAGATCGCGCGCGTTCCGAAGATGAAGTCTCCGGACAGCGTCACGATGCAGGAAGAAGACAAGATCGCCGCGTTCTACGGCGCCGGCACCCTTTACGCCACCGCGGATCGGGCGGAGCCCTTCCTGTGAAAGCGGTCGACCTGGAGAAACTGCTGCCCTCCGACATTCCCCCAGGGGAACGGGTGCTTTGGTTCGGCAAGCCCGAACCAAGGAGCCTGTGGCGGAGAGCCTATCGCGCGGACTGGGTCATCATCTGGTTCGCGGCCGTCATGGCGTGGAGTTTCTACTCCGCGCGGACGGACGGGGGGGCCTACGCAGGCCTCTTCGCGGCGCTGGTCGCGCTGGGCCTTGGCGCGAGCACGCTCGCGATCCTGGGCCTGCTCGCATGGCTCGGGGCTCGCAGCAGCCTCTATGTTGTCACGGAGCGCCGCCTTGTCATCAAGAGCGGCATCGCCGTGCCGATCTTCATCAATCTGCCGTTCAGCCGCATCACCGCCGCCAATGTTCGCATTTTCGGCGATGGAACCGGCGATGTCTCGGTGACGATTGTCGAAGGTCAGCACGTGTCCTATATTGCGCTCTGGCCGAGCGCGCGCCCCCTGAGTTTCTTCAAACCCGAGCCGACCTTGCGCTGTGTGCCGCAAGCACGGACGGTGGCGGAGATTCTCGGCCGCGCGCTTGCGGCGGCCGCCGGACAGGCGTCCGATACGGCCGAAGACGCCGCGACCGACGTCGCGACCGAAACGAACGAGCTTCCGGCAACCGCCTGAGGCCAAAGAGGGTCAGGCATGAGCGAGGCTGCTCCCGTGGATAGGAATGCCCATCACGGCAACCCCATGCCGCGTGGCGTGCTGTTTGGCGCGGCGGCCCTGCTCGCCTTTGTGCTTTTCGTCACCCTGTACGGCCGCACCGAGAATGTCGGCTCGATCCACATGAAGGCGCAGCCCTATCAGACCCTGCTGCTGCATTTCGCCGACGAGAACGACGGCGGAATCACCATTACCGACGCCTCCAACGGCGCGGTCCTTCAGAGGATCGCGCCGCAAACCAACGGATTTCTGCGCAGCGCCATGCGCGGTTTCGCCCATGCGCGCGAACGCGACGGCATCGGCCAAGAGGCCCCCTTCAAGCTGGTGCGCTGGAGCACGGGCTCCCTGTCGCTGATCGACGACAAGACCGGCCGCCGTATCGATCTCGACGCCTTCGGATCCAACCAGTCCAAGGTCTTCGCCCAAATCCTCGAATCCAGCAGGCCGCCCGCGCCATGACCCTGCCGTTCTCCCTGCTCCGCCGCCGGTTCGAATGCCCCTGCACGGTGGAAATAGAGAACACGCGGGACTCTCTTCACGCCCATGTCGAACTCGACGGCGATGTCGTGCTCGCGCCCGGCGACGAGGTACGGGTGATCGACGCGCCGGAGCGACCCCCCTATGGCGAGAAGATCGTGGTGCGCCGCCGCGCCCTCGTCACGCGCGCCAGCATTTTCGAACAATGGTGGACCCGGTTCGCCGGCAATCTGCAATTGACCGAACTCTACGACGTCAGTTTCACCGAAAAGAGGTCTCTATGAACGCACCGATCCGGAAGTTCGACACCGCCGAGGCCACACGCATCGCGCAGCAGAACACCGTCTTGAGCCCGCGCTTCTACACCACGGACTACAAGGCGCTCGACCGGATCGATGTCAGCCCCGTTCGCGAGGAATGGGACAAGCTGATCGCGGAGATGCGCGCCGACCCCAACAAGCGCCACTTCCAGCGCAACGAGGACTTCGACCAGGAATTCAAATATGCGCCGGAACTCGACAAGGAGTTCCGCGACTTCCTGATCTCCTCCTGCACCGCCGAGTTTTCCGGTTGCGTCCTCTATTCGGAGATGAAGAAGCGCACCAAGAACCAGGACATGAAGGATCTCTTCACCTTCATGAGCCGCGACGAGGCGCGCCACGCCGGCTTCATCAACGAAACGCTGAAGGACTTCGGCATCGCCGTCGATCTCGGCTTTCTCACACGCTCCAAAAAATACACCTATTTCCAGCCGAAATTCATCTTCTACGCCACTTATCTCTCCGAGAAGATCGGCTACGCGCGCTACATCACCATCTTCCGCCAGCTCGAGGCGAATCCCGACCGCCGCATCCATCCGATCTTCAAATGGTTCGAGGAGTGGTGCAACGACGAGTTCCGCCATGGCGAGGCCTTCGCGCTGCTGATGCGCGCCAATCCCTCGCTGCTCCAGGGCGCCAACGTCTGGTGGATCAAGTTCTTCGTGCTGTCGGTCTACGCGACCATGTATATCCGCGATCACAGCCGGCCCGCCTTCCACAAGGCGGTCGGAATCGCTCCGGACGACTATGACTTCAAGGTGTACCGCCTCTGCTCGGAAATCTCCAAGCAGACTTTCCCGCTGACGCTCGATCTCGATCACCCCGCCTTCAAGCCGGGCTTCGACCGTCTCGTCCGCATTTCCAGCTCGATCGAGCGCGCGGAGAGCGAGGGCGGTTTCTGGGGCAAGGCGAAGAAGGCCCTGCTGGTGGGCCGGGCCGCGCTCACCTTCGCGCGTCTCTACGCGATTCCATCCAAGCCCAACGCCTTGCCGGAAACCATCCGTCTGGAGCCCATCTGGTAGGAGCGTTCGACTTGCACGATTATGGTCTGCCGATTCTCGCGACCCTCGCGCTCTGGTGGGGGTCGACGGGTCTGATCTTCTACGTCGACAGCCTGCCGCCAAAGACCTTCCGTTACACGATGGTCGGCGCGACCGTGCTCGTGCTGCTCGCCCTTTGGGGTCTGGTCGCGACATCCGGCGGCAAGTCCGCCAGTTCCGCCTATGGCGCGTTCTCCTATGGCCTGATCTGCTGGGGCTGGCAGATCGTCAGCTTCTACACCGGCTTCATCACCGGCCCGCAGCGCGAGCCCTGCCCTCCCGAGGTGCGGGGCCTCGCCCGCTTCATCGAAGGCGTGCGCACCGGCCTCTATCACGAACTCTCCGCGCTGATCGGCGCCGTCGTTCTCCTCAGCCTCACCCACAACCAGCCCAACCAGCTGGGGTTCTGGACCTATGTGACGCTGTGGTGGATGCACACGAGCGCAAAGCTGAACGTGTTCTTCGGCGTGCCCAATCTCGGGGAGGAGATGATCCCCGCGCATCTGCGCTACCTCGCGACCTACATGACGCGCCGGCCGATGAACATGTTCTTCCCGTTCTCGGTGACGATTTCGACCGTCATCACGGTTTGGTTAACCTGGGCCGCCACGGCGGCGACGACGCCTTTCGCATCGACCGGCTACACCATGCTCGGCACGCTGATGGCGCTCGCGGTGGCCGAGCACTGGTTCCTGGTGGCGCCGCTCAACGCCAATGCGCTGTGGGGGCCGATGGCGCGCCGGCAGGACGATTTCTCGGGCCTGATCGAGGGAGAACTGGTCGCGCTGGAAAGCTACGCGACGCGCGAGGAGAGCTGGAGCGCGCCGTTGCCGGCGATCTGCGAGGCGCGCCATGTCGCCCAGGTGCTGGAGCTCGTCGCCGCCGGCGCGTTCGGCGAGGTGGAGGAGGTCAAGGGCGCCATGCGCACGCGCGCGCAGCACTGGATCGCCTTCGACATCAGCGGCAGCCGCGCGCGCATGACGCCGTTCACGCCGCGCCGCCCGCAGGAGCCGCGCATCGTCGCGGTCGGGCGTCACCTCGATCGCGAGCGCCTGCTGGCGGCGATCGAAAATTGCGCCGCTTGAGCTCCAGGGCAAACGCGGCCGGACGCGGGCGAGGACGCCGCCTCCTTTCGAGGTGTGTCAACTTGTCTTGATGGAAATCAATTGCCAAGCGTCACTTCAAAGTGACATATTGCGCCCGAAAAAGGCATCAAAACACATGGTCAATCCCTTCCCTTTCTCCGCGATCGTCGGTCAGGACGACATGCGGCTGGCTTTCATGATCGCGGCTGTCGATCCTTCCGTGGGCGGCGTGCTCGCCTTCGGTGATCGCGGCACCGGCAAATCCACCGCCGTCAGGGCGTTGGCGGCGCTGCTGCCCAAGATCAAGGTGGTCGCCGGCTGTCCGTACAATTGCGCGCCCGAAAAGCGCGCCAACCTCTGCGGCGCCTGCAACGGCGACGCCAAGCCGAAGTCCGAGCTGCGCAGCGCTCCCGTGGTCGATCTGCCGCTCGGCGCGACCGAGGACCGCGTGGTCGGCGCGCTCGATCTGGAGCGCGCGCTGGCACGTGGGGAAAAGGCGTTCGAGCCGGGACTGCTGGCCCGTGC
>Ga0181519_10004618_pt1 | contig 11097 bp, 9 predicted proteins | sample PEATcosm2014_Bin_26_FD_121102 | JGI IMG/M metagenome (GOLD analysis project Ga0181519, IMG submission 121102) | Peatland microbial communities from MTU Mesocosm Facility, Houghton, MI, USA - PEATcosm2014_Bin02_10_metaG | ecosystem: Environmental > Terrestrial > Soil > Wetlands > Peat | place... | reverse complement strand
CTATCGGCTTGATATAGCTGGGAATGTAATCTGATTTATCGATGGCATGAATCAAGCTTTGACGCAGCAGGCGCTGCGCATAGCCGCGCATCAGCACGGCAACCCATGTGCCTTCGGAGCGGTCATAAAGGTGATCCCGCGCAAAGGCCACATCCTCGGGCAGCACGGTCTCCTCCGGGCCATCGACAAAGTGAACGCGATAGCCGCCGCCGGGATTCTCGCGGATCGCCGAGCGCAGCTTCTCCGGCGCAACCTTGGCCAGCGCGGCGACGGAGGCGTGAAAGTAGCAACTGCCCAGGGTTCCCTGGAGAACCGCCTGCGGGCTGACGCCATGCTCTCCGTAAAGCGGAGCCGACTCAGCGCCCCATGCGCCCGCCGCCATTCCGCTGCCCAGCACTGCCGCCGCAATCCATGCAAAGGTCTTCCGCATATTTCGATTCTCCTTTTGCCGACTTCTCATCCGATTCTACAAATACATTCAGTTCGTTTGTTGTAAAAAAACATTCGCTCAGGGGCTAAAGCCCATTTGTATCTTGAGCTCGTTGCGGCACGACTAAAGTCGTGCCCTGGTACAAAGCCTGCTCATCAAAGCGTTTTACCGCAGCCTGTAAAATCCTGACCTTGCAAAACATCAATGGCTTTGCCGAAGGCCGCTTATTGCAATTCCTTCAGCCGGTCGCATCCCCACTGGTTGCCCATCTTGCAGCCTTTGTCCAGAAACTGCTTTGCCTTCTCCAGATCCCGATCCACTCCATTGCCATAGCGGTAACTGCTGCCCAGATTGCTGCAACCGGAGGCATCGGCGGCCGAGCAGGCCTTCAGGTAAAGCGCGGCCGCCTGCGCCGGATCCTTGGTGACGCCGCGCCCGCTGGCGTAGACATTGCCCAGATTACTGCAGCCCATTCCATCGCCGCCGTTGCAGGCCGTGGTATAGAGTTGCGTGGCGCGCGCATCGTCTTTGATGACGCCGGTGCCATTGGCGTAGAGAAATCCGAGATTGGCGCAACTGCGGGCGCTGCCGCCTTTGCATGCCTTGTCGTAAAAACCGACCGCGCGGGAGTAGTCCTGCTGAACGCCATTGCCGTTGCGATACATGGTTCCCAGGTTCTTGCAGGCATCGGAAGCGCCGCCCGCGCACGCCTTGTCGAAAAGCGCGGCGGCCTCGGTGTAGTTTTTCTGTTGATAGAGCGCGATGGCCTGCTGAGAAAGGTCGCCGGCGCTGGACTCGTGAACCACCGGTAGATTGACCACGGTTTGAGCAGGCGTTGATTTGGTCGGCTGGGTCTGAGATGGCCTATCCGGCAACTTGCCGGTTTGCTTTCCAAGGTTCGGATTGGCATCTGCCACTATATCGTTTTTGGGATCATCGACCACTGCGGGCTGCGTCTGCGGCGCGGTTGAGCTGGCAGCCGTGGGCGCGGGAAGCGGCTGAGCGGGGGGCGTTTGCACCTGCTGCGACTGCGTCGGCGGCGCAAGGAAATGTACCGCCGTCAAACCAGCCGCCAGCACCACCACCGCCAAAGCTCCCCAGGCCCAAATCGGAATTCTGCGTGGGGCCGCCTTGGGCGTGGGAGCCTCCGGCAGCGGAGGCTGAGCCGGAGTCTGCGTAAAGGCTTGCGGACGCTGGGTTTGTGGCGACGGGAGATTGGCGGTTCCCTCCCAGCTCCGGGAATCCGGGATGCTGGCTGGATTCTGCGTAGCCGCCGGTGCCTGTGTGCGCATCGTCTGCGGGCGATTCCATCCCTCTTCGATCACCGTCCCGGGCCGATCCCATCTAGCCTCGGCTTGCGGCGCCGGATGCTCCTGGCCACTGCCATAGAGCAACGCATCCAGCGAGGCTATCAACTCGGCGCATTGCAGGCGGTCGTCGCGGTTCTTGGCCAGCAGGCGCATCACCAGCTCATCCAAGCCGGGCCAATGGCCCACCTCCGGGCGCAACTGGCTGGGCGGCTGCGGCATCTCCTGCAGGTGCTGGAACATCCAGCCTTCAATGTTGTGGGCGTGGAAGGGCGTCTGTCCGGTGAGCATCTGATAGAGAACGCAACCCAATGCATACAGGTCGGTCCGCCCGTCCAGTTCATTGGCCGGGGTTCCGCGCCACTGCTCCGGCGAGGCGTACTCCGGGGTCAGCATCAAGCCGCGCGTATGGCTGACCGCCGTAGCCCCTTCGAGCATGGCCGCAATGCCAAAATCCAGAACCTTGGGCTGCTCCTCGCGGCCTGCGGCGCCAACCAGCAGGATGTTCTCCGGCTTGATGTCGCGGTGGACCGTGCCGCGCGCGTGAGCCGCGGCCAACCCGGAGGCGATGCCGCGGGTAATGGTCAACGCCGACTCAACGGGCAGACCGTTGGGATGGTCTCGAATGACTGCGCGCAGACTGGGTCCGTCCACGTACTCCATGGCGATGAACAGGCTACCGTCCTCGGCCTGGTCCAGATCCATCACTTCAACGATATTGGGATTGCGCAACTGGAAAGCGGCCCGGGCTTCATTGCGAAAGCGTTTGATGAACTGCGGGTTACGGCTGAGTTCCGGGGCCAGAAACTTGAGCGCCACGCGGCCGCCCAGCATCAGATGCTCCGCCAGGTAGACCGTGCCCATGCCGCCCTGGCCCAGCTTCCGAGTGATGCGATATTTGCCGCGCACCAAGCTGGCAGGCGCCAGTTCCTGGGACTCGATCAGTACCGCCCCGTCGGTGGGACAGGTTCTATGTTGGTCGGGATAACCCGTATCGCAGACGGGACAATTCTTCATCGCGCCCTGCCGCAAGCCAAATATTTACTGGCGACAGGATAGCACGCCTTCGCCGGTTTTTTGAATTCCCGCGATTATTGTGTTTTTGGGGGGCGAATCAAACTTTAATTTTCATCTCGCGGGCTCTCGTGTTAAAGTGTGAGCAATCTGGAACATAAATTTATGTCCAACGATGAGTTCAGACCGAAAGCTGCCTGGTTAATCGGGCGGAACAGCGATTGTGATCTGGTGGTGCCCGAGGCTGCCGTCTCCGGACGCCATTGCCGCCTTACGCAGCAAAGCAATGGCTTCTTGCTGGAAGACCTTGGATCAAAAAACGGCACGTTTGTGAATGGAGTGAAGATTGCTCCCGGCGAGCCGGTGCGGATTGCCCAGGGCGTCAAGGTGACTCTGGGAATCTCGGTGCCGATGCCCTGGCCGGTGGCCTCCACCATTCTCGACTCGGGCCGCATGACCCGCCCGCTGCCCAAAACCGCCGGCCTCATCATCACCATTGGCCGCGACCCCAAATCCGATATCCAGATTGACCTGCCGATTGTCAGTTGGAATCACGCCGTCATTACCGAAGAGAATGGCAAGTACATTCTGGAAGACCGGAACTCCAGCAATGGAACCTTCCTGGGCGACCTGAGCAATCGTATTCAGAGAGCGGTGCTCGATCCCTCGGACGAGGTCTACCTCGGCTCCTACAAGATATCCGCAGCGCGGCTGCTCAATCTGGAAACCAAGGTTGAGATTGGCGAGGCCTCCTTCCAGACGGTGGCCTTCGAGCAAGACTCGATGGAGGCGGGACGCGATCCCAATTGCCAGATTCCGCTGCCGGATTTTGCCATGGTCAGTTGGCGGCACGCACGGTTTACGCGGACGGCGTCAGGAATTATCGTCGAGGATCTCGGCTCGCGCAATGGAACGTACGTCAACGGCGTGCGCATCAGCGGCAAAGCGCTGGCCAAGTCCGGCCAGGAGATCGGCCTGGGCAGCGTCCGCTTCCAGTTGATGGAAAACGGCACCTTGGCGCAGCGCGATTACAACGGCAAGGTGACCATCGAGGCCAAGGACATTGTGGTCCACGCGCCCAACGGCAAAAAGCTGCTGGACGCCGTCTCGCTGACCGTCTTCCCGTATGAACTGGTGGCGCTGATGGGACCGGCCGGCGCCGGCAAAACCACCCTGCTGAAGGCGCTGAACGGCTATACCCGCCCGGCGCAGGGAACGGTGCTCTTCCGCGGACAAAGCCTCTACGACTACTACGATCTTTATCGGCACATGATGGGCTACGTGCCCCAGGACGACATCGTTCATCCGCAGTTGACGGTGCGTCAGGCGCTTTACTTCTCCGCCCGCCTGCGCACGGATCTGACCGACGCCGAAATCACCACGCGCACCGAGAAGGTTCTCTACGATTTGGGCATACCGGACAAGATCGACACCGTGATCGGCTCGCCGGAGAAGAAGACCCTGAGCGGCGGCCAGCGCAAGCGCGTCAACATCGCCCTCGAACTCATCACCGATACGCCGGTGCTCTTTCTGGATGAGCCGACCAGCGGCCTGTCTTCCTATGATGCCGAGTCGGTCATCGATCTGCTGAAGAGCCTCTCCAAGACCGGCAAGACGATCCTGACGACCATCCACCAGCCCAGCCTGAAGGTCTACAAGCAATTCGACGATCTGCTGATGGTCTCGCGCGACCGGGGCGAGAAGCCCGGCGCGGTGGTCTTTTTTGGCCCAGCCTTTCCGGATTCCATTCAGTTCTTCAATCCGCCGACGACCGGCGCGCCAATCAAGCCGCAGGAGTTGAACCCGGAGATGCTCTTCTCCGGCATGAATACCGTGCCGGAAGGCAACCGCACAGACACCTGGCGGCAGCGTTATCTGGCCTCGCGCTACCGGCAGGAGTTCGTCACCAACCGCAGCGGCAAGCAGACCGCGACGGCCGGGGGCGGCGGAGAGAAGCCGCGCCGCGAACTTGGCCTGGGCCAGTGGCTGGCGCTGGTCAAGCGCAATGTTATCGTCCGCCTGCAAGACAAGGCGCAGACCGCCATTTTGCTCGGCCAGGCGCCCTTCTTCGCCCTGTTGGTCACGTTGGTCAACTGCCCAGTGGATGGCAAGAACTTCGCCGATCTGGTCCCGAAACTGACGGTCATCCACTTCCTCATGGTCGTCGCCGCCATCTGGTTCGGCTGCAACAACGCCGCCCGCGACATTGTGGGCGAGTGGACCATCTACAAGCGCGAACGCATGGTCACGCTCAAGCTGATCCCCTATGTCTTCAGCAAGTTGGCAGTGTTGCTCGGCCTGTGCATCTTCCAAGTCGGCTCCATGCTGGCTATCGTCTACTTCAGTTGCAGGCTGCACAGCAACTTCGCCGAAGACTTCCTGGTTCTGCTGCTCTCGTCGATGATTGGCGCGGGGCTGGGGCTGGCAATCTCCGCGCTCTCCAAGACCAACGAAAGCGCCATCGCCATGCTGCCCGTGGTGCTTCTGCCCGTCATTGCCCTGGGCGGCGGCATGAGGTCCATCTACCTGATGCCTCAGGCCCAGGTCATCAGCAATGTGATTCCATCGCGCTGGGCCTTCGAGGCTAACATTCTGCATGAGGCCACTGCCAAAGAGTGGCCGCAAAATCAACTGGAGAAGGATGATAACTGCTACTTACCGGTAAGCAGCAATCCGGCGCTCGTCTCGCCCGACCCTGACGACTTGAATCCCTCGCTGCATATTCAGAGCGATGCCGCCGAAAGTTCCTTCCCCCGCTATCTGATTACCTTCACCGATTCCAGCGGCGCCGAGCGCACCTGCCGCGCGTCAGCCGATGAGCAGTACCCGCACACCAACCCCACTGCCCACGCCGTCGCCTACCGCCATCGCTTCCGCTACTCGATGGCCGTGCTGAGCGGGATGCTGGTGGCTCTGGTAGCCACGGTGATCCTGGTCCTTCTCAAGCGCGACAAAGACCCGCAGTAAGGCAGGGATCAGGGAACAGGGATCAGGAGTCAGGGATCAGAATGTAGCGCCGACCTCCTGGTCGGCTGTGGCGTGGACCTCCCGGTCCACGCTTCACTAGTGCAATTTCATGCCAGAGCGGCTTTCCGCGCAACTCGTGGCGTGGCGAGCGGTCTCGCTGGCTGTTTGCGCAACTCAGTCCTCCGCAAAGGAATCCTCGTCGCTTGCTTAGGTTTTACAGATTCGGCCTTGGGAGTCACGTTGATGGTAACCGCGAGCTGCAAGCGGTCAGCAAACTGCATCAGCCTGCTAATGCTGAAGCGTGAGAGTTGGCCGCGCAGCAGCAAACTGGCGTCGGGCTGATGAATCTGAAGTATTTTGGCTACCTGTGCTTGCGTCAGTTTGCGTGCTTCAATTTCCGCCCGGATGGGAACAAAGAGATCGTGCTGCATCTCCATCTCCCTAATCTCTTCTGGCGAGAATCCCAAATCTTCCAGCACATTACCGGTCGTAATGTGGCCAGGCTGAACTATCTCATTTGTGCTTGACATCAATCTTCTCTTTCTGGAGGCGCCGCTTAACATTCGATAGCCGCCTACGCGCTCGATTCAGGTCTTTCTTTTCGGTCTTCCGGGTCTTCTTCGTGAAGGAATCCAGCACGTAGATCGTATCCTCAATACGTGCAAGATAGATAACGCGATACCAGGCAGCCTCATCTTCGGTCTTAAGTTCAAAAACTCCTTGACCTATTGACTGCATAGGGCGCGCAGGGAGGGATGGACGCTCTCCATCTTGGATATCTCGAAGAGAGAGTCCGATGTCATGTTGAACTCCACTCGGCCATGTTTTCAAAACATCGCGTGAGTCGCCCTCCCATAAGATTTTGGCACTAACTTTAGATACTGAATCGATAATCAGTTAGAACTCCTTAGGTTAATTTTTGTAATCCCACGAGGTTCATTATCTGATGCAATTTGCGCCGCTCAAAGTTGTATGCAACTGGGTGGTTCCGGGACCGCTTCGCATTAAACATCACTGCATTTCAATGTATAGCAAAACTGCTATTAAGTCAAAAAGCCTTTCACTTTTCTATTTCGGTCACGTCACACCCGAGCCTTCAAACTCGGCCACTCCGGCTTGCGCTTCTGTTTGAAGGCTTCCACGCCCTCCTTGAAGTCATCCGCCGAACGCTGCTGCGCGTTGACTGCAATCGCGTCCTCCAACTCCGCGTCCAAGCGCAGACGGGCGTGCTGGGCCAGCAACTGCTTCACCGACTGCATCGCCTGCGGGCTGTTCTGCAGCAGCGTCTGAGCCAGCGCCTGCGCGGTCTGCATCAGTTCCTCGGCGGCCACCAATTGCGTCACAAGGCCAAGACAAAGCGCCTCCTGCGCCTTCATCAAGCGGCCCGTCAACAGCAGCTCGCGGCAGCGCTTTTCGCCCACCTGGCGCAGCAGGAAAGAGGCGGCCATCGCTGGCACAAAGCCCACCCGCACCTCGTTATAGCCGAACTTGGACTCAGGTGTAGCCAGCGTAAAGTCGGGAATGGTGGCCAGCATCATGCCTCCGGCGATGGCCGGTCCATTGACCGCGGCAATCACCGGCTTGGGAAAGTCGTAGAGCGCGCGCGCCACCCGCGCCACATTCTCCGCGTCGCGGCGATGTTCGGCCGGCGTAGAGGCTCCAAGCGTGGCCAGTCGCTCCAGATCCAGTCCGGCGCAGAAGGCCGAGCCCGCGCCGGTCAAAATCACCACGCCGCACGGGCAGTTCTCCGCCTCGTCCAGCGCCTGGGTCAGCTCCTGAATCATGCGCAGCGAGAGCGCGTTGCGCCGCTCCGGACGATTCAGCGTAATCGTCTTCACTCCATGGTCAAAGTGGACCAGTATCTCTTCAAAGCGGGCCATCGATCCTCCCCAGCGCCGGGCCAGCTCCCGCTTCGGGCAAGGCAGCGACCCATGCATGAAAAGCCTATCGTAGCGCAAATCTGCTCTTTGTGTGCGGTGATTCCAATCACGACCTGTCAATGGGAGTTTTTGAAGGGAAAATGCGCGGCCTCAACTGGCCAGAACAATGCGGAAGATGGCGGTCAATTCGGAGAGATCGCCGCGCATCACGGCCACGTCGCGCGCATGGTAGAGGCGCTCGCGGTCCTCCTGCGCCTGCGCCGCGCGAGTCCAATCCAGCCGATGGCCGGCAGCTTCTGCGAGATCAGTTGTAAAGGCGCGCAGGGTGCGCGAATTGCCGTCGCGGAAGGCATGAATAGCGTCCAGTTCGCTGTAGTAGTAAGCCAGCCGTTTGGCCATCCGATCCGCCTCCAAACCGTGCAGAAAATTCTCCGCCTTCAGCGCCATGAAGGTGCTGTCCAGAGAGCCAGGAACATTCTGCGAAGGCCCATAAGCGACCACAAAGCCGGAGCGGTTCTTGGCTATCAAGCCAATGTCTTTGCGCAGTTCGCCGGCCCAGGGATAAACCTTGCCGAAGATGCGGCGATGCGTCTCCTGCAAGCGGCGCACGTCGAACGGGCCAGTGATGGGGTGTAGCTTCAGTCTAATGATGTCAGAGGCAACTGCGTCGGCCTCGAAAATGTCGAGATCCTGCTGATTGCGAAGGTCTTTCAGGTTGCGCAGAACATTGGTGCCGGGGTAGACGTAGGGATCGAGCCCGGCGGGACTCATGCGACGGCAGGAACCTTCACCTGATGGTAGTCAAGAATCTCTTCCTGCCCCTGCTCGAAGGTAATTTCACCGGCAAGGATGCGGGATTTTACGGCAAAAAAGTTCTCCGATGGCCGCAGCCCTTCCAAAAACAGGCTGGCCTCGGCTTCGGCAAATCCACGTTCCAACTTCGCGCGTTCGTCCGGTTGCAGCATGGGGAACCTCCGCGCTTCAGGCTAATCAACGCCCTCCGCCTGCCTCAATTTTATCACTGATTCCATTTGTTTTTCCGTGCAATTCCCTGCTCCGCTGTGGCAGACTAAAGCCATCATGCTGATCGAAATCTGGGAGCGCCTGCGCGGCTACGACAAGTGGGTTCAGACGTTGGCGACGATCGAATCGTCCAATCTGGCCGAAGTGGAAATTGGAGAAATTCGCGCCAGTCGTTGGGTTCATTCACAACCAGTTGAAGAGTGGAATTCGCATTGCGTGCTAACGTGGCTGGATAACTCTAGCAACTCACATGAAGATGAATTTGAAGTGGCGGAGGATTCGCCGCTTTTTCAGCTTTATGATGGTCAAACTGTGATGATTCGTTACAATCCTACCAATCCAGATCAATTCTATCTGCGCGGCGTTTCTGGCTCTAAAGTTCATACTTGGCTCAAAAAGACAGGTATATTTTTTACAAATGTTCTGGGTAGAAATTGATTGCATCGTCCTCCCGGAGGGAGGATACGACAATAGCCCAGGATGAAATCCTGGGTAAGCTATCGGTCTAAAAATTCCCGCCCCGGAGGGGCGGTGTGAATTACAAATTAGGAGCTTAACCGTGAATTGTAGCGCCGACCTCCCGGTCGGCTGTAACGTGGACCTCCTGGTCCACGTAGAGTTTCAAACAATACAGAAATACGCCGGAGCCATCGCATGATTCAAATAGGCTTGAAACCAGATAGAGAAATTCTTCAATTTACGGATAAGTTCTTAACATTGAGATACGGGTTTCGTTTCGCCCCTCCGGGGCGAATGTTCCTCTCTACGCACCTAACCCAGGGTTCCGCTGCGCTTCACCCTGGGCTATTTTCGGTTCCTCCCTCCGGGAGAAAATGCGGCGGCACGGTAGCATAAACGATCAAACGGTCCGCCCAGCAGGCGTGGACCGGGAGGTCCACGCGACAGCCGGTCTGGAGACCGGCGCTACACTTTGTGGCCGGCGCTACAAATTGCGGACGGCAATTTGCAGACTAACATTCACAGCCCCAACTCCCCCGCCCGCTTCTTCATTGCATCCAGGCAAAACGCAATCTGCGCGTCCAACTCCACGCCCAGCTCTGCCGCGCCCAGCAGAATATCCTCGCGGTTGACGCCGCGGGCGAAGGCCTTGTCCTTCATCTTCTTGCGCACGCTGGGCACCTCCACATCCGCAATCGCTTTGGTCGGCTTGACCAGCGCGCAGGCGGTCAAAAATCCCGACAGTTCGTCACAGGCAAAGAGCGACTTGGCCAGGTGCGTCAGCCGCGGGACGCCGCTATACTGCGCGTGGCCCAGGATCGCGGTGCGCAGCGCCTCCGGCCAACCCAGCCGCTCCAGCTCGCGCACGCCTACGAATGGATGCTCCTCCGCCGTCGGATGGCGCTCGTAATCAAAGTCGTGCAAAAGCGCCGTCGTGGCGTACAACTCGACCAGCGCATCACGCTCCGCGCCGGCCAACCCCAGCCGGTCAGCCTCGGCCTCGCCCATCGCCGCCACACAGGCTTCTACGCTGAGCGCGTGCTTGCGCAGGCTTTCGCTCACGGTCCACTCGGTCAGCAGTTGCCAAGCCTGAGCGCGTCCAAAAACCGCGCCGTCGCCTGTTGCATTGTTCCTGGTGCAATCGTTCATTTTTCTCCTTTTTTAATGTTGCACAATTTGGTTCGTTTTTTTTCTGGTTTTTTAGGGCTTTCTAGGGGTATGATAGGTGAAAGTTTGGTTCGAACCCAACTTTTCACTTGACAATTATGGTTCATCTCGTTGATCGTAGCAAATATCGTGGTGCTGAGAAGCATCGCGGAAGCCCTGCTCTGGCGCTCCGCACACCACCCATGATGACGACCACCCCAGACAGCATGGAGACGCGCGAAGTTGTGCGCTGCGCATTTGCCGATTGCCGGCTCACCCAATTCAAGACAGCCAACTGCCTTTGCAGGCGTTGCCACAGGCCCTTGGAGGTCGAGGAGCCCGTCCGCCCCGGTCCGGTTGTGGTGGATTTGCGCCCGATTGAGCCTTCGGCCGAGGCTGGCCTTCATGTAGCCGGACAGGTGAAGGAGATTCGCCGTGCGCGCCACATGAGCCAGCGCCAACTGGCCGGCAGAATGCAGGTGCCGCGCACCTACATCTCGAAGATTGAGAACGGGAAGGCGATTCCCACGCTGAGTTCGCTGGATCGGCTGGCCGAAGCGCTGGGCGTGGACGTGCGCCAACTGGTGCGCGACACACGCAGTCAGCGCGACGACGAAGTGGCGGCGATTCTGGCAGATCCGCTGCTGGCGGAGATTGCCGCGCTGCTGCCGCATTTGGACTCGCTGCACCGCTCGCTGCTTTACGGCTCCGCGCGCGACATGGCCGCCGGCCACCACCACGGGGCCGACGACGATGCCGGGGACCAGCACGGTGGCGGCGAAGGTGCGCGGGATGGTCGCGCCAATGCCCTCCGTTGCGCCGTCCTTCACGCCGGCGGCGGCCAGCACCTCGGCCAGCAGCATCGCCACGG
>Ga0181519_10004616_pt1 | contig 11098 bp, 5 predicted proteins | sample PEATcosm2014_Bin_26_FD_121102 | JGI IMG/M metagenome (GOLD analysis project Ga0181519, IMG submission 121102) | Peatland microbial communities from MTU Mesocosm Facility, Houghton, MI, USA - PEATcosm2014_Bin02_10_metaG | ecosystem: Environmental > Terrestrial > Soil > Wetlands > Peat | place... | reverse complement strand
CCGCGAGCAGCTCGTCGTAGAGCTCTACTCGAAGTAAGGAGCCGAAATGGCGCGGAAGAACCTACTCAAGGGTTTCAAGAGACCCAAGGGAATCACCTACGAGCAGAGCGAGTCCGGCCCCGATTACGGCAAGTTCCTCGCCTACCCCTTCGAGCCGGGCTACGGCACGACCGTTGGCAACACTCTGCGCCGCATCCTCCTGTCTTCGATCCAGGGCTACGCGGTCACCGCGGTGCGCGTCGTCCGCTACGATTCGGAAGGGGCGCAGCACATCGTCACGAGCGAATTCGAGACCATCCCGGGCGTCGTCGAGGATACCATCGAGGTCCTTAACAACTTGAAGCAGGTTCGGATAAAGCTTCCCGACGACGAGGAGCAGGCCACTTTCCTTTACGAGCTGAAAGGGCCCGGCGAGATCGACGGCGCCTTCTTCGCGAAGGACAAGGCCCTAGAGGTGCTGAATCCTGGGATCAAGATCTGCACCCTCATGGACGAGGCGAAGATCGATCTCGAGATCCAGGTCGACCTCGGTCGCGGCTACGTTCCTTCGGAGGTCAACGAGAAGTACGTCGAGATCGTCGGGACGATACCCATGGACGCCATCTTCTCGCCCGTGCGAAAGGTAAAGTACTCGGTGGAGCCCACGAGGGTGGGGCAGCGATCCGACTACGACAAGCTCGTCCTGGAGGTATTCACCGACGGGACCGTGAAGCCCGAGGACGCTCTCGCCGAGGCCGCCAAGATCGCCAAGGACCACTTCGCCATCTTCGTGAACTTCGACGAAGGCGAGGCGGGGGGAGACGACGAGAACGACGAGGTCGAGGAGCGCGTCAGGCAAATCCTCAATACTCCCGTAGAGGAGCTCGAGCTGTCTGTTCGAAGCTCGAATTGCCTCAAGAACGCCAATATAAAGACCATCGGGGACCTGACGCGCAAGACCGAGGACGATATAGCCAAGACGAGGAACTTCGGGAAGAAATCGCTGCAGGAGATCAAGGATAAGCTCAAGGAATGGAACCTCGGCCTGGGTATGACGGACTACTCGGCGCTCCGAAACTACCTCAAGCTGTCCATGAAGAAGGAAGAGAGCGATGAAGCATAAGATCGGATTCAACAAGCTCAACCGAGTGCCGGCCCACCGCAAGGCCCTCATACGCAATATGATGACCGTCCTCTTCAAGCACGAGCGCATCGTCACCACCAAGGCCAAGGCGGTCGAGGTGAGGCGCTTCGCCGAGAAAGAGATAACCCGCGCGAAGGAAGATTCCGTGCACAATCGACGGATGGTCGCGCGCAAGATCTACGACGAAGCCATCGTTGCGAAACTTTTCACCGACTTGGGGCCGCGCTTCAAGGAGCGTAACGGCGGCTACACTCGAATCGTCCGGCTGGGAGAGCGCGCCCACGACGCCGCGGACATGGTCGTCCTGGAGCTCGTGGAGCGCAAGGATGACGGCAAGCAGGCCGAGCGCGAAAAGCGCAAGGCGGAGAAGAAAGCTAAAGAGAAGGCCCAGGGCCAGGCTTAAAGGAGAGGGAAAGAATATGTCCAAAGCCCACCGAGGGAAGGGTCTGAAGGAAGTGGCGGCGCACGGTCGGGGCGATTGCCCGGTCTGCAAGCGAGAGGGTGTGAAAGTACTGTACGAGCAGGAGATAGACGGCCAGAAGGTCAAGATCTGCAAGACTTGCAAAGCCACGCTCGCCAATAAGAAGAAGACTGTCGTCGCCAAATAATCGCTGGGGCGGGTTTTCACGAGGCCACGAGCAATACGCTCGGCGGCCTTTTTTTGTGACCTAAATGCCGCTTCCGAGGCGAACAATAAGGTACGAATCTATAATTCCGGACTACACATCGAATCAACTGTGGTATATTCCTTTGGATTCTAGACATCGATTTCGTTAAAAAAGGATCGAAATAATGAACAAGAAAGCATTTTGGTCTTTTTTATCGATTCTAGCGTTCATCTGGTCGGGCCCAGAGCTAATTCCGGCGCCTCAAACGAGCTTGCGAGTTACGCCCGAGGCTTGGATCCCGTATGGGAATTATGCCAACGGCCTGACGAACTCCGGCGGTTCCAAGCTTGACGATTATTCGGTCGGCGGCGGAATCGACCTGAGCGTCGATATGTCCCTGTTCGGCTTATTGGGTCCCTTCCTTGAGACGGGCTACAACATGGTCCCCCTCGCTAACGTTTCGGGCAGCTCGCTCACCTTCGTCGAAGGCGGAGGTGGCCTTTCGATCTACGCGTTCCCGATTCCCAGGCTCATGGCTAGGATCGGCGGCTCGGGCGGGATAGCCTATGCCAACTCCACCAGCGCGGGCGCCGGCCTTGCGACGTATTGGAAGGCGAAGGCCGAATTAGGCTACAGATTCAGTCCCAGCTTCAGCATCCTGGCCAATGGCGGCTTATCCCAGCTGATGGGCACTCAATCCTCTTTTTTCAAAGGCATTTTCACGGGCCTTGTCTTCAATATAGGCTTGGATAAGCTTAGCGGAGGGGGGGCGGGGCTTGAGACCGATCTGACGAGGGAGGAGATTCTCTTCCCGATCACTTATTACAAAAACGACAAGACGCCAATCGCCTACCTCAAGTTGACGAACGGCGAGTCGGCTGAGATCCGCGAGGTCAAGGTGAGCTTCGCCGCCGGCGGCTACACTTCGCGCGAGGCATCCTGCGGGCAATATCCCCTCCTCCTCCGGAGCAAGAGCGTAGAAGTTCCCATCTACGCGAACTTTAACGACAAGGTGCTAGGCTTCTCCGAGACTACGAAGATCCAAGGCGACGTGATGGTCGAGTACAGGATTCTCGACGCGCAACGGAAAGCATCGAAGGCTATCACCCTCGTGTTCAACAACCGCAATGCGGCCACCTGGGCCGACGACCGCGTCGTCGGAGCCTTCATATCGCCGCAGGATCCCGTCATGCTCGAGATCTCCAAGTACATAGCGGGATTGGTCCGCGTGCGCTACCGGCCCGAGTTCGACAAGTTCCTCCAATACGGGATGGGCATGTTCGAGGGCCTGCGCGTGTACGGAGTCGCCTGGACGGCCGATCCCAACATGCCCTACACTGAGGCGCACGCCGACCGAACCAAGCTGGCCTACGTCCAGTATCCCTATCAGACCCTCTCCTACAAGTCCGGGGACTCCGACGCGATCGCCATTACCGTGGCCGAGGCCTTGGAATCGGTCGCCATACCTGCGGCGATAGTCGACCTGCCGGAGGATGTCCTCGTCGCCTTCCCCCTCGACATGGGCGAGGCGCAGGCGCGGACTACCTTCGCCAACCTCAATAATTTCATCTTCGATTCTGGGAAGGTATGGGTGCCTCTCCGCTCCTCGTTGATTCGGGACGGTTTCCTCCGCGCATGGCAGGCCGGGGCAGAGCTTTGGCGCTCCCATGCCGACGGCCGGGGAGCGCCCGCTGCCCTCGTCAGGATCGAGGACGCCTGGAAGGAGTTCCAGCCCATCGCCCTGGCCGACATCGACTACAAGCCGAACAAGCCGTCCGAGGACGCCGTGAACATCGCCTTCGAGAGCGTGCTCGGGCGCTTCGTCACCGCGGAGGTGGAGCCCAAGGTCAAGCGCCTCCTGGCCGCCATGGATGGCGAGGGGACGGGGAGGCAGCGCAACGGGCTCGGCATCGTATACGCCCAATACGGGCTCTACGCCCAGGCCAAGACCGAATTCGAAAGAGCGGTGGCCAGTGACTACCTTCCCGCGGTCGTCAACCTGGCCAACGTTTCCTTCCTCCTCAAGGACTACGGGACCGCGGCGACCTGCTTCGTGAAGGCCCTCGCGGCCCAGCCGGGCAACAAGGCGGCCCTCATAGGCCTCGCGCGGGCTCGATACGAGCTCGACGCATACGCCGAAGCCGACGAGCTCTTCGCCCAGGTGAAGTCGATCGACCCCGCCTTGGCCGATCGCTACGCCTACCTGTCGTCCAAGGTCGACGCCGGACAGGCGCTGCGCGCCTCGTCGGCCGCCGCCGATCGCGGCGGCGGCATGACCTGGGACGAGGAAGAATGAGGGTAAGGTCCAGGCGGAGGACGGCGTCGCTCGCCGTCGTCGCCTTCCTCGCCTGCTTGCCGGCGGCCGCACAGACCGCCGGCAAGCTATATGTACGGCCCGAGGGCGAGCTCTATTTCCCCCTCGATACCTACCAAGGCTCGTCCCTTTATTCCTCGGTCGGCTACGGCGCAGGCTCCGCCTTGGAATTCTCGCTGACTCCCTGGCTCGAGCCCTTCGTCCGCGGACAGTACGTCTCGATACCTTACGCTGGCGGTGCGGCCCTTCAATCGGCGGAAGGGGATCTCGGCCTCGGTTTGGTAGCGAGGCCGACGGACAGGCTGTCCTTTCGCCTGGACGGTATGGGGGGCTTCGCCGAGCTCGTTTCTTCCGGAGGGAGCGGCGCGGCATATGCGGCAGGAGCGCGTCTCGGCGTCGAGTACCGGATGTCTCCTTCCTTCACCCTCTCCGCAAACGGAGGCTACTCCACCTATTTCGGGACCGAAGCGCTGATTCTCTCGGCCATAGAGGCCGGACTCTATTTCAGCTACGATCTTTCGGCAATCGGCGGATCCAAGCCCCGCCTGTCCGTGGAGGACGTGAAGCTCGATGCCGTGTTCCCTTCGCTCTACGCCTATTACGACGACAACGCCTTCGGCACCGTGAAGGTCGTGAACCGCGAGGACGCCTCCGTGCGGGACGTGAAGGTCTCTTTCAACGCCGGCCGCTTCATGGACCAGCCCAAAGTCTGCGGACAGTACGAAAATATCCCAAAGGGCGGATCCGTAACCGTTCCGGTAACCGCGCTCTTCACCGATTCGGTGCTCAACATCACCCAGGGTTCCGACGCCAAAGGCGAAATCATCGTCGAATACAGCTATCTCGGCTCGGATCGAATCGTGCGCTCCCCTATCGACTTCCGCATGCACCACCGCAACGCGATCACCTGGTCGGACGACCGACGCGCGGCCGCCTTCGTGTCGCCCACCAATCCCGCCGCCATGTGGTTCTCGAAGTACGCGTCGGGAATCGTGCGCGACAGGCTGCGCGGCGATATCAACAGGCCGCTGCAATACGCGATCGGCATGTTCGAGGCCGAGCGTCTGTATGGACTCAATTACGTCGTGGTCCCCGCGAACGACTACTCGGTGAAGCACGGCCTGAAGGACTACATAGATTCCGTGCAGTTCCCCCATCAGACCTTGGCCAACCGAGGCGGCGACTGCTCGGACCTGGCCATCCTCTTCGCAACGCTCATGCAGTCAGTGGGCATCGAGGCGGCCTTCATCACGATCCCCGGCCATATATTCGCCGCCTTCGACACGGGACTCGACGAGACAGCCACGCGCGCGAGCTTCTACGACCAGGGACTCCTCATATTCCGCGACGGGAAGGCATGGATCCCCATCGAGATCACGATGGTAAACGACGGCTTCATCAAGGCATGGAGGGTCGCGGCCAAGGAATGGGCCGACAACAGCCGCGCGGGCGCAGCTGCCTTCTATCGACTGCCCGATTGCTGGAAAGTATACCCGTCCGCCGCCTTTCCCGACGTGAATCCGCGCTTCTCCCTGCCGGACGAGTCCGAGACCGCCATGGCCTTCGACAACGCCCTCGACCGCTTCGTAGCCCGCGAGATAGACCCGGAGCTGCGATCGCTCGAGGCCGAGCTCGCGAAGGAAGCGCCCGAGATCCGCGAGAACGAGATCGGCATACTCTACGCCAACTACGGAATGCTCAAGGAATCCTGGAAACGGCTGTCCGATTCTGCGAAGGCCGGCTACCAGAAGGCCTGGACCAACCTCGGCAACCTCGCCTACATTCGCAAGGACTTCAAGCTCGCTCTATCCTATTACCAGTGGTCCCACCAAATCGACTGCGCCGACGACAATGCCCTCCTAGGCATCGCGCGTTGCCAGTACGAGCTCGAAGACTTCGACGGGTCCGATACGGCATATTCCGAGCTCCGAGCTCGCGATCCCAAGCTCGCCGGCAAGTTCGGCTATCTCGCGTCGATATTCGGCGGAGAGGGCCGAGCCTGGTCCCTCGCCGAGCGCTTCGCGTCGACGAGTTGGGATTCGTCGCGAGTCGCGGCGGCGCCGGCGGCGACCGTCCCTTCGGGGCCGTCTCCCATCATAGCCGCGGCGTCGCCGTCCCCCACCGACGCGCCGGCGCCATCTGCAGCGGCAACCGCGCCTTCGGCGCCAGCCGTCGCAGTTAGGCCGACCCCTATCGCAGAGCCGATCGCGGCCACTGTCGCCATAGCGACGATACCCGCGGCGGCTGACGCCCAAGTCCCCGCCATTCCCGCGCCGCCCGCGACTCCTGCGATCGCGGCCGAGCTCCCCACAGACACTGATTTCGAGAACAAAGCTGCCGATTTCGCGGACGCTAAGGAGGCGGTTGCCCAGGCCCCCGCGCCGATCGCAAAAGCTAGCCCTGTTTCGACCTCCGCGGCTCCTCCCGCGATTGCCGAGCTTCCGACTGACCAGGACCTGTCCCAGAAGGCCGCCCAGGCGGTAGCGCAAAAAGCCGCTGACGCGGAGGCCCGGAAGCCGACGCCTGTCGCGGTACAGCTGGCGGCCATCGCCAATGCGCCGAGTCCTCCACCCGAAAAGCCCGCGGCTGTCCAGCCGGCGAGCGCACCCATGCCGACTATAACGCCGATTCCAGAGCCCGCAGAAACGCCCCACCTAGCGCCGCCCCAGGCAGCACCGCGGGTGGCCGAAGTGGCGCCGAAGGCAGCCGACGCGGCTCCTGCCGCGCCGGCAGGCGAGTCGGGCCTGTCCGCTTCGTCCGGAAAGGACCTCCTAATCCAGGGCTTCAAGTCGACGACGCCCGTCGTGGGCAGCTGGGTGGTCGAGGACGATACGGCCAAGCAGACCGATCCCGACGCCTTCTACGCCAAGCTCGAGGCGCCCCTCGTGCAGGATAAGCGGTTATTCGGCTATTCATTCACGGCGAAATCCGACGCTCGGGGCCGAGGTTGGGTAGGCCTGGGACTCCACGTTTTCACGCCCAAATCCTACACTCTCAAGGGCTATGGCTCCGGCGATTCGCTCTGCATCTGGCTCACCCGTGATCCCGTGCACTTCAAAGAGAACGTCACGAGGCTCCAGCTGTACCGCTCAACCGACGATTGGAACATGGACCTGGTGGACGAGGTGCCTGTGAGCGAATCCATCTACGACGCGAACCGTTTCGAGATCAGGGTCGATCCGTTCGAGGGAACTGTTTCAGTCTCCATGAACGGGACCGAGAGGCTCGTCGCCAAGGGAATCGCGGAATTGCGCCTGGGCGTCGACGTGCTGTTCAGAGCGCTCGATACTGCCGAATTCTCGGATTTCAAGGCCGAGGTATCCAAATGAAAGCGTATCGCGCCCGGCTCGCCGGCTTGCTCCGTTAGTCAGAGTATCGATGGTTCGGGGGATATCATGACTGAGGCAAAAAAATCGTTTAGCAGCTCTCGCGGCGCCAGGGCCGCGAGCGTCGGCTTGTCCTTCGCGGCCATCCTCATGTCATGTTCCAACATGCTTACGGGCAACGATATGACAACGAAGATAGGATCGGCCGTCGCGGCCGCTAATGCGGCTCAGGTGACCGTGCATATCCAGCCCGATCCCGACATGTCATCGGCGGGCATTCCCTCTCCCATGGGCGACTCGACGCAGAAGGTAGGCATTCCGTTCAATCTCTCCACCACCGTTAGCAATTTGTATGTCTTTAATAACTGGTCCCAGGTGGGAGGCAACAACGAGATCAGCTTCGGATCAGCCGCGAGCGCCAATACGACGGCGACCGTCGCGAAGGCGGGCACGGGCTTCACCATACAAGCAAATTACACACTGCGCCCGACGGTTTCCAGCACCGATCCCTTCAACGGGACTACGAGTGTCGGGATAAACAAGTCGATCAAAATCGTATTCTCGGAACCGGTCGAGACTTCATCGCTCGTGAATAATATTATCGTAACGACCATAAATTATAGCGAGCTTGGCGGGACTCCGGCGCCTATCACCGCCAATTTCCCTCTCACCTATGTCGGGCCATCCGATGCGACTGCGACTCCAAAGACGGTGACCGGCGTGCTTCTTGTTCCCAAGACGGCCATGGGAGTCACCCAGTATATCACCGTGACCTGCAAGAAGGGCATCAGCGACTCGTCCGGCAACAACATGGCGAGCGATTACTCATTCGCCTTCATTACAGGCACCTCTTTGATCCCGCCGCCCGTACTGAGCAATTTCATCATTACAAAAGGCGATGGCACTGCGCTCGGCTCGCCCGACGACGCCTTCAATTCAACGCCTGCGGTAATTGGCCTTACGATCGGAGGAAGCACCTACCCAGGGCAGTCGATCATCGATTGCCAAGTGACCGAGACGGCGTACACGCCTAGCGGCGTTCAATCCGGGACTTCCGTCGTGACGGATCTGCATACGTTCAGCAGCACCGCGATACCCTACACCTTAAAAACCACCGGGCAAGGCTATAAGCTGATTCAGGTGCAAGTGGAGGATAATTACTATCAATGGACTGCAATTTCGGGCGGATGGAACTGGTCGGTCGGCTATCCCCAGAACGGTCTGAGCAATTACGATACATGCAAGATCCTGTACGATACTTCGCCCATAACCGTTTCCGGCCTTACCCTTAGCAACACCGCGAACGGCGGAAGTCAATATACAAAAGCCAGCGCGATAGCCGTCGGTTTCGCCTCGAGCAAGAGCGCCACGCCGGCTGCGGTACTTACTGGCGATAGCATCAAGGATTCAGCGGCGACTACGACGGCGCCGCTCATCGGCGACAGTGGGTGGACATCGATAAGCGGCGGCCTGACGAGCTATTCCGGCAGCGCTGTACCCTATACGCTGAGCAGCTTCGCCAATGCCGCGACATCGAATGTGTACGTTTACGTAAAGGATGAAGCCGGGAATATCGGCAGCGTAAATACGTCGATAATCGGCGACACTGTGCCGCCGGCCGTTACGGGGACAGTAAGTCCCGCGACTACGGGGAATCCCGGGTTCGCAAAGAACGGGCAAACGGTGAGTGTCGCCTTTACGATGCTCGAGGCCACTTCAGGCCTGAATGCCAGTTCACCGAGCGTGAAGATAGGCGGGCAGCCGGCGACGATAAGCGGGACCTACCCGAACTTTATGGCCAGCCTGACGCTAGCGGGCACTACGGTGACTGAAGGGACGCTGACTTATACGATCGACGCGACCGACAATTCCGGGAATGCAATGACGGAAGTGGTCGGGTCGACAGGGATCGTATACGACCGCACTGCGCCGACCTTCGCCGTCGGAACTATCACGACGAACGGAAACGCCGGGTATGCGAAAACCGGGAATACGATAACGGTGAACTTCGCCGCTACGGAGACCGGATCAGGCTTCGCTTCCGGGTCGCCGAGCGCGACGATAGACGGACAGACGGCGACGGTGACGGGGACTTATCCAAATTACGTAGCGAGCTACACGTTTACGGGGAGCGAGCCGGAAGCGACGGCAGGATACGTGATTAGTGGGACCGATAGAGCCGGCAACATGGGGTCGTCGAGCGGAAGCACTGGAATATTGATAGACCACACGGCACCGATGTTTGCCGTCGGAACGATCACGACGAGCGGGAACATCAGGTACGCAAAGACCGGGAACACGATAACGGTGAATTTTACCGCCACGGAAACCGGTTCAGGCTTCGCTACCGGGTCGCCGAGCGCTACGATAGATGGAAAGACCGCGATAGTGACGGGGACCTATCCATCCTACACGGCTAGTTGCACGATTGTTGGGACCGAACCCCAGACGACAGCGGGATATGTGATAAATGGAACCGACAAGGCCGGGAACGCGGCGACGGCAGTGAGCGGAAGCACGGGGATATTGGTCGACTATACGGCGCCAACGATAAGCGCATTGACGATTTCATCTAACCACAGTGGCTACGGAGCGTGGGCGACGACAGGGGATACCATAACATTGGGAATAACCGCTAGTGATGCCGGGTCAGGGCTGAACAGCGGGAGCGCAACGATAGCGGGGAAGTCTGCGACTGCTAGTACGACAATCGCGACCTACCAACTTGTCGCTGGCGACGGAGTTGTCGAGGGAGTGGCTTCATATAGTGTGACGATTGCCGACAAAGCAGGCAATAGTACGACCGTCCAGACTGGCTCGACGGGCACCGCGACGGTCACGGGGAGCGTGACGGTGGATCGGACCGGGCCAGTGCTGACCTTGACGAGCTTTGCCGCGAATACTTCGACGCACAATACGGTCTACGCTAATAGCAGCGATACGGTGAAACTTATTTTTACTGCGAAAGACGCATTAGTGGGAATAACTGCTGCGCCGACCGTGGGGATCGTAGTGGGCGGTGCGGCGGCGAACGGAACGCTGACCCAACCGAACGCTGTGCCGGTCGCGGGTGGTACAACGCAGAGCTATACAGCGACCTATGCGTTAAGTCCCCTTGATGCCGAAGGGCCGATTGCTTATACGGTAACTGCAACAGATGCACTGGGGAATTCAACAAGTTCGCCCTTGAGTGGTAATAGTGTGACGTTCTACAAGACTATACCGACGATAGGGACGGTGAGCTTCAATACGCCGACTGGAACATGGGCAGGGGTAGGGACGACGGTATCGCTATCGATCCCGGTGACCGTGGGTGGATCAGGTTTGAATGGGCAGCCGAATGTTGCGTTTACGAGCGGCGGAACGGCGATATCATCCTCGCGAGTGACGTTGAGTGGGTCAGGGTCGCCGTATACGGCTTCATATTCCATATTGTCAACGGACACGGCGGGAGCGATAGCGTATACGATCAATGCCGTGGACAATGCGGGCAACAGCGCTACGCAGGTAAGCGCGACGAGCACGAAATCCACTGACCCGGTTACGCCCTCGATAGGGACGGTGAGCGTCACCGCGCCGAGCGGGACCTATGCAGGGGTAGGGGCGACGGTATCGCTATCGATCCCGGTGACCGTAGGCACCTCGGGTCTGAACGGGAAGCCGAGCGTGGCGTTTACGAGCGGAGGGGCGGCGGTCACAGGGACCGTTACGGTGTCGGGGTCGGGCT
>Ga0181519_10004615_pt1 | contig 11099 bp, 12 predicted proteins | sample PEATcosm2014_Bin_26_FD_121102 | JGI IMG/M metagenome (GOLD analysis project Ga0181519, IMG submission 121102) | Peatland microbial communities from MTU Mesocosm Facility, Houghton, MI, USA - PEATcosm2014_Bin02_10_metaG | ecosystem: Environmental > Terrestrial > Soil > Wetlands > Peat | place... | reverse complement strand
GTGCAATGGATGACCGCCGGGCGCGGCATCGTCCATTCCGAGATGCCCGAGCAAGAAGGCGGGCTGATGTGGGGATTCCAGCTCTGGGTCAACTTGCCCGCGAAAAACAAGATGATGGCTCCTCGCTATCAGGATATCGATCCCGCGCGCATTCCCGAAACCATCTTGCCGGGCGGCGTGAAGCTGCGCGTGCTCGCTGGCTCGGTCGGCGCGGTCAAAGGCCCGGTCGAGGGCATCGTCACCGAACCCTTGTTGCTGGACGTAGCCTTGCCGGGCGGCGGCGCTTCGGCCGATATAGAACTGCCCGCGGGCCATAATGTGTTTGCCTATGTCTTCGATGGCGAGGCCAAACTGGGTGAACCGGCCCGATCCGTGCCACGCGGCCAGATCGCGGTATTCGGCGCGGGCTCCTCGGTCCGACTCGCGGGCGGCCCGGGCCGGGTTTTGCTTGCGGCGGGAAAGCCGCTGGCGGAACCGGTGGCGCGCTACGGTCCGTTCGTGATGAACACGCCGGACGAGATTCGCCAGGCGATCACCGACTACCAATCGGGCCGGTTTTAGGGGTAGTCTCTCCCCGTGGCGATTCGCCGGGATTCGGGCGAACGCTCTTAGGTGAGATCGGAGTAGTCGATGAAACGAATCGTCGCAATGTCCGTTTTGTTCCTGCTTCCGGCCCTGATCCTGGGCTGCAACGGTCCGGGGCGATGGAACAAGGATGGCGCGTCGCCGTCGATGACGGCGGCGGATTTCGCCGATTGCAACAGCTTCGCCCAATCGGCTTCGCAAAAAGACACCAACATCAATCAGGACATCATGTCGGCGCGCGGCAGGGATTGGCAGAACACCGGCGCGCTCGATACCATCCGCGACACCTACCAGGCGCAGAACCAGGATCAGTCGGAGACCATCATCTTCCGTTGCATGGTCGGCAAGGGCTACGCCCCGGGCTGAGCATGGCCCGGATGTTCCGTCCGCGCTCGCGGGTTTTTCGATAACCACGCGATGACATCGGCGGCGCTTCGATCCGGGGGGAATACCGGATAGAAAACATGTTTGACCGTGCCCTCGTCGATGATCAGGGTGAAACGCTTCAACAGCGTCATTCCCTGCGTCTCGAAGGTGGGGAGATTCATCGCCCGCGTCAGCTTCAAATGCTCGTCCGACAGGATGACAAAGGGCAGGTGCAGGCGTTCCGCCGCTTCGCGCTGGTAGCCGGGATCTTGGGTCGAGAGACCGAAAAGCCGTGACGCGCCCAGCGCCTTCAATTCGGCAAAGTGATCGCGAAAGGAACAGGATTGGGGCGTGCAGCCGCGCGCGCCCGGGATCATGTCCCAGCCCTCGGGATTTTCGACGCCCGGCTTTCCGGTGCGGGGATAGGCGTAGACCACGACCCGGCCTGGAATCGCGGAGAGATCGACTTTCTCGCCATTGGTCGCCGGAAGCGGCACGGATGCCATGCGCGCGCCGACGAGATGCCCCGTGGCTCCGTCATCGACCGGCGCCGGGATCGTCGACCAATCGGGGGCGTCGACCACGCTTTTCATGGGACGCTTTTCATCGTCTGCTGTCTTCCTCGGGGCCGGGCTTCAGCGGGTTCGCGTCGAAGCCGCCGGTTTTTCGGTTTTCTTGTCGATGGCGGTCCGGTCGAGGGAACTGGGCCCATAGCAATGCTCGGGGCCGGGGAAGCGCTGTGCCCGCACTTCCTCGGCATAAGACGTTGCGGCGGCCGTGACCAAAGGCCCGAGCGCGGCATAGCGCTTGACGAAGCGCGGCGACTGCATCCCGGACAATCCCAGCAGATCCTCGGTGACCAGGATTTGCCCATCGCAAGCGGGCGAGGCGCCGATGCCGATTGTCGGCACGTGCACGGCCTCGGTGGCGCGGCGCGCCACCGGTTCGCTGGTGCCTTCGATGACGATGGCGAAGCAGCCGGCCTGGGCCGCCGCGCGCGCATCGGCCATCACCCGCGCCGCGTCGGCCTCGCTGCGGCCTTGGGCGCGGAACCCGCCGATGACATTGACCGATTGCGGCTGCAAGCCGATATGGCCCAGAACCGGAATGCCGCGATCGACCAGGAAGCGCACCGTCTCGGCCATCGCCTCGCCGCCTTCGAGCTTGATGCCGGCGGCGCCGGTCTCGGCCATGATCCGCGCGGCGCTTTGGAAGGCTTGGGCGGGGCTTTCCTGATAAGAGCCGAAAGGCATGTCGACGATGACGCAGGCGTGCCGGGATCCGCGCACCGCCGCCGCGCCATGCGCGATCATCATCTCGAGCGTCACCGGCAGCGTGCTCTCGAAGCCGTAGATCACCATGCCAAGGGAATCCCCGACCAGAAGCAGATCGGCGATCGGATCGAGCAGCCGCGCCATCGGCGTGCTGTAGGCGGTGAGACATACGATCTTCTCGCCACCCTTGCGGCGGGCGATATCGAGGGGCGTGAGTTTCTTGATGGCCGGGGCCGCGATGGTCATGGTTTCTTCCGTCAAAAAAGCGAAAGGCGGCGCATTATGCCCGAATCGGTTCCAAAAAAGGACAGATAAAGGCCCGGCAAAGGGGCATAAAAGCCATGCGGGACAAGGGGTTTCGCCTAAAGCGGGCTTGTCAATCGCCGCCGGGGGGCTTAAGTCATCGTTCCATCAAGCTGATTTCCGGAGACTGTCGATGAGTTACAGGGTCGCGGTGGTGGGCGCCACCGGCAATGTCGGCCGCGAGATGCTGAGCATCCTCGCCGAACGCCAATTCCCCGTGTCCAAGGTCCATGCCGTCGCTTCCGAGCGTTCGGCCGGGGCCGAAGTGTCCTTCGGCGAAAACACGGTTCTCAAGGTCGAGGATCTCGACAAGTTCGATTTCAAGGGCGTGGACATCGCCCTGTTCTCGCCCGGCGCCAAGGTGTCGGCGGTGCACGCGCCGCGCGCGGCCAAGGCCGGGGCGGTGGTGATCGACAACACCTCGCATTTCCGCATGGACCGGGACGTGCCGCTGGTGGTGCCCGAGGTCAATCCCGGCGCCATCGCGGATTACAAGAAGCGCGGCATCATCGCCAATCCCAATTGCTCGACCATCCAGATGGTGGTGGCGTTGAAGCCGCTGCACGATCTCGCGCGCATCAAGCGCGTGGTGGTATCGACGTATCAATCGGTGTCGGGCGCCGGCCGCGAGGCGATGGACGAACTCTTCACCCAGACGCGCGGCATCTTCGTCAACGATCCGATCCGCAAGGAGCAATTCACCAAGCAGATCGCCTTCAACGTCATTCCGCATATCGACGTCTTCGTCGAGGGCGGCGAGACCAAGGAGGAATGGAAGATGGCGGTCGAGACCCGCAAGATTCTCGGCATGGACATCGCGGTCACGGCCACTTGCGTGCGCGTGCCGGTGTTCATCAGCCATGCCGAGGCGGTGAATGTCGAGTTCGAGAGTCCCTTGGACGAGGCCCAGGCCCGTGCCGCGCTGAAGAAGGCGCCGGGCGTCACCGTGGTCGACCATCGCGCCGACGAGGGTTATGTCACCCCGGCCGAGGCGGCGGGCGAGGATTCGGTGTTCGTGAGCCGCATCCGGCGCGATCCGACCGTGCCGTATGGCCTCAATCTGTGGGTGGTGGCCGATAATCTGCGCAAGGGCGCCGCCTTGAACGCGGTGCAGATCGCCGAGGTGCTGGCGCGCGATTATCTCAAGGCGCCGGCCAAGGCGCCCGCCAGCGCGCTCTGATTTCGGATATCGAGCAAACTTGGGCGCTCGTCCCCGCCGCAGCGTGTTGTTCATGCCGGGCACGAATGCCCGCGCGATGGAAAAATCGCGCTCGCTGCCGGCTGACGCGTTGATTTTCGATCTCGAGGATTCGGTCGCGCCCGACGCCAAGGATGCTGCGCGCCGGACGGTGGCGGAAGCGGTGGGGCGCGGCGGCTATGGCGGGCGCGAACTGATCCTGCGGGTGAACGGGCTCGACACGGAATGGGCCGAGGACGATCTGGCCGCCGCGGCGCAAATGAAAATCGACGCCGTGCTGCTGCCCAAGGTCGACGGCGAATCCGTGCCGCGCAAGGCCGAGGCGCTGCTGATCTCGGCAGGATCGCCCAAGGATCTCGGCATCTGGTGCATGATTGAGACAGCCCGCGCCATTTTGCGCGCCGAGGCGATCGCGGCGTCGACTCCGCGCCTCAAGGCGCTGGTCATGGGCACCGCCGATCTGTCGAAGGAACTCCACGCCCGTGAGACCCCGTTGCGCGAGCCGATGATCGCGGCATTGGGGTTGACCGTGTTGGCGGCGCGCGCCCATGGGCTGGCGCTGCTCGATGGCGTCTATTTCGATCTCGACGATGATGAGGGGTTCGAGCGGGAATGCCGCCAGGGCAGGGATTTGGGCTTCGATGGCAAGACCCTGATCCACCCTAAGACCATAGCGTGCGCCAATGCGGTGTTCTCGCCGGATGCGGCCGAACTGGAACGCGCAAGACGCGTGATCGCGGCGCATGAGGCCGCGATGACCAAGGGCCAGGGGATCACCGTGCTCGATGGCCGTCTGGTCGAGCGTCTCCATGTCGAAGCGGCGCAGCGCGTTCTCGCTCTGGCTGCGGCCATTGACGCGCTTGCCCAAGGGCTTGACCGGCAGTCTTGATCTACTTTTGAATCATTCGCGTGTTGCAGGCTTGACCTGTCCGGTGCGGCGTTGACTTCGAGGCGCTCGCCGGTCTAAACCATGCGCCTCTTTAGCGTTTCCAGGTCCTAAGGTCCTTCGGATGACGCCCGTTGAACGGCCGCTTTCGCCTCATCTACAGATCTACAAGCCGCAACTCACTTCGGTATTGTCGATTACCCATCGCGCCACCGGCTTGGCGCTTAGCGTCGGCATTCTGTTCCTGATTTGGTTTCTGGCAGCCGCCGCCTGGAGCGACGGCGCCTTTGCTTTGGCGCGGGAGTTTTGGGGCTCCTGGCTGGGGTTGTTCTGCCTTTTCGGCTGGAGCTTCTCGCTTTTCTACCATCTGTTGAACGGAATCCGTCATCTCGCCTGGGATTCGGGATGGGGATTCGAGTTGAAAACGGCCTACCTCACCGGCTGGGTGGTGGTGGCCGGCAGCATCGCACTCACCCTCGTCGCCTGGATCGCCGGATTCTGCCTGCGAGGCGCGTCATGAGCGGCGCCAGCGTTCATCATTGGCGCAATCAGCGGCTGTCGGCGCTGGCGCTGATCCCGCTAACCTTGTGGTTCGTGGCCGCGATGCTCGGGCATTTGGGCGAGGACCGCGCGCAATTCACCGCTTGGCTGTCGCAGCCGGTTCCGCTGGTGCTGACGGCAGTGCTGGTGCTGGCCGTGCTCTATCACATGGCTTTGGGATTGGTCGTGGTGATCGAGGATTACGTCACCGGCCCCAAATGCCAGAGCCTGGCGATCTCGGTGGTCCGGAAATCAGCCTTGGCGCTGGCCGTCATCGCATTGGTCGCGCTGGCCAAGATCGGCTTCGGGAGTTGAGCATGGCGGCCTATCCGATCACCGATCATATTTACGATGTCGTCGTCGTCGGCGCCGGAGGCGCCGGCTTGCGCGCGACCCTGGGCATGAGCGCCGGCGGCTTCAAGACCGCCTGCATCTCCAAGGTTTTTCCGACGCGCAGCCACACCGTGGCGGCGCAAGGCGGCATCGGCGCGGCGCTCGGCAATATGGGCGAGGATGATTGGCGCTGGCACATGTACGACACGGTCAAGGGCGCCGACTGGCTCGGCGATCAGGACGCGATCGAATACATGTGCCGCGAGGCGATTCCGGCCGTGCTCGAACTCGAGCACATGGGCGTGCCCTTTTCGCGCACCGAAGCCGGCAAGATTTATCAGCGGCCTTTCGGCGGACACACCACAAACTACGGCAAGGATATCGCGCATCGCGCTTGCTCGGCGGCCGACCGCACCGGCCACGCCATCCTGCACACGCTCTATCAGCAATGCCTGAAACGCCAGGCCGAGTTCTTCGTCGAATATTTCGTGCTCGATTTGCTGATGGACGGCGAAACCTGCCGCGGCGTGCTCGCCTGGTGTCTCGAAGACGGCTCGATCCATCGCTTCCGCGCGCAAACCGTGGTCATCGCCACCGGCGGCTATGGCCGGGCGTTTTTCTCCTGCACCTCGGCGCATACCTGCACCGGTGACGGCAATGCCATGGTGTTGCGCGCCGGACACCCTTTGCAGGACATGGAGTTCATCCAGTTCCACCCCACCGGCATCTACGGCGCCGGCTGTCTCATCACCGAAGGCGCGCGCGGCGAAGGGGGATATCTCACGAATTCCGAGGGCGAGCGCTTCATGGAGCGTTACGCGCCGCATGCCAAGGACTTGGCCTCGCGCGACGTGGTCAGCCGCGCCATGACCATCGAGATGCGCGAGGGCCGAGGCTGCGGTCCGAAGAAGGATTATCTTCTCCTTCATCTCGAACATCTCGATCCCAAGGTGGTGCATCTGCGCCTGCCCGGGATTTCCGAGACCGCCAAGATTTTCGCCGGCGTCGACGTCAACCGCGAGCCGATCCCAGTGCTGCCGACGGTGCATTACAACATGGGCGGCATTCCGACCAACATCCACGCCGAGGCCCTGGCGCCGACGGAAGACGATCCCGACCGGATCGCACCCGGGCTGATGGCGATCGGCGAGGCGGCTTGCGTTTCGGTTCACGGCGCCAATCGCCTCGGCACCAATTCGCTGCTCGATCTGGTGGTGTTCGGCCGCGCCGCGGCGCTCCGGGCGCAGGAAATCCTGAAACCGGGTGCTGCGCAAAAACCATTGCCGACTTCGGCCGAGGAAAAGTCGCTGGCGCGTTTCGATCGCATGCGCAACGCGAAGGGAAGACTCAAGAGCGGCGAAATTCGCGCCGCGATGCAGCACACCATGCAAACGCATTGCGCCGTGTTTCGCGATGCCAAGACGCTCCAGGAAGGCGTCGCCAAGATGGCGGATGTTGCGGCTTCGATGCGCGAGATCGCGCTCGGCGACCGGTCGCTTATCTGGAATAGCGATCTGGTCGAGGCGTTGGAGCTCGACAATCTTGTGTCGCAGTCGGTGGTGGTGCTCGATTCCGCGGTCAATCGCACCGAGAGCCGCGGCGCCCATGCGCGCGAGGATTACCCAAAGCGCGACGACAAGGATTGGATGAAGCACAGCCTGGCCTGGAGCGGTGAAGGCGGCAAGTCCCGGTTGGCCTACCGGCCGGTGCATAATTTCACGCTGTCGAACGACGTTCAGCCTTTCCCGCCCAAAGAACGGGTTTACTGAGGAGCCGCTTATGGCCGAATTCACGCTTCCCGCCAATTCCAAGGTCAAACCCGGCAAGAACCATCCGGCGCCTGCGGACGCCAAGCGCGTCAAGACTTTCAAGATTTACCGCTGGAATCCCGAGGACGCGCAGAATCCGCGGCTCGACAGCTTTTCCATCGATCTCGACCAATGCGCGCCGATGGTGTTGGACGCGCTGATCAAGATCAAGAACGAGGTCGACACCTCGCTCACATTCCGCCGCTCCTGCCGTGAGGGCATTTGCGGCTCTTGCGCCATGAACATCGACGGCACCAACACCCTCGCTTGCCTAAAATATATCGACGACGTGCCGGGCGACGTCACGATCTATCCGCTGCCACATCTCCCGGTGATCAAGGATCTGGTGCCGGATATCAGCCATATCTACGAGCAGTATCAATCGGTCCAACCCTGGCTGCAGAACGAGAACCCGCCGCCCGCCAATGGCGAGCGGCTGCAATCGATCGAGGAGCGCGCCAAGCTCGACGGCCTGTGGGAATGCATTTTGTGTTTCTGCTGTTCCACGTCTTGCCCAAGCTATTGGTGGAACCCGGAAAAATATCTCGGCCCTGCCGTGTTGCTGCAAACCTATCGCTGGCTGGCCGATAGCCGCGACGAAGGCACCAAGGAGCGCCTCGGCGCGCTCGACGATCCGTTCAAGCTTTATCGCTGTCACACCATCATGAGTTGCACCAACACCTGCCCCAAAGGCCTTAACCCGGCCAAGGCGATCGGCGAAATCAAGCAGTTGATGGTGACCAAGAGCTAGGGTCGACGGGTTCGTCGAACTGGATCGAGCCGTCGATGACGTGGATGAGCCCGATCTCCGGCAGGCTCAGCGTCATCTTGGCGGCAAGGCGGCTTTTGCCTTTCAGCTTGCCCGCCGATTCCGCCGCGCGCACCGCGTTTTCGATCTGGCGTTGCGACGTGACGCCGACGGTCTTGAGGAATTTTCGGATCTCGATGTTCAACTGCTCTTCGTTCACCGCCATCTCCCGGGCCCTCCCCCTGGTTCACCGCAAAGCCCGAGTTTATCCCCGATTTTGCATCGCGGCGCGGAATTCGCTATGACTGCCGCTTCCATGCCGCCTTTCTTCTCAGCCTCGCCGCGACAAAACCCACGCGATTTAGGGGCGCTCGCCATGACTTCCGGGCCCGAGGCGCTTTATCGTGCGCGAATCGAATCGGGCGATCTGGTCTTCGATCCGAGCCAGGCGGAAGCCGCAAAAAAGCTCCAGGCGTTGTGGCACAGCCTCCGGCACTATCAGCGCAACGGCGCGCGCTTCTGGTGGGCCCGGCTCACCGGCGAAAAGCCGCGCGGGCTCTACATCTACGGCAATGTCGGCCGCGGCAAGTCGATGCTGATGGACATGTTCTTCGCCGCGGTGGCCAATTCGCGCAAGCGGCGGGTTCATTTCTATGCCTTCATGCTCGAAGTCCATGACCGCATCCATGCCCGCCAGGCGCTGAAGGGCGATCCGATCCGTCCGGTGGCGGCGGAGATCGCGGATGAGGCGAATCTCCTGTGCTTCGACGAGTTCCACGTCACCGACATCGCCGACGCCATGATTCTCGGCCGGCTGTTCGAAGCCCTGTTCGATAATGGCGTGGTCGTGGTCGCGACTTCGAACCGCGCGCCCGACGATCTCTATGCCGGCGGCTTGCAGCGCGAGTTGTTCGTGCCGTTCATCGAACTCTTCAAGCAAAAGCTTGACGTGCTCGAACTCGGCGGCGGGCGCGATTATCGCATGGTCCGGCTTTCCGGCCGCCAGGTCTATTTCACCCCCGCCGACGACAAGGCCTATCGCGCGCTCGAACGCATCTTCGGCGAACTCACCGATAACGCCTCGGCCGGCCCGGCGAAGCTCGAAGTGCTCGGGCGTTCGATCGCCGTGCCGCGCGCCGCGGGTGGCGTCGCCTGGTTCGGTTTCGAGGAGCTTTGCGGCCAGCCGCTCGGTCCCGCCGATTACGTCGCCTTGACCGCGCGTTTTCGCACTTTCGTGGTCGAGGGTATACCGCGCCTCGGCCCCGAGAACCGCGACCGCGCCAAGCGCTTCAACACCTTCATCGACACGCTTTACGAGGCGCATGGACGGCTGGTGGCCTCGGCCGCAGCGCCGCCCGATCAGCTCTATATCGAGGGCGACGGCTCCTTCGAGTTCCGGCGGACGGTTTCCCGTCTGAACGAAATGCAAAGCGCCGATTACATCGCCGGGGCTTGAAGATGACGGGGAATCGCGCTAAGACCCGCACTTAATTCCAAACAAGAGGTTCCGTATGGCACGCAAGAAGATCGCGCTGGTGGGGGCCGGCCAGATCGGCGGCACGCTCGCGCTGCTCGCCGGGTTGAAGCATCTGGGCGATCTCGTGATGTTCGACATCGTCGAGGGCGTGCCACAGGGCAAATCACTCGATTTGGCGGAAGCCACGCCGGTCGAAGGGTTCGATGCCCGTTATATAGGCAGTAACGATTATGCCGCGATTGCCGGGGCCGATGTCGTCATCGTCACCGCCGGCGTGCCGCGCAAGCCGGGCATGAGTCGCGACGATCTGATCGGCATCAATGCCAAGGTGATGGGGCAGGTGGGCGCCGCGATCAAGGCGCACGCACCTAAAGCGTTTGTCATCTGCATCACCAACCCGCTCGACGTGATGGTATGGGTGTTGCGCGAGGCCTGTGGCCTGCCGCACAGCCATGTCGTCGGCATGGCCGGGGTGCTGGACAGCGCCCGCTTCCGCTATTTCCTCGCCGAGGAGTTCAAGGTCTCGGTCGAGGACGTCACCGCTTTCGTGCTCGGCGGCCATGGCGACAGCATGGTGCCGCTCACCCGCTATTCCACCGTGGCCGGAATTCCATTGCCCGATCTGGTGAAGATGGGCTGGACCACCAAGGAGCGGCTCGACAAGATCGTGCAACGCACCCGCGACGGCGGCGGCGAGATCGTCAACCTCTTGAAGACCGGCTCGGCCTTCTATGCGCCGGCTTCCTCGGCGATCGCCATGGCCGAGTCCTATCTGCTCGACAAGAAGCGTGTCCTGCCTTGCGCCGCCTGGCTCACCGGCCAATACGGCGTAAAGGACCTCTATGTCGGCGTGCCGACGGTGATCGGCGACAAGGGAATCGAGCGCATCATCGAAATCACTCTCGACGGCGACGAGAAGGTCGCTTTCGACAAATCGGTCGGCGCGGTCCGCGGGCTGCTCGATGCCACCAAGAAGCTGCTGGAAGGGGCTAAGGCCTAGGGACCAGGGCCTAGGGATTTGAGAGGCGGGAATCGGGTCCCGCCGAGGCTGGTTTCAACTGGGGTTGCACGGGTTTTGCATGAGTTGGGATAGGCGGCGGCGCCTGACAAAAGGATTGGGCCAATGCCGGGGTATAGCAGCCATGACACAATACGGGGCTAGGTTTGGGGCGGTTTGTGCCCAATCTACGTGTCAGGCCCAGACGCTATCACCCTTTTTAGGGTTTGTTAGTCAGATCATGGGCTAAGAAGAAGCGACATGACGCGACTCGATAAAAACACCTTCCTCACCGGCCAGAACGCCGCCTTCATCGCCGAGCTCTACGCCCGCTATCTCGACGATCCGCAATCGGTCGATGCGAGCTGGCAGGGTTTCTTCGCCGAACTCGGCGAGGAACCCAAATCCGCCTTGCGCGAGATGGATGGCCCGGCCTGGGGCGAAAAGCGCGGCCAGATTATCGGGCCCGGCAATGGAGAGTCGGGCAATGGCGCCGCGGCCCCGGCCACGAACGGCCACGCCGCCGCCGCGAACGGCCATGCCGCCTTGGCCGAAATGCCGCAAGATGCGCGCCAGGCGACGCT